>Ga0315277_10001630_pt1 | contig 32284 bp, 27 predicted proteins | sample YL17G05_15_MG_FD_203695 | JGI IMG/M metagenome (GOLD analysis project Ga0315277, IMG submission 203695) | Sediment microbial communities from Yellowstone Lake, YNP, Wyoming, USA - YL17G05_15 | ecosystem: Environmental > Aquatic > Freshwater > Lake > Sediment | place: USA: Wyoming | collected...
CAGTCAGTGTTCGATTGAGCTGGCCGATGATGAAGAACTGATGGATTTGGCGTATCGGGCGGGCTGCCGCGGTGTCTTTATCGGGATCGAGTCGCTGGATGAGGCAAATCTGTCAGCGGTGGAAAAGGGCTTCAACGACAGCCGTAATTACTATATGCGAATCGCCAAAATCCGCAGCAAAGGCATCGGCATACAGGCGGGGATGATTGTCGGGCTGGACAGCGACGACGTAACGGTGTTTGAACGGAATCTGCGGTTTTTGCAGGAAGCTGGAATTGACGCGCTGCAACTGGCGATTCTGACACCGCAGCCGGGGACGCCGTTGCGGGATGAATTTGAAAAAGCAGGACGAATTATCGACAACAATTGGGCGCACTATGATTATCGGCACGTTGTAATCGAACCAAAGAAAATGAGCGTCCGGCAATTACAGGCCGGTGCCGACTGGCTGTATGCTCAGTACTACCGATTAGACAGGATACTTCTGCGGGCGGTGCGGTCGATATTCACCATCGGGCCGGTGGCGGCGTATCTGAGTTTCAGACTGGGACTGAATTATCGTTATGACAATATCCGCGAGGGGATTGTTGGATACAACCCGGCCGAACAGACAAAAGAAAACAGAGTTTGGCAGTGGACTGTAAAAGCATTATCGCAAATGAAATCCGCCGCTATGTAAAATGACAGGAGTAAATAAAATGAAAAATGTTGTTCTGACAATATTCATTTTGATGATGTTGCCGTCAGTCGGGTGCGTCAGATCTTTAACACACATACAAAAAGCACGGAAAGGGCTTATGGACCATCCCAAAGGTGAGGTACGCTACCCGGCTCGAGTTGGAGATGCGGCAGGTTCAATGGTCGGCTTTCCGGCATGTTTCGTTCTTTTACCTGTAACGATTCCGCTTGGACATTGTCTCTATCCTGACAAATCCAGGGAGGATGCGGAACGCCGAATGTGGTTTCTGATTTATCCCGCGTTTTATTGTCAATGTACCGGTACGATGATAACCGGCGGGGTTCCATATCTGCTTTTCGGATGGTGGGGCGTTAACGACCCGGTTATAGTAACGGAAAATCAATTAAGTGATGGATGATTTTTGAGAAAGGAAAGCACAATGAAAAAGACAATGACAATCAGTTTAGTAGCAGTTGGGATGTTTGTGGCGGCGTATTGTATGTGCAATACGGCCGGGGCGGCGGCGGTATCCCAGGCTGCGGTGGATGCGTACAAACTAAGAATGCAGGGGAAGGTGGATGATGCGAACTCGCTCATCGAGCAGGCTGTCCGAAAAAATCCGCATGATGCGGCCGCCTATTATGAACTTGCGAGAATCCGGGTACATATGTCGCTGGGAAAAGTGAAAGATATAAAAACGATGCAGGGGAAAATGGAAGATGCGCGGCAGGCGATTATCAAGGCCCAGGAAAATGACCCCACTAACGTGATCTATCCTTTTTTTGAGGGGCACATCGCCTTATTTCAGGCATATCCATCTTTGATGGGAAACCAACCCGACGCAAAAGAAAAAATCGCGAAGTTATGCAAAGCTTTTGAATCCGCGCTGAAACTCAAGCCGGATTATTCTCAGGCGATGCTCTATCTTGTTGAGATTTATGGAACGCTTCCCGAAGATAAAGGCGGTGACAAAGCCAGGGCCGAGCAATATGCAAAAAAATTAGAGGGAATGGACAAGGTTTTTGGCGCGAAAGCCAGGTCCGTGCTGCTGCCGGAAGGAGCCGATAGAGTTGCTTACTGGCAAAATGTCCTGAAGAGTAATGAAGGCAATGTGGATGTGCTTGAAGAATTAGGCAAGGCATATTTGAGTGTGGACAAAGTTGACGATGCCGTTGCCTGTTTTGAAAAGGCGATCAAAATTGACCCCGCAAAATCCTTCCTTTTCATGGACCTCAGCATCTATCATACATGGTCCGCCATGCGGGCGGGGGATAATCCTGAATTACTCCATAAGGCGATAGCATCAGGGAATGCCGCGGTGACACGATATCTGGATTCTAAACCTATCCTGCCGATGCAGGCATACGCGCTGGCGGTACAATATAAGTACAAAAGCCACTCGGGTGATAAAGAACAAGCGGCGGCGGCGGGCGGACTCCTGAAAAAGGCGGAGGCGCTGGACCCTTATTTCTCAATGGCTACCGGCGCTCCGAATCCCGACCTTTTTATTGGGCCGGATGAAATTTCACACAACCATAGATATCTTTTCAGGCCTGTACAGTGAAAGACGTTGATTTAAGGCAAAAAGAACGCTTCGAGTTTTAGCAGTAGGGTGGGCTTTTTAGCCCACCCTCTTTCTGATGATTGAAATATATGATTGGAACGGCACAAAACAAAACGGAAATTCAGACGCGGATGGGCTGGCTGGCAGAGCAGAATGACCAATACACAGAATCTGTTCAGTCTTATTTTGAGCATTACGGATTGGACTGGCCGCAGGTCGAACATCATTTTGGGTGGTTTGAAAGCGGCGGGCTGAAATTGGCAGGCCATGTGTGGGTTCCACCCAAGATTAAAAATCAAAAATTAAAAATCAAAAATGCGGACAACCCTGTGGGTTGGGCTAAGGAAATAGACCCTTCGACAGGCTCAGGGCGACCTGCAAGCAGGTCGGATTTCTCACCCCACAAGGGGGTTCGGAATGACAACCCTTCGAGTTGTGAGACCGCAATGGTAATTGTCCTGCACGGGTATTTGAATCATACCGGGCAATTGAAGCATCTGATTGCGGCGTTGCTGGAAAGTGGTCTTGCCGTCGGCTCGTTCGACCTGCCCGGACACGGCCTCAGCGAGGGCCAATCGGCGGCAGTGGGAGTATTTGGCGATTATACGCAGGCCCTGCTGGATTATGTTTTGACAATAAGACCATTGTGTGCACAGCCTTTGCATTTTATCGGGTTCAGTACGGGGGCGGGAGTTGGCATAGAGTTGCTTTTGAATGATAAGGAAAAAAGAAAACTGGATTCCCGCCTTCGCGGGAATGACACTTCATTATACAGCGAACTGTTTGACAAGGTTGTTCTGGCAGCGCCGCTGATTCGCTGGCGCAGGTTTAATGCATCCAAAGCGATGTATGCTTTTTATCGCGCCTTTACGGAGAAGGCGCCGCGTGTGCCGCAAAGGAATTCATCCGACAAAGATTTTCTTTCTTTTAATCGCCACAGTGATTATCTTCATTGCCGGTACGTCTCGCTGGATTGGGTCAGGGCCTTATATGACTGGAACACCCGGCTGGCGGCGGCAACGCCCTGTGATAAGGATGTATTCATTTTGCAGGGCGACCGCGACACGACGGTTGACTGGCGGTATAATCTCGGCCTGCTGCGAGCCAAATTCCCCGCCGCAAATGTGCAAATGATAAAAGGAGCGCGACACGAATTGTTCAACGAAACTGCGGCATTGCGGGACGAATGTCTGGCGAAAATATCCACCTATTTAGCGGGGAAAACCCCTGATCCAAAGATAACCGATTGACAGCAGGGAGTATTGGACAATAAAAGAATTGTTTTTTGAGAGGATGTATAAGAGATGCATCTTGAAAATAAAAAGTATTCTTTTAAGACGATTATATTAACGCTGGTTTTAACACATTTGGGTGCCGTGGTACTGACATGGATTCTGTTATGGCCGGGGATAGAATCTTTTCTGACGGTGCTGTATGTCTTTCCAGCAGTGCTTCTCTGCTTTCCCGCAGGATTGGAGTATTATATAATAAGACATACTGAGTTTCCTGAAGCTTTAGGCGATTGGTCCGTGCTAATCCTTTCCTACCTTGTATATATTACTCTTTTTATTCTTGCTTTGTGTTTTCGCGGAAAAAAAGTTTTTATAACTATTCTGATTATATGGGTTGCTTTATTAATCTTGAATATATATGGCTGTGTTAACGGAATAGATATGTAAATGAATCTTTCAAATGGAAAATGAAAAATTGAAAATTGACAATTCTTTCGGCTGGCTCAATGCGACGCAGTTTCTGGGTGCCGCCAACGACAACCTGTTCAAGGGCTTAATGGTCTTTTTGCTCATCGGCAAACTCGGACAGGACAAGGCTTCATCGGTCAGCGCCATTGCGGGGATGGTGTTTGTTGTGCCGTTTCTTTTGCTGACGCCTTATGCGGGGACACTGGCCGACCGCTTCAGCAAACGGACGATTATTGTGCTGGCCAAGGTCGCGGAAATTATCGCTATGGGCCTCGGGTGTCTGGCGTTCTGGTGGGCCAATCCGGCGGGGTGTTATCTGATCCTGTTTTTGATGGCCGCCCAGAGCGCGTTTTTCGGCCCGAGTAAATATGGCATTGTGCCGGAACTGGTGGAATCACGGCAATTGTCTCGTGCCAACAGCCTTTTGGAAGGAATGACTTACCTTGCGATTGTGATAGGTATCGCGGCGGCGCCGGCGCTGACGCAAGTTATGGATAAAAATTTCACACGCGCCCAAATTGCATGTGTTCTGATTGCTGCGGCAGGTACTATCACATCATTATTGATACGTAAAACGCCGGCCGGCGGGCAGACGAGTAAGTCTCATCCGATTTTTCTCGTCGATGTCTGGCGGACGATGCGGGTTATTAAAACGGATACAAACTTGGTCGCTGCGGTTTTTGCCGCGGCGGGTTTTATGTTTCTGGCCGGTTTTGCCCAGGTCAATCTGATTCCCTACGGCATCCAGGTCTGTCATTATTCCGAGATTCAGAGCGGCTATCTGTTTGTTGTTGCGGCGGTAGGAATCGGCATCGGTTCGTTCTGGGCCGGGAAACTGTCCGGCCGCGCACTGGAGTCGGGCATTATTCCGGCAGGGGCGCTGATGCTGGGGATTGGTGCGTTGGGACTGGCGGGAAGTCAAACTAAAGGGTGGATTTATACAGAGATATTCCTGATGGGTGTCGGCGCCGGCCTGTACATTGTGCCGGTGCAGACATTTATTCAAATGCGGGCCGAGCGTCGAATGCTGGGGCGAATCATCGCCGCATCTAATTCGCTGGGCTGGATAGGTGTTGCACTGGCTGCGGGGGTTGTTGGGCGCTTTGGCGGCTGGCTGGGTGTGCCGGCGGCAAAGCTGTTTATTGTGCCGGGATGTATCGCGCTGATTATCTTCGTGGTGTCGCTATATTATCTGCGGGAATATGTGTTGCGGTTCGTGCTTTCCATTCCAATTCGGCTGGCCTATCGCATTGAAGTCTTTGGTGATGAAAATCTGCCGATAGACGGCGGGGCACTGTTAGTCGCCAATCATCTATCGTGGGTTGACGGTCTGGTATTAAGCGCCGTCCAGCATCGACGGATTCGGTTTTTGGTGGATCGGGAAATTTACCAGTGGCCGTTTCTGCGATGGTTTTTCCATTTTATCAAGGCCATTCCCATCAGTGCCGCTGACGGCCCGCGACACATAGTGGAATCCCTGCAAAAAGCCAGACACGCCATTGAGCAGGGGTATATGGTCTGTATCTTTGCCGAGGGAACGCTGTCGCGAACGGGACATACGGGGGCGTTTCACGGTGGGCTGGAAAAAATCGCCAGAACCACCAATTGTCCCATCATCCCGATATTTCTGGGTGGCCTGTGGGACAGCATATTCAGCTATCGCCGGGGAAAATTACTATCCCGATTTCCACGGTCTTTACCTTATCCGGTAACGGTACATTTCGGCAGAGCGATGTCCCCCGATTCGACCGCCCGGCAGATTCGACAGGCCGTGCTGGAATTGTCCTGCGACTGGATCGAGACGCGAAAATATCGGCGGCTTTCATTGGCGCAGACGTTTGTAAAGGTCGCCCGGCAAAACTGGAAGCGACTCTGTATTGTTGACACAACCGGAAAGAAACTCACCTGTGGACAAACGCTCATCGCGGCGATTGCCTTGGCCAAAAAACTCAAAACGCCACTGCGGCGACAACAAAATATCGGTATTTTATTGCCGGCCGGTGTGGCGGCAGTGCTGGCCAATGTCGCTGTTGGATTGCTGCGAAGAACAGCGGTCAATCTGAATTACACCGTCTCGCAGGCCGATAGACAAACGGCTGTCGAACAATGCAGCATTAAGACCATCATCACATCGAAAACATTTCTCGAAAAACTTGGCTGGAACGCCGAGAATGAAGAATATCTGTTCATCGAAGACCTGCTTTTGCAGATAACCGAGAGGGATAAAAAGCGGGCATGGCTTAAATCGAGATTTCTTCCAGCGCGATGGATAGGCGGATGGAGAAAAGTCAATCCGGACGATACGGCCGCGATTTTGTATTCATCGGGTAGTTTCGCACGGCCCAAGGGAGTGATGCTCAGCCATCATAACCTTCTGTCGAATATGGAAACCGTGCGGATGATTTTCAAATTTGACAAGACCACACGGCTGTGCGGCGTGCTGCCATTCTTTCATTCGTTCGGGCTGAATTGTACATTTTGGCTGCCGATTCTGTCGGCGGTGGCGGCGTATTATGTACCCAATCCGCTGGACGGACGAACCATCGGCCAAACCGTCAGCGAAAATCAGTGCACGATACTGTTCACCACGCCGACGTTTTTGGCCAATTATCTGCGACGGTGCGAAAAAGATGAATTCAGAAGCCTTGAATATGTGGTTGTCGGCGCTGAAAAGCTCAAAGAGCAATTGGCCGACAGTTTTTATGATTATTTTGGTATCCGTCCACTGGAAGGCTATGGGGCAACGGAACTGTCGCCGATGGCGGCGCTGAATGTGCCGGATGTGGAGATTGACGGCATCCACCAGCAGGGAACTAAAGAAGGCTCCGTCGGCAGACCCATACCGGGCGTTGCAACGCGCATTCTCGATGTCGAAACGGGACAGCCGGTTGAGCCGGGACAAGTGGGCGTGTTGTGGGTCAAGGGCGCCAACGTAATGAAGGGTTATCTCAACGACCCGCAAAAAACAGCCGAGGTCATTGTGGACGGCTGGTATAATACGGGCGATGTGGTCGTCATAGACGACGAAGGGTTTATCACGATTACCGACCGGCTGGGACGATTCAGCAAAATCGGCGGCGAAATGGTCTCCCATACGGCCATTGAAGACGTCTGCCAGAAAGGTCTGGGATTGGGAGACCGCGTCGTGGCGGTCACGAGTGTCCCGGATGAAAAAAAGGGCGAACAGATTGTAGCGCTGTATGTCAAGTCGGCGGTGGACGGAGACAGGCTCTTTGAGATTATCAGCCGAAGCGAACTGCCCAATCTGGCCAAACCCAGACGCGAGAATCTGATTGCGGTGGAGGCGATACCGATGCTCGGTTCGGGCAAACTGGATACTCAAAGGTTGAAAAAAATTGCTGTCGAATGTAAGATGGCAATAGGCAGCTAAAATCATGTAGCCCCACAAAGAAAGATAGTTGCGAAATTCGCAGACTGCCATTACATTGTCAGCAGACGCCGGATTCCAGAGAAAAATCAGGTTCTTTTTTGGGCAAAATGGAAAGTCCAAACTCGATTTATCCGATATAAAGGGAGATTCGTAATTCCTGGAAATATGACGAAACGCAAAAACCTAAAGGAAAATGGATGATTTATCAGACGACAAACAAAAACGAGCGGGACAGCAAGCTGCTGATACCGGATGCGCGGCTGCAGGTTCAGTATCAGCGGACACGCGAAATGACGCTCGACGACCTGCTGCTGGAAAACCGGATTGTGTTTTTGGTGGGGGAGATTTCCTACCGGCTGGCGGCGGAAGTGATTATGAAACTGCTGTATCTGGACAACCTCAAACGCGGCGTGGAAATCAGCCTGTATATCAATTCGCCCGGCGGCAGCGTCGATGACACGATGGCCGTTTACGATACGATACGGTTTCTCGGCTCTCCCGTGGCGACATACTGTATCGGCCGGGCGCAGTCGGGCGCGGCGGTGATTTTGGCCGCGGGCACCAAGGGCAGACGCCATGCACTGCCGCACGCGAAAATTATGCTTCATCAGCCCTGGGGCGGAATCACGGGCCAGGCTGAGGATATTCGCATCCAGACCGAAGAAATCCTCAAAGCCAGAAAAATGATCAATGAAGTCCTGTCCAAGCACACCGGCCTGACGCCGGAGAAACTGGCCGAGGAAACCCAGCGCGATAAATATATGGATGCGCAGGAGGCCAAAGCCTGGGGACTGATTGACGATGTGCTGAAGGAACAGGAAGAAAAAGAAGAAAAGAAAGACGAAAAAAAATAACCGCCGAAAACAGTTCGGCTTGCGATGACGAGGAGATTATGACTGTAAGTAATAATCTTGTACCGATTGTGATTGAAAAGACGGGCCGCGGCGAAAGAGCGTACGACATTTATTCGCGACTGCTCAAGGACCGCATCGTGTTTCTGGGCGGTCAGGTGGACGACGATGCGGCTAATTTAATCATTGCACAAATGCTGTTTTTGAGCAATGAAGCCAGCTCCTCAGATATTCATTTTTACATCAACTCGCCCGGCGGCTCCATTACCGCCGGACTGGCTGTTTACGACACGATGCGGTTTTTGCGCTGCCCGGTGGCGACATACTGCGTCGGGCAGGCGGCCAGTATGAGCGCGATGCTGTTTGCCGGAGGCGAAAAAGGCAAGCGCTTCATCCTGCCCAACAGCCGGGTGCTTTTACATCAACCGCTGCTGAGCGGCGAAATGGTTGCACCGGCGACCGACCTGGAAATCGAAGCGAGGGAAATCCTGCGGCTGCGCAACCGATTGTATCGGATTTTGTCCGAGCATACGGGCAAAGACACGGTAGAAATCGAAAAAGACTGCGACCGCAACCTCTGGCTGGAAGCCGAAGAGGCGGTCGAATACGGTCTGGCCGACTCGATCCTTCGCAAAGAACCGACGATCAAACATAAGCCGCTGGAAGAATAGAAAAATTAAAAATCAAACATCAAAAATCAAAATTATGGAATCGCCAGAGGCGATAAGTCAAAAAATAAAAAGCAAGGGGAAATCCGCTGTATATTTTGTCGTTGCCGGCACGGTGCTGTTGTTTGCGATAGGTTGCGGCAATGAGCAGAATAAATCGCTCTGGCAACAGATCAAAGACCTTGGCAATCAGAAAAGCACACTCGACATCCGCATCGAAAAACTGGAAGAGGAAAATGAACAACTTCGCCGGCAGGTTAAGACGCTTGAAGGATTGGATCCCAATGACCGTCTGACGATGATAGATACGCTGGAAAAAATTGTCATCCATTCACGCAGCGGACTCTATGACAAAAACAATGACGGCAAAAAAGAAACGCTGGTTGTTTATGTGGAGCCGACGGATATCGCGGGTGATCGAGTCAAGGCGGCGGGGCGAGTGAATGTGCAATTATGGAATCTGAACGCCAAAGATCCGCACGCGGCTCTCTTAAAACAATGGATAATCAAACCGGCGGAATTAAAACAATACTGGGTCGGGACACTAATGACTCATTATTACCGACTGAGTTTTCCAGCGGGAGATATAGTCAAGGGAGATGAAACAGGGCTGACGGTCAAGGTTCGATTTGTGGATTATTTCAGCGGCAAAACACTCGAAGACCAACGGATGATAAAGTAAGGGGCGATTCATAAGTCGTCTTATCGTTTCTTTGGAGCAATCCCGATAAAGCCGGCCTGATTGCACAGGCGAATGATTTCTCTGGCCAGAGGGGCGGCGTCGCCGGCGCCGCTCTGACCGCCCTCCACCACAATCGCCAGTGAAGCGGCTCGTCCCGTATGATCGGTCACAAACGCGGCAAACCAGGCACTCTCCGGTTTTTCCGTCGAACCGGTTTTGCCGTAAATGGTCAGGCCCAGTTCGTTCAGGCCGCTTTGAGAAAAGGCCGGGTATGCTGTGCCTCCCCGTTCGTTGACAACCGCCCGCATCCCATCATACACCACCGCCAGATATTCCGGATGAATCGGAAGCTGTCGGCAGTGTTTTTCATTCATCGGATCGTTGGGGTCAATAACCAGCCGTGGAGGTTTTACCAGCCCGTGTCGCGCCAGAATCGCATAAGCGTTGGCGACCTGCAGAACGGTGGCCCGCAGATTTCCCTGTCCGATTCCCCACCAGCGTTTTTCACCGATGGGAATAGGCGGCGCCGTCGTAATATCGTCAATCGGATTTCGCTGAATCCCAAAAATAATGCTTCCGGGCACCTCATGGAGCTGATATTCATCAGGGCGGATACCGGCGTTTTCAAACGGCGATTCATAAACGCACGACCCAAGTACTCTGGTTCCATAACCAAAGCGCCAAAGCCATTGTTGAAGCTGTTTTCCGTCGAGGCGGTCGGCTACGTGCGAAAAATATACATTGCAGCTTCCCCGCAGGGCATTTCTTGCATGGTTGGTCTGTCCTTCTTCTTCCCATCGCGCATCGTGGCAGTAGCCTTTTCGCTGAAGCAGGCATCTGGGCCAGGACGGCCCAGGCGGATTATACGAACAGGAAATGACTTCATCAGCGGTGATTTTATGTTCTTCCAGGCCGGCCAGCAGAATCAATGGCTTGACAGCGGAGCCGGGAGGAAACGTATCTTCAAGAGTATGATTTCGCAAGGGTTGTCTCGTATCGCTGAGCAACTGGTTATAGTCCTGTTTTGCCCGGTTCAGGTTGAACGTCGGTAAAGAAACCATCGCCAGGATGTCAGCCGTGGCGGCGTCGAGGACGACTGCGGCGATTTTTCCAGTTCCGCGAAATTCCGGGGCCGCGGCGTTCGGCTCACTCAGCAGGGCCTGAATTTGTTTTTGCAGGGCGATGTCGATGGTCAACTGGACATCCCGTCCGAAAGACGGTTCGGTTCGCGCGAGTTCATTTCTCTGACGGTCGTAGGTGACCTCCCCCCGTCGGCCGCGCAAAATCGCCTCACAGGTTTTTTCGATACCAGCCTTGCCAATGACTTCGCCCTCAAGATAGCGCAGATATTCATCGTCGCTGAACCACTGCCGGGCCTCTTCGGGACGGACCGAGCCGACCCAGCCGATGAGCTGACAGGCGGCGGAGTCAAAGGGGTATTCCCGCCAGGCTTCGGAACGAATGGCCACACGGCCAATTCCCGCCAATTCAATCTGCGCAGCCATCAGCGTCTGGCGGTCCTCCAATTCAAGCACGGAATATCCCTGATGCGTCTCGGCCAAATCCACGGAAAGAATCTGTTCAGGCCGAATGCGGTCTTTCTGTTGGGCGTATTGACTGATGGGAGTCCGTGGATTTTGCCTCCGCCAGTAAATAAAGCGGCCCAGTTCCCATATCCGGTCATTGACAGCTCCGAGTTTTTGATACAGCTCGTTCTCATCGGCGCCGGCGGTATAAATGCAGAAATTAATAGTTTTTTTCAGTTGTTCGATATCGTCGGCCCATTTGCGGGTCAGTTGCTGTTCGGCGGTCTGCGTGTCCAGACCCGCCTTGACAAGCTGTTGGATATGGGCCTGCCAAAAGCGGTTGTCCAGCAGGCGTATAAGCTCATAATTGATTTGCAGAAAAAAAAGGGGCTGATCTTTGGCCAACACGCGTTCATTTCGGTCGATAATTTTTCCGCGCAGGGTGGGAAGTTGTCGAGGCGGAAGAATCCGCAGGCGTTCAACTTGTTCACGGGCTTGTCGGCTTTCAATACTCTGCAAAAACCACAGTCTGCCCAGACAAACCAGCATTCCCAAAATACAAATGCCGATAAAGATTTTTAATCTCTGGTGAAACATAGAAGTTACCTGAGACGAGGGCGTCCTTTGGGGCGAGGATACACTCGTTTCCAGATTCCGGAAAGAAGCATCCAGAACACCGGCGCGAAAACGGCGGTATAAAAAGCGGTTCCCAATACCGTGGGAAACAGGTGGGGTCTGGATTGTCCGATTTTCCACGCTTCCAGCCAGGCGGCGGGAAATTCCGTCAACAACAAAGCAAAAAAAACCACAAGGCCCTGATGGACAAATCGTTTCATATTCACCGCCCGACTCATCCCGTACAGTACGGTGCCGAGAATGCCGTACACAATCATATAAGGCCCCATCGACGCGGACACCAGGTCGGCGACAAACCCAACGGCAAAAACACATCGCACAGCATCCTGCCGACGGGTGTGGAGAGCGGCAAAAACCATCACTACAATCAGAACTGATGGACGGATGTGTCCGCTTCCCAGCGCAATCACGTTCAGCAGGTTGCCCGCGTCAAGCAGAGCTGCCGTCAGAAGAATCAGACTGAATATCAGCCATCGCATCGCTGAAGTCCTATTTTATGTTCGGGATCACAACGACCACTTCGCTCAGAGCCGCGACATTTTCAATCGGCTCAACCCCAATCAGCCACAACAATGGGTTTTGTTCGTCAGGCTTTACCCGGCGAATTTCCCCAATCACAATAGGGGCGCTGAGTTTTCCAGTATGAGCCGCGGCATAAACCGTATCGCCGATACGAATATCCGTATCGCGGGGAATTAAACCGATACGACAGCCGGTTTTGCCATCGCCGAACATCTGAGCGGGAATATCGAGGCGGGTTCCGTCTCTGCGAATGCGGACTTCAATGCCGCAGGCGGAGTCCGTCAAAAGCTGAATCCGAGCCATCGTTTCCGACGCTTCCCTGACGGTTCCCACGACGCTGTTTTTCTTCGGCGACAAAACAAACTGACCGGCGGCGACGCCGTGCTGTGTTCCTTCGTTGATAATCAGTTCATGTCTTGCACCACGCAGAAGCGTGGTCACTTTGGCCGGCAAAAGACCGGCGTCGAAAAGACCAAACTGTCTGCGGATCCGACTCAGCGTCAGATTTTCCTTTTCCATCTCAGCCATCTGGGCCCGCAGATTTTTATAGTTTTTCCAGAGCAGATCGTATTCATCTTTGCTCACAGCCTGTTCGGAAGGGGCCGTCATACGGATATGATCCACGGCCAATTGTCTGCCAACCTGTAAAAATGGAGCGAAAAGACGATGAAACAAAAAATTGATGGAATTGGTGGTTTTTTGGGGAATAAGGTAAATCAGAATGCTCAATCCGAGCAATCCCCAAAACAACGAATGTCTCGATGCGTGAATGTTTCCCAACGCCATATCATAACGAGTTGAAATTCTTAAACAAACAGCGACTCACGGAGATAGTCTGAAAAAAGAAGAATCGGCCCGTCGGGCCGTCCTGAATTTTAACTTTTGGACTTTAATTTTCAACTTTACTTAGTCCCATCCTGGGCCGGACTGGTCCAAAGCGTCTTTGAGAATTTCAAGGTTTTCCAGATAGACGCTGCATCCGCGGGCCACGCAGGTCAGCGGATCGTCAGTGTACAGAACTTTCAGCCCCGTGGCGTTGGAAAGGATTGTATCCATTCCGCGAAGCAGCGAACCGCCGCCGGCCAGATACATTCCGTTTTCAATCAAATCCGCAGCCAACTCCGGTTCGGCGCGTTCAAGTGTGCGGATGACGCCTTCAATGATGCCGGCGATCGGCTCGCGGAAGGCCTCGCGGATTTCCTCGCTGGTGATGACAATTTTTCGCGGCAGACCCGAAATTGTATCACGGCCGGCGATTTCCATCGTCATTTCCTGCTCCAGCGGGGCGGCGGAGCCGATTTGAATTTTGACCTGTTCGGCACGCGGCTCGCCAATGAGCAAATTATACGTGCGTTTCAGATGATTAATCAGAGCCTCGTCAAAATCGTCTCCTCCCAGACGGACGGATTCACAGGCGCTGATGTCGCCCAGACTCATAATGGCGATTTCCGTGGTTCCGCCGCCAATATCGACAACCATCGAGGCGGTCGGTTCAGTGATCGGCAATCCTGCGCCAAGACCTGCGGCCATCGGCTCATCAACCAGATAGACCTTGCGTGCGCCGGCGCGTTCGGCGCTTTCGATTACGGCTCTGCGTTCCACGGCGGTAATGCCGCGGGGAACTGCGATGACCATCCGGGGACTGAATAAGTTGCCTCGCCCGTGAACTTTGCGAATGAAATAGCTGAGCATCTTTTCGGTGATTTCGAAATCGCTGATAACGCCGTCTTTCATCGGACGGATTGCAGTGATGGAACCGGGGGTTTTGCCCAGCATTTCTTTGGCGATCAGACCCACGGCTTCCCCGTCGTTGAGCACGATGTTGGTGCCTTTGCGGACGGCTACGACGGACGGCTCATTGAGGACAATCCCCTCCCCCCGGACACAGACCAGCGTGTTGCACGTACCCAGGTCGATCCCCATATCCTTGCTGAACCAGCCTAAAACTCTGTCCAGTATCCGTATCACTTTGACTCCCTTCTTATATCAATACCGGCTCTTTGCCCTCTCCATCCGCATATTTCGGACAAATTCGTTCGGCAACTTCAAAAAACCGCTCAGGTCGTACACTTACCGTCCGGTTTGAACAATCTGAAACAGAGACGACCAGCCATATTGAGTGCCGCACTGGTAGGCTACGAATGCCGCCGTCGCCAGCACAGCCAAAAAAGCTAAGGCCAGAATCGCCGTGTATACGTTGCTTGAAACTATTATCTTTCGCTTGGCCATAATTACAATCAAAGCCTGGTGGTCGTTGCGGTATCGCCCACTTTGGGACGCTGCTGTACCATTTCCAATACGCCGGCACACTTGTTGACATCGACATCGGTTACTTTGACGTCACAAAGGAATTCGCTGCCGCGGGTGACGTGAAAGACCATCCCTTTTTCCACGCCGTCGGCCGTGCCGACCGACAACGTTACCAGGGATTGATTCACTTCCGTAACCAGCCCCTGAACTTCCGAGGCGGTCATTGTCGGCGCGGGTTTGGCCTTCTCGCCGGGAATTTGGGTTACCGTACCCAGAGAAACGGGGCCTTTGCCGTTCGTAAGATCAGCGACTTGTTTTTCAAGGTCGATTTTCTGCTCGATAAGCATTTTGCGATGCGCTTCCAGACGCTGCAGCTCAACGAATTTCTCATCAAGTTTCGCCGTTATCTGATTCAGTTCTTTCTGGTCTTTGATGTTTTGAGCGCGGGCTTTTTCAAGCTGGTCGCGGGTCAGTTTCAGTGACTCCAGCATGGAGGCCACGCTTTGCTCAAGGCCGGTCATCACGCCTTTCCAGCTTTCAGCGCGGCTCTGATATTCCTGACTGAGCCGTTCGGTTTTCTGGAGATTGGATGCCAATTGGTTGTTGCGTTCCTGAAGAGACTGGAGTTCCAGTTCTTTTTTGTTTTCCAGTTCCTTGGTTTTGGCGACCTGCTCATTATACCGGTCGTTCAGGCTGAGATTTTCAGCTTGAACAGCTTGGCGGGCGAGTTTTTCACTCTCATACAGAGCCTTGTAATTAGTTGCGCTGCCCACATAGCTGACCATCATACTGCACAGGAAAATGGCGAATAAGGACAACAAAACCACCAGAATTTTTGTTAACGTACTCAAGATACCCATCCTTTCAATGCAACACCACGGTCATAAGCCCACAAAAGAGAATGAGGCCTGACGCACCTTTTGCCGACACGCGAAACCTCATATTCTTCAAACCATAGGGATTTTACGTTGTTGCCTGGTACAGGTCAAGAGTTTTTTATTTGTCCTAATATAATAGGACTACAATGCCACCCTGGTTTTTGCCGCCAAATTCGACTTCGGCGAATTTAGTCGAGTCGAAACACAAAATCTGAAATCCCAAACAAGTCCAAAATGACGAAAATTCGAATGTCCCAAACAAATAACTCCACAGGTCTTAGCGGCTTATGTTTTGAATTTCGATCCCGACATATCGGGACGAAGTTCGGATTTCCCGAAAATCATCATAACTACTTGTTCAATATGGCCTTACATCCATTTTTGCGGATCAAATAGCGTCGCAGCGTTAAAAATGAGATAGATTTATTTTGTCATAAGCAGCACAGATCGGGCAGCGACCAGACGGATATAGGTGGATTGGCTGTCGAGAGCCTTGGCAAGATATCCGGTTAAGTTCCTGGCTTTGAGTCTGCCGATAGCCGTAACGCTGGTACCGGTGGCCATTGTCGCCTGATTTAAGTCCGGGTTAGTCTGGAAATACGTTACCAGTTGATTCATTCCGCCCTGGTCGCCGAGTTTGCCGAGTTCCTCGACTGCGCAGAGCCGAACTTCAAGCACATCATCCTGCAACATCGTCAATTGAAGGGCTTCTTTGGCCTCGGTTGTACCCAGCGCTCCCATTCCGCGGATACCCATCACACGATCGTCAGCGTATTTGCTGATCAGCAAAGGCCAGAGTTTGGACCTGTAAATGCGGACGTCCTTGAGCCGGGCGATAGATTCCACGGCCTGCATCCGTACCTTGTCTGTGGTTTCCGTGTCTCGGAAGGCCTGGTATATCAGTTCCAAATCGTCTCTGTTTTGAAGTTTGCCTAACAACAACAGGGCGTTGGCACGTACAGTAGGGTCGGTACTAATAGCGGCAGTGCGAATTTCTTGATAAGCAGAGGCGTCTCCCAATCGAATTATTGTGTATGCCGCAGCGATACGGACATTTTCGTTCTGATCTTCGAGGGCTTTTTTTATCTGATTTTTGCAGGCAGAGCAGGCCATATCGCCGACGGCAGCGGCGGCGGTAAAGCGAACCGCAACGGACGCATCGTCCAGTTTCTGAAGAATTTCAGGTATCAGGTGCTGTTGCTGCGTTTCGGCAGCGACTTCAATGGCATGATTGCGCATATAAGCGCTCGTGTCGGAAAGAGCCGTTTTGACAATCGTCATCGCTTTGGCCTGGAGTTCCTGTACCGGCACCGGCGGCAGAAGCGACGCCCCGACCGATTCGTTTTCTTCCTGTCGAGTGCAGCCGCAAGCTAATAGCAACCCCATTAAAAGCGTATGTGAAATCCATTTCATTGTTTTTTTCTCCCTGTTCGTTTTTCTGCGACGGCCAAAACTGCTATCAGGCAGGCCGCCATCGCCGGCAGTTTATCTATCCATGCTCCATATTTCGTGTAAAACGTAATTTGACTGTCTAACGGCACGGCATCCACAAACCAGCCCTCTACACCCTGACGCTCCATCCCTTTTATCGGCAAATTGCCGGCAAGATATTGATTTTGTATCCTGCCGTAAGGGTCAATCAGGCAACTGATGCCCGTATTGACGCTGCGAACCAGCGAAATGCGGTTTTCAATGCAGCGGAAAACGCAAATGGCCGTCCGCTGGGCCAGTTCCACCGACGGCATCACTTTATCGCCCTTGAACCGCACATACCAGCCGTCATTACTGATATTGACCATCCAGTCGGCCTGTTTGCTGCCATTTTTATACACCATTTTTCGGCTAATGGCCGGGTCGGTGTCCTCATAACAAATCAGTACGCCGAAGCGATAGTCTTTACCGTCAAGTCTGACTGGAAACAACGTATAGTCTCTGCCGGCGGTGAGGGTATAGTCAAAGTCATAAGGATTCAGGCTCATAAACAGCTTATACAGCGGGGGGAATGTTTTCTTAAAGGGGATAAATTCGCCAAAGGGGACCAGGTGGATTTTGTCGTAGTGATAATCACTTTGTCTGCCGTCAGGTGTGTACAAGTAGGCGGAATTGAAACGGTCCGTGATGGCCGGTTCGTTATTGACTATGCCGACGCCGGCTCCGTGCGCGCCGACCAGAAGATAACATTGTGTTCGTTTGGCGTATTCGGCGATTTGATTGTGGAACCGCACTGGTTCACTGTTGGGGTCGCAGTACAGTTGATAGCCCGGATTGAGAACGGTCAAGACCATTGTCTCCGGCCATAGTACCAGCTTCGCCCCCGCGGCGATACATTTATCGGATTGGGCGAGCAGGTCGTCCAGAATCGCCTGGGCGTTTTCCGTTTCTTCTTTTACCGCTGAGGGGACATTGGGCTGGACGACGCCGACCTTGGGAGACAAGAATCGTTCGGTTATGGTGAGATGATGCAAACCATATAAAAGCGCCGCACAGATTATCACGACGATTGCCGTCATTTCGATCCACAGGCGTTTTTCTCGCCAGGTTTTTTCGCGGACGGCCGCAATGCCGTCGGCCACCACACCATTAACAGCCGCAATCAGAGTGGATACGCCGAAGGTGCCGAATAAATCCGCAATTTGAATCAGTACGGTGTGGGTGTACTGACTATGGGCCAGAAAGTACCAGTTAAAACCCGTAAAGACAAACGACTGAAACGACTCCGCTCCGACAAATAAAATCGGCACAGCGATTATCATCGGCCAATTTTTTGTTCGCAGATAGCGCACGCCCAGCGCCAAAAGAGGCCAGTACAACGCCTGCCACATCGCAAAACACACATAACCCGGTGCGGTGATGGGAATCAGCCAATAAAGGTTACCCAGCCAATACACAAACGAGACCAGATAAGCGGCCACGATAAGCGGTTTTTTCGGCGTCTGCGGATTGCACACCATCACAAACGGCACCAATGCAACCCACGCCAGAAATGACAAACCCCACGGCGCCTGACAAAACGTCAGCAGCAGGGCGGAGACAGCCATCCCCGCAATAATGGGTAGGGTGGACTTCAGCCCACCGGCATTTTTATCTATTTTTTTGTCACCCACGTCGTCAGTTCCTTCAATGCGTTTTGAATCAGAGCGTGGTCATAATCCTTTTTATTATTCATTCGCAGCCGGAATTGCTTTGCGAATAAATCCAGGAGAAAAGAGTTTTCCATGACAGTTTTCGCATCCAGCCCCATCTCCACGAACAGCCGTTTTAATTCGAGTTGTTCGTGGACATCTTGCCCTTCATTCTTTTGTTTTTCAATATCCTTCAACCGCCAGATAGTATTTTTGACGTAATCTTCGGAGATGTCGATGCCGCAGTAATCGCGTCCAAGCTGCAGAGCCGCGGCGGCGGTGGTGCCGGAGCCGCTGAATGGGTCGAGCACTAAATCGCCGGGATTGGAGCTGGTCGCGATGATGCGAGCCAAAAGCAGTTCCGGCATCTGGCAGGGATGCCACCCTTGGCGCTCCTTAAACGTGCCGCAGACGCGGGAATAGCGGTTCCATGTATCGTCGGGGATTTTGCCTGTGCTGTTGGCGCGGGCGTCGTTATAAATCAACTGCCGGTCGGACGGCACACGGACAGCAAAATCGTTAAAGACGAAATTTTTCGGGTCTTTGACAAAGTAGAGGATGTGCGTATGCGATTTGGCGAATTTTTGTTTGGTCTGCTGGCCGAAGGTATAATGCCAGATGATCCAGTTCCGTACCACAAGCCCCAGTTCTTCGCCGATGATTCGCACGTGAGCGGCGTAGTCGTCGCCGATAGCGATATAAAATGAGCCATTACTTTTCAGAACGCGGACACAGGCCGCCATCCAGTCTTTTGTCCACGCGATATAATTATTTTTTTCGACGCGGTCGTGGTATTTATCGTATTGGTAGCCGATATTAAACGGCGGGTCGGCAAAAACCAAATCCGCAAACGGCTCTCTAACCTTACCCAGCAGTTCGATGCAGTCTCCGCACAGGATTTTGTTCTGATACTCTCGCATAGGTAAATTATAATACCTGCGAAAAGCGGTTTTGCAAATTATCTTTTCAGCAGAGACTGGAGTTGAGTGATAAGCGGCGGCAAGTCTTCTATTATAATACGGTGAACAATGGCCAAGTCAACATCGAAATAACCGTGGATCAGACGGTTTCGAGTGCTGATGATTTGGGGCCAGGGGATATCGGGATGCTCTTCTTTCAAATCATCCGAAACACGAATCGCGGCTTCACCCATAATTTCAATCAACCGCGTGACCGACAATGTAAGTTTTTCATCTTTTGTGAAATTTGAAAGACTCAAATGCCCTGCGAAATCCACGGCTTTTTGAGCCGCGTCAAGCATGTGCTGAAGGCGGATTCTCTCCTCAGGCTTCATATTGTACCTGCGCGTGATGAATGACATTAGAGCGGAAATATCGGCTCAGAAACCCCGGCGTGTTGAGATCGGTCTTGCGGCCGAAAATGCCGGACAATTCCTCTTCCATTCCAAAAAACGCCAGGCCCGGGATATGTCCTTCTTCAAATTCCACCAGCACATCGACGTCGCTGTCGGGTTGGAAATGGTCTGTCAGTACCGAACCAAATAAGCTCAACCGCCGGATATGATGTCGTCGGCAGAAGTCCGCGATCTGCTCTTTAGGTATTTGAATGCTCGTTGCCATAGCTGGGAATTATAAAGCAAACGGCGTAAAAAGCAAGCCTTTATCCCATCATCAGTTTGGCCAGCATTTGGACGGACAGAGAAGTAAAATCCGGCAACACGGCAATGGCGTCATACGTCTCGGCCAGATCCACCGGGTCAGTGGCGGCGGTAATGGCGATGTATTTCATCCCGGCGTTGCGACAGGCCCGAAAACCCGACGCCGAGTCGTCAAACACGAGGCATCGTGCCGGCAAGTACCCCAATTCATTGGCGGTGCGCAGCAGGCTTTCCGGGTCGGGTTTGCCGACCTTGACCATATCGCGGTTAATGGCGATTTTAAAAAACCGCCGAAGGTTCAAGCCGTCCAGCACAAAATCCACATTTTCTTTGGGCGAGTTGGACACTGTGCCGCAGGCGATGTTGAGTTGTTCCAATTCGCTTAACAGCCGCGTCAGGCCGGGGATTTCACGAAGATGCGGGGCAAAGGTTGTGCGGTAGAGAAGCTCTTTTTCATCGGCGATTTTTTGAATCGTTTCCACCGGCGTGTCCTCGCCGAAGAGATTGCGGACAATCCTGTCATTGCTGCGGGCGTGAATTTTTTCGTGATACTCTCGTTCGGAGAGATTCTTATCGTATCGGGTTCTCAGAAGGCCCAGCCAGGCGCTCTTGTGAAATGCCGTATTGTTGACCATCGTGCCGTCAATGTCAAAAATAACAGCAAAAGAATTTTCCATGTGGCTCCTGAAAATTATCAAACTTCTGTAAAAAGGGTGGCATGGTCAAGCGTTGGCTTGGCCATGGATAAAATCCGGTAGGGTGGGCTCTTAGCCCACCAAACTCGACTTTTTTTGTTAATATCCGGCCAGCATCGGCTCAGCGACCTGCTTTTTTCGTTCCGGGCCGAAGAGAACTTCCACCAGCGTCAGGGAAAATTCCAAAGCCGTTCCCGGTCCCTGGCTGGTGATGAAATGGCCGTCAATGACCACCCGCTGACCCGCAGCGGACTTGTCGGGCAGCTTGTCCTGAAACGCGGGATGACAGGTGGCCTTGCGTCCTTTGAGCAGGCCGTGATGAGCCAGCGCCACCGCCGGCGATGCGCAGATAGCCGCGACAATCCTACCGGCCTTGGCCTGCTGTTTGAGCAGGTCGGTCAATATGACACAGTCCCGCAGATGTTCGGCTCCGGGCATCCCGCCGGGAAGGGCGATACAGTCAAATGTTTTACCCTGGCAATCCTTAATCAATACGTCGGCGACGAGTTTGACTTTGCGCGACGCGGTAATTTGAAGACCCGAAACGGAAGCGACGAGAACCTGGGCGCCCGCCCGGCGAAGGGCGTCAATAATTGTCACGGCTTCTATTTCCTCCGTTCCTTCGGCAATCGGAACCAGTACGGTTTTGGTCACGGTTTAATCCTCTGTCGTATCGACAAAATTCTTCTGCAAATTTTCGTGCCCATTGTCCCGTTCGGTGGCGGAGTAAAGATAACGCACCTCCGAAGCGGTCAGCGGGCGCCAAGCGCCGGGGCCAAGGCCTTTCATCCGGATGTTTCCGATGTGCGTTCGTCTCAGGGATTTGACCTTGAAGCCGACCCTCGCCATCGTCCGGCGAATCTGGCGGTTAAGGCCCTGGCGGATTGTGATTTCAAGGACGGTTTCAAGATTATTGCGACCAAGCACCTTCACCGCCGCCCGCTGGGTTTTGCCCTCGGACAGCCAGATGCCTTTCTTGATTTTTTCAATCGCATCGCCTTCCATTTTGCCCCGAAGCGTTACCTCGTAGGTCTTGGGCAGTTCAAATTTCGGGTGTGTCAAACGATTGGCAAGTCCCGAATCATTGGTCACTAAAATGGCGCCGGTGGTGTCGGCGTCAAGTCTGCCGACGCAGAAAATGCGCTCGGGACAATCAATGTAATCAATGGCTTTTCGCCGACCCTGTGGGTCAAAATTCGTGCAAATGACGTTTTTGGGCTTGTTGAGCAGGAAATAGACCCGCTGCGGTTTCTGAAGCCGCCTGCCATGCACGCGGATATCGTCAACTTCCGGATTGACGAAGACCGGCAGGGTGCTGACCACAGTACCATTGACCGTCACAGCCCCGTCGAGAATCAATTCTTCACAGTTTCGACGCGAGTCAACACCCGCCTGCGCCAGCACTTTCTGCAGCCGCACCATTCCGGGGGCAGGAGATTGTTTTCCTGATTTTTTAACTTGTCTTTTGAACATCTGGTTTTTTCATTTATCGAAAAAATCGGCTAATCAGCCACAGTAATAGCGTCAACACCGCCGACAGCAGCAGACAGCTCGTAATCGGCACAAAAATATGCCAGCTTTTCCCGCCCCAGGCCAAATCCCCCGGCAGACGGAACAGGCCGACCTTGCCCAGCAGCATCACCAGAACCCCAACGCCGCACAGCATAAGCCCGCCTATAATAAGCCATTTGCCAAATTGTCCCAGGCCGAAATCCATAGAATCCTAAAAGTTAAAACCACAAATCAAAATCCAAAACCGGGAATTTCTAAAAATACAATTCTACTTCCGAAAATACATGCCTTTAAGCCGATTGCCGACACTCACGACTCTTTTCCATTATAGCCGGGTGCGGGAAAGAGGCAAATTCTTTCGCTGGCAGGGGGGATTTTAGTGCCGATTTGGCCCCTGACGGCCCTGTTTTTTGACAAAAATCGACATGGACGAGGGGTTTTTTCTTGACGAAACGAGGGTTTATCAGGATACTACGGATACTACATAGAATCTTGCGAACTGCTTCGAAGACACGGAATTATTGCTGATTCAAGGAGTTGTATTATGGCCCAGGCCAGAACGCAAAGCGACGCGATGCTTTATGCCCTGATTACGTTTGTCGCCCTGTTTGTGGTAGGGGTCGTCTGCGCGGTGATTTTTTATGTCAAAAGCGAAGAATACCGCACACAACTGGAAACCAACAAAGCCGAATTGGCGAAAATCGCCAGCAGCCGGGAGCAAAGCTCGCTGGGTAAAATCGTCGGCAGGATTGAAGGTTCCAAAAGTTATCTGGGAACCATCAACGACTATTACAACAAACTCATATCGGTTATCACCGGCACTGCGCCTGCGGAGGATATCTCGGCGGATGTGAAATTCAATGACATTACTCTGCAGATTAACAAGCTCAACCAGTCTCTGGGTCAGGACGTCAGCGCCTCGGTAGGGCCGGACAGCATATCCCTGCTCAAGCAAATCGCCGACCTGAAAGCCAAACTGGATGAAACCCGCGCCCAGATGAGTGCACTTTCGGCGCAGCATCAGCAGTTGCAGGAAGAACTGAAAACCGCCAGCGAGCAAAACAAACAAAAGGAGCTGCAGCTTGTTGAGCAGGTCAAACAGCATCAGCAGAACGCCGACGAAATCCAAACCAAGTATGATGAACTGCAAAAACGAATGACCGCTGCGACGGATGAGCAGGTTCTGGCTATCAAAAAAAGACTTGAAGAAGAACAGACCATGCTCAAACAAAAACAGATGGAGCTGACCCAGACCCAGGAAGAACTTGCCCAGACCAGCCAGTCGCTGAAGGATGCAATCGCGAAGCTGGAAGCGATTCGTCCCCGCCCGGATAAGAAGATGGCGGCTTATCAGCCGGATGCGGGGATTCTGCGGGTGGATTTGCAAAACGGCCTGGTGTATCTGGATGTGGGTTCCGAAAATCATGTTTATCGCGGTCTGACATTTGCCGTCTATGACCGCAATAAGCAGATTCTCGAAGACGAGAAAGGCAAAGCGAAAATAGAAGTCTTTCAGGTTGAACCGAAGGTTTCCGTGGCGCGCATTCTCAACCCCAACAGCAAAAACCCCATTGTCAAAGAAGATATTGTAGTCAATCTGATCTGGGACAGCAAGACCAGCAACCGGTTTGTGGTGATAGGCGATTTTGTGAATAGCAGCGGACGGACGGATCCGGACGGGGCCAGGCGCATTCGGGAAATGATTGAACGATGGGGCGGAACGATAGAGAATGATGTAACTATTGATACGGATTTCGTGGTTGTCGGTCAGCCGCCGCGTTCAATACCGAAACCGGACCAGGCTCAACTGGACGCAGACCCGACATTACAGCAGAGGCATGAAAATTCACTCAAGGCAGTGGAGACCTATAACGCCAAACTGGCCAAGGCCAAGGAACTTTCCGTACCGATGTTTAATCAAAAGCAATTCTTGTATCTGATTGGCTATGACGCCCTGCTGGAAACCGGCCCGGCAAAGTGATCGCAACTAAATCCCATACAAATAAAAGGACGACTCATAAACTCGACCATCCTTATTTTTTTTCTGCTTTCCCTTATGAAGAGTCAATTTTGATTCTGTTTGGGTTATTTTGTATGATTTATTGAAGAGAGGGCGGGGGTTATGGTGGGGGTTATTTTTTCTGCAACAGGGACAATTCTGCCGTAAAACCGGTTTTTCAGTTTGAATTTAGCGTTTTGGTTCCATACCTCGTTTGACCAAGTCCGGGTCGATGCGCCCATCATCGACCCGGACGGCCTTGATTAACCTGCTTGATGTTGCTGAATGTAAAAAAACTCCATTAATGTTGTTTTTTGTCAACACGCCTTGTTTTTTGAGAAATTTCCAGACTGAAGCCCGATAAGAATGTCATATTCTGACTTAGCAAGGAAATCGTGTTGACATTTTTCGACACACCTGCATACTTTCATTTCTTAAAAATCTGTGGAATTCTTTTCTGTGTTTTTATAACATTATATTTTGAATGAAATTGCATTTTTCCCTCAAAAGGCTCCCCCTGATATAGAAAAGTGTTGGCATAGACATTGCTGTCTTTATGTTCCTATTCGTATTCGCTATCGGGTTTTCAATAAACCTGACTTTATCAGCGGTACGGAGGGATATATTTCCGAGTGACTTCGGAAGAGGGTGAGGTGGAGCCGGTTGGGAGAGGTCGGCTCCTCTTTTTTTGCGCTAAAAAGACTGTTTTTTGTCAATCCCGCCCATTATAATCCTCCCTTATGGAAAAAACCGCTTATCGTATTCTGGATGCCAATTTCAACCGTGCGCGTGAGGCTCTTCGCGTGGTGGAAGAATACTGCCGGTTTGTGTTGAATGACGGAATGCTCAGCGGTAGGGCCAAACAACTCCGGCACGAATTGTCTCAGATTATTGCAGGATTGGATGTTGCATCGTTGCTTTGCTGCCGGGATTCGCAACAGGATGTGGGGAAAGAACTTCGAGTTAAAGGGCAAATGAAACGAACGACGCTGGAGGATTGTTTTACCGCCGCGGCCAAACGAATCAGTGAAGCGCTTCGAATGCTGGCCGAAGTGGGGCAAACCATCGACCCCGTTCTCTATGATCGTTTTGAAAAGCTTCGCTTCGGGGCCTACACTCTGGAAAAAGATATTTCTACGGCCGCTTATGGAGTGTTGCGTTTTCAGAATGTTCGGCTGTATGTCTTGATTACCGTCCAGCCCGAATCCGACAAGGCGAAAATCTTTGATCTGGTCGGGGCCTGTATCGACGGCGGGGCCGATTGTCTGCAACTTCGCTGTAAAGGACTTGTGGACAAAGAAATAGTGAGTTTTGCCGAGTCTTTTACCGAACTTTGCAGGCGAAATTCAGTACTGAGTATAGTCAATAACCGTCCCGATATTGCGACACTTTGCGGAGCCGATGGAGTCCACCTCGGACAGGACGACCTTTCGGTGGAAAGCGTCCGCCGATTGCAGCAAAAACCCTTCATCATCGGGCGCAGTACGCATAATCTGCAACAATTAACCGATACTCTGAGCGGAACTTGTGATTATGTCGCTTTAGGCCCGGTCTTTGCTACGACGACCAAACCACACGAACCGGCGGCGGGCCTGGATTATGTACGTCAGGCCGTCGAAATTCTCAAAAACAACCGGGTCGGAGGGGTGGCTGTCGGAGGAATCGATTTGAATAATCTCGAACAGGTTCTTGCTCTCAGAATCAGAACTGTGGCGGTTTGTTCAGCAATCTGCCAAGCGGCGAACCCTGCCAAAGCGTGCAGCGATTTCAAAAAATTTATTCAATCTTATCGAATGGAACAATAAGGATTCAAAAGACTTAGGAATTCTGCCAAAGTCTTTATAAACGTGTCTTTCAACCACGTTATCCACTGGAAATTAACAATTGTTTCTTTTTGGAATAATCAAATCTTGTATTTTTATTAAAATCGTCAATATATACAAACCGGTATGTATATTTTCATTTCCCATTTTTTGTGAATAGCTGTAAGTTTATATTTTTAATATAATTACAGATTGGACATAATTTTTTGGCACGGATTTTGTTAAATCGAGGCATTGGAGCAATAGATAAAAAATATTTTTATGAGGTACAATATGTCTTGTAATGCGGTTGTCAGGTAGAATTTTTCACAAGTTTTCCACAAAAAGACGAGTTTTTGTGTTCGCTTCCCGTTAAGAATAGAATTTTGTGCGTGGAAAAAGATAAAAAAATGGTTTCTTTTCAGTATATCGCTTCTCAAATTTGCATATAATACCCCATCGCAGAATTTTTGAAAAAGCATCCGGTATAAGGGATTTTATTTATGGAATGTAAAAAACTGCGGCAAAAACTACGGACGGGCGGGAACTTTGTGGTGGTGGCTGAGCTTACCGGAGGACCGGGGTATGATTTTGCTCCAATCGAGAAATTCTTGACCGCTTACAAACAAGCAGGGTCGTCAGCCATCCCCTCGGAATTTGATTTTACGGGGATTACGCTGCCGCAGAATCCGGGCGGCGTCGCCAATATAGACCCATCGGATGTACTGGCGGTCATCAGTCAAAAAGACCTTATTGGCGAGCTGGATGTTATTCCCCATATCAGTTGCAAAGACAGCAATTCTGACAGTCTGACCAGTACATTGATTGGTTATCGCCAGCGGGGCATCGAGTCGGCGCTGGCGCTGACTGGTGATAAGCCTATGACCGCCAAAGGCGTTTTTGAGGTCGAATCGCTGGGATTGCTGGGCAAAATCCGCAAACTGAACAACGATGCGCTGATTAAAGCCAAGCCGGGACAATTAGACAAGGCGAAACGTTTTTTTGCCGGTGCGGCGGTGTCGCCTTTCAAATATACCGAGCCCTCGCTGATGCAGCAGTATTACAAGATGGAAAAGAAGATTGCCGCCGGCGCGGAATTTCTGGTAACGCAGGTCGGCTGGGACTGGAAAAAGTCGATGGAACTGATGCGGTATTTGAAGGACAATCAAATCAACATTCCCGTCATAGGCAATGTTTATTGGCTGACGACGCTGACACCCGCTCCACGACTGATGCACGATATCAAGCTGCCGGGGTGTTTTGTCAGCGACGCACTGCTGGCAAAACTGCAATCGGAGTCAGCGGATGAACATATCGAACGGGCGGCCCAGCAGGTGGCGATGTATAAGTCCATCGGGGCGGCGGGTGTGGATATCGGCGGGGTGCATCAGTTTGATGTGTTTGTGAAGATTCTGCAAAGAGCCGCCCAGATTGGCGACGGCTGGGAACAGTACAAGGATAATCTCTGCTGGCCGGCGGAAAAAGCGTTTTATCTGTATGATGACAACGGCAAACAGACGGAACTATCTAAGTCGAAGAAGTGGTGCAACGAGCAGTTTTTTGATTTTATGCACCGGGCGATTCTCGACCCGAACTACAGGGGATTCCGGGCATTTCGCAAATGTATGCAGTGGGTTCGGGCCGACCGGGAAAAATGCTGGACATATAAAACGTTTAACGCTATCGAAAAGGGCTTTAAGTATCTGGCGTTTGAATGCCAGGAGTGCGGCGACTGTTATCTGCCGGAGAATTTCGGCTATTGCACCATCGGCGGCTGCGAAAAAGGTCTCGATAATGTCCCCTGCGGCGACGCGACGGTGACGGGTTATTGCGGAAACAACCTCGAGCGGCTGTGCGTGGGCGAAAAGACTTATCATTCCGCCTTGGCACAGGCGGGCGGACGGGAACTGCTGCGGCGAACTTCCAATAAGCCTCGCATCCCGGCGCTGGAACATACCAGCTCCATCGTCAATTATCTGTTTGGAAGGGACCATACAATGAAACGGCCGCTGATTGAAATCGGCGAATCCATCCACGCCTCGATTCCCAAAACCGGGGCGATTATGAAAGAATTGCAGTCCCTCGGCCCGGACGCTTATACCAAGCCGAGCGGGCCGCTGAATTATATTCGCGCGCTGATTGAATCGCAGGCGGACGAGGGGGCAAGCTATATTGCGGTTAATCTCGACGCATTCGGCGAATCCGACCCTAATTTGACTGTGGAGATGATGAAGCACTATACGCGGCTGGTTCGCAAGTGGGGCAGGGGCGTGCCGATTTGTTTTGACAGCAGTAACGACAATGCGCTGATTGCGGGGCTGAAGGAATGGTACAATACGGATGAGCCGGTCAGGCCGCCGCTGCTTAATTCGATTAAGGTTTATACCGCGGACAAGATAATGCCGCTCAAAAAAGCATACGATTTTTCATTCATTGGACTATTGGTCAGTGAAGACAAGCCAACCGGGCCGGGCGGGGCGCATTCGGTGGAAGAATTATTCAGCCTTGCGCGACAGCTCTATGATAAAGCGATGAAGTTTGGTTTCAAGCCGGCGGAGATTTTCTTTGATTCGACGGTATTTCCATTGGCGATTGATATGCCGATGGAGCCTGATGTGCCGGGATATACCTACCGGGCGTTTAACACGATTAAGAAAATCAAGACCGACGGGCAGATGAAACAGTGTCATTTTTCGCTGGGGATAAGCAATTGCTGCCGGGACCTGCCGGGGCGGAAAATCGGCATCTGCCGGGCATACGTGGCCAAGGCAATGGAATATGGCTTAGATGCCGGGATTGTGAACGTGGAGCATCATTACGGCGAAAAGCCGGCGGATGCGGAACTGCTGGAACTGATAAACGCCTTTGCCGGACAGGACGGCTCCGCGGATAAGCTCAATGACGCGATGATGAAAATGGGGCGGTTCTGTGCGTCGGTACGGAAGCCGGAGTAGGAAAGTTCTCGATGAGATAACTCTACGATGAAATTTTGGGGTGTTTTTGAAATTCAAAGGGGCTTGCCGGTTTTGCGCTGGAAAATGGTGTTAGTTCTTTTTGTATAATCAGTTGCGAAAAATCAGATTCGGCGGGGGGAAAAACGCGAAAAAGATGAATCGTTGTTTTTGGGTGAAAAACGAAGGCGTAAATACTTATAAACACAGGAAAACGCGCGCAAAAGCGCTGGAAAATGACGACAAACGCATACAAAGTGAGGACAAACGAGGGGTATTTTAAAACACGTTTTGCGCGCGGTGCGCAGAAAAATACCGAGTTCAGAGTCCAGAGACCAGAGACCAGAGTTTAGAGTGCAAAAAATAATCGGCTTATCACCGCTCACAAACCGCCATCTGTGAGCTGTCTTATGATATGACTAACTTTATGACTGCAAGCTCCTTTCTTTCCGTCTTCGCTGCGCTATGACGCGACAGGGTGTGGGAAAATGCGTTCCACACAGGCTAACATTATACTCGATTTGAGCGGGAATTTCCATAGACTTTTTAGATTTTTAGACGGATTCGACAAGCTCACTACAGGCGGGATAAACAGGATTTACAGGATTTTTTAACACGAAAAAGGAAAAGGGGGTTTTTACACAGAGAACGCAGAGGCGGTTTCCGCCGTCGTTAAAACTATGGCGGACAAGTTGGCGGTGCTGTCGCACCTTGCGTATAAGTCTTTTGGGCTTTGCTCAAAATGCCATTTTTGTGCCAGCCCAGAAAGCCTTCTCCTTGCGGACGGGTGTCCGCCCAAAACCACAAAAAGTAAAGTTCAGAGTTTATAGTTCATAGTTGAGGGAAAAAAGACGCGATAATCCGTTTTCACTGCGTTTCAACGCGACAATCCGTTTTTAATATCGGGCGGCTTTCCCCCTTCGGTCGGGACAAGGCAACGCGGCAAGTGGGGGAAATAAATTGAGAAAAATCGGGGGGAGTTTTTTGAAAGCCCTGCTGGACATAGCTTTTCTACCCTTTTAATTCCCTCTGTTTATTTCCTATTTCTTAAATTCGTATTTGTATTCTTCGAGACGTTTCCGCGCAATATCTCGCTCTTGATCAGAAAATAGTGGATACCATTTCTTCTGGAGAATAAGAGCTTCAACGGTGAGATCGAGTCTTTTTCGTTCCCACAGTGCAGTATAGCCATCAGAAACGCGAGTAGCATGCAAGAGGATTCGTGCTATCTCCAACCCGCGATGTTCTTCCAGCATCTGCAAGTATCTTGTGGCATTGTATCTCGCTTCTGTTTTAGCTCGGTGGTAGATATCCATCATTGCCATATCAAATTCATGTTCTAATCCACTCGTTGTGTTCATCTCTCGGGAATAATCTCCCGGCGGCAATTTCCCCTTCACAATCTCGACAAATATCTGGACAAGCCATTTTGCGTTTGGGCCCAAATCCTCAATGGAGTTGACCTCGCCTTGTCCTTTTCCCCCTCCGTACGTACCAAGCGATTTCCACTCATTGATGTCATCTTCACCGACAGGGGTTACTATGCGATGTGTATACATCATTGCCTTCTCAATCTCATTTGGCGCCGAGGAAGCTCTATCATCAATCTTCTCTTTTGAATCAGTGCCGCGTCGATTCAGCTTCATCTTCATCTCTTTGACGACTTGCTCTGCGGGGGTGGCGTATGGAAGTGGCAAAAGGAAGATTCTGGTATTTTCAAACTGGCGAGTAGCCGCACGTTCCAGCAGAACCGGACCGAATGTATAAAAAACCTCGGCGAAAACCCGGTCGTTGGTTCGGAGCAATTCCTCGATTTGGGACAAATGTATTGCCTGCCAATCAGTCCGAACTGGCGAAACAACGAAGTCGGAACTTTTTTCCAACGATTTTATGAAACTCTCCGGAAGGAAGTAATAATCCTTACCATGAATCTCGTTCTTTCGCGGAGGTCTACTTGTACACAGAACCGGATGAGCATCAATGAGTCCGGGGTAGAATTTTCTAACTGCCGCTTGCAGAGGACCTTTTCCGACGCATGCTGGGCCACTGAGTATGACAAATTGCTTATTTGATGTCATGGCATGATTCCCTTTTTGTTCTGATAGTATTCATCCTTACCATTGCAGTTTATTCTTGTGTGGATTATGGGCGATTGCCACATTACTGTCAATAATGACTTTTTTGACAGCCCTGCTGGGCATAGTTTTCTGTCCATAGTTTCCCGCCTATCCCCAATTATTGGATGCCGTTCTTCAACTCTGTGCCGGTTAGCCAGTCACGAAGGTCGTCAAGACCCTCAGGTGGTGGCTGAAACAACCGCACGCGCGCTCTTGGCCAGACACGCATAGCCGCATCCTCCCGAGAACACACATCGACAATGGCAACATCAACGATCTGCTGTCCTTCCTCGGTGAGGTGTGCCAGTACCGCCTGATCGTAGTCATTGAACGCAAAGCCAAACACGACTATACGGGATACCCGACCGAGAATCGTAGAGGACAGACTCCATTGTTCCTGCAACGCTGTTGGCACCCGCTTCTCAGGAGTTGGCGCCACTATGAGCGCCTTGCCGCTAAGCCCCCTACGCCCGTCCGTGTACTTGCTGTTCGCGTCCCATGAGATGCTTCCGTGAAGTTTCGCAACGGGGTATCGTCCAATCAGTGCGACAGGATTCCGCCACTGCGAGACAGGATATGGACCTCGTCCTTGCAGTATCTCACCGCATTTACCATAGTTGAAACCTTTGGAACCGAGGGCATATTCCACGAGGAGGTCATAGTTAAGTGTAACAATGCCGGACAACTGGCTCCTGCACTGCGCGATGAAATCTGCCGCAGCTCGGACTCCAGGTCTGTCCCATTTTCTATTCTCGTCAATCATCAGGACATGTCGTCTGACTCGACTAGCATGCCACTCTTGCCAGATATAGGGTTCGGACAGCCGTCTCACTACATACCAAATGACGTCCTCCTTACTGCGAACATCCTCGCATGACAAGACATCTGCAATGAACTGCTCTGCGAGCCCGGCTGGGTTCCTTGTGCTCCAATCCCGCTTGAGCCTCGTTAGTCGTTCAAGTCTGCGTCGCTCTCGAACCCCGAAAGGCTCTACTACTCTGTCCGTCTTAAGTTGACGGGTATAGTTTTCTTAGTTTAATCCGGGCATCGGCGTTTGTAAATCGCCAATCGATGCTCGTTTGTTCCTCATTTCTTTTTCGTTCCCACACTGCAATCCGTTT
>Ga0315277_10001631_pt1 | contig 32275 bp, 22 predicted proteins | sample YL17G05_15_MG_FD_203695 | JGI IMG/M metagenome (GOLD analysis project Ga0315277, IMG submission 203695) | Sediment microbial communities from Yellowstone Lake, YNP, Wyoming, USA - YL17G05_15 | ecosystem: Environmental > Aquatic > Freshwater > Lake > Sediment | place: USA: Wyoming | collected...
GCTTCGTTGCCGCTCCTCGACGATGCACACCGACATCGCCTGCGTCGCGGCGCCTTGCATCTGCCCGCCCGGCGCTCGCGCCAAAGTACAAACGTTATTCATTGACAGACCCTTAGCATCAGAGGCCGGGGGCCAGAGATTGCGAATTGCGGATTTAAAAAAGCCAGTTGACGGCTACGCATCTGCGAGGAGGCCGCGCGGGGTTTGCCTGCAAGTACCACCGATTGAGGGAAAATGTCTCGAGGATAGATGAACCACATAGACACGGAGACCCCATGAAAGAGGGGGCACCTTTTTCATAGAGGTCTCCGAGATCTCCGTAGTGTCTGTGGCTTTACTTTTTGCCGCCGCCTAGAATGGATTTCTCAGTTTCGTAGACCGACCGCAGGGTAGTATCGCCGGTATATTTAGCCGGCGTGAGGTCCCCCGCGTTGATCTGCGACTTCAACTTTTCTATCGACTGGTCAATTTCTTTGCAGGACTCCTCGAACTCCTTCTTCTGCTTGGCTGAAAGCTTCGCGGCCTGCAAGTTGTTTTTCATGGTGTTGTAGCGGATGTCGATCGTCTTCTGCAGGCCCGTAACCTGTCTGAGCAAGTCTTCGCGCCGCCCCTTGGCGATATCACGCGTCTTTTCGAAGCGGGACTTGGCTTTCAGAAGCAGCGTGCCCGCCTCACCGTAGCTCTCCTTGGAAAGAGCTGCTTGAGCCTGATTCCAGGCCTGCATGGCGTCGTTCCACTCTTTAGCCGCGAACTCTTCGGCGTGCTGTTCCTTCGCCTGATCAAAGGCCTTCTGCGCGTTCGCAATCTGTTCTGTCGGCTTGCCGCAGGCGTAACAGCAAAGAAGCAGGACGAGACCAAGTGCTATCATGTTGCGATGTGATCTAGTCATTGTAGCCTCCGAGAACCCGGTGTGAGCCTGGGGTAAGAAAGGAATTCAGGCGTTCACCCGGGTACGAGCCAATATACTCTCCAGGCGGCACAGACCAGCCTCCTCCCTGGAGGAAATCAAGGTATAACCATCAAAGCATAGAGACAGCCCAAAAGTCCAAGCAATTCAAATATCCTAAGCAGGGCAATTGCTAGGATTTCTTCATGGCGGCCTCCGCGGATCCCTGCCAGGATACGCGCGGTGTGACTAGTCGCAGTATCCACACCGGGACAAAAACCTAGGACACTAGTAAGGCTTTGATGACTATATATATCGCTCTCACAGACCCCAAAAGTCAAAAGATAAAACCGCCAACAGGAAATTGCGGATTGCGGATTGCGGATTGTAAGGCCGGTTCAGGGGTTTTTTGCTCTCTCAATCCGAGATCCGAAATCCGCAATCTTTCGCATCAAGGCATTAACGCTGTCCGAACGGAACGTAAGAGAGGCTTGGCAGGGCGCCAATGTACTCGGCGCGTAGGCGAATCAGGCGGTTGTGCGCATATCGCTCAGAGTGGCTGCCGTCACGCGCGCCGCAAAGGTCGAGGCGTTGAACTCGTTGTCGGCATGGAGGATCAGAGCTACTTCAAAGGCTCCCTGCGCCGTCGGACTGGGCATTTCGCCGTTGAGCACGTAAAGGAAGTTTGCCGCGTGCGAGCTCGGCGCGGGGCTCCACGGAGCTCCCGGCCTGCGGGCATATAGCCGTCAGTACTCCAGTGTTCCCTCGTACATGAAGTCCGCGACTTTGAACAGCATATTGAGAGTGAGGGGGTTTGGAGTCGATCCGCTTTGAACTGCTGCGGAACCGGGGAGTTCCGAGTAGAACCGCACCTGCCCACTTTCTGCCATGATGAACGGCTCACCGTCTACGGTCCGAGGGAATATGAATTTCGCGCCCAGCCCGTCGTTGATCGGCGCTTTATAGTCCTCGATGAAAAGACGCTTGCCGTTTTTCAACTCGAGGTAAGTGTTGTTCTTCAGCGTGCCCAGAACAGCGCTGTTGAAAAGTTGCATTGCAGGCATGGAATACCGCTGATCCTTGCAGTCGAAAGTCACAGCGACGACGATCCACTGATCGAATTTTCTATCCACGAAATCGCGCAGTCCCTTGAGCAGCCGCGGATCTGCATTTTTCTGCCCGAGTTCTACAATTCGCGCAAACGCCTGGCGGATGGGTTTCGCCGACAGGAACCGGATATGATAATTCACTGATACGGCCTGATTGACCATATCGGGTGTGCCCGAGGCAGGCGTCCCTGGAGTTATAGTGCCCTGCAACGGGTGGTAATACATCTGAGACGTATCGGTTTGCACCTGCGTCTGGGCCCAGGGAGAGTTTTCAAGGATCTTTTTGGCATCCTTCTCGGACCATTCGGTCCAGGACTTCATTTTTTTCTGTGCCTCCGCCGTGCTCGTCAGCAGAGCACATGCAATCCAGAACGCGAGTGCGGTCCTTTTCATAATTACTTTTCTCCGCCACGACAGGCCCATTGCAACAACAAAAAGGAGGGGACACGACTTGCGCGCCCCCTCCTGATGATGAGTTGACACTGGTTAGAAGTTGATGCGCAAGACAAACTGAATCAGTCGTCCTCCCGGATCCTGGGTGTTGTTCACGTCGCGATAGGCCGTAGTCACCTCGGCAAACGACGCGGAGGTGAAGCTGGTCAGGTTGGTGTTGCCCAGGAAGTTGATATTGTTGAACGCATTCAGGAACTCTGCGCGGACCTCAACGTTGGCGCGTTCGGTCAGCCGTATCCTCTTGACGGCGCTCATGTCGAAGCGCGCAAACAACGGGCCGGTGATGATCACAGTCCGTGGAGCGCAATCGCCGGTCACGACCTGGATGCAGCCAGCGCTGTTTGCGGGCGCAATGTAGCGTCCGGTGGGCGCGCCCGACGCGCTATAGCCGTTTGCGGTTGTCGCGCTCACGTTCCACGCTTTGTAGGTGTTGTCGCGGATATCCTGCGGGAAGGCCCAGATGTGCTTGTTCGCATCATCGAAGTACTGGCCGTAGGCATCCTGCAGGTCCTTCATGGTCATCCCCACCAGATTGACGTTGCCGAGGTTGAGAATAGGCCCCGTCTGGATGCGGGCGGTACCATCCCACTCCCAGCCGCCGACAATCCGCTCGAGGAAGCCGCCCACAGCACTGCTCGGGTTGCCGAACAACCACTTCCCCTTCCCAATCGGCAGATCATAGATCCAGTTCACCTTGAAAGAATGCTGCACAGTCCCGCCATTGGTGGTGTTGAGAACGTTCACCCAGCCCGTGCGGAATGAATAGCGCGCACCGGCGAAAGCTTTGGCGAAAACGTAATTGGCATTCAGCATCAAGCCCTGCGCCATTCGCCGCCGCAACTCCACCTGCAACGAGTCGTAGCGGTTGGAACCGCCATTGCTCATTATCCAGGCTCCGCCCAGGTAATCCGGATTGACCACGAAGAAGTTTGCGGGAAGGCCCGCTTTCAGCGCATTGGCGCGGAACGTGGCGCTCCCCTGGAGGCCGTATGTAGAATTCGTTCCGGCAGTGTCGTACGGTATCGGGTAATTCTGGGCAAGACGGTTATAGAAGTTGCTGTTGCCGAAATTGCTCGAGGTGTACTTCGTCGCATCGCTGGCTTGGTCCTTCGGCAGTCCGCTGAAGTAGGCCAGGTATGTCGGCAAGGGATACGTGCCGGTATTAGCCCCGGCGTATTTGAAGGTGTTGCCGCGCCCCGCCGCGATGTTGACTTGCAGGTTACGCATCGCGAGCTTGAATTCATCGAGGAACCCATTCTCCAAGATGTTGGTTTCGTTGAGCTGATATTGCATCCAGTTCTGCAGGTTTAGGTTGTGGACGTAGCGCACCTCGAGAACCATGTCTTTCGTGAGTTCGCGCTGGATGCCGGCCGTAATGGATTGAGCGTACGGCGTCCTTATGTGCGGGTCGAAGTTATTCATCGATTGTGTGATGGTCCCCGACATCGGGTAGCTCGGCGCGCTCGCGAAGGGCGGCGCGCCCAGACGGGTCTTATCACGGAACAGGACAGGCAGGACATCGGTGCCCGTTCCGGTCACCAGGTTGCCAAGGCTGGTGCTGCGCGTGGCGTCCACGTAAAGACCGGTATTGGAGTCGAACATGGTGAGGATCATGTTCGTCCCCGGCCGGTTGTAGGCGATCCCATAGCCGCCACGGATCACCGTCTGCCCCGGACGCCCCAGGATATGCCCCAAAAGTCCGCTGCCAGCGTTGGGGCTCCAGGCAAATCCAAAGGTCGGTGCGAAGTCACGCCACGAGGGGTTGTAAGCCGCCGTACCGTTCTGCCACTGAATGAACTGCGGTGTTTTGCCTGCAAGGGTGCCTGGCTTGAACATGTTGCCCACGCCGGAAACTCCCCACATGTCCGCAGGGCTCACCGTCGAATACACCCCGTTAGTCGTGACGAAGGGACGCTGCAACTCCCAGCGCAAACCGTAGTTGAGAGTAAAGTTCGGGCGCATCCGCCACTGATCCGAGAAAAAGAATCCCCATTCACGCATCCGGCTTCGCCGGACCTCGGACCCGAGGTATTGATACTTGTTTGAGTTCTCATCAAGATAGGCAGTTGCCCCGATTGCCGTTACGCGTCCGGTCAGGACCGCGTAAAGGTTCTGGGCATCGGTAAGGTTAGTCGAAGAGGCCCCGGGGAAATTCGCCGTCGTGAACATGGCAGCTGCCGGGTCGCCGCTGGCGATGCCGAGGGTGATCGTGGGAACAACCGGCGATATGTCACTGATCCACCCATTGACTTGCGTAAACTGGCCGCCGAAGCTCAGGCTGTGAGAGCCACGCGTCCAGTTTACTGTATCGGCGACGTCCTTGATCGGCGTATTGCGGCGTTCCACGCTGTTTCGGGCCGTGGCGCTGGTGATGCTGCTGAACGCGCCGATTCCGATGTTGAAGCCGTCCTGGTTGCCGACCGGAAGGCCATCAAACATTCCTTTGTTGACCTCCGTGGCGAACAGCACGGTGCCCCCCGTCAGCCCGCCGCGCAACTCATTCACCAGCCTTGGAGTCAGAGCGGAGCGCAGCGCGATGGAGTCGGAAAACCGGTTCGAGTTCTGGCCGCCGGAATTGACAAAGCCCGGAAAGGTCGAGTCCATGCTGTTCAAAGTGTCCGGGAAGCTCTTGAAGCTCTGATAGTACCAGCTGTTCTCCAGGTGATGCTTCGGTGTCAGATTGAAGTCGAAGCGAACGGTTGGATAATAGCGGGCTTGGATGCCATAGTTGGCGAAGGTAAATGTTTGGAGATTGGGGTTGCTCTGCTGGACGAGGCCACCGGCGCCGGCGGTTGAAGCCTGTATGTCGGCCAGCAGTTTCTTGATCGTGGGGTCAACCGTGTATACCTGGTTGTTCGCTCTTGCCACCGCGAGCACGTCCACCTTCTGAACGCCGGCCGTTGTGTTGTACTGCATGATCCCTGTCTGGGTATCCGGATGCATCACAGTCCGGGTACGGCTGATCTGGTTGGGCAGACGGAAGTTCTCCATGTTTACAAAGAAAAAGGCTTTGCCCCTGAGGTTGAACAGCCCGGGGAGGGCGATTGGCCCTCCGACCCGGCCGCCGAACTGATTGAACAACACCCGATCCCGGGGTGCATGGCATGTAGCCGGGTCATAGGGTACGCCACCCTGTCCGCATTTCGCATGCGGGAAGGCGTCCTGCACGGCGGTCATGTCGCGATTGTTGAAGAAATAGTTGGAATTGAATTTCGGGTTGCGATGGTACTCATACAGGCTGCCGTGGTATTCGTCCGTCCCCTGGCGGGTCACGAACTTGATCTGAATCGCACCTTGGCCTGCGCTTTCTGCTCCCGGCGCGGCCGTGGAAAGCGTAACTTCCTGGATCGAATCCATCGTCGGGTAGATATAACTGAAGAACCCGTCGCTGTCTTTGAGCAGATTGTCCTGCGTGTTCAGACCATCAATTGTGATGTTATATGCCGTTGAAGGCATGCCGTTGACAGTTGAGTTGCGCGGGCTGGCCGTCGCCGCGGAGCTCACCCCCGGCAGCTGCTGCAGGTAGTAAATTACGTTGCGAGCCTGAAGCGGAAGCTGGGAGATCTGCGTCACGCCCAGCGTGGTGGATACCGTCGCCGTCTGCGACTGCACCATCTCTGCGCCTGCCTGTACGATTACGGTCTCGGCACTGGCCCCGACTTCCAGGGTGACCCGAATGCTGGCCGGTGTCGCCGCAGTGAGATTGACGTTATTGAGGACAGCCTGCTTGAAACCCGGTGCCGTGACGGTTGCGGTGTAAGTGCCGGCTACCAGCGCTGGGATAGTAAACGTTCCGTTCTCTATTGTCTGGGCAGAAAATACCTCGCTAGTTGCGTTGTTTTTAATCGTGACGGTTGCACCTGGGATCAATCCGCCAGATACGTCTAAAACTGTTCCCGAAAGCGACGAGTTTGTGGTCCCTTGCGGATAGGCGCATGGGCTCATTGCGGCGATCAGGAAGACCGTAAATACGAGCGCAAACATGCAGCGTTTTATCATAAAACTCCTCCTCCGAGTAACGTGATGGAGCGAAGTAGTTCGCCCCGAAGTGCTCACTTGCGTTTCCGAGAAACTGAACTTGCAGCAATGAGGTTGACCCCAAAAGCCCAAGCCTCCCAGGGAGTTGGAAAGTAGTGATTCAACAGGAGCGCTCCTGCACGAACGGCTTGGTGCTTCTCTTACGTGCAAATGTCTTTGCGGGCAACGGTGCGCGCGCGACCTTTGCCCTCAAACACGTCCATCAAAGAGAATTCACAACTTCTGTGCAAAACCAATAGCCGAACATTCGGAGGCGAAACTCAGAGATAGGTGAGAGCTGGGGGATTTTATCGGGCCTGCCGCGCGAACAAAGCGGAAGATAGTATAGCTCCAGCCCCGCTATCCCCGGCGGGAACACACTCACCCATTCTCCCCCCCTCCGACAAAACGCCTGAACTAATATGTCCCTTACTCTAAGCAAGAAGTGATCCAGGAGTCCAGCAAAATCCGCAGGCCAATGGTCAAATAAGTAAGTCGCTGCCTCACAATAAGCTAGCAATAAGGCATATGGGTAAGATGGGGACGCAGCATGGCAGCAGGATTCAACTAATCGAATCCTATCCAGGAAATTGGCCGTTTTTAGCAGACTTCGAGATCGGTCTTGGTGAAATCTTCACCGACGCACAGCAGCGGCTGGCCCGCGAGCTTTGCGACGGCATAACTCATGCAATCACCAAAGTTGAGAGACGCCGCGTGCAGTCCCTTGCCATAGCGCCCAAAGGCCTCGGCTGCCTCGCGCCAATGGTCTTCGCCGAAGGGTATTATGGTGATCCCGAACTCCTGTAGAAACCTCCCCAGCATACCTCTGGGATCAATCCCGAGTCTTGCTCGGAGAACGATGGCGGTCTCGGCCAGCGTCGCCGCGCCGATGCCGGCGCTGTCTGCCGCAGCAAGTTTCTTAAAGACTGGTTCGAATCCCGGCTGCTTCAGCAGAACGGCGATTACGGCAGAAGTATCGAGAATCACACTCCCTCCAGACCGTAGCCGAGGATTTTCTCCCGTTTTTCTCGGCTGATGGTCTTGCCGAGGAGACGCCGTGGGATCGAAGACCAAATCTCCCGTTCGAGGAACTTGCGCAACTCTGCCTCTCTATCGCGTCGAACAACCTGATAAGAAAGCCGCTGGCGTCTTTCGTGTAGAGCCTTGCGGATCGCCTCGGTCTTGCTTTCTCCAGCCATGGCGGCGACTTCGGCCGCGAGTCGCTCAACCTCACGGTTCTTTATGTTCAGTGGCATATCGCAATCATATGTTTACTGGTGTATTTTGTCAACCATGGTATATGATCAAATAGGTTCCTATATTCAAATAACGATACGAAGACACCGGTCAAGTGTGAATTGCAGATTGCAAATCTAGAAAAAAGTGCGGTCTGCAATCCGCACTTGCCATTTTGCAATTGCCGCTGGGAGCATATAGGCAGCAGAACTCATTAATCAATGACCGGCAGGGCGGCTAATGCGTACGAGTTTTTTGGTAAGCGTACCGTGGCTTTCAATCTCAGCGTGAATGCTGCGGGCTAAACCGACGAAATCGGGATCAAAGGTACAGACGATAATACCCTGGTGATTTTCGTCCAGGCTGTGCAGCCGGATGAAATGCTTTCGATTGAGCGCCACTAGTGCCCTATGCTCAGTGCAGGCAAGCTGCAGGACAGCGGTGTCGGGCAGAGACGTGTTCGCTTGGCCAGTCTCCTGAATAGTGCATACATCATGCCCTAGCGCCTGAGTTCTTCGACCACGGGGAGCGGGAAGTTCTCGTTCGAATAGAGTCTTGCCATCTAAGCTTCCTCGTTCTCACGGATCTGTTGATCGATTTCCAGAGTGTGATTGCGATAGTATGCCCAGGCATTAGCGAGATCCTCAGCGCGCAAGGATGGGTAACAGTGGAGCAGATCTGCCTCGGTTGCTCCCAGCCGCCGTCCCTGGACCAAAACCCACACAGGTATCCGGGTGCGTACTATGCAAGGCTCACCACCACAAATCCCCGGGTCGCTTTCAATGCCAGGAAAAGCATCGCCAAGGTCACGCACAATCAACTGGAGTACCTGTGCCTTTTCGGCACGAGTCATTGACGCCAGGAGCTTTTCTGCTTCCTGTATGGCCTTCATGGCGTGTCACCCGTTTTCCATTTACACTATCAGTATACCTCCGCCTTGTCTCTTATCCGACATCGTGAGTCTGAGAATCTTTCTCTCAATTGCGGATTGCGAATTGAAAAAAGCGAATGGGTAATCCGCAATCCGCAATTGCTTTAGGGCGTTGCTGCGGAGGTCAGGATCGAATTGAACAGCAGCTTGAAAGTCCCGTAGGGTTGAGCACGGTGCTGCACCCGCAGGGGTAGAAGGATCATTCGGCCCTTTCCCATCTTGACTTCGGCCACGCCCACTTTGTTGTGCAGGTAGGTTTCTCCCTGCAGCCAGCCGCTCTTGAGCAAGTCCGAGCTGGGATAGCGCACCACGATTGAACCTTGCATGGTCGAAAACGAAGGCACAGTTTCCAGAGCCAGCGAGTTGATGTAATAGGCGTTCGCCTCCTCCCTCATTCCAAACGCGATCGGATGGGTGTTGTCCACCTGGACTCGCAGGATCGACCCGGGGCAGAAAAAATCCTCGCGCTTCACACCCCGCAAGCTGTCGCGATAAGGGGCCGCGAACTTGTCTATCAGCAGCGTCGAACTCTGGCCGAGCGCGATTATGGTGCCGCCTTCTTCGACGAAAGTGCGCAGCGCTTTGAGCCCTGACTCTTCGATGCCTCCCTTATACTCCTCCGGCACGTTTCTGACGGTCAGTCCGCCGATGATCTGCTGCGCCCCCATGTCCGGAAATATGATGGCGTCGTACTGCTTCAGGTCTCCCTTGCGAATGTCCTGCGGGTGAACGGTGACATACGGGAACTCGTTCTGCTCGAGCAGCCACCGAGTCCAACCCTCGTCCATGTTTCCACCCCAGGGCTGATATAGCGCCGTGTGAGGCGCCCGGATCCGCATCGACTTGGCCGGCGGGACGTCAGCGGCAACGGCATCAATGCCGAGTGATTTCGCCAGGCTCGTCATCACTCCGGGGAGACCTTTGCCCCCGCGCACAATGATGGCACCGGGCGCATAAGTCTTGCCGGCGATTGTGGCACTTTCCGTCAGCCAGGAAACTTCGTACCCTTCCTTGAGCAGGCGGTTCACGGCCACCAGACTGTTATTCGGTTCGTGGCTGAGGATGTATGCAGATCCTTTCCCGCCGACCTCACCCGCCGGGATTTCGATGGTATCCAACTTTTTCAGATCCGCTTCGAAGGGCTTTTTCACAAAGAAGTTGTCCACTCCCATCTGCATTCCAAGAGACCAGCCGGCCACATCGTAGGGGGGCCGGGGCGGCACGCCTGGGGCCGGTGAGATCTTCGGATAAACCTGCGGCTCAAGCATGTCCTTGGCATAGGCTCGAAACGGCTGCGCCAGCAGGATGACGTAGGTTCCCGCTGGATACTTTTTCTCATCGGCGGTGAAGGGCTGCTGGGCCTGATGCACTTCGACACCGCTATAGGCGAGCGTCTGAAGCATCTTGACGGCGGTCGGGCGGTCGGCCTGATCTTTGGGAACCACGACTGCAAAGGGATCCCCTTTCCTGCCCATCTCAATCTGCCGCTTTCCGGCGGTGTAGAGCCCTTCCAGGAGTTGAGGACGCATCTCCGCGCTGGTCTCCAGCAGACCGAAGGTCGCGATCAATTCGTAATCCACGATGTCGCGCAAGGACCATCGGCCGCCCAGCCAGGGCCGTGGGTACTCGGACCGGAACTGGACGTCCGAGGGAGGCGGGAGAGGACGTCCGCTCTCCTGCTGGGAAAAACCGCGCATCCTCTCCTCCGGCGAACCGGTGGGCCTTGGAGGAGGGTTATTGGGGTCGGCCTTCTGCTGTTCGATGGCCGTGGCAACGCGCGCCGACGCGACTTCTGTGAGCAACCCGATCATGTTGTGCCACCAGCCGGCCCAAGCCATGGCCCCTTCCCACCAATAGGTGTACATGTTGCCGTAGATGATGCCTTCCTTGCCGGCGTTCTCGAGCGCAGCCGCCTGGGAGAAACCCAGGAGGCCGGTGTACCGATAGATGACCGGATCGACGTTCGGGTTGATCGGATCCATCGCGGGCATCACGAAAATGCGCGGGCCGCTGGAACCCATCTGGTGCTCATCGAGCCAGACCGACGGCAGCCAGTCCTGGTATAGCACCTTGCCGATAAGCCGGGTTTCCTTTTGCGTGAACATGTAGGCGTCTCGGTTGTTGTCATGCCCGACATATGGGTGGTAGAGCCATGGGAGGGGCGCATTTTCGTTCGGCGTTCCTAGGGTTTTATTGTACCAATCTGTGACGATGATCTGCCCATCCGGGTTAAGGCTTGGCACCAGAAGGAAAACGACGTTGTCCAGGATCGCCTGGGTCTGGGGCGACTTTTCCGTCGCCAGCCGATAGACCGCCTCGATCGACATCTGGTTAGCCCCGATTTCCGTGGCATGTATGCTGCAGGTGACGAGAACAAAGATCTTTCCATCCTGAATGAGGCGCTTCGCTTCGTCGTCGGAGGCAATGGTCCTCGGATCAAACAACCTCTTGTTGATGGCCTTGTAGTGCTCGAGGTTTTTGAGGTTGTCGGGAGAGGAGATCACCATCAGGACAAACGGGTTATTGTTGGTGGTCCTGCCTACTTCCTGAAAGCGCACGCGGCCGGAAGTCTGAGCGACCAGCTGCATGTATTCGACTATTTTGTCCCAGCGAACCAGTTTTTTATCGGCACCAATCTGATGTCCGAAGTGCTTCTCCGGGCTGGGTATGTCTTGCCCAAAGGCCGCCGCTGCGGCCAGTAGTATCAGCAACAGGCCCGATATCCGTCGAGATTGCCTCATACGAAATCCTTTCCCTGGGGGTCACTCAAGGGAACCCATTGTACAGATCCGGGAAACGCAAAATCCACAAGGAAGCAGGGGTCGGGGGTTAGCGGCCGGGGGCCGACAACTTATCGAGTGACCTTCTTCTTCGTTCGGTGCCACTCGATGAGCTGCTGGCGTTTCTTTTCCCAATACTCCGGGGAGATTGCAATTGGTTCGCCCGAGTTCAGGCTCTCCAGGAGAAGAGCTTCGAGCTTTTCCTCGGCTCGGCGCTTTTGGTCTTCGCGGAGTAGCTCACGGACGTATTCGCTGGGAGTGCTGTAGCCGCCGTCTTTGACCCGTTCCTCGACGAAGTCCTTGAGCGGCTGTGGGAGAGAGATATTGAGTGAAGTCATACTCATGCCGCACATAATAGCCCGGTCTTCATAAACTGTCAACAAATGAAGGTCGAAATGCTCTCCGGGGAAAGAGCAGGACATTCTCGGCCAGCGGCACATCACGACGACCTAGGTCAACGTCAAGCCGGGTATCGCAACAGCCTGACATCGCGTAGTCGATCTCGGAACCAAAGGCAATCTCTACGGCATCCGAATAGACTCTGTGTTTTCTTATTCCTTGTCCTCCCTCTCGATTGGGCTTAGTATTCGCTTAGCGGAGGCGCTAGATGAGGGACGGGCTAAACTTTCTCGGTGTCGGTATCTACACCGTTGCCGAGGCGGCCTGGATGACGAATGTGTCTGCGCCCCGCATTCGTCGCTGGATGCGCGGGTATAAGTTCCGCGTTGGCGATGAGACACATGCATCTCCTGCTGTCTGGAAACCAGACTTGCCAGAAATGGGTGGCTCGATCGCCCTCAGCTTTCGTGATCTTATTGAAGTTCGGTTTGTTGATTATTTCCTGAAAGAGGGCATCAGTTGGAATTTGCTGCGTCGAGCGGCAATCTACGCCGGTAAGATTGTCGAGAGCACACATCCTTTTTCGACCCGCAAGTTTAAGACTGACGGGCAAAGGATATTTGCCGAGCTTGGAGAGAAGCGTGGTGGTAGGAAAATCCTCGATCTTGTAAAAAAGCAATATACCATAGCAAGCATAGTTGCTCCATACCTTTATGAGGGCTTGGAATTCGACGCGGATCATCCTAGGCGTTGGTTCCCACTGAAGAACAGCAAGCGCGTTGTCATTGACCCTGCGGTCGCCTTCGGTCAGCCGACTATAAATCCCGAGGGAGTCCCAACCATTGTGCTAGCGCGTGCTTTTGATGCGGAAAAGAATGTTGAGCGAGTAGCCTACTGGTACAATGTCCCAAAGAGATCTGTGCAGGACGCGCTTGACTATCAACAGCGTATTGCCGCTTGAGATTCTTTCTCGATAACTGCCTATCTCCTCGCTATGCCGAGGCGCTCAATATCCTCAGCCCACCCGATTGTCCAGTCCGTCATCTCTCTAACATTTTCACGAGGCGCAATATCCCGGATGATGAATGGCTCCCAGAGCTGTCAAAGCAGGGCGATTGGATCGTCGTATCAGGAGATATGAGGATTTTCAAGTCACCACATCTAAAACAAGTTTGGATTCAGTCAAAACTGACCGCATTCTTCCTTGCCAAGGGCTGGATGCATCAGCAATTCTGGGATCAGGCTTGGTGGCTCGTAAGATGGTGGCCGCAGATAATAAACCAAGCACAACTCATGGAATCTGGTACTGGGTTTGAGATCCCAGCCAAGCCACATGGGAAATTCAGACTTCTCAATCCTTCCCCAAGCAATACGACAGAATGAGCACGATAGTCTAGCTGACCTTTTTCCACCATCGCGCCTTTACGGGCGATCTCTTGCCTCTTTTTGGCAGACAGCCTCATCGCCCTAGCCACCCCTCCTTTGAGCCCCCCAAGGCGACAGCGGCAGGATTCTTCTGCGGAGTTTCTGTGGTAGCGTAAGCCGCTCTTATGTTCCGGGTCCGGATGTTGGCGGTGAAAAACTCGATGATGTGCCAGGAAGCACGCTCGCCGACGCGATCGATCTGCCGCGGTTGAATTTGGATGAGGTCTTGGCACATGAGATTTTGAGGCACACCGAGTTGTCATCGGATCGGTTTCTTGAAGTAAAAAGTGTAGTGGTCTCCCCATACAGCGACCAACTCCCATCCATCGCCACCCAACATGTTCAGGACCCCGGCCAAAGTCTTACCCCGGACGCTCTCATCCTCCTCGTGGTTTCTGCACCACTTTTGGTCGTAAGGGCCTCGCAGTATGAGGTATTCCCATTTCATCGTCCTACCTTCCCGCTTTCCGGGTAGTGGGTCATTTTGAAAAGCGGCCCGTTTTCTCATAATGGGAGCATGCAAAAGCGCTCAAGCAGATCAAAAGACATCAACAAACTTGCCGCATCCATCGTTAAGGATGTAACGCAAGAGCCTACACTGACGATTCCCCGGCAGCCCTCAACAGTTAATCGTTCATTACACTGATCCCTGGCCCCTGGTCCCCGATCCCTGTTACACCAGTAATTCGCGTGACCGCTATGTGGAGGTTTCGTATTTCGCGGCGGTCCAGGCGCTCATGCCGCCGACCACGTTCGAGATGCGCTTGAATCCGTTCCGGCTCCCTGGATTTCGCCATGTCAAAGACAAGGATGCAAATCGACTCCGGAGTGTGACCGGGCGTCTCAAGGAAGTGTAAAACGACGTCTCCCATTCTCACCTCGTCCCCTTCGTGCACTTGAACATGCTCGAATCGGACGCCCGCCTGCGCGCCAAAATACACCTTCGCGCCAGTGTGCCCGGCGAGTTCGCGATGGCCGGTGACGAAGTCGGCGTGAAGATGCGTCTCGATGACATGGCGGATCTTCAGCCCCTGGTGTTGGGCTTCCTCGAGGTAAATGTCGACGTCCCGCTGAGGATCCACCACGGCGGCTTCCCCGTCAGAGCCGATCAAATAGGAGGCATGCGCGAGGCAGCCGAGATAGAATTGCTTGAAATACATTTGCTGTCACCCGAGTTGGAGCAAGAAATTCAATAGCATAAATCCAACTCTATTGCTAAAAATTGACGATTGCAGATTGACGATTGACGATTGCTTCTGTTGGTCTTTTTAATCGTCAATCGTAAATCGCCAATCGTCGATGCTATTATGACCACGGCCCCTCAACCGACTCCGGAAGCTCTGAAGAAGGTACTTCAGCAGGAATTCGGCTTCGCGGAGTTCCGCCCGGGCCAGTTGGAACTGATTCAGGCTGTACTCTCGGGTCGCGACGCCCTGGGCGTTCTGCCTACTGGGGGAGGAAAATCGCTCATCTACCAGTTGCCGGCCATGATGATGCCGGGAGTGGCCGTTGTGGTCTCGCCGCTCATTGCCCTCATGAAAGACCAAGTGGACGCCTTCAATCGCCGCGGCAGACGCCGGGCGGCAGCGCTGCACTCGAACCAGTCGGCCGAGGATGCCCGCAAGGCGCTGGCTCAAGTCCATTCCGGTGAGGCGGCATTGCTGTATGTGGCACCCGAGCGATTCGAGTTTGCCGGCTTTCGCGAACGCGTACTCGCGCTCAAGCCGACGCTTTTCGTGATCGACGAAGCGCACTGCGTGAACCAGTGGGGTTACGATTTTCGCCCCTCCTACCTGGCTCTGAAAGAAATAGTAGCCGCGCTCCGGCCCGCTCCCGTGCTGACTTTGACCGCTACCGCAACGCCCGCGGCGCGCAGGGAAATCCTGGCGCGGCTGGAACTCATCAAGCCCTTCGTCTTTGTCGGGCCGTTCGATCGCCCAAACCTGCGGTTTGAAGTTCACCCTTGCACTGCACAGGAGAAGATGCAGTACCTGCGGACAATCCTAAACGTTTCCCGGGGACAGGGCTCACACCTGGTTTATGTCGGCCGGCGCAGGGACGCGGACGAGATCGCCGCCGCGCTTTCTCGCGCAGGTTTCGGCGCCGTTGCTTACCACGCAGGCATGGACGCTCAAGCCCGGCGCAAGACCCAGGAAGCCTGGCTGTCGGGAGATAAACCAGTGGCGGTCGCAACGGTCGCCTTCGGCATGGGCATCGACAAGCCGGACGTTCGCACCGTCGTGCACTATCAGCATCCTTCTTCCCTTGAAGCTTACTACCAGGAAGCCGGCCGGGCAGGACGCGACGGGGCACCGTCACAATGCATCACACTCTACAGCACGAAGGACGTTTCGCTGGCCCACTTCTTCCTTCGCAACCGGTACCCCAGCCGGGACCAGGTGCTGGAGCTGTACGCCCGGATCTCCCCACAGGGAACCTCCCCGGATGGGCTGAGGCTCACATCGGATGAGTTGAGTGACGAACAACTGAACGTGGCGCTTCACGCTCTCGCGGAGCAACGTCACGTCTGGCGTGACGAGGATGGGCTGTTCCGCCGGCAGGACTGCGATCCTTCGAGCGTCTACATCTCCTTGAACAACCTGTTCGCGCGAAAGAAGGCCGATTATAAGCGGCTCGAAGAGGTGATCCGGTACTGCACCGACACCGATTGCCACCGTACCCACCTCCTTCGATATTTCGGAGAACCACTCCCAGAGCATCATCGCTGCGGCAACTGCTCGGCCTGCTCCGGTGGCACGGACAGTCTCCGCGAGATCGCTTCGTTGGAGGAGGCGGGCAGGCTGTTTAAAGAGCACCGATCCATTCTAGAATCGGGTGGACCGCTCAGCCCCACATTCTTTGCCCGGTTCCTCGGAGCCAGCACGTCCAAGAAGCTTCCGCCAAAGTGGCGTAAGCTGCGCGGCTTCGGGGCCCTGGCAGGCTTGCCCAAGGAACAACTGCAGGCCATCGCCAAAACGGTTATGGAAACCAAAGCCGTCAGCCCCGCAACCGGCGGCACGCTCAAGATACCGCGGGTCTGGCCAGCCCGTGATTCGGAGCGTAAGGAGAGGGAATCTCAGGAAGCGAAGTACCGAAGCATCGCAGCCGACGAACTGAAAAAACGCAAGGTTTCGCGCGCATCGGGCCTGGCCATTCTTAGGCTGGCATCGGAAGCCAACGGTGCCCTGTCTCCCGCCGAGATCGCTAAGAGGCTGACAGGTGACAAAAACTACGAGGAAGCCCTATCCGATGTCCTTGCCATGTGGGCCAAGGGCTACCTTTCCACATCCTCGGAGGCCGGCAAAAAGCTGAACCTAACCTCACTCGGCCGCACTACCCTCCACAAGTCCTGACCGTCTTGCGGGGTCGTATCTGCAAAATTCAATTATCGGTTAAAATGCGATCGATGCCAGGGATTGTAGAATCCCGAAATGGGGCTATGCATTTGACTCCAGTAAGGACTGCCTGAACGGTCCGATCTGAGCCAGATGAGCCTTTGCGATTCTTCGCGCCTTTGCGTCTTTGTGGTGGAGTTATAAAAAAACCACCGCAACGGCTCAAAGACGCCAAGGATTCCTTTCAGCCCAGGTTGGGGTCGTAACATCGCTAGTTACTGGAGTCATGTGCATACCCCCATTTCGAAAATTGAATTTTGCAGATGCGACCCCACGAGGAGACGCCATGCCGATGCAAGGGTGGAAGCGATTGTTCGCTGCAGCCAGAAGCGCAAGGGAGTACCGGAGTTATCGAATCGACGCCTACTCGGAGTTCATGCCGGCTCCGCGCGTCGGTATGAAGCCCTACGGAACCGAAGACGCGCATCTGTTCGCGGAGAACGATCCCTGGGGCTGGCCGGTGACGGAGGCGGAGGAGTTTTTCGAGTTTCATAACGGTTTGGAGAGCATCGCGCATCAGATCACAGGCGCACTTGTGCGCCTGGGGCGCGGGAAAGCGGCACACGGCATAGCAAGAAACAAGCTTGCCGGAAATCCCTACTGGCCTCCGGAACTTGCGGATCATGCGGGTGCACTGGATCACGAGCGTTATGTTCTGATCCTCCCGCTGGCGTTCTCGCGCACGCAGGACGACAAGGGACGCGTTCGCTGGACCTTGTTCGGCGGGAGTGAGCAGGGACCGTCCGCGGCTTTCTGGAAGAGCTTCTACACTGCCCCGGGCCGTGAAGTGCCGGAGGAACAGGCTCACGGCTTCATGCGCAGGCTTCTGGCAGCGGCTTACGGCGAATCCCCCGATGGGCTCCGCGATCTTAAGCGGGCGGGCTTTCGCATCCTGGCTGAAGAGGACAATTCGAGCTCGTACGGGCGGCACAAGGCCTCTCTCCCAAGGTGGACGGAATCCTACCTCTGGAGAAGGGGGCATTCGCTTCGCGGTGTCAGGTACCTGCTGACCTTCCAGCCCTTTGCGACGCTCCCCGCACCGGTCAAGCGCGCTTATCTGGCGGGTGCTCTTCACCTGCTGCCCTTCCCGGGAAGCCTTGTATTCTGGGGTGCGCCGCCGTATTTCCGCCTCCGGCAGGAACTGCCGCTCGCGCTCCAAATCCCTCTGCTCCCATCGGTGGCCCGGCATGAAGGTCCTCTGGGCGTGAGAGTGCCGCAGTCGGGATGGATGCACGAGCCGCGCGCTGATGCACAGGGACCCGACGGCCGCCACGGCCCGATCCGCAACAGCTACAAGCGGACGCACCGCTGGGCTCGGGTGCTGCGCCACGAAGACGAGCTCGCGCTTCTGCAGCGGGAGGACAAGCTCGTTCACGTGCTCTTCAGCACGGCGCCGGGGGATGTGGAGCTTTATGGAAAACCCATGGCCCGCAATGTCCAATTGTGGACCCACGACTATCGTCTCCTGCTGGACGGCCCTCGGGCCACCCGAAACGAGATTTACCGGGCTCTCGATTCGGTCGCGAAGGGTGGTCTGTTCGGATATCGCTTTCAGTTCCCTGCCATGCGCATTGGGCCCCATGAGGTCTACTGGCAGCGCCCACTCATAGCCTACCTGTCTCAGGAAACCGGAAAACCGGTTGTTCTGCCCGATTCTCCCCCAGGTTGCCTGACAGTTTACCGAACAGACAATCCAAGCCCGGACAAGCTAATTGAACTCTGGCCGCGCCTGTTTCGACGCGATCTGCATCTCTCCGCCCTGCAGCTTTTCGAACACACGGGAGACGGCATCGGCCATCGCCTCTCCCTCGAAGCCCTGAGACTGCTGCGCGCAAGGGAGCTCTTTGGCGGGCAGGCGCTCCCCCGCTCCTTCGCGCGCTGCCTCCTGACTCTGTCCAGGCACAAGTCAATCGATGACTGGTTTGCCCTGATCGAAGCGCATGCAAGAGACCTCGAAGAAGTCCGGCGGCTTGCCGGCGCGCTCAGAGGCTTGCTCGAGCCGGAGGAGCTGACTCCTGCGAAGGGCTCGTCGCGACAACTCGCCGAATCCCTCACTTTCTCGAGATCTGCGCGGAGGTCTTTCGAGGTCCAATACTGGAAGAGGATCGCATTCCTGGCGGAAGGAAAGTTCATTAACAAGGACAACGCCGACTGCATTCAGGACCCCGTCACGTGGTTCGTGCTCAAGCATCACCATCGCGACCTCGAGGCGCTCGGGGATTACCTGCTTGATCACTACAGGCGCTCGATTGCCGCAGCCGGAATGGAAGGTAAGGCTGTGGCAGGAGACCTTCCATTCCTGTGGCAGACCGATTTCGATTTCAGCTGGTTCGGCGGCTGGCTGCGCAACCAGCGGGGAGAGACGGAGGAGCGCAATCTGATTGTGGTTATCCCGGGCCGCGACCGGAGCCGTGCCGTCATCATGGCTGATCACTACGACACAGCCTATATGGAAGACGTCTATGACAAGGAGCGCGGCGGAAACGGTGCGCGTCTTGCCGCAGCAGGCGCCGACGACAATCATTCGGCGACAGCGGCGCTCATGCAGGCAACGCCGATTTTCCTCGAGCTCAGCAGGAAAGGGCGCCTGGGCTGTGATGTCTGGCTGGTCCACCTCACGGGTGAGGAGTTCCCATCGGACTGCATGGGAGCCCGGAATCTCTGCCGGCGTCTTGTGGAACGCAATCTGCGCGTTCGTCTGCCTAGAGGTTATGACCTCGACCTCTCGCGGGTGCGGGTAGAGGGCGTCTTCGTGTTGGATATGGTCGCCCACAACAACAAGCGCGACCGCGACGTCTTCCAGATATCTCCGGGAACCGGGCCGGAGTCTGCCCGGCTGGCGTATCTGGCGCACAGCGCCAACCAGACATGGAATCAGATGACGGAGCGGTGGAACCGGCGGCCCAGCCGCCGTGGACGCAGCCGCAGCGTGCGCAGCCCGGAAGGCCGCCGGATCCCGGACATCGCCCTGCATCCGGAGCTGCACGGAGAGGTGCGGCTTCCCTTCGACCCGCGCAGCACTCTGTATAACACCGACGGCCAGATCTTCTCGGACGCCGGCATCCCGGTCGTACTGTTCATGGAGAACTACGACATCAGCCGGACGGGGTACCATGACACGAAGGACACCATGGCGAATATCGACCTGGATTACGGATCCGCCCTGATTGCCATCGCCATCGAATCCGTGGCCCGCGCCGCAGCAAGGTCAGCGACACGAAGATCAGGAAGTTGATTCTCCGGGATCTTCGAGCCTCTGCGGTGAAAGGATCGGGGCGACGATGACGCGGTCGCGGCCTTCAAGCTTGACGGAATTCAGGAGCACGACGTTTGTGCCCTGTTTCAATGGACCCTTTCCATCCGGGCAATCGTGTCCCTCGCGAGGTTTCTTCTAAACGCTTTCAACAATTCGAGAGTATTTAATAATTGGAGGATACGGTTGAATTACGGCTCGTTGATATCAGCTGATCTAGCGGAAGCCGTGCAGATGGACAGGGACGATGATTCAAGAACGCGGGAAGGCATGTCCCTGGAGGCGCGGAACCTCGTCCTGCGCGCTCGGGCCGGCGACTGTGAGGCCTTTGAGCGATTGATGATCCTACACCAGCGGCAGGTTCTTGGCACGGCCGTTCGAATCCTGCATCGCCTCGAAGACGCGAAGGACGCTGCGCAGGAAGTATTTCTTAAGCTATACCGTTACCTCCCGCGCATCAGAGCCGATGCCGAATTGTCAGGCCTGCACAAGCCTGCTGGAGAGCTACCGCAAGGATCGGCAAGCAATGGCGACCCTCCGCGGGGACGGTCTTCGAGCGGCCGACTACGAGTCCGTTGGGGAGTCGGTCCTGGCAGCAATAAAGGAAGGTATAGGCACGGCACGCCGCACCCCTGCAATTTGGGTACCGCTACGATGGGTTGCTCTCGCTGCCGCTGTGCTCATAGCGGCGACGATTGGGATCTGGTGGATGAAGAACTCCAAGCCCGTCCCCGTAGCAGCCGTGCCGGCGCCAAAAGATCAGGTGCGCGTCGAACCGGCCGCAAAGCTTCCGGGAGCTCCCGTCCGCCAGGAAGCAGGTCGCTCGCCAACAGCACTCAAAAGTTCGAAAGCGCCGGACGCACAGGTTGAGCGTGCACAGGCTCGGCCTCGCAAGACGGAGAGCGAGACTTCACCACATGCCACAGGCATCGTTTCAATACTCCCGGCTCCGGCGGAGCGGGCGCCTGCGTTGGACGATGTGGTTATCAAAATGGAAACGGCAGATCCAAACGTCATCATCATCTGGCTATCAAGCCCGAGAGGAGAAGGAAGATGAACAAGATAAGATTTTGGCTTGCTGCAATAGCAGTTCTGGCGTTGGTTTCGGGAACGGAACTCAACGCGCAGAACCCACAGCCGGCACCGCAGAATTCCCCGGAGAGGGTAGTTCGCGTCATTGAGGTTAAATACGTGGATCCCTACCAGCTTGCGGTTTTGCTGGAGCCATTCAGCAGAAGTTCCGGACATGTCCAGGCCAACGGGCAGCTCAATACTCTTACCTTGTCCGGCAGCTCTGAGATCGTGTCTGCCATGGAGGAAATCGTGCGCAGATTCGACGTGAGCCCTCCTCGGCGGAAGAACATCGAGATCACAGCCTACCTCCTCGCAGCTTCCGACAGCGCCAGTCCGGTCCAGGCAATGCCCACGCAGCTGGAGCCCGTGCTCAAGCAACTGCGCTCAACCTTCGCCTACAAGTCGTACCAATTGCTTGAAACCATTATCGGACGCAGCGGGATTGATGTCCCTTCTCAGAGCAAAACAATGTTCAGCTCCTCTGGGTCTATTCCCAATCCGGTAGCGCCAGACAAGCGCATTCCATACTCATTCGAGTACATCCACCCCAGTCTCTCCCACGATGAAAAGGGGGATAGTATCCATCTCGAAAGCCTGAGGCTGTATCTCGAGTTCGAAAAAAAACAGGTGATGACAAACGAGGGCAGCAAGATTTTTATCGACAGCAAGGGATTTTCCACCAACCTTGACCTCCGCGCAGGCCAGATGGTGGTAGTAGGCAAGACCAACTTCGATGTAGGCAACGACGCCCTCATCGCCGTTATTTCCGCCAAAGTAGTGGACTGAATCTTCGTGTTCTTCGTGTCATCGTGTTGTCTTTTAACCGACAACACGATGACACCAAGAATTCCGATCAGAATCCGGAGTGTTCCGTGCGGGTGATGATCTCTTCCTGGAGCTCACGGGAAAGGTCACAGAAGTAGTCGCTGTAACCCGCCACTCGAACGATCAGGTCTCGGTGACTCTCAGGATCCGCCTGGGCCTCCCGCAGCGTTTCAGCTCGCACCACGTTGAACTGGACGTGGTGGCCGTCCATCTTGAAGTAGGTCCGCACCAGATGAGCCCACTTGTTGATGCCTTCTTCGGAGACCACCAGAGAGGGAGTGAACTTCATGTTTAGAAGAGTGCCGCCGGTCTTGACATGGTCCATTTTGGCGGCGGACTTGATGACCGCGGTCGGCCCTCGCCGGTCCGCTCCCTGAACCGGGGAGATCCCTTCGGAGAGCGGCAACCCGGCTTTCCTGCCGTCAGGCATCGCCCCTGTAACCGCGCCGAAGTATACGTGGCAGGTCGTGGGAAGCATCTCCACTCGATACTTCCCGCCCTTGGTGTTGGGCCTGCCGTCGATCTCTTCAAAACAGGAGTTGAAGATCCGGACCATGATCTCGTCCGCATAGTCGTCATCGTTGCCATATTTGTGCGTCCTGTGGACGAGACGCTGGCGTAAGGTCTCGTTTCGTTCGAAATTCACATCCAACACTTTGACCATGTCCCCCAAAGCGATTGACCGCGTGTCATAAACCATTTCCCTGGCGGCCGAGAGACAGTCGGTGATGCTGCCGAGGCCCACCATCTGGATGAAAGTGTTGTTGTACCTCGCTCCTCCGGCGTTGTAGTCCTTCCCTTTTCGGATGCAGTCGTCGATCAGGACAGAGAGGAACGGCGCCGGCATCTGCTCGGCATACATGCGCTCGATAAGCTGATTGCCCCTCACCTTGATTTCGATGAAGTGATGCAGTTGCCGCCGGAAAGCCTGGAAAAGCTGACCGAAGCTGGTGAACGTATCAGGGTGCCCCGTTTGCAGGCCGATCTGCTTGCCGGTGGCGGGATCGACACCGTTGTGCAAGGTGATCTCGAGGGTCTTCACCAGGTTGAAATATCCGGTGAGAATGTAAGCCTCTTTGCCGAAAGCACCTACCTCAACGCATCCGCTGCATCCGCCGGCCCGCGCATCCTCCAGAGTCTTGCCCTGCCGGATCTGCTCCTCGACCACACTATCGGCGTTGAATAGGGATGGAAACCCATAGCCTTTGCGGATCACGCGCAGCGCGTGTTTCAGGAACGCATCGGGACTCTTACGCGAAAGTTGGATGTTTGAACTCGGCTGCAGCAGGTGCATATCATCCACGATATCGAGCAGCAGGTAGGAAACTTCGTTTACCGCGTCCGAGCCGTCGGCCCGCATGCCGCCGATGTTGATGTTGGCGAAATCGGTGTAGGTGCCGCTCTCGGCTGCGGTGACACCCACCTTGGGAGGAGCCGGATGGTTGTTGAACTTGACGAAGAAGCATTCCAGGAGTTCCCGAGCCTTCTCTTTTGTCAAGGTTCCGTCTTCCAGTCCCCGGACATAGAACGGGTAGAGGTGTTGATCGAGGTGCCCGGGGTTGAAGGCGTCCCAACCGTTGAGCTCTGTGATCACGGCCAGGTGGCAGAACCAGTAATACTGTAGCGCCTGGTGAAAGTCGCGCGGCGCGTGGGCCGGGACGTGATGACAGACATCCGCGATTTTCTCGAGTTCGGCTCTGCGCTTCGGATCGGTCTCTTCGAGAGTTATCTGGCGGGCCAGTTGCGCGTGGCGCTCGGCGAAAAGAATCACTGCGTCGCAGGCTATGTCCATGGCCTTGAGCTGTTCTCTTTTGCTCTGCGCTTCCGGATCGTTCAGGAAGTCCAACGAAGCGATGGCCTCCGCGATCTCCTTCTTGAAGTCGCGCATTCCCTTGGAATAGATCTTCCCGTCGAGAACGGTGTGCCCCGGCGCACGCTGCTCCATGAACTCGGTGTACATGCCCGCGTCGTAGGCGTCGTGCCATTCCTGGGGCAATTCCTTAAAGAGCTTGGTCCGGATGTTCCGGTCGCCCCAGTAAGGGATGACCTTCTCCTCGTAAAGCTTCAAGCACTCTTCGTCGACAGCATAGCTGGTCTTGGGGCGGGAGTTAAGAATGTGCAGGTCTTCCAGGCTGTGGCAGGTCAGCTCCGGATAGGTGGGCACGGCTTTGGGGTAGGGGCCGCGTTCTCCGACAATAAGTTCATCTTCACCGAGATAAATTGTCTTCCTTTCGCAAAGAAAGTGGAACGAGCGGGCGCGCATGACGGGCACGGAATACTTGCCCTCGTTGGCCTGATAGAAATCCGTCAGCCGGCTTGCCCGTTCGGGCGAGATGCGCGGAATGGCATCCAGGCTTTCGCGCCTCAATTTGGCGGTTCTCTCATTCATGAGATTCATACCTCCTGACAAGGATGTGCGCCGTCGGGCCACGGGCGCCCATTGAGTGGGTCCCGGCCGCCGGACGGGACCTCGAATCTTCGAAACATCAGATTAGCCTCCTGTCTTGACGGTGAGTCCAAAAGCGCCGAGCTTTTGCCTGACCCTCTCTAAGTGCTCGGGTGTCGGATCCGGAATCTGCTCGAGTCGATAGGGCCGGCCTAAACGTCGGAATTTATGAATTGCCGTTTTGTGGTACGGAAGGACATTGATCTGACGCACCCCCGGTATCGATGCGGCAAAACGGGCCGTAGCCTCCAGTTGGCCGTCGTCATCGTTCAAGCCTGGAATCAGGGGCAGTCGGATCCAGATGTTGGAATGGACACGTCCGAGCGCAAGGAGGTTCTCGAGAATCGAGGAATTGGAAACTCCTGTGTACTGGAGATGCTTCACCTCATCGATCGCCTTCAGGTCATACAGGAAAAGATCGGTGAGGGGCGCAATCGACAGGAGATATTCACGAGTGCCGAATCCACAGGTGTCTACGGTTGTGTGGATGCTTTGAGCCCGGCAGGCTGCCAGCAGGTCTCTTAGAAACCGAGGCTGCATCAGCGGTTCGCCTCCGGAGAAGGTGACCCCGCCTCGGGAATCATCGTAGAAGATTCGGTCTTTCGATATCTCGGCCATCACCTCCGGCACAGTCATGCGCGTGCCCACCATTTGCCGCGCTCCCGACGGGCAGGCTTCGACGCAGGTGCCGCAAAGAGCACAGGCTTCGACGTCATATCGGAACCCGCCGTTCTCGGCGAAAATGGCGTCATTAGGACAAACTTGCAGACACTCACCGCAAAGCCGACAGCGGGCCTCCAAGATGACGATCTCGGGTTTAGGAGAGAGGCTTTCTGGATTATGGCACCACCAGCAGCGCAATGGACATCCCTTGAGGAACACCGTGGTGCGGATCCCCGGCCCGTCCTGGATGGAGTATTTCTGTATGTTGAAAACCAGCCCGCTGCTCACTACTTGATACTATCACGGAGATACCGAGAACACAGAGTTTTCGAATCCTATAGACAGGTTAGTCATTGTGGCCTATAAATGAGCTGGAAAAAGGCATAAGGGGTACTTTCCCGGCGACTTTAAGTGATTCGCCGCCGCAAGCATAGTCCCGGACCTGGCCGCGGCTGTGTGAGCGACAACTAGCGAATGATTCTTGGGAAAGCGCCACATCGGATTGCGTTAGACGGTTGTGGCGAGTTCCCTGAGTTGAACCCGTGGCCACCTTGCGTGGGGAAGGGTGACGCAAGGCCGGCGAATCGATCATATCAAAGGCTTCCATTCATTTCAGGCCCGATAGGGCACTGTGCTTTGCAGGAGAACTAGTATGAATAATTGCTTTACGAGAAAAACCAAATCCGCACTTTTTGGGGTTTTGGCAGTATTGCCTTTGCTTCTATTGTTGCTACCCGTCGCCCCGCTTCACGCTCAGGCAACCAAAGCGAGTCTCGTCGGGACGATAACGGATAGCTCGGGCGCCGTTGTGCCCGGTGCGGAGATCACCATCACGGAAATCAACACAAACATCAGCCGCACCATGCCAACGAACGAGAGCGGCAACTATGTCTTCAGCAATCTCAACCCCGGCACGTATCGCGTTGAGGCAAAGCTCACGGGCTTCAAGACGGCGGTTGTGGACAATGTCTACGTACTCGTCAACACCACGCAGCGCGCTGACCTGCAACTGCAGCCAGGCGCAGTGAGCGAAACGATCGAAGTGACTGCGGTCGCGCCTCTGCTCCAAACCGACCGGTCGGACGTAGGCCGGAAGATTGAGGCAGTGCAAATGGAAGAACTGCCCATCTCCGGCAGGAACCGCAACTTCCAGATGTTGTGGAACCTGGTACCGGGCGCCACCCCGGTGACCAGGGAACATTCGGAGTTTTTCAACGCCCAGGACTCCATGGCAACCCGCATCAACGGGCAGGGCCGATATGCCAATAACGTGCAGATCGAAGGAGTCGACAACAATCAGCGCACCGGCCTTCTCACAGTGCTGATTCCTCCGATCGAAGCGCTCCAGACCGTCGACGTGTCTACCAGCAACTATGACGCCGAGTTGGGCCGCGCGGGCGGCGCTGTTACCAACGTCGTGCTGAAGTCTGGCACGAACGCATTTCACGGGAGCGCTTACGAGTTCAACCGTGTAAACGCGTTGTACGCCCGCAACTTCTTTTCGGCAACGCCAGCCCCTCACACGGTTTTCAATCAGTTTGGCGCAACCTATGGAGGGCCGATCAGAAAGGACAAGACGTTCTTTTTTGCCGATTTCATGTTGATCCGGTCCCGCGTGGGCAACTTCAACCAGTTCACAGTCCCCACGATGGCCTTCCGCTCCGGCGATTTGAGTGCAGCGCCATCCATCATCTATGATCCGACCACGGGGACTTCGGATGGAAAAGGAAGAAAGCCTTTTACGAATAGTCAGATACCCGACAGCCGGATCAGCCTAATAGCGAAGAAGATCCTTGCCCTGATCCCGCCGCCGACCCAGGCCGGATTGACGAACAACTGGCAGGGGCCGACGGTGCTATCCAAGGACACCAACGCGTTTGATTTCAAGATCGACCACAAACTGAGTGGGATGGACAGCATGTCGGTTCGCTACGACTTTTCCCGACCCAGGGTTTTCGATCCCGGTGCATATGGAAATCTGGCCGGCGGCCCCCGCAGCGGCGGATTTGCTGGTGAGGGAATCCAGAAAGCACAGAGCGGCGCGTTCAACTATACTCATATTTTCAATCCCAAGTTCATCACTGATTTCCGCTTCGGCGTGATGCGCTACCGCAACGATGCCAAGAACCAGGATAACGGGAGCAATGCTTCCGATGCGCTCGGCATCAAGGGGGTCAATCTCGACTGGTTTACGAGCGGACTTACCGGCATTAATGTCAACGGCTTCAGTAACCCCATCGTAGGCTTCTCCGCCAGCCTCCCCTGGATACGAGCCGAAACTAACTTCGACTTCGTCAGTAACTGGACTTATGTGAAGGGCAACCACACGCTGAAGTGGGGCGCCGACTTCCGGCGCAACCGCGACGATCTGCTGCAAACCCAGACGTACTCGCCGCGCGGCCTATGGACCTTCAGCGAGGGTCCGACCGCGCTCAACGGCGATCCCAAGACCAGCCTCGGCAATTCGTTCGCGGCTTTCCTGCTCGATCTGCCCAACTCCTACGGGCGCGACTTGCCGGGGATCTTCCCCACGTTCCGGCAGTCCCAGCTCTTTACCTACTTCCAGGACAAGTGGCAGGTCACACCCAAGCTGACCATCGACCTTGGGGTGCGCCATGAGATCTACTGGGCGCCGACCCCCGCTCAGCGTGCCGGATTCTCGAATTACGACCCGGACACGAACAGCCTGATTCTGTCCGGCGTGGGTGGCCATCCCGACAATCTGGGCATCAACACGCCGCTCAAGAATTTTGCTCCGAGGACAGGCATAGCCTATCGGATAACCGAGAAAACGGTCATCCGGGCAGCCTTCGGCCTCGCCTTTGATCCCGCGTACCCGGACGACAAGTGGGCTTACAACTACCCCGTCAAGCAGAACAACGCGTTCAATGCAGCCAACTCCTACAGCGCTGCCGGCACCATGGCAGCCGGATTCCCGGCTCCACTGCCTGTGGCGATCCCTGACAGCGGGATCATTCCGAATGCGCCGCAGCAGAACTACATTTATATCCCGATGGATCTTCGCCAGGGTTATCTCGAGACCTGGAACGTTGCCATTCAGCGGCAGCTGCCGGGCAACTTTGCGTTCGAGGCTGCCTACGTGGGGAACCACACGGTGGGGACTCTGAACGACGTAAACATCAATGCAGGTCAACTCCCGGGTCTGGGGTCGAACGGGCAGCCCCTCAAGGTCAAGTTCGGCCTGACGGGCTCGGTCCTGAAATGGACCCGCTTCAGCCATAGCTACAATGGGCTTCAGCTTAAGCTCGACCGCCGTTACAGCAACGGCCTGGCCATCACGACTGCCTATACGATCAGCAAGGCTTTGGACTTTACGACCGATAATGGCGGCTTGGGCATACCCATCAACTTCCGCATGAACCGCGGACGTTCCAACCAGGACCGGACGCACATGTACGTGCAGAGCTTCATCTATGATTTGCCGGTCGGGATCGGAAAGAAGTGGCTCTCCTCCGGCTGGACGGGCAAGCTCCTGGGCGGGTGGATGCTCAATGGAGCGCTATCGGTCTACTCCGGCACTCCGATGACGTTCACTTACAGCGCAACGGCACTGAATGCGCCCGGCAACAGCCAGAGGGCGAACATTACCGGGCCGATCGCGGTCCTCGGCAACATCGGTCCGGGAGTGAAGTGGTTTGATACCACTCCATTCTCCATTCCTGCTGCGGCCACCTTCGGCAACGCGGGACGGAATACCATGAGCGGCCCCGGATTCTGGAATCTTGACATGTCGGTCATCAAGAAGCTCTATTTCACGGAGCGCTTCAGATCCGAATTGCGCTTGGAAACCTTCAACCTTACCAACACGCCGCACTTCAACAATCCGACATCTGGGCTTGATTCAACCCAGTTTGGCGAAGTGAGGGGCGCTTTCGGCGAGCGCCAAGTACAGCTCGGCTTCAAGCTCTTCTTCTAAGAGCGGACATCACAGAGGCGCAGAGATCTCTGTGCCTCTGTGGTGCAGCTGATATTGATCGCGATGAACATCGATAAGAGGGACGAACAAACGTACGCAATTATCGGTGCCGCGATGGAGGTCCATGGCGTTTTGGGTCACGGATTCCTGGAAGCCGTGTATCAGGAGGCGTTGGCTCTGGAATTGATGCGTCGCAAAATCCCTTACAGGCGTGAACACCCTGTCCCGATCACTTACAAAGGGGACAAACTGAACACTGCGTATCGTGCCGACTTTCTCTGCTTCGAATCCATCATCGTGGAGTTGAAAGCGCTCACCGCATTGAGCGGAGCCGAACAGGCTCAGGTTATTCATTACCTGAGGGCGACAGGGCTGAACAGGGCGCTGCTCATCAACTTCGGGAAGCCGCGTCTGGAACACAAACGATTCGTCTTTAACTATGAATCATCCGCAGATGTCGCAGATGTACGCAGATGAATAGAGTTTATCTGCGTACATCTGCGACATCTGCGGATAAGCTTTTAAGGCCGGTTCAAGTACAGCTGGTACAGCTTCGTGTGCTTGGTCTCGAGGCTGACGTTTTTCCCGGCGATGAAAAGGTTCTTGATCTGGGTTCGAATTTCCAGCAAATCACCATCCGTTACAACGAGATCTGCGATCTTCCCCATCTCGATGCTGCCGATTTTGTCGGCAACCCCCAGAATCTCCGCTGGATAGAGAGTCACTGTCTTCAGCGCCTCTTCGTGCGGAAGACCGTAGGCTTGAGCGAATCCGGCTTCGTAGGGAAGATTGCGCATGTCGGAACTGCTCGGAGCCGTGAGCGCAAACTTGACGCCGGCCTTCGCAAGGTCGCGAGGCACGGTAAACCGGGCATCGTAGGGATCGTCCTCCCGCGTAGGCAGGGCAATGATCGAGCCCAGGATCACCGGAACATTCTCCTTCTTGAGCAAGTCAGCCACCTTGCTCGCCTCGCGGCCGCCCTGAATGACGAACTTTAGCTTCTCCTTCTTCGCGAACTCGACAGCGCCCCGGATCTCACGAGCCGTGTCGGCCCCGATAAAGACCGTCATCTGGCCCTTGACCACCGGAACCAGCGCATCCAGCTGTCTGTCTCTTTCGATAGCTGGATTCGCCTCCCGCGCCTTCGCGTAGTGGCGGGCTTTTTCCAGTAACTCAGTGAGATCCTTCACCTGCTTTTCCTGGTTGCGTCTCGCTTCGCTGAAGGACTGCCTGGCACCGACCCGTGAAAAGCCGCCGAAACCCCCGAAGCGGCCGCCGAAACCCGGGAAATCGAGGACCATGCCCGCGGATTTCAGGATTGCCATCTCGTCCGCAGTCCAGCCGTCGAGGTGAAGCAGCACGGCCTGACCCGCGATGATGCCGCCCGAAGGAGCGCTCAGGCTCGTGGTGATGCCGTTTACCCGGGCGACGGGGATGTGCTCGCTGGCGGGATGCACGGCGCTGAACGCCAGAAGCTGTGGCTTGAAATCGCCCATCTCGTTTGCGTCGTTGGTGGCGGGGACCGATCCGATCTCCGTGAGGCCGATGTTGCTCCAGGCATTCACCAGGCCCGGGTAAACTTCGAGGCCCTGACCATTGATGATCTGCGCCCCGGCCGGCGCCTTCACCGACGTGCCCACATCGGCAATTTTGCCGTCAACCACGATTACGGACGCGCGCTCGAGGGTCCCCGCCGATGAGAGCGTGTGGACCTTGGCGTTCCGGATCACATAGGCGGTGTTCTGCGACGCTCCAAGAGAGAGCACCGCGGCAAGCAGCAGTGCAACTGCATAAACGATTGTAATGCGCTTCAGTATGTTTGCCATGGCCGTCTCTCCTTTACTCGTCTTGGGGGGGAGTATCCGATGTCGCTCTGCCGGCAGCTGGAGGCCCACGTCGGGCCGCAGGGCGTTCCTGTGGCTGCTCTTTCTTCTCCTGCTCCTCGAGCGCCTTGCGCTCCTGCTCGGCCTGCTTTCGCATCTCCAGATCTTTCTGGATATCGAAGTAGACCTGCCCGTCAATCAGGACTTTCTGCGGAACGGCGTAGACGCTCAGGGGATGATGGCTGTAAATCACAAGGTCGGCATCTTTGCCGGGATCGATCGAACCGACGCGTTTGTCGATCTGGAGCTGCTTGGCGGGATTGAGCGTTATGAGCGCCAGCGCTTCCTGCTCGCTGAGTCCGCCATATTTCATGCACTTTGCGGCCTCCTGGTTCAGGTGCCGCGCTTCCTCGGCGCTGTCGGAGCCGAGCACGACCATCACTCCCTTGCGGGTCATGAGGGCCGCATTGTAAGGAATGGCGTCATAGGCTTCGACTTTGTAAGCCCACCAATCCGAAAAGGTGGAACCGACGGTGCCGTGGGCTGCCATTTCCTTGGCGATCTTGTAGCCTTCCAGTGTGTGTTCGAATGAGGTGACCTTGAAGCCGAACTCATCCGCGAGGCGCAGCATCATCAGCATCTCGTCTTCGCGATAGGCGTGGACGAACGTCTGACGCTCTCCTCGCAGGACCTCGGCCAGGGTTTCCAGCTTCAAGTCCTTTCTCGGAGGAATGGCGGTCTTGTCGCCCGCAGCGACCCGCTTCCTGCAATCGTCCCACTTCTGCATATAGTTTCGGGCTTCGATGAACGCATCGCGGATCACGTCTTCGACGCCCATCCGGGTTCCTGGGTATCGTCCGGAGCCGGCTCCGGGGCCGGACGCGGACCGTTTGGGATTCTCGCCGAGAGCGAACTTGAGGCCGGGCTTCGCAGCTTCGAAGATCAATCCCTTTGCGTCCTTGCCCCAGCGAAGCTTGATTACCCGGCTCCTGCCTCCGATGGGGTTGGCGCTGCCGTGGAGCACGTTGGTGGTTGTCACCCCTCCGGCAAGCTCCCGATAGATGTCGATGTCGTAGGGATCAATAATGTCTTCGACGCCCACCATGGCGCTGACGGCAAGGCTTCCTTCGTTGACGTTGCCGTCCACAGCGATGTGCGAATGAGGATCGATGATCCCCGGCATAACGTACCGGCCGGCCGCATCTATGATTGTGGCTCCAGCAGGGATGGCGACGTTCGGGCCGACCTCTGCGATCCTGCCGTCGCGGATCAGTATCGATCCCTTCGCGATATTACCGTGCGATACCGTCAGGATCGTAGCGTCCTTGATGACGGTCACGTTCTTCCCTTCCGCGCCGCCTTGTGGATTCCGAGCTGCAGCCCAGGCGACACACCCAAAGAGAAGGAGGATCGCCCATGCAACTCCCTTCATGTCTACTCTTGATAGCTTTGGCATTTGTTTCCTCCTGTCGGGATCAAAATCCACCCGGACTCTTCGAGCCGGTGAAATCGATTTTCCCCATGGGTCCAACATCCGCGGTACCCGAGATGTTGTTCCCGCGCACGGTGCCGGTGAACGTGACTACCAGGCTTCCCTGGCCGGGAATGTCCACCGCTATTTTAAAGGTCACGCTGTTTCCGCTGACGGTTCCTTCCGTGATCTGGACAGTACCCAGCCTGCGC
>Ga0315277_10001632_pt1 | contig 32260 bp, 21 predicted proteins | sample YL17G05_15_MG_FD_203695 | JGI IMG/M metagenome (GOLD analysis project Ga0315277, IMG submission 203695) | Sediment microbial communities from Yellowstone Lake, YNP, Wyoming, USA - YL17G05_15 | ecosystem: Environmental > Aquatic > Freshwater > Lake > Sediment | place: USA: Wyoming | collected...
CGGTGCAGCAGGCCGTCCTCCAACAGGCCGCGGATGGCCGTGCTCCGCAGACAAGAAATCCAGCCCAGCCCGGGGTATTTTTGGAGGTGCTCGATCTGCGTCCGGGTGAGCATCCCCCGGTCGCCGCCGAGCACGATCCGCCAAAGCCCGAACCGTCCGCGGAGCTTCTCCACCTGGTCCGGCACGGTGGTCGGATCGGCCGTGTTGCCCGGATAGACCTGCACGGCCACCGGCCGGCCCCCCTCTCCCGCCCGCGGGAGAGGAGAGCCCCGGTCGGCCGAGAACTTGACTGGGCGTGTGTGCCCTGGTATCAACGTATCCATTGCTGTTCACAACCTTCCTATGGGAAACGACGACATGTGGTGCATTAGGAACCTCTGGGCGATGATTCTGGCCCTTGCGGCTGCTCCAGTTTTGGCTGGGGCCACCGAGTTGGGCATCGAGCCGGAGCGATTCACGTTGGGCGGCAGGCCGACGTTCCTGCTGGGCGTTAGCTACTACGGCGCGCTGGGGGCCCCGGACACCTTTGTCGAAAAGGACCTCGACGACATACAGCGTTGCGGACTGAACTGGATTCGCGTCTGGGCGACCTGGAGCGCCTTCGGCAACGACGTCTCCGCCGTGGAGCCGGACGGTGGGCCAAGGCAGCCGCAGCTTGGGAAACTCGTCAAGTTGGTCGCCGAGTGCGACCGCCGCGGGATGGTCGTCGACGTAACCCTCTCGCGGGGCAACGGCGTGACGGGACCGGCACGCCTGCAAACGCTCGATGCCCACCGCCGCGCGGTCCAAACGCTGCTGGCGGCGCTGAAGCCCTACCGGAATTGGTATCTCGACCTGGGCAACGAGCGCAACGTTGGTGATCAGCGGCACGTCAGCTTCGAGGAGCTCCGCCAGTTACGCGACGAGGTCAAGCGGCTGGACGCAAAACGGCTGGTCACGGCCTCGCACGCCGGCGATCCCAGCCGTGACGAGGTCGGCCGCTACTTGGAGGCGGTGAGGGTGGACTTCCTGAGCATCCACCGCCCCCGCCATCGCGGATCGCCCGGGGAAACCGCGGAGAAGTCGCGGGAGTGCCGGGCGTGGATGAAGCAGATCGGCCGCGTGGTGCCCCTGCATTACCAGGAGCCCTTCCGGCGGGGCTACCAGCCGGGACAATTCGAGCCGGCCGCCGAGGACTTCTTGACCGATCTCAGGGGGGCTGTGGCCGGCGGGGCGGCCGGCTGGTGCTTCCACAACGGCGGGCAGAAAGACCGGCCCGAGGGCAGGCCCCGCCGCTCGTTCGACCTGCACGAGCAGCGGCTGTTTGACCAGCTCGATGAGCAGGAGCGGAAGGTGGTTGCCTCCGTGCGCGAGTTGGCGGTACCGCGGGCGAAATCGACGTCCCGGGAGGGAAAAGGGGACAGGTACATTTTGTGCGAAGCCGGGTACCAACCGAAGGTTGGTCGCGGGCCTTTAAGGCAAAATGTACCTGTCCCCTTTTCCCCGGCCCCCCTGCTGCGCAAGACGCGGGTTTCGATCGACGGCACGAAGTGGCAAATCAACGGCCAGATCACCTACCCGGGCGCCCGGGCCGAAGGCTTGCTGATGAACGTGCGGATGGTCAACGCCGTCTTCGAGGATCGCCAGCGGCCCGACTTCGACCCGGACGCCAACACCGCCGCGTTCCTGGAGAAGCTGCCCGACTACGCGGCCCACGGGGTGCGGGCGTTTACACTCAACCTCCAGGGCGGGATGCCTGGCTATGAGGGCGCCGTCAACTCGGCCTTTGAGCCGGACGGCTCGCTGCGTCCGTCGTATCTGAAGCGGACGGAGCGGGTGATCGAGGCCTGTGACCGCCTGGGGGTCGTGGTGATCCTGGGCTGCTTCTACCAGCGGCAGGACCAGATCCTCCGGGATGAGGCGTCCGTTCGCTCCGGCGTGGTCCACGTGGCCCAGTGGGTTCAAGCCCGGGGATTCACCAACGTCGTGCTGGAGATCGCCAACGAGTTCCCGCACGGCGGGTTCGACCACAAGATCCTCAGGAGCCCTGAAGGAGAGGTCGAGTTGATCCAACTCGCCAAGAAGACTGCCCCGGGGCTGCTGGTCTCGACCAGCGGCATCGGCGACGGCCGCAACGCGGAGAACGTCTCCCGGGCGAGCGACTTCCTGCTGATCCACTTCAACAGCGTTTCCCTGGAGGACATCCCGCAGCAGATCAGGGCCCTGAAGAAGTTCGGCAAGCCGATCGTTTGCAACGAGGACGACAAGACGGGCGAAGAGGCTGCCCGGGCGGCCGAATTGTCGGTAGCGGGCGGGGCCTCCTGGGGCCTGATGCTCAAGGACGTCAACCAGTACCAGCCCTTCGTGTTCCGCGGCGCCGCCGACGAGCCGATCGTTTACGCCAGGCTCAAGGCGCTGACACATTGACCACTGGGTGGCCTGGCTCGGGACAAGCCGAGTGCCCAAGGCACAAGAGACACTGTGGATCGGGCCAGACTCGATAAAGGACAACGGTGTCTGACGCGCGGCGTTTTCCCCGCTGGTTTTTTGCCGCTTTGCGACCCAGCTAACAAGCTGGGCCACCCGTCGCGAATCTCCTCCTTCGCGCAGCCGTATCGCGAACATATTGCCTGCAAGCGAGTTGTGTGAGTGCGGCAACCCAGAGTCTCCTCTTGCGGGGGGCGACAATTACGCCGAGGACTTGCGGTTGAAAGCTGTCAAGCCCACTTGTGGGCCAAAGGGCAGTGCGGTAGCATAACTGACCCAGTGCCTCTCGGGCAAAGTGCGGTGGTCGCACCCGTAAGAGCCCGGGAAGGGTGATCCCATGTCAAAACCAAACCTGAGCCCGTCTGCCGCTCTTCCAACGCCCGCTGCGCGAGCCAACACGCCCCAGCCCGCAGAGCCGGCAGCCGCCGAACCATCCGGGGTCTTCCGTGATCCGGAGATCGGGCTAGAAGTCTCTCTGCCCGGAGGCTCCTGGCGCGCCTTTCCGACTTTCCCCGGTGCGCGTGCTCTGCTGGTGTGTGAGAAGACCAAGACCTCGTTGCTGATCTTGTGGGAGCATGAGCAGATCAGCGCCGGCACCCAGTCGCTGATCGAGTCCTTTGCCGGCCTTGCGAAGCAAACGCTCGACCGGTTCTTCCCGGAGTATAAGCCGTTGCGTTTTTCCGCGCAACGGGTGGCGGGCCAGCCGGCTAAGGTCTTCTACGCTGCCTGTGGAACCGATACCAGCGTGCTCGGAATACTGCTTCCGGTGCACGGCTGGCTCGTGAAACTACTCGTCCACTTCCGCCGCGAGCCTAAAGACGAGGCCGCGCGCCTCTTGCAGGGCATCGTCTCGGCCATTCACCTGCTGCTGCCGCCGTCAAAATGGCCGGAGGCCGAGCAGAGTTTCGTGCCTTATGACGTGCGCTTGGGGGTCCCTGCCGCGGCTTGGCACGCAGTCAGCGGCGGCGCGGGCAGGCAGGTCGCGGTCTGTCACAACGGCCAGTATGAAGGCTTGCTGAGCGTCGCCCAACTCCAAGAGCGGCTCGCTGCGAAAGAACTTAGCCCCCGCAGTCTTGTGCTTGTGGACGCGCCGCAACAGGGCCAAGGAAAACGCTGGATGCCATTGGGTGAGGTCGCCGACCGCTTCCCGGAGTTGCGTGTTGCGTCGCCGCTGTTCGAGGCCGCGCAGTTTGCGGCCGGCATCGCCGCGATCATCGCCTTGGTGCTCGGCATCCCCTATGGGATCTACAGCGCGTGCACGACGGTTTCCGGCAGCGAGGCGCTAAGAGCGGCAGTGGAAGGAGGGATGCTGCTTATCGGCTCCGTCTGCGTGGGCGTGCCGATGGGCTTGTTCGGCTTGAAGCCCGCCTTGAAGATGCTTGCTAGAGACCCGATGCAAGGGATGATTGCGATTCTGTTCTGTATCGTATGCGCGACTTCACCGCTTTGGGTCCTTGGCATTGCTGGGGCGAGTTTGTTTGCGGCCGGCTGGTACTTGGTCAAATGGCTCGCGTGGCTGGTATGGATCGTGCTCGTTTTCTTGTTGGTCTGTTGTCCGTTGGGTGGCGGGATCGGAGCGCTGGTTTTCTGGCTGCGCCAACAAAACGCGGCCGCTCAAAAACCGCCGCCACTTCCGTGCGCGCTGCCGCCGGCAAGCATCGATCTTTGGGCTCCTGCACCCTGAGCATTCCTGTTCCGTTTGCCACGGGGGACTTCTGACATAAAGGCGGAAAGATGTCGCTTGCCAATCCCGGGTTGATTCCCTCGGTTTCGTTTCACAAGTACGATGAATCGCGCGTCATTGCCATCGAGCCCGATACCGCTTCATGGGCGGTCGTCGACGCCCAGGGCGAAGAATTCTTGCGGAGTCTTGACGGCAGTCGAAGCATTTCTTCAATCGCGGAGGGTGGTCCAGAGAAACGCGAATTGCTGGACCGTGCTTACGCGATCGGATTGATTGCACTGGGTCAGGATCGCCGATTGCCTCCCGACCTTTTTCAGAGAATGCCCGTCCACGTTCAGCCTTGGCATGCGGTTCTGAATATCACCAGGAATTGCAACTTGAAGTGCGTTTATTGCTACGCCAGAGCCGGCGACGACTCTCAGAACATGTCGCCCGACATGATCTACCGGGTGTTCCAGTCCTACGCTGACGGTGCCTGGGAGCCGGCGGAAACGAGCGACGGGCGGATCACCATGATCATGCACGGCGGCGAACCACTCATGGCCCTCGATGAGATGCGCGAAGGCGTTCGGCGTATCCGCCGCCACCCCAAGCAGGAACGATTGGAGATCCTGCTGCAGACCAACGGGACCATGTTCACCGACGAGGCAGTGCAGTTCTTCCGCGAGGAACATGTGGGGGTGGGCGTGAGCTTCGATGGAATAGAGTGGTGCCATGATCGCACGCGGCCGTTCGCGCACGGGAAGCCGAGCTACGCGGCGGTACTGCGCGGCATCGAGCGGCTCAAGGAGGAAGGGATCGGGTTCGGCGTGCTCGTGGTGGTCACGAGCATCACGGCCCCGCACGTGGAGCAGATCTTCGACGACATCCTTGCGCGGGGCATCCGGAGCATCAGTTTCAACCGTTTTTTCCACGGCGGCCGGGGCAAGGCCGTCGGGGCGGAACTGGCGATAAGCGACGAACAATGGTATCGGGTCCAGCGCACACTGTTGGAACGCCTCATCGCGGTCAACCGGGCCGAGAAGGACCCCGCCAATTATGTGCGGATCCGCGAGTTCGGGCACATGCTCCAGAACTTGCTCACCAAGTCGCGGATGTGGATCTGCATGCGCTCGCCTTGTGGGGCCGGCTGGGTGCATCTGGCGTTTATGCCCGACGGGAGTGTCTATCCGTGCGATCGGTACATCGGCGAAGGGGAGATGGTTCTGGGTAACCTGAACGACAAATCACTTAGCGAGATCCTGAACGGCAACCCGCTCCTGGAACGGATCCTGGCGCGTCGTGTCGACCGAGTGGAGAGGTGCCGGATGTGTGACTGGCGCTGGGTGTGCGGCGGCGACTGCCCGGCGCGGGTATATCTACAGAACGGCACCATCGACTCAGCCGGCGTACAGTGTGACTCCATCCGCCGCATCACCCAGGACATGATCGTGATGCTTGACAAGGGGCTGCTCACGCCCGAGTATCTCATCCTTGACGACTGACGCGGTTCGTGCGAAGATGCGTGACCATATAGGTGTGCGGTTTATTCCCAATTCATGGCCCTGAGACCAGGAGACGATTATGAAGGTATTCAATCCCCACACCGAGGATCTGAGTAAGACCGCAGTGGAGCAGATGTGTGCGGTCATGGACGAGCGGGAGCACTGCGAGTGCGACAACGCCGGCCGGCGCACAGTCAAGATGTCGCACGACTGGGGTTGCTGGCACGACCAGTGGGGCAACTCCACGGCCCACATGCGGTCCGCGACGAAGTGCTGACACGCTGGCGAGAACGCAACGTGGCAACAGATGGCAACGGCGAAATAGCCCGCGCCTTATGTCTGCGCTGCAAGGCCGTTGGCGGGACGAGTCGAACGTGAAGATCCTCGTGTTGAGTAAACATCCTCCTATGTGTGGGGGTGTTTCGTCGCATACTCACGCGCTCACCGTCGGATTGGTGGCGGCTGGGCACTCGGTTTGCGTGGTGACACACGCCCTCTGCTGCGGCCCAGAATATGCCACGGCACGAGAACTTGTGCTATCTGAGCCGTGCGCATGGTCCGGGGTGAAAGTCCGTTTCGTGGATCCCGACGTCTGCCCGCCGCAACTGCCGGCCTCCGATAAGTTTGTTAGCCGTGTGACCTCGCTGGCCATGGAAGAGGCGGCCGACGGGGCGTACGATGTGGTGTTCAGCCACTATATGGAGCCGTACGGGGTGGCTGCGTTCCTGGGGAGCCGGCTGCTGGGGATCCCTTGGGTTCACCGTCACGCCGGCAGCGACCTGGTTACGTTGGGCGAATCGCCGGCGCTAGGCCCTCTCTATCGAGAACTGCTTCGCACGAGCTCAATGGTGGTAGCCTGCCCCGACCTGCACGACTATTTCCTATCGCTCGGTGTCCGGCGCGAACGGCTCAAAGCGGCGCCGCTCTTCGTCCCCGACCCTGCTGTCTTTTCTCCCGAGGGGCCGCCCGCCGCGTGGGCCAACCTGCCTGCCGTCACCGGGGCACCGCCCCCTCCTGACCACGTGCCGTTAGTTCTCATGTACGGTAAGACCGGAAACCACAAAGGTCAAGTCGACTTGATCCGGGCGGCGGCCCAGATCAAGCAGTCCTTCTTCTTGTTGTTCGTGACGTCGTCGGTGCGGCACGAGTGGCTCTTGCGGCAGGCGGCGCATTTCGGCATTGAGTCCGGCGTGGCCTGCCTGCCGTTTCTGCCCAATTGGCTCATTCCCGGGCTCATACGGCGGTCGGCCGTGGCGTGCCAACTGGAGCACGATTTTCCCATCAGGCTGCACCGATCGGCCATCCCGTACGAAATCATGACCTGCGGTGGCTGCCTAATGGTTAGCACCGAGATCTACGGCAAACAACTCAAGTGGTTGGGTGCCGAGGACGGTACTCACCTATGCGTCGTGGCGCCCGTCGAAGTGGATTCCCTCGCCCGAACACTCGATCACCTGCTGCGCGAAGCCTCCCTTCGCCAGCGGATTGCCGAACAGGGGCGCCAGCTCATACTCCAGGCTACGAGCCATGCGGCGTTCGTCCGGGGTTACGAGCAGTTGTTCGCCGAACTTAGGTCGCAGCAATGCCCGACAACCTAGCTTGGCAAGTGGCCGAGAAATCACGGGCCGCTCAGACGCTCGCCCCCGGCTACCTTATGCAATTTGCACGGCGGGTAGGCTACCGAGGCGCCGACTTGCCGCGCCCCGAAGCCCTCGAATGGCTGTTCGGGCACGGCCTCACGTGGCCGGACTACTTCCTTCGTCTGCGTTATGCGGTGCGCTTGCGGCGGATGCTGTTGCGGGCCGCCGGCTTGCGCACCGGGTGGCACGTGCTCGAAGTCGGTTTCGGCCTCGGCGACGCCACCTTGGCCGCCGCCGACCTTGTCGGCCCCGGCGGCCACGTCACCGCCGTCGACGTGGCCCCCGACGTGCTTGACTGGAGTATCCTCCCCTACGCCGTGCCCGCGTGCGCTTTCTCGGATCGTACTACGCTTTGGCCGGGCGTAGACGTACTGGAGCGCGCGTTCCCGCTAGACACTTTCGACGCCGTGGTGTTCTGTTTCTCCGCGAACCACCTCGGAAGAGTCAATATCTTCCCCCAAGCACTGCAGCGGTGCTCGCGGTGGTGTCGCCGAGTAGCAGTCATCGACCGGCTTCCCCGGACAGGGCGCTCTTCAGAGCGCCTGCTCCTGGAGGTGGTCGCTTTACGCAACGAAGTGTTCGATCTGGCACAGTATGCCCGTCTAAGCCAGGTCGTTTACCGATCGGCGGAGGCGCACGCGGCGATCTTGGACGCCTGTGGATTCACACCGGTTGCACAAAGGGTTTTTCAGCATCCCGCCGACGACATCATGGCCCGGCACGCGGCGCTGGGGCTGATGGAGGGAATTCCCCAAGCCATAGACAGCCTAGGCGACACGTCGGCCATGCACGAGTTCCGCAGTCGCTTGAAGCGGCTCCGGCGGAGAGCGGAAATCGAGGACTGCCACTTCCCCGACATCCTGGTGATGACTGGTGTCCGCCAGGAAAGCGAGCGAGCCAATATGCACAGGACTCGCAAAAGCAGGGCACTGGTTCGCGTGGTGGCGGCACGGCCGAGACCGCCGCCCCCGTGACCAGGAGCAGACCGCCAACAATCGTCGCCAGCCGCTTCATCGCTTGCTCCGATCGTCATTGGGACGCCACGATTCGCAGCACAACGTCGTCGGCGAACATCGGCGACTGGAGCGGTTTCTCGCCGCCGGAGTGCTTAAACGACTCGGTCTTGGTCACCGCACCGGTCTTCGTGTCGACCCACTGGGCCTGGTACTGCCCCGGCGGCAGGTCGAGCACGAGTGTCGCTTCGACGCGATCGCGGAGGTGCTCCTCGATCTTTTTCGCCCGCTCGGGGATCGGCACGTGCAGATAGATCGCGTAGGCCACCCCGGGCTCGGCCAGCGCACGGGCAGACAGTCCCCCGGAGACGCTCTTGATCGCCGACTGGTCGGGCCTCATCCGCACGAAATCGAAACCCTCCAGGAACCGTTTCAGCACGCTCAACTGTTTGCGCAGCTCCGGGCTGCCGCCGCCGGGCGACCGGTACTCGAGGAACGTGCCGTCGGGGTGCTGAGGGGTAAACGAGTAATCCAGGTTGTTGTACAGCCCGCCGCCGGCCAGCAGGAAGTCCCAGCCTTCGCTGCGGTAGAGAAAATCGTGCTTGCCGCGGAAGCCCGTCTCGTTCTCGCCGATCACCTTGTTCAGTCCATAGTTCATGGCCACCGCGTCCGGGGGGACGCAGTAGTGGAAGTTGAAGATCGACACGCCCGGATGAGGGTTTTCGACCTTCTTCCGCCCGTTAGAGACGTTCAGCGAGATCAAGTGCTTTTGCGGCAGGCCCTTTTCGGTCTCCAGGATCACGTCCACGATGCGCCGCTGCCAGTCCTCCGGGACGTTGCGGGCGTAGGGCTCGTTGCACACCTCGTAATAGAGGTTGTCGAACTGGTTCAGCTCGCCGACGATCTTGCGGGTGAACGCGACCTGGACCTCCAACAGCCGGGGATGCTTTAGCGTGAGCACGTCGTCCCGCGGGCAATCGCCGATGCCGTTGACGTTGTTCTTGGCGCTGATCGGCGAGGCCGCCCAAAGTACGTCCTCGTAGAGTGGGCAGAAGAGGTTCATCTCCACGACCACGCCGTGCTTCTGGGCCGCGGCCACGAAGCCCCGCAACCGCTCGAAGTAGGCCGGGTCCCAGCGGCTGAGGTCGAACTTGTTGCCCCCGTCGTAATAGCCGGGCGCATCGCTGCGGGCCCAGGGGCAGATGTAGCGGTTGGGTTTCGGGGCCAGCGGGTTGTCGGTGATGCCGAACGAGTTGGGAATCTCGCGGTAGGTGCCGGAGAAGGTCCGCGTGAGATTCAGCCCGTCGGCCGCCAGCACGGCCAGGTAGCGGTCGTAATCGAAGTCCAGGTTCAACACCGCGCCGTAATGCTCACCGGAGGTGATCAGCACGGTCGGTTTTCCCCGGAAGAGGAAACAGTGTGGGTTGTCCGGGTGCAGGGCAATCGGGCTGGGCGGGGCGGCTGCGACCGCTGGCAGCGCCGCCAACACCAGTCCGGCCGTCAAGACGCAGCTTGCTCGCAGCGACATCAGTAGTACCTCCCTTTGTAGGTTTCGTCTGAGAAGACCGTGGCAAGTTGTCAGTTCTCAGTTCTCAGTTTTTAGTTCTCAGTCCACGCATGGTTGACAACTGAGAACTAACAACTGAGAACTGACCACTGAGAACTGAGAACTGACAACTGACAACTCCCAAACACGCCCACCAGGTTTAGCTCCTTCTCAGACAAGGCTCGCCTCAATCCGGCAGCGGCTTGACCATGATGTTGGCGAAATAGACTTTGCTTTTCGGGTCGTGGGCCTGCAGGGCGAACGTGCCGCTGGAGAGCCGCCGACCTTCCCATCCTTCCGGCCGCTCGGGATCGTCCGGCTCAGCGTAGTCCACCAACGTCTTGTCGTTGACCTTCGTGGTGATCTGCTTGCCGCGGACAATGATTTCTTCGGTAAACCAGACGTTGTCTTCGGCCGGCGACTCCATCACGTTCTGGACATCGTAGAGGCTGCCGGTCTTCTTGGGGTCGGTGTGGCTCTGATTGACCTGGACCTCGTAGCCCTGCCGGGGCCAGTCGGTCTCCTGGTAGCGGGTGTGGATATAGATCCCCGAGTTCGAGCCGGGCGTCGTCATCACGTCGGCCCGAAACTCGAAATTCTTGAAGTCGTGGTTCTGCACGTCGCCCACGTAGTAGAGGTGTGCCCGGGGGCCGCTGACGACGATCAGGCCCTGGCGGACGCTGAAGGAGTCGGGATTCTCCGCGGCCTTCCAGCCGTCGAGGGTCTTGCCGTCGAACAGGCTGATCCAACCCTCGCCGAGAACAGGCGCCGGGGGAGGGGCCGGTTCGTCGGCGGGCGGCCCAGCGGTCCTCACGCACCCAGCTACCAGCAGCCCCATCACGCTCATCAGTGCAAGGCGCCTCATCCATTCGTCTCCTTTCAGTGGGCAAGTGGCGGACAATGCCCGCGCGGCGCAGAACGCAGCGCGGGCAAAACGTAGGGTGGGTCGAGCGGAGCGAGACCCACCGCCATCCCCTTCCAACACAGCCAGCGCGGCAGCCCAGAATCTACCAGATCCCCTCGGCGTTGACAACTTGTGCCTGCGGGCGGCGGTGTTATGATAGTGGGGGCTGATTCCACCAAGACTCTCCCAGAACCGTATGAAACACTCGGGGTGGCCGGGGTCGACGGGCACCGACGCGGAGCGTTGGTCGGCGAGCCCCCGGACTGCTACGGCTGGGGGCGGCCTGCGGCCGACCGCCAGCCACCCCGGTTGTCAGTTCCGGGATAAGCTCTAAGACTCTTTCAGGAGAGAGCCATGCGACGGCGCGATTTTCTGACAGGCGCAGCGGGGACCACCCTGTTGCCCCGGCTGCTGGAGGCGGGCGAGCCGCCGGACATCAAGATCACCCGAATCGTCGGCTTCGACTTATCCAGCCGCCGCCCTAAGCTGGTGGGCAAGAACTCACAATTGGACGTCCACGGCGATCGGTCGGCCGACCGCATGGTCCGCGTTTTCACCAACGCGGGGATCGAGGGCCTGGGCAACTGCCGGCTGGGCCGCGAGGAGCTGGCCGGACTGCTGGGCAAGAACCCGCTTCAGTGGTTCGACGCCTCCAAACGTTCGCTCGACGGGCCGCTGGGGAGCCGCGACATGCCGCTGTGGGACCTGTTGGGCAAGATTCTGCAGAAGCCGGTCTACGAGTTGTTGGGCGGCCGTGGCCCCGAGCGCGTGCCCGTCTACGACGGCTCGATCTACTTCGCCGACCTCCTGCCGCAGTACGCCGACCATTGGCAGGAGCGCTTCAAGGAAGAAATCGACGTGTCGCGGCAGCAGGGCCACCGCGCGGTCAAGGTCAAGGTCGGCCGGGGGGCCAGGTGGATGAAGCGCGACGAGGGCGACCGCCGCGACGTGGAGGTCGTCCAGGTGATCCGCCGGCACGCCGGCGACGACCTGCTGATCGGGGTAGACGCCAACAACGGCTACGACCTGGCCGGCGCCAAGCGGTTCCTCAACAATGCCGGCGGGCTGAGGCTGGCGTTCGTCGAAGAGCTGTTTCCCGAGAAGCTCGACGAGTGCCTGGAGCTAAAGCGGTTCATGGCCGGGCATGGCTGGAAGACGCTGCTGGCCGACGGCGAGACCGAGAGCGAGCTGAGCGCGTTGAAACCCTTCATCCAGGCCAAGGCGATCGACGTCCTGCAGGGCGACATGAACCACTTCGGCATCGGCGGCATCATGACCGAGGCGGCCTGGGCACGGCCGCAGGCGACCCTGGTGGCGCCGCACAACTGGGGATCGCTGGTGGGCTTCTACATGCAGTTGCACGTGGGCCGGGCGATCACCAACTTCTATCGCGCCGAGCGAGATCCGCTCTCCACCGACTTGCTGATCGCCGACGGCTACAAGATCGCCGACGGCACGTGCAGCGTCCCCGATTCCCCCGGCTTCGGGCTGAAGCTTGACGAGGAAAAGTTCCGCGACGTGAAGACCAGTTTCGATCTCAGGTGACTTAAGCGGTCCGCTGTTTGGTCAACCTGGCCAGGAAATCCCCGGGCTGCTCTTGCAGCACTACCTCACAGCGCCAGTTTGCGCGCCTGGCGTGCGTGCCCAGCGTCCCGGCATCGACGTGCAGCCAACCGCAAGTTGGCCCCACCTGGCCTTGACTCTCGAATTGTAGGCGGATCTCTCCGATGTATCGGCCGGCTTGTCGGTTGGCAGCTCGGGGGGGCGCCGGCCCAATCTGCCGGCCGCCCCTCTAATTGCGTGCTAAGGTTTTCATGGTGTGGCAGGGGTGCTGGCGGTCTCTCGGAGGCCGCAAGCCGCAGGTGCTACGGGGGTGTGAGAGGTTTCTTGCAGCAACGTGGGGAGCGCCGCCCACCAGCCATGCGGGATACGCTCCAGGGCGTCTGGATTCATGACCGATTATCCGGGTAATGCCGATACTACCGTTCTGATCGTGTCGGACCACGAGGAGTTTGCGGCAGCGGCCTCCGGGCAGCTCGCAGCCAACGGTTACGCCGTGCGGGTCGAGACTCCCGCGGAGGCGTCTGAAGTGCTTCTTGCCAAAGCGTGTTGCCCGCCGGCGGCGCTGGTCGATTGCGACTGCCAGACGGCCGAGGGTTCGCCCCTGCGCGATGCAATCCGCACCACCTGGCCCAACTGCAAGCTCATGCTGATTTGCACGCTGGATCAGGCCCCCACAGGGGCGCGCCTGGCCCGCTGCGGCGAGGTTTGGGACTACGTTTTGACCGACGCGGTACGAGATCCGCATCGCCTCGTGCTGCTGGTCGAGCGTGCAGGGGCGAGACTCTCGACCGACCAACACAACGCCTGCGGGCAATACCAGCAGGTCCTGCAAGCCTTGACGGACATGCGAGAGCTGTTCAGAGACGGCAGCAAGAATCCCATCGCCAAGCTGCTCAATGGGCTGAAACTCGACACCAGCTCAAAGCGACTCAACGGCGAACTGCTGGAAGGGCCGGCAGCAGGTTACGAGGATTGCCTGCCCGAATTCATCGCCGGACGGTTGCGGCGCCTGGAGAACCAGATTCTCGTCTGGGGGGGCGAGAGACTGAGCGTGGCCGCCGGTCTGACCAGTAGTCGCATCCTCGTCGTGGAAGACGACGAAATCAGCGGAGAGCTGGCCAAGTATATCTTGGAAAAGCACGGTTTCGACGTGGCCGTCGCCAAGACGGCCGCGGCCGCCAAAGAGGCCCTGGAGAAATCCCCGCCCGATCTCGTGCTGATGGACGTCCACCTCGGCGACGCCAACGGGCTCCAGCTCATCAAGCGGCTACGCAGCGGGAGTATTTGCCCTAACGTGCCGGTCATCGTGACCACCTCGGACCGGATGCGGGACACCCTGTTCGACGCCGTCGACGTGAACGTGCAGGGCTACCTGCTGAAGCCCTACCAACCGGGGCTGCTGGTGCAGAAGGTAACCGCCGTCTTGGCCACGTCGAAGGAGGAATCGTCTGGTCTCGCCAAACAGGGCTGCGCCCTCTCCACTTGAACGTCTCGTGAGGCAGCAGTCACCTCCGGCCCCGAGGACTGTCGGGGGGCGCGAGACGGGGGGCGGCATCCGCCAGCGGAATCTCCAGGTCGAACAGCAGCGCGCGGGCGAACCTCACCGGTGGCGAGCCGAAGGACAGCAGCCGGTCGTGGTAGGTCTTGAGATTGAACTTGTCGGCCCATCTCTGCTCGGCCTCGCGGCGGAGGTCGGCGTGCTCCTGGTAGCCCACGAAGTAGGTGGAGAGCTGGGCCGAGGTCAACCGGGCCCGGGTCCACTTGGCCGCGGCCTCCCGCTCTTCCTGAAACGTGTCTTCGATCATCAGCCGCAGCGCTTGATCTTCGGTCATGCCTTCCGCGTGGATGGCCGGATCGATGATGGCATTGGCGATGGCCCGCAGGTACCACTTCAGCACGATCAGCCGCATCAGCGGATCGCCGTCTAGGAAACCCTGCTCGCACATCAGGTGTTCGCCGTACACCGCCCAGCCCTCGATGAACACCCCGGAGGAGAGCACGGCGCGGAGTTTTCCGGGGTAGCGGTTCGAGTGGGCCAGTTGCAGGAAGTGGCCCGGCATCGCCTCGTGAATCGTCAGGTTGTGCAGCGAACGCAGGTTGTATTCGCGGAGAAACGACCGGACCTGTTCGGCGGTCCAGTCGTCGGGCAACGGAGAAACTGCATAGAACGTCCTCTGCCCTACGTCCAGCGGGCCGGGCGAATCGCAATAGGCGATGGAGACGCCCCGCCGAAACTCCGGCATGAGGATGATCTCCACGGGGTCCGCAGGCACGGTCACCAGCTCCTTGCGGCGGACAAAATCGGTGGCCAATTCCAGCGACTTGGTGGCCGTCTCAACGATCCGGTCCGCCTGGGGCGTCTCCTGGCAGGCCATCTCCAGGCAGGCCCGGATGATCGCCTGCTTGTACGCTTCCGCCGGCTCGGCCGGGAAGCGCGTGAAGGGATGCTGCCGCTGGTAGACCTCCTTGGCGAGGTCGTACATCTGGTCGCGGACGCTCCGCAGCTCCTTCTCGGCCCGCCCACGGATCTGCCGTCGGCCGAGCGGTGTTTGCAGCGTGAAGGCCAGCTTCTGGTCGTAAAGCTCGGCCCCCAGGCGGAAGTTGCCGCCGGCCTTGGGCAGCAGTTCCGCTTCCAGCCATTTCTGCTGGGCTTCCACCGTGCGGCGGGCAGTGGCCATGGCATTTTCCAGACGCTTCCGCTCGTCGACGGGCAGTTTGCCCAGATGCGGCTGGACCATGTTGTCGAGGATGCTCAACACGCCGCGGTTTTGCTTGATCGCCGTCTCGGCGTGGATCTTGGGCACCCGCTTGGGATCGAGCGTAGCGCGGATCTGGTCGAAGAGCCTGGGAAACTCCTCCAGGCGGTCGGCCACGTGCGAAAGCCGCTTTTCCAGCGGCGCAAATTCCCGCGCCATCAGCCCGTAGGCAGCGTCGCCGGCCAGCGAGGTGTAGCCGAGCGGGTTCCAGGCCCACTCCTGTAGTTTCTCCAACCGCCAGAGGTCCGCGCGAAGATGGTGCGCCAGCAAGGCGTAGTCGACCTGGTTGGGCCGCGACAGCTTGCCGGGGTCCAGGTCGCCGACCTCCCGGAGGTACTCTCGCAGAAAGGCAGCCTCCTCGGCCCGCGACGCCACGCTGACCTGGTCGAGCTTGCCGTCGAACCGGTGGTCACCCAGCAAGGTGGCAGATACGGGAGACAGGGCGGGAAACTCGCGGAGGTATCGCTCTGCAAGCTCCTCGAACCGCCGATCCATGGCTGTATCAGCCGGCGCCGCCTGACAGGCCGCCGTGGCATACAAGAGCAGAAACACCTGCGAGGCAAACATGCTTTCCTCCCTATCGCTAGGTTCAATGGGAGATGGAGTTGTCAGTGGGCAGTTCTCAGTGGGCAGTTCTCAGTGGGCAGTTCTCAGTGGGCAGTTCTCAGTTTTCAGTATAAGCCTGTCAGTCTTCCGTTGTCCGCGGTCACGAACTGAGAGCTGATAACTGACAACTGATAACTGACAACTGAAAACTGAGAACTGACAACTGAGTGACGAGTTACCTCCAGTCAAGTCCTTCCTGAAGCCGGTTCAGATTCTCACAGCCGTTCTCGGTGACGACGACCATGTCTTCCACGCGAACGCCGCCGAGGTCCTTGCGATAGAGCCCCGGCTCGATGGTGATGACGTCGCCCCGGACCAGCTCGGGTCCCTTGAGGTCCAACAGCGGCGGCTCGTGGACGTCGAGGCCCACGCCGTGGCCCGTACCGTGCGTGATCGCACAGTAGCAGTCGGGTGCCTGATCGTCGGGCAGCCCGACGGCGTAGCCCAGGCCGGTGATCACCCCGGTGGTTGCCGCGTGCACGGCCTCGCCGGTCACGCCCGGCCTGACGGCGGCGATGGCGGCCGCCTTGGCGCGGCGGACCGCGGCGTGCATCTTGACGATTTCGTCGGCAACCTCGCCGTGGACGACCGTGCGGGTGCAATCGCCGTAGTAGTGGGTCTGGCGGTTGCGGGGAAAGATGTCGATGATCACCGGCTCGCCGGTTCTCAACTCGCCGTGGCCCAGGTTATGGCAGTCGGCGCCGCCCGGCCCGCCGGCCACAATAGACGGCGGGTTGGAGTATCCGCGATCCAAGAGCCAATGGTCGATGGCGGCGCGGACCCGCTCGCAGCTAAGCGGCTCGCCGTCGCGGACCAGGGCGCCGTCGCGCCGCGCGCCGGCCGAGGCGACCAGCGCGCAGGCCATCTTCATCGCGCCCTCGGTAGTGGCTTGCGACTCGCGCAGCCAGGCGATCTCCTGCTGGTCTTTCGAGCGGCGTTCGAGAACCCCCATCTGCGGGTCGCAATCCACGGCGATTCCGGCCTGCCGCACGATCTCGGCGAAGATCAGCGGCAGGGTGCGGTCGGCGACTACCCTCGTTACGCCCGCCCGACGGAGACACTCGGCGGCCGCTTGGGCCGTGGCGGTTTCGCGGTCGCCGGAGAGCCCTCCCGCAGGGGTAAAATCCTCCGGACATCCCACACGGTCGGCCCGCGCCTGCGCACGCGCCCGGACCATCTCGATGTCGCGCAGGATCAGGACGGACGCTTTGTGGCAGTCGTCGACGGGCAACTCGATCAAGGCCACAGGATCGCCCACCGAAAAGCGGATCCGCCAATAAAGGGCGCCGTTGGTTGCGGGAATCCCGGCCATGAGCGTCGGGTGTCGTGTCGGGCGGGAAGGTGAGCTGGGCATCAGTGGAGTCCTTCAATACTACAGCGTTGGGGTGGGTACGATAACTCTCCTAGTTCGCAAGCTCTGCTTGAGAACGCGCCTCCGGGGAGCTCTCCTTCCCGAGCCGCGAAGCAGAGCTTACACAGCTTCAGGTTCCCAAGCTGGAGCTTGGGAACCAGGGAATCATCCACCGTTGTCTAGCGGCCGGCAGGCGGGAGGTTCTCCAGCAGATACCGCGTCAGCAGCTCGCGGAGGTGAAGCGTGGTATTGGCCCCTTCCCCGATCCCGTGGCTGCGATTCGGATAGGCCATCATGGTGAAAGGCTTGTTGTACCGGACCAAATCGTTGATCAGGGCCTCGGTGCCCTGGTAGTGACAGTTGTCGTCGCCGGTGCCGTGTACGATCAGCAGGTTGCCTTTGAGCTGACGGGCATAGTTGATGGGCGACCCTTTCTTGTACCCCTCCACGTTGTCGCCGGGCAGGCCCATGTACCGCTCTTGGTAAATGGTATCGTAATACCGCTGGTTGGCGACCGGGGCCACGGCCACGGCCGTCTTGTACAGATCGGGATACTGCAAGATGGCGTTGAGGGTCATCGAGCCGCCGCCGCTCCAGCCCCAGATGCCGATCCGCTGTGGGTCGACGTAGCTTCTCTCGGCGATGACCTTCTGGAGCGCCGCGGCCTGATCGGCCGGGGCGAGGATGCCGACCTGCCGATAGACGATCTTCCGCCACGCCCGGCCGCGCGGCGCGGGCGTGCCGCGATTGTCGAAACTCATCACCAGGTAGCCGCGCTCGGCGAGCATCAGGTGCCAGAGGTAACCCTTGCCTCCCCAGTGGTCGAGCACCGTCTGCCCCGCCGGCTCTCCGTAGACGTACACCAGCAGCGGATACTTCTTCTGCGGATCGAGATCGGGCGGCTTGATGCACCAGCCGTCCAACAGCACGCCCTGGCCGATGTCGACGCGGAAGAACTCAGCGGGCAGCCGCTTCAGCTCGGCCAGCTTCTTGCGTAAGGCTTGATTGTCGGCAAACGTGCGGACACTCGTGTGGCCGGGCAGCGCCACCAGCTCCACCAACGGCGGCGAGTCGAACGAAGACTCGGTGTGGATTGCCCAACGGCCGTCGGGCGAGATCTGATAGCTGTGAGTGCCGCTGCGCCCTTCCGGGGTCAGCCGCTCCCTGCCCGTCCCGTCCAGCCGGACGCGGTAGAGGTATCTCTGCGTGGGATTGTCGGGCGAGGCGAGGAAGTAGAGCCACCCTTGCTTCTCGTCAACGTGCAGCAACTCGACCACGTCGTATTCCCCCGGCGTGACCAGCCGGGGCTGCTCGCCGGAGCGCGAGGCGATGTACACGTGCCGCCAGCCGTCGCGCTCGCTCAGCCAGGTGAACTGCTTCCCGTCCGAAAACCACTTCAGCTCATCGTGTACGTCCACCCAGGCGTCGTCGCGCTCGGTGAGCACAGTCTTGACCTCGCCGGTGCGGGCGCCCACGAGCATCACGCGGCAGGTGTTTTGCAGCCGATTGAGCTGCCGGAGCACGATCTCTTCGGAGCCTGCTGCCCAGTCCATGCGGGCGATGTAATGATTGCGCGGGTCGCCCGGGACCCGCATCCACCGGGTCTTGCCGGGTGCCGGGGATAGACTGGCTGTCCCTGCCACCACGTCCACCACACCCACCCGGCAGGCCGAGTTCGTCTCGCCGACCTTGGGATACTTGAGGGTTGTGACGCGAGGGTAGAGGGAGTCGGTGTCGTTGGTGAGCGAGAACTCGGGCACTCCACTCGTGTTGAGCTGCCAGTAGGCGATCGACTTGCCGTCCGGGCTCCAGCGGAACCCGTCCCGCAGATCGAGCTCCTCCTCGTAGACCCAGTCGAACGTACCGTTGACGACGTTGGCCGAGCCGGACTTCGTCAGGGCGGTGATCCGGCGGTCGCGCAGGTCCTCGACGTAGATGTTGTTCTCCCGCACGTAGGCCACATAGCGTGGCACTGGCGTCTCGCCAGTGGTCCCCGGCGAGAACTTGGCGAACATCAGCGAGGCCGGCTTGGCGTCGCCCCCGAGCTTGCGCAGCTCGCGGCTGGTCCGATCCAGCACCCAATAGTCGCCGCGGCTGTTTCGCCTCCAGACGCGCTTGGAGTTCGTGAAGACCAACAGCAGCGAGCGATCGTCGGAGAAGGCGTAACCGTCGATCCTCAACGGCGACGATTCCCCCGGCGGAATCAGATGCGCGGCGGGGACCAGGACCTCGCGTTTCTCCGTGCCGGGGGCATAGCAGACGATGTCCTGCCCGCCGGTCGAGTCTTCGGACCTCTCCAGCTTGAGATATCCACTGCCGTCCGGCAGCCAACGCGCGGAGAACCCCTCGGCATCGAATTCACCCGAGGCAAAGATTCTCGCCACCGTCAGCAGCGAGGGGTCCTTCTCTTCGGCGCCGCACAAAGAGACACCGAGCAGAACAGCCAACAGCACAGAGGTCGTGCGGACGGGCAGTCTCATCGTCTCAACCAGTGGTGTCAGAAGGTGCAGTCGCGGTCCATCTCCGCCGAACATGCGCCCGCCCAAATGACGTTGCACGATTCCGGGAGGAAAGCGGTTTAGCCGCCGCGGCCACGCGGCGCAATTCCCCGGCGTGGCCGCCGGGGCTAAACACTCCAGAATTCCCGGAATCGCGCAAGTCCATTTAGATGCGGCCAGAGCCCTGGAGCCGAGGCTCGATATCGCACACAGGGCCATTATCTTTGCACCCGCTGCCGATGTCAAGCTAAGAGTGGGGTGCCTTACCAGTCAGTAGAGTTGCTCCGTGGACTCTACCTGCCTGGTGTGCCACTGGCGTATCGCCAGTGCCACTCGGCCGCTTGCGAACCAACGGCCGCTATCGCACAATGTTAGGGTGCCGCTGGTGGCTTGCCCAGCAGGGCACGGTTGCACCCAGAGGGTACCCGGCCAACCGTGGCACCCATCATCGATGCCGGTTGCGGTTCCTTTACATTCTTGGAGACACAATCATGCGAAAGGTGAGTTTGCCGCTGGCGTTGACGCTGATCCTGGTGCCGGTTCTCTGTGCCTCGGCGGCTGAGAAGCCTCGGGAGGTCTTCACCGATCCGAAGGAGGCGGGCCCCGACTTCGCCCTCCAGGGCGAATACCTCGGCCAGGTGAAGACCGACGAGGGCGAGACCACCGAGGGCGTCCAGGTCATCGCCCTGGGCGACGGCAAGTTCCGCGCCGTGGCCTACCACGGTGGGCTGCCCGGCACCGGATGGGACAAGAGCGAGACGATCCAAGTCGACGGAAAAAGCGCCGACGGTACAGCCACCTTTGCCGTCGAGGACGCGGGCGTCAGCGGCATCCTCAAGGACGGCGTAATCATCGTCCGTGGTGCGGACGGCCAGACCATCGGCAAGCTGAAAAAGGCGCTGCGCAAGAGCCCCACGTTGGGTGCCAAGCCGCCGGCGGGCGCGGTCGTGCTCTTCGACGGCAAGACCGCCGAGAGCTTCAAGGACGGCCGTATGACCAAGGACGGCCTCTTGATGGAAGGGGCCACCAGCAAGCAGCAGTTCGGCAGCTTCGCCCTGCACCTGGAATTTCAGACGCCGTTTATGCCTTTTGCCCGAGAGCAAGGCCGCGGCAACAGCGGCTTCTACGCCCAGGGCCGCTACGAAGTGCAGATCCTCGACTCCTTCGGCCTGAAGGGCATGGACAACGAATGCGGCGGGATGTACGGGGTTGCTCCTCCGAAGGTCAACATGTGCTTTCCGCCCTTGTCCTGGCAGACCTACGACGTCGATTACACTGCCGCCGAGTACAAGGACGGCAAGAAAGCCCGCGGCGCCACGATGACCGTGCGGCACAACGGGGTGGAGATTCATAAGGACGTTGAGCTTCCCCACGCCACCACGGCCGCCCCAGTCGGCGAGGGCCCCGAGCTCGGCCCGATCTTCCTGCAGGATCACGGCTGCCCGGTCCGCTTCCGCAACATCTGGGTCGTGGAGAAGAAATGACGCCGGCGCCAAAGAGTAGTTGCCCTTCGTGTTCGTTTCCAGGCAAATCGTAACAACGGGGTGAACCAGGCGAACTGGAAAGGACTCACTACATGAGTTGGCCATTTGGGGTGCGTGCGTACTTGGTGCCGGTTCTCGCCGCGGGCCTTGCACTGCAGGCGGCAGTTTCGGCTCCCCAAGCCGCTGCCGCGGAGGCGACGTCGCTGCAAGCGATGGTCGAGGCCGATTGGGCCGCCCAGGAACAGCGCAAGGGCCGGCAGACGGGGGCGCCCGAGGCGATCCGCGAGGTCCTCTCGCGGGCCGACCGGTTGCTGGACGATCTGCGGCGGATGCCCGGCGCCCCAGATCTTCAGCCGGAGGCTGCGGCGCTTGAGCGCCTGCGCGGGCAGGTCGATCAGATGGAATCCCTGGACGAGGCCGCCCGAGGGGACCTCTATCGCCGGCTCCGCTCGGTCACGCGCGAGATGGCCCTGAAGAATCCGCTCTTGGCCTCCAAGCCGGTGGTGTTCCTCAAGCGCCGCCGCTTCATCTGCCAGATGCTCCACGAGTACATCGGCTATTACTACAACTATGCCGACGTCGCCGGCGGCGGCGTCTACGTGCTGGAACAGCCGGGCAGGTCGCTGCAACTTCGGGATCTCATCGCCGGTCGTCTGCCGCGGGGCAACTATGCCACCCTGACCGTCTCCTACGACGCCAAGACGGTCTACTTCGCCTTCGCCGAGACCCGCCCGTTCGACCGCCGCTACCCACTTCGCGCCGAGTGGACGATCCTGCCTGCTGCCGACCGCGTGCCGAAGGAGCTGAACTACTACGGCCCCGGGCGGTCGTCTTTCCACATCTTCGCGGTCGATGCGGACGGCAAGAACCTCCGCCAGTTGACCGAGGGCCTGGAGGATGACTTCGACCCCTGTCCCTTGCCCGACGGCGACGTGGCGTTTATGTCCTCGCGCCGCGGGGGCTTCTGCCGCTGCGACAACCCCTTCGAGCCGATCCCCACCCACACCCTGCACCGGATGGACCCGTCGGGCAAGAACGTGCAGGTCCTGTCGCTGCACGAGACCAACGAATGGCACCCGGCCGTGCTGAACGACGGGCGGATCGTCTACTGCCGCTGGGACTACGTCGATCGTTCGGCGGCCCACTTCCACGGCCTCTGGGTGAGCAACCCCGACGGCAGCAACCCGGCAATCCTCTTCGGCAACTACACCATGCGGATCAGCACGTGTTTTCAGCCCCGGGCGATCCCGGGCTCGAACCGGATTGCCTTCATTGCCGGGGCCCATCATGCCAACGTGGGCGGATCACTGGTGGTCTTCGACCCCACCCGCACCCGGCTGGACCCGGAGACCGGCGAGGACCACTTTGAGTCCCTCGAAAGGCTGACCCCCGAGGTCTGCTTCCCTGAGACCCCCGACTGCTGGCCGAAAAGCTACTTCGCCAGCCCGTGCCCGCTCTCGGAAAACTACTACCTCGTGGCCTTCAGCTTCGAGCCCTTGCCGGGGATGGGCTCCGGGGTGAAGCGCGACACGGAGACGGGCATTTACTACTTCGATCGGTTCGGCAACCTGGAGTTGCTCTACCGCGACCCGGGCATCTGCGCGATGGACGCCGCCCCACTGGCCCCCCGCACGCCGCCGCCCGTTGTGCCCAGCGGACTCGATCCTCGGCTTGGCGACCAGGGGGAGTTCATCCTCTCGAACGTCCACTGGAGCCTGCTGCCGTTTCCCGGCTCTCGGCCCATCCGCGAGCTTCGCGTCTTCCAGGTCCTTCCCAAGCAGACCACGCACATCGCCAACCAGCCGCGGCTCGGCTACGCCAACGCCGAGAGCGCCCGGATGCTGCTGGGCACGGTGCCGGTCGAGGCCGACGGCTCGGCCTACTTCCGTGCCCCGGCCCGCAAGCCGCTCTATTTCCAGGCGGTCGACGACAAGGGCCGTGCCGTGCAGAGTATGCGGAGCGTGACGTACTTGCAGCCGGGAGAGCGTCGAGGCTGCGTGGGGTGTCACGAGCGACCCGGCACGACTCCGCCCTCAGCATTCAGCACTCAGCATTCAGCACTCAGCACTCAGCATTCAGCACTCAGCACTCAGCTCCTGGCCACGACCCGGCCGCCCTCTGAAATCCACCCCGGCCCCGATGGCACCCAGCCGTTCAGTTACCCGCGGCTGATCCAGCCGGTGCTCGACCGCCATTGCGTGGCCTGCCACGACGGTACCCAGGGGCCACGGAAGAGCCCGCTGGTCTTGACCGGCGAGCCGGCGGGCAGTTTCAGCCGATCTTACGAGAGCCTGCGGCCCTACGTCCGCTGGTACGAGTGGGGCGGGGCCAGTATCACGCAGATAGTCACCCGCCCGGGCCGCGGCGGTGCCGACGAGAGCCCGTTGAGCAGAATCCTCGACGATCCCACGCACGCCGAGCACGTCAAACTCCCCGAGGCAGACCGGCTGCGGTTCTACGTCTGGCTCGACGGCAACGCGCCGTTCTACGGCACGTACCGCCCGGCAGCCCAGGCCGCCCAGCGCAGCGGAGAGCCCGTTGCACCGCCGGAACTCCAGTAGCGTCGGGTCCCAAGAGGTGAATGTTTTCGGCTGCTCACGCCGCGCTTCGCTCGTAGCGCTTCAATTCACGGTACCTTGAGTTTGACGGAGGACTCCGGCCCTTTCGTGCCGGCGCGGCGGACCAGGCGGGCACGGGCCTCGTGGACGCCGGCAGATGCCTCGACCGTGAACCGCTTCGGGCCCCAGCCGAAATGGGGCCCGTCGTTGACGTTCGCCTCCGGCAGCCGTTCCCAGGGACGGCCGTCCACGGCGGCCTCGAAGTGGTCGAAGTCGGGGTCCGCCGACCAGAGTTGGACGAACAGACGCTTCTCGTCCGGCCGGACGACCATCCGCACGCGGTCGGAAGGTCGCCAGTAGACCACCTCCGGGTCGGAGGTCGTCCACGCCGACATCCGCTCGTTGCGTATCCAGCCGACCGAGTGCTGCTGGCGTTCCCAAGGCACGGTCTGTGAATCGACCCACTCGACCGTGTGCCACCGGCGATCGAACGTGTTTTCCAGGTCGATGAACCTGGGCGTGTTGGTTACGACGTCGCAGCGGGTCAGCCAGCGGACGTAGTAGAAGCTCCAGGCGGGACTCTTTTGGCTCTCGACTTCGGAGGTCCTGTCCGAGTGGACCTCGCGCACGCGCTGCATCGCACTGCCAACGACCCGGCGGTGCATCTCCAGGGCGCTTTGCGGAATGCCCTCGACCGCGTAGTACAGGTCGAAATCGGGCAGGGGCGTGGCATCGACGACCGCCCATTTGCCCTGCTGGCGGAGATAGACTTCGGTGGTGAAGTGGCATGCCGGCGTCTCCGGCCGGCCCAATTCGATGAAGCGGGCCGGCAGGCCGACCGCGATGCAGGCCTGCTGGAAGAGCATCGCCGCCTGGCCGCACCAGCCCCACTTGCCCTGCTTGCCGCGTTCCAGCAGGGCCACGGCGCTCCAGTCGCGGAACGTTTCCGGCTCCGGGGTGGCGAACTTCCAGTTCGTTCCCACCCACCGTTTCAGCGCCAGGGCCCGGTCCAAGTCGGTCTTGGCGTCCTTGACCACCTCGTCGAGCTTCTGTTTGATGCGGAGTTGCACGAGCTTCGGATGGCTCGGCGAATCGAAGGCGAAGAACTCGGCCCAGGGCGAGGCGTCGCCGCCCTGGTAGGCCAGGATTTCGACCTTCCGGCCCTGCTCGCCGGCCAGGGGAAACGGCCCCTTGCCGGCGTCCTTCGACCGGAGTTCTCCACCAAGGCCGGCGGTCGCCGCCGCGAGCAGAACGCAGACGTACACAGCACCGCGCGGGTGGAGCATCATGAGCAACTCCACTTGGGTTCAGAGCTGAATGGCACTGTCGAATCTAACTCCTTTTCCTCCAAGAGGCTAGACGCTCGGGACCTAAAATCCCCTGGGGAGTCCTCCCCGTGCGGGTTCAAATCCCGCCTCGGCTATCTGGATGAAGTCACGTGGTCACACGAGTTGACGTGAGCTCGCAAGGCATTGCAGGCCGGGGGCTTGCTCACGTCGCCCGTGCTGTCGCAGCAGGGGAGCCGGCCGAGACTCCCCGTCGGGGTGGTACGCCGCGGTGGGGTCGCCTTGGACGAGAACCCGGGATGGACTATGATCGAAGAATTGGCCGGCGATCTTGGGACAGCTCGCGGTCGGCCCTCTGACGGAGGTTGCGATGCGGTTCTATACGTTCGTCCTGAAGAATCTCATTCGCCGGCGCGTACGCACCGCCCTGACGATGCTGGGGATCGCGGTCGCCGTGGGCGCCGTGGTCGCTTTGGTGGGGGTCTCGTCCGGCTTCGAGCGATCGTTCTTGGAGTTGTATGAGAAGCGCCAGGTGGACATCATCGTTTCCCGAAAAGGCTTGATGGACCGGCTCACCAGCGGCCTGGACGAGAACTTCGGCAAGAAGATCGCTGGCTTGCCCGGCGTCAAGGCCGTCGCCACCGGACTGCTCGACTTCGTCTCGCTGGAGAAGCTCGGGATCTTCGGGGTGATGGTGCAGGGGTGGCCGGATGACTGCTTCATGTTCGACGAGCTGGGGATCGTCGACGGGCGGAGGCTCAGAAAAGGCGATGATCGCGGGATACTGCTGGGCAAGGTGCTGGCCACGAACCTCAACAAGAAGCCCGGCGACAAACTCGTCCTGTTCGACGAGGAGTTCACGGTGGTGGGCGTTTACCAGACCTTCAACGTGTATGAGAACGGGTCGATGATCACGCTCCTGGCGCCCCTCCAGAAGTTGATGGGACGCGAGAAACAGATCACCGGCTGTACGGTGGTCCTGGAACAGCACGACCGGCCGACCATCGATCAGATGTGCCTGAAGATCGATGCCCTGGACCCCGCCGGGAAGACGAAAGCCATGCCCTACGAAGAATACGTGCGATCTACCAGCCAGATCAAGGCCGCCCAGGCGATGGCCTGGATGACCTCGGTGCTGGCCCTGATCATCGGCACGGTGGGTATGCTCAACACCATGGTGATGTCGGTCTTCGAGCGGACACGGGAGATCGGCATCTTGCGGGCGATCGGCTGGCGGCGGTCGCGCGTGGTGCGGATGATCCTTCTGGAAGCGATCCTGTTGAGCATGACGGGCGGGTTGGTCGGGACTTTGGCGGCCATCGGGTTGACGCGGTTCCTCAGTAGCCGGCCCTCGGTGGCCGGGATGATCGGGGGGCAGATCGACCCGCGCGTGATTCTGCAAGGTTTTGGGATTGCCCTGCTGGTAGGCCTGATTGGAGCCGCCTATCCTGCCTACCGCGCGGCGAGGTTGATGCCGACCGAGGCGATTCGCCATGAGTGATTCCGGCTCCAATACCGTCCTGCTGCGCACCGAGAACCTGTGCAAGGTCTACCCCGATGGCGCCGTCAACGCCTTGGTCGAGGTAAGCCTGACGATCCACCAGGGCGAGTACGTGGCCATCATGGGCCCCAGCGGCAGCGGTAAATCGACTCTGCTGAACCTCTTGGGGGCGCTGGATGCGCCCACCTCCGGCGAAGTCTACTTCCTGGGCGAGCCGCTTTCGGCGGTCTGCAGCCTGGATCGCCTGCGGTCGCAGAAGGTGGGCTTCGTGTTCCAATCGTTCTACCTGCTGCCGGTGCTGACCGCGGCAGAAAACGTCCAGGTCCCGATGTTTGAAACCTCCCTGTCGGCCTCGGCCCGGGTGAAGAAGGCCATCGAGTTGCTGGGGATCGTCGGGCTGCAGCACCGTGCCCGGCACTTGCCCGGGCAACTGTCAGTCGGCGAGCGGCAACGTGCTGCCGTCGCCCGCGCCTTGGCCAACGACCCGATTCTCTTGCTGGCCGACGAGCCGACCGGCAACCTCGACTCGCTCTCGGCCGAGGGCATCTTCGATCTGTTCGCCAAGTTGCACCGGGAGCGGGGCATGACGATCGTGCTGGTCACGCACGACCCCGAATTCGGCCATCGGGCCAAGCGTCTGGTGCAGATGCGGGACGGCCACGTCATCTCGGACGGTGTGTTGCCCCCGCACTGAGAGGCTGTCCGGAAAGCTCCCCTCTCCCTTTGGGAGAGGGGCTGGGGGGGGAGGGCATGGCGAGACTACGCAGCCGAGGAAGTCGTCTTGCCGCTGAACCGCCCTCACCCTCACCCTCTCCCGGAGGGAGAGGGGACTGCCGCTTTACACTCCCCGGATGGCCTCTCACTTGCCGGCTTTGGCCCATTTGCGGCGGAACTCGCGGACCTCGTCCTGCACGATCAGCGGCAGCTTGGATCGCAATAGGTTGGAGCCGCCGAACCACCCCCGGGGCTCGTCGAACACCAGGTGGTACTCGATGAACACCGCGCCCTCCGGGCTGCGCAGCCGGCTGACCTTTCCATAGTAGCCGGCCGACAGGTAGGGCTGCGGGGGTCCTGCCTGGAGCTTGTCGGCAGCGTCTCGCTTCAGCGGCCGCCACAGGTTGGGATACTGCGCATCGGAGAGGAATCGCGGATCGATCTTGGCCGCCACCACCATGGACTCCGGCCCGCGGTGGAACACCGCGTGCTGGGTCGCGCTGATCTCGACGCGATCGAACAAGGAGAACGTCGCGTAAGAATAGCGCTCCTCCAGGCCTTCGCCGAGCTTCGACCGGAGACCTCGTACGGCCAGCTCGGCGTCGGTCAGCGTGCCGGAGCGGGAGACCCGGCGATCGGACGTCTCCCGGTCAGTCGTCTTGACCAGACCTTCGACGAAGCTCTGCGAGTTGAGCGTCGCCCAGTCCCCGTAGGCGACGAACCAGAAATCGATGCCGCGCGCGGTGGGCGTCGCGCCTTGGATCGCATGAATGTCCAGCACCAGCGGGGCCACCACCGACTTGCGCAGCAGATCCTCGGCCGTGTGATTCGGCTGCGCAATGCGCTGGATCGCCGCCAGTTGCGCGGCCGCGTCGAGATTGTCTTCCATGGTTGGCGGGGGCAGCCTGATCCGCGAGCCATCCGGCATGGGAACCCCCTTCTCGACGAGTTCCAGAAGAACCGCGTTCTGCTGGGCCAGGCCGGTACTTGCCAGTGACATCACGGTCAGTGAAGCGAGAAACAGACTCCTCATGGTTGCAGACCTCTTTAAGGGGTGCTCAGCCCCGGCCCTTGTGCCGGGTGGGCCAAATGCGTTGCGTTGCAGACCGCCTCGAGGGTCGAACTAGGGAAAGCATAGCGATCCTATCGGACCCGCACCACGCCATTCCATGATAGCAGACCATACCCTCACGCGCAAAAGGTCCAAGTTCTGCGAAAGTAACGGCACACTACCGTGACATCCATGGCGGCTGAGCGATCCTGGATTGGGAAGAATGGAGAGTCTGGGAAAAGCACGCGGTCCTTGCGGGATGCCTGGTTCAATCAGCGGTGACTTTTGCCGACGCAGACCAGCGTTACGCGAAAAGGGAACCGATACGAATAGAAGTGCGGTACGCATTGTACTGCATCTGCGCAAAATGCCGACCAGGACTGGCCAGATCGCTCCATGAGACGCCTTTGCATCCTACTCGCGTTGGTGTTGCCGACACTCGGCTGCAGCGGGGGTCGCTTCCGTCTGAGGACCGAAAGCCGCGTGACGGTCAACGCAGCCCAAGTCCCCGCGGTCGAGCCGTTGTTGGAGATGACCGTCCAGGCCGACGACTCCGCCCAGGCCAAAATAGCCCTGATAGACGTCGACGGGTTGCTAGTGAACATGGACATGACTGGCCTGTCCTCGCAGGGGGAAAACCCGGTGTCGCTGTTCCGTGAGAAGCTCGATGCCGCGGCAGCCGATCCTTGCGTCTGCGCGGTCGTGGTCCGGATCAACAGTCCGGGGGGTGGGGTCACCGCCACCGACATCATGCTCCATGACCTGGCCGTGTTCAAACAACGCCGCCAGGTCCCGGTCGTGGCCTGCGTGATGGACCTCGGGACGGGCGGGGCCTACTACTTGGCCACCGGCGCCGACTGCATCGTCGCCCACCCGACCTCCATCACCGGCGGGGTCGGCGTGATCCTCAACCTCTACAACCTCGAGGATACGATGCAGCAGCTCAACATCCGCGGGAGGCCGATCAAGGCGGGGGAGCACGTCGATCTGGGCTCGCCCATCGGGCCCATCAGCGACGAGGGGCGGCGCCTGCTCCAGCAGATGGCCGACGAGTTCCACGCCCGGTTCCGCAAGGCCGTCGAGCAGGCACGACCAGACCACGATCCGCAGCGCAGCGAGGATTTCGACGGCCGCATCTTTACCGCACAGCAAGCCCTGGATCGCGGGCTCATCGACAGCATCGGCTATCTCGACGATGCCATCACCGCTGTCCGCAGAATGGCCCATCTCGGATCCGCCCGGACGGTAGTCTATCATCGCTGCAACGACCGGGCTCGCAGCCTCTACGCCATAACGCCCAACACGCCGCTCCAGTCGACGCTCTTGCCCCTCAGCGTGCCGGGGCTGGAGCGCAGCCGGCTGCCCACCTTCCTCTACCTCTGGCAGCCTGAGCCGACCATGGAACGGCTCGTGGGCCGCTAAAAGCCGATCTCCTGAATGCAGGCGACGGAAGTCACCACCCGTCGTGAAATTGGGGTCAGAGCCGATCCCATGTACTTTGGCGGGCCGTATCGCGGGTTTCGTCGCACACGGCCAGGGCCATCAAGGCAAACGCCGTGCCCTCGTGCGTGATGAAGTGTTTGCTGTCTTTGTTGGCCGAGCGAGTGTACCAGCGACCGCTGGAGCGTTGATGGGTCCTAAGCCAAGCGATTCCCTTCCGGATCTGCGGGTGCTGCGGGGGCAAGCCGGCCATCCGCAAGACGTAGATGGCGAACCCTGTTCCGTAGCCGTCGCTGGTCTGCCGGTCCGGCGGTTTGCCGTCCGCACGCTGCCAATTGCCCAAGGCGGCGAAGGCCCAACCGCCGTCGGGACGTTGCAGCGACAACAACTCCGCGACGGCGGCCTTCTTCTCGGCCTGGCTGAGGATTCCATCCACGTGGCGGGACGCCCAGAGCAACATGCCGCGCTGATGCGTCGTTGCAGGGGGATTGCGGCCAAGGAAACTGCGGATCTTCTCCAGGCCTTGCTTGGCCTGAGGCGTTTGGCGATACTCGCCCGGCGCCATGCCCACGGCCAGCGCCGCCACGGTCACGCCGAAGTGCTCATCGATCTCGCTGGGCGGCCACTTGCAGTTCGTCTGCCACGGCCAGGTTCCGTCGTCGCGCTGCAGCGTCCACATGCGGTCCAGCGCTCGACGCGTCATGGGGTGTAGGATGCGCGTGGTCTGGGCATCGTTGATCGCCAGCGCGGCGGCCAACAACACCGCCTCGGTCGACCGCATCGGCTCCTCGGTCTGCGAACCATCCTGCTTTGCCGTCTGCTCCGCCGCCGCACGAATCCGGCGATGAGCAGGCACGTCCCAGGCGACGGTGGGGCGTGCGAGCAAATAGGCGTAACCCGTGTGGCAGGCGAAACACTTGTTCTCTCGTTGCCAGTCCAGCGCGACGGCATCCAGAAAACGCACCGCCGCCTCCGACGAGTAGCGTTCGCGGAGCGGTTCATCCGGCGTGTTGGGGCCAAGTGAGGTGGCCTGTTGCGGGGCACTTGCCTCTTCAGCCACAACCGGCCCGCCGCCCATCAAGCAAAGGACGAGCCCAACAATCCCAAAGGCAATTTGTCGATTCATGGTGAGCCAGTTACCTCAGGCGTTGTTCGGTAATAACCCCGGTAAACCGGGCTGATACGCGTTACTTCGAGCTGAGCGGCCGTCCAACAGCAACTTCGTGTTTTCGTCGGCCACTGCCCTCACCCCCTGCCCCTCTCCCGCGCGCGGGAGAGGGGAGTAATTGTTGGAAGGCCGCTTAGTGCCATGGCCGTGCTCACACAGTATAATAACAACCGACCACAGTAACAACCGACCCGTTTTTTTGAAAGGAGTTTGTCTTGATTCGCCCAGAACTTTTCCGGTGGCTCTCTTTTCTGCTCTTGGGCTTGACGGCTGCCGAGCTGATCGCCGCTCAGCCCGCCGCAAACAAGGACCCGGCCGCGGCGCGGGGCCCGTTGCGGGTGCATCCGGGCAATCCCCGCTACTTCACCGACGGCAGCGGCAAGGCGATCCTGTTGACCGGTTCCCACACGTGGGGCAATCTTCAAGATTACACCTACGAGGCGCTGCCCGCACCGCCGGCCATGGATTTCCCTGCTTACCTGGCCTTCCTGAGGCGGCACAACCACAACTTCTTTCGGTTATGGGCCTGGGAGAGCTGCTTCAATCCCCACGCCAATCAAGGCACGATCCGCTACGATCCGCTGCCTTATCAGCGCCCGGGGCCCGCACTGGCCCTGGACGGCAGGCCCAAGTTCGACCTGAGCCTCTTCGACCAGGCCTACTTCGACCGCCTGCGGGCCCGGGTCGTTGCCGCCCGGGATAGCGGGATTTACGCATCCGTGATGCTCTTCAACGGTTTCAGCATCGAAGGCAAGGGGAACGTGGGCGGCGACCCTTGGCAGGGACATCCTTTCAACCCCAAGAATAACGTCCAGGGGCTTGACGGCGGCAGCGGCCGGGCGGTACACACCCTCTCCAATCCGGCCATCACGGCCCATCAGGAAGCCTATGTCCGCAAGGTGGTCGACACGATCAACGACCTGGATAACGTGCTCTACGAGATCACCAACGAAGACACGGGTGGCCCGGCCAACACCGCCTGGCAGGTGCATATCATTACTTTCATCCACAAGTACGAGGCCACCAAACCGAAGCAGCATCCGGTGGGGATGACGCAACAGTATCCCGCCGGAAACGAGGGCGACTTGCTCCGTAGTCCCGCCGCCTGGATCTCGCCCGGCTCGAAGTTGTTTGCGGGCGATGGCCGCAAGGTTGTCGTCAACGACACCGATCACTCCTATTTCTGGACGGGCCTGAAGGGGGACGGATTGGCAGCCCAGCGGGCCTGGGTATGGGAGAATTTCACGCGGGGAAATCAATGTCTCTTCATGGATCCGTACCTCGATCCGAGCCACGATCCCGGCCGAAACAATCCCGCTGGCGGTAAACCGGATCCCTATTGGGACACGATCCGCGAGGCCCTGGGCCGCACCCGCGCCTATGCCCAACGGATGGACCTGGCGGAGATGGTTCCCCGCGGCGATCTGGCTTCCACCGGATATTGCCTGGCCAATCCGCGGCAGGAGTACTTGGTCTACCTGCCCAAGGGCGGGGGTATAACGGTCGATCTGTCGGCAGCGACCGGCGAACTGGCCGTGGAATGGCTGGAGCCCGAGAAGGGAGCCATTACCCTCGGCGGGACGGTCGCCGGCGGGGCCAAGCGCGAA
>Ga0315277_10001634_pt1 | contig 32251 bp, 25 predicted proteins | sample YL17G05_15_MG_FD_203695 | JGI IMG/M metagenome (GOLD analysis project Ga0315277, IMG submission 203695) | Sediment microbial communities from Yellowstone Lake, YNP, Wyoming, USA - YL17G05_15 | ecosystem: Environmental > Aquatic > Freshwater > Lake > Sediment | place: USA: Wyoming | collected...
CAGCCAATCCACGGGCTGCCGGGTCAAGTACGGAATAATGATAGCCGATAATGTGAAAAGCCTTCCTTGTGCACGGAAGCGGTCTGTTTCCGCGGTTATGATTCTACCGGGACGCAGTGGAATGAAAAGGGCATTCTCACTTGTTGAATTGATGATAGTGGTTGCGGTGCTGGGGATACTTGCGGCCATTGCAGTGCCCCAGTTCCAGCGGCACTCGATACAGGCCAAAGAGGCGGTCGCAAAGGACTCCCTGCGTCTGTTGCGCGGCGCTATTGAGCTGTACACGGCTCGACACGGCGGTGTCCCGCCGGGATACGAAGATGATGACGTCGGCGCGACCCCGGCCGGGTCGTTCTTCTATAACCAAGTGGTTCGTGATGGACGTTATTTGTTGGGGATGCCTGAAAATCCCTTCAACAATCTGGATACTATTAGGGTCGTAGGCAACACTGAGGCGTTTCCCGCATCGGCGACCGGCGGGTTCGGCTGGGCGTATCAGCCTGCGACAAAGACTATAAGACTCGATTGGCCCGGCGCCGATAAGGACGGAATCGCTTACTTCGAATACTGAGCCGCCGCTTGGGAGCTGGGCTAATCGGCCACTTTCTCGAATGTCACCGGGCCGTGGTAGGCGTCATTGGGGTCTTGAGGAAATCGCGGGCCGTAATCGAAAAGCTTGATCCAATCGGCGATCCATGTTTTTCCGTCTTCAGACACCGGCCCTACGAATCTATCAACGCTGTTACCGTCAATCACGTTATCTAAATACACGACGTGAATATGCTCCATCTCCACACTCACATACAACTCCCTCGTGTCGGGAGTATATTCAGCGATGCAATCCCCGGCTTTGTATGTGCTGAACTGTCCGTCCTTCATTTCGACCCTGGTCGTTTCATTCGGCCTGACTTCAACTGCGCCCATCTCGATGACCGTTGAGGAGACGGTCCCGTCGGGACTTAGGACTATCCGCCAGGGAAATTCCCTCGTTTTCCACGTCCCTGCTATATCGGGGGGCAGCATGACTTTGTTGGTTGACTGCCGGTTTGAAGATGGAGGACAGCCGCACGTTAACAAGACAATCCACACCAATGCAAAAACAATGGCGGTTCTTAACTTCATCGTGATTACCTTCGTATATCGTCTTTTGTCTAAAGGGACCGGTATTTTAGCCGGCCAACTGCAAATTGCAACAAAAAAAGCGAGACAGGCTAAAAAACCTGTCTCGCTTAGGCTACTAATCTGAAATTAGCGACGTCTTATTTGCGACGACGCAGGAACAAACCGCCGAGTCCCAGCAGGCCAAACGTAATCGGCTCAGGAACTTGATGGATTGTTATAGAGCTAATGGGTGTAGCGATATCGTCAGCATACAATGTAATGACTACATCGCCAGGCGCTCCGGTACACTTGAACTCGTAGCCGGCCAAAACGCCTATCCCATAAGGATTCACTGAGGCGACTCCCAGATTAGATTCCCACAGGTCATTCGTACCAATGCCGGTACCAGGGTCAACAACACCATAGTAGGTGTTAAGTCCGCCAAGTGCCGGCGGCACGTTGATCGTGGCATTCCCCGTCCATTGACCAAGGGAACCAGCCGGAATGCCGAGGTTCGTCAGCTTACCTTGGCCCGGTGCTGCGGTATCATTGTAGATACCAATCACGGTAATGTTGGGATTCGTTACGCCCATGGGGTCTAGAGTAAGGCCCGCGCTGCTAACAAGCGACAACGTTGCGTTAGCACTCGAAGCTATACCCAACACCAACATCAAAGTTAACAATTTTTTCATCATCTTACTCCTTAAAATAAGATATTCCATACCTAATTGTTCAAGAAGACCCTTTTCGAAGTTCCACTTCCTGCCCACCTGAACCTTGAAAACCGTAAAGCAGACTACGGTACAACCGGTTCAGGCACGCAGTCACCCAGGATACCAGGACCTTTCGGCGGCTCCTTGACCTGCCAGGACGCGATCATGAGAGCCAAGTCGTCGGTAGAGACTCGCATATAACCTGCGAATGCACTACCCTGCCGATCGTGGTTGAAGTCGGCACAAATCCCGTTGGGTATTGTGGCGATACCAGGACCTTTCGGCGGCTCCTTGACCTGCCAAGCAGCGATAAGCCGGTTCAGATCGTCGGTGGATACATACATGTAGCCCGCGAACGCACTGCCCTGCTTTTTGCCGTCGGCATCGCCGCGGCACTGTCTGGCATAGCACCAGCATAGAGGTTTGCCATACGCCACCCAGTCCCCGTAACGAGGGTTATTGCTGGGGAAGCAATCTCCACTCCAGCAGACTTCGGCCGGAATCACCTCGGAGGCGTTTTCCAGCACGACGTTGCCGCGAATGGCATTGCCCGTGACGCACACCTTGGAGACGGTGCTCTCAATGGTGATTGTGCAGAGCACGCCGGTTTTGCCGGGCCGCATCTCTGTAGTAGAGTAAAGCGAACCCATCTCGATCGTGATGGCGGGCCCGGGGATGTCCCCGAGCGCATCAGGGTCGCCGGCCGGCGCTACAGGCGTATAGGGGTTCGGATTTCCGACCCAGCTATCCACCTGGCCGGTCGTAGGATTGACCGTGATGTTGCCGGCAAAGCTGCCCGGGAAGATCCCGTAGCCGCCGGTGTCGTCGCCGGGTTCGTAACCGCCGATGCCGGTTATGTTGCCGCCGGTCGCGACGATGTTGAGGGCAAGGGCCCTGACATATTCCGTCTCGCTCGTGGCATCATAGCTGATCTGGATTACCCCATCACCGATCTTGTCCAATTTGATCGTGACAGTCGCCCAGACTGGCGCAGCAAGCAGAACTACTGCAAGGGTTAATATCATCTTTCTCATAGTACAACTCCTTTCTTTTCTTCTTCTTTGCAGAGCAACACGCTCCGCAAACATCTTGGTTTCCTGCCTTTAGTACTACTTTCAGGCACGCTCACCCAGACCTCACAAGCAAGGCTCGTGACGCCCAGACGCAGCGTTCCAACCCGACAGGAGCGGTCGGAATCAAATGTCATCCCTTCCGAATCTCCTCCTTTCTTCGCTTTTCAGCGAAAAATGTGTGCCTAACTAACATAGCACAGGTTTCTAAATGGTGAAGATTAACTTTATAATAACACAAGATGCCCGCAACTTTCAAGAAAAAAATGTTAAAAAGGGCAAAAAATCTTTCGCCCGGGAAGGCATTATCCGCGTCCGGTATATAAGGCCCAAACCAGCCCAGATGTCAGGATTTCCTATCGCTGGGGTAGAGTATTGCAGTCTCGTGCATATACGCGGGCAAAGAATCCCAAAGAGCACCCAGGATGGGCTTTTTGGGGCTGAAAACAGCGATTTGGGCCGCAACAGCCGAAAAAAGGCGGGAAGGCTTGGCTGCTTTGTGAACATAGGCAACGTGGCAAATATGGGCAACTTTGTGGGCCGCGTCCGGTAAGGCTTGAAGGCTGTTTGTCAGGTGGGCATAATCAACCACAGAGGGAGCAAAAAAATTGAAAAATTTTTGTTTTGGGCCTTGATTTTTGTTTTTGACTTTTAGTTTTTGAGGCGTTTGCTATCCTGCGGTGTTGTATGGACAATTTTTTGACGGGACGGTTATTGTTTGTCAGGCTTTGCCTTGCGGTGGCGGCGTTTGGGCTTGTGGCCGTTGGGATTCTGACGATTTACTCCGTGGGGCATCCGGCGGAGGCAAGCCCGACAAGCAGCGCGGCGGAGCTGAGCACTTTTTGGAAGAAACAGGTCGTATTTGCCGGCATTGCGGCGATTGGGTTCATCGCAGCGAACGTCGTGAGCTACCGGCGTTTCGGCGCGGCCGGGTATTGGATATATGGCGTGGTGCTGGCGCTGCTCGTCGTGCTGTTAGTGAGCAGGTACGTAACGCCGCTATCCTTCGCGCCGGAGGTAAACTACACTCACAGATGGATACAGCTCAGCATTGCAGGCAGGGACCTGCCGGCGGTGCAGCCGGCGGAGTTCTGCAAGCTGGCCTACATCCTGGCGCTGGGGTGGTATCTGCGCTATCGGAGCAATTACAGGAGTTTCAAGGCGTTGATAGGGCCTTTCATTCTCACGCTTGCGCCGATGGTTCTGATTCTGCTCGAGCCGAACCTGGGAACGGTTATGCTGATGATGCCGATCCTGGTTACGATGCTGTTCATCGCGGGGGCAAAGGTGAAGCACTTTCTGATCGTGGTTCTTATGGCGCTGCTGGTAAGTCCCGTGATGTGGCACAAGATGAGGTCGTATCAGCGGACGAGAATAAGCAGCGTCTTGCTCCAGAGCGGCTGGATTCGCGACAAGGCGGCGGCCTACCCGATTCTGGGCAGGATTCTTGTCGGCGAAGAATTCAGCGAGAAAGAGTGGAACACGAGGTGGGGCTATCAAATCACTCGGTCAAAGTTCGCGATCGCCTCGGGCGGGGCCGGGGGCTATGGATTTCGCAAGGGGCCGTTTATCAAGTACCCGTTTCTGCCGGAGCGCTACAACGATTTCATATTCGCCACAATCGCTCATCAGTGGGGCTTTTGGGGATGCTTGGGTCTGCTCGGGCTGTATGTTGTCATAGCGGGCTGCGGGCTGGAGATCGCTGCGCATAATACCGACCCATTCGGTCGGCTGCTGGCGATAGGAATCGCGGCTATGTTCGTGGTGGAGGTGCTGGTCAACGTGAGCATGACGATGGGCCTCATGCCGGTTACCGGCCTGACGCTGCCGCTGGTCAGCTATGGGGGGTCGAGCCTGCTGGTGAATATGATCTCCGTTGGATTGTTGAACAACGTCGGGCGCCGGCGAGCATTCACGGTGGCGCCGAAGCCTTTCGAGTAGTCCGGCTTCGCTGCAAGTTTCGCCGGGATGAATTTGGGTTCGTTTGGGTTTGTTCTTTCGGGGGCGGAGGTATGAAATCTTTGCATAATGCTTTTCACAGCAAGGGTTTAAAGCCATTTTGCCTATTTTGAAATTGGGTTTGTTTTGCATAATTTGGCTTGTAGCCACGAAGTCACAAAGGCGCAAAGATAAAGAGTGAACCACGAATTGGTACGAATTGCCACGAAATAGAAAAAAGACAGAGATAGCACAGGCGGCAAGATGGGCAGGATGGGGGGCATAGACAGAAGACAGAAGACAGGAGACAGGAGACAGGAGACAGAAGGGGATCAGGTTATCAGGATGGATGGGGCCAGGAGAATAGGGGATCTCCAGATTTACTATTGATGATTGATTATTGACCATTGAGACGGGCTTAGACGACCTTGCGTGATGGGCGATTTGATTTGGGTCTATGGTTTTCATATTGACGATCCGCTATTAGTTTGGTGGGTATTATATCGTATTTGATGTTTGATGTCAAATGAATTATTTCTTAGACACGGATTAACACAGATTTTCACGGGTTGAGACAGACGCGAGTAAGGTTATCAGGGGACCAGGATGTGGGTATCAGGTCATCAGGATTTACCCGGATTTTCAACGGAAAAAATGGGGATTGAACTTGGCGCGTGCTTTTCAGGCTCGGTGGTGATATACTAACCCGTAGAGACGCATAGAAAGCAAGCAGCGACCTGAACGGCAATCGTATCTGGAGAAAATCCACGGTTGCCGGGCAGGCGGACGAGCGAAGATATATTGTGGACGTCGTTGGGGATTTGCCCGTGATACTTATGGAGATCAACCCTCAAACCGGCTCTATCGTCAAGAGCTACATCCACGCCAACGGCCAGATTCTCGCCCAGCACGACGGCGGACAGGCTGGCGAGAGATATTTCTACCTCCACGACCGCCTCGGCTCCGTCCGCCAGATAATCAACTCCTCCGGCAGCGTCGTTAACTTCTACACTTATGAGCCGTTCGGAAGATGCTTTGCCGCAGAGTGCACAGAGACCACAGAGAATCCGTTTAGATTCACGGGCCAGTGGTACGACAGTGAAATTGGCGAATATTATCTAAGGGCAAGACAGTACAACCCAACAATCGCAAGATTCACCGCCCGCGACCCCGTCTTCGGAAGCCTCGAAAAACCATTGATGCTTCACAGGTATCTATATTGTGGAAATGATCCAAGCAACAGGCTGGACCCGAGAGGGATGGCATATGAGTGGGGAGAATACTGGAATAGCCATTTTACATACGACGAGACCCAAGCTGTAATTGACGATGCCTTGGAACTAGTTGGCACAAACCGAGTCCTCGGCCCTTGGAGGGCATTTGGAGCTGGGGGGCCCTACCGTCACGGGATATATGACTTCAAAGATACAGGAAATACTTTTGAGATCAGCGAGTCATATGTCATGACAGGCTCAGAGTTCACGAACTGGCTGACTGGATACACATGCTACTACCATTATGGTTACTATGGGGAAGTCGGGGCAAGGCTGGGGGGCCACGTGTATGCGCTCAGCGACTACCTTGGTGAAGGTTCTGATGTTCCGTATGACGATATCGAGAGCAGATACTTTTTAGGTGGCGGAATACTGATGGCACAAGAGCAACTATGGCAGGAGAATAGGCCAAGGCAGATGATGGGCATATGGACGTTGTTCAACGCAAAGTGGGACGTCTATTCCGGTGGCCTAGGTCGAATGGCTAATGCCGACCTCACATCAATGGAGTTCGACCGACAACTGGATCTGTTCTTGACTTTCTGGCATTCTGGTCCTCCGGTTTGGTAGAGAAACTCGAAGGTCAATATGGACATTCGAAGGATTTCAGATACTGTAGCGTGGTTCTCTCTAGCATCAATCGCTTTTGCGATTTGCTGCCTTATGATATTTGCGTTCGTCACGTTTTTGGGCCTGCACATGCTCGGCGGCCCGTTGGCTGTTGTTGCAGTCGTCTTTTTCATTTTGGCTTTCGCTTCTGGCCTCGTGGCGATAGTTCTGAATACTATAGGGGATGCCAGAATGAAGTGTTATGTGATCGCCAGTCTCGGCGTACTCTTGTCTGTTATTCCTGTGTACTTCATCTCGGGAGTATTTCTTGGGGCCAAAGCGCGTCGCCATTTTGCAGAAGCTAATGTCGGAGCGGCTAATCTTCGGTATCTTGGCAGGGAATTTGGTCGCTATGCTGAGGAGCATAGCGGGCGTTTGCCGCAGGCGGACCAATGGTGCGACGAGCTTCTAAAGAACAACCACAGACTATCCGAGTACAGTTTCAGACATCCTCAGTCACGCAGAATAGGCTTACAGGGGGACTGCCATTTTGCTTTCAACAGGAATCTGGGGGGTAAGCAATTGGAAGACTTACCTGGCAATGTTGTTCTCCTCTTTGAAGCAGACGGCGATTGGAATCTCAATGGCACAGCGGACCTTCTAACTACACGATATCGAAATAACGGCTATATCACAGTACTTTTTCTGAACGGTACTACTGGTGAGTATTGGTTCGACCGAAGTGCCGTAAGAAAGTTAGACGAGCGCGGTGCGTATGATGACGAGCTCCGATGGAAGTAGAGGATGATCCATGATAAACCCAGTTGCGGACGATGGGCTGACAGAGTCAAATTCCGTTGGATTCGATGATGAAAAGAAGATTGGGGGAGTTGATCTATGCTGTTATGTCAACAGCGGGCTTCTGGTCCTCATGGCAATCTATTTCTTTCTGATCCCTTTCTTACTTATGATTTATTATTTGGCTGACCCTGGAATAAAGGATGGAGAAATTCCGCGCTTTGCAGTCTCAGTGCATCGAAGCATTTCACTGAAGTACGAACGATGGGCGGCTGAGCGAATCAAGTCCGGGCGGGCAGCCGAGCTCGCCCTTCACGACATCGCTGGCACGGAGTGGCCGGTGTTTGGCTCATTCTTCTACCTGCTGGCCACCGAAGAGCTACAGGAAGCCTGGGAGTCGGACAACAACATCTCGGCGTCCCCTCCAAAGGAATACGCCGCGGGCGCTATCGAAGCTGCTGCAGCTTTGATCGCCGATCCGGGGCACGCTGCGTGGGTGAAGACGCACTGGGGTGTGGATTATCTGCACCGCGAAAATGTCTTCTACCGGATGCTACTCATAGGCGGATTGACGAGTTATGAGCGTCTGTGCGGAGGTGGTAAGTATCTGGACTTGATCGCCGATCAGGTTGAGTCTCTTTCTCATGCACTGGATGAATCGCCGCACGGCTTGTTGGACGATTATCCGGGGCAGTGCTATCCAACCGATGTCTTGGCGGCGATTGCAGCCATCAGGCGGGCAGATGCTGTTTTGCAGACCGACCACAGTGATTTCATCAATCGCTCGATTCGAGGATTCTCCGGTACGCTCCTTGATGTCACGGGCCTGCCTCCTTACAGCGCCGATTCTCGCACTGGTGCCATCGGAATTTCGAGAGGGTGCTCCAGCCAGTGGATGACTGTCTGGGTGCCGGAACTCTGGCCGGAGCAGGCCAAGGCATGGTACGACCACTTCAAGGAGCATTTCTGGCAGCAAAAATACGGCGCAGTCGGTTTTAGGGAGTTTCAACGCGACATGCCTAAATATGACTGGAGCTTCGATATTGACGCGGGGCCGATATTAGCCGGCTTCGGCGCATCAGCGTCGGCGTTCGGGGCGGGAGCTGCCAGAGCAAACGGCCGATTCGACCACGCCTATCCGCTCACGGCAGAAGCCATCGTTATGTCTTGGCCGCTACCTGATGGGACGCTGGTGATTCCGCGTTGCCTTTCGAGTGCTACCGACGCTCCATACGTCGGTGAGGCTGGTCTGCTGTTTGCCCTAACACGGCGCCCTGTAGAGGGAATCGAGATTGTCAAAGGCGGCATGCTACCAGGAATCGTCTATTGTATTCCTGCTGGATTCTTCACTTTCGGCTTCCTATTGTGTTCTCTGGCCCTGCTTCGACTCAAGAGACACAGGAAGTGCGCGCGCAACAGGCCAGTACGAGGTCAGAGTGTACAAGTGATCCTCTGGGCCATTCTGGTTGTTACGGGCTTTGTTGGCTGCATAACCGGGCATTTGGCCATCGGAATACTCTTTATCCTGTTTGCACAGTTGCTTCCCATGAGACTCAGTTTACTTAGAAAAAGGGTGCCGGATCAAGACTAATACCCAGTCCTTTGTGTGAAAGGCTCAAGGCCAACACCGAAATCGACTTGGTGGAACATGAGGGATTCTTGCTCATAGACACTATGAAAGACAGGTGACAGGTGACGGATATGAACAGATTCAGGCTGAAAGTAGTTGGATCGATGGTTCTGATATTAGCGGCGACTGTCGGCGTTTGGTTTCTTCGGCCCGGCGAATCGCCGCCGGCCGAGCGGGTAGAGAAACGGGAAAAAGCCGCCTTCAAGACGCAGGCAAATACGCAGAAGCCCAAGACAGATGCCGGGGCTACAGCGGAAAGGGCCGTCTCACAAAGAGCATCTGAATTCGAGAAGCGCAAGGCCGCCCAGATTAGCTCTACAGCCGAATCGCTCAAGACGCTCTATCGCAATCCTGACAGTCCCGAAGCGGTAAAGGCAAGGCAATCATTGCTGAAGTTGCCCGAAGGCTTTGCCAAGTCCGCCCCCGGCACCGCGGCCGAGAGAGCGGCCATATCCAGGTTTCTTAACAAGACCGGCTCCCCGCAGCAAGCTGAATCGGCCCCCAACAGCCCCGACCGCCGGACTACAACTGCGCCAGGTCCATATTCGCAGCCATCCGGCAGCCCGGAAGTCGAGAATGTGAGGGAGCCGGCCCAGGCAGCCTTAAAAGAGCACCTTGCAGACTATAAGGCCACCCTCAACGAGCTGTTCCCGATGTATCAAGGCAGCCTGCCGACCGGACTGATAAACCGGCTCCCGGCCCCATACCTTCAACAGGTTATGAAGGGCACGGCCCAACGAGATCTGCCTAATCCCGGTGTCACAGCTAAAACGACAAGCACGCGATTGACCGCTTCATGGCGTGACTTTTTGAAGCGGGCGGGGGCGTAGGAGAGCACGGGCTGGAAGCCCGTGTGACCACGGCGGATTCGCCGGACAAGCCCAAAAATATACGCAATAAGGCGCGACCTGTACGATATAGGAGTATGATAAAGGGCTTTAGACAGATTGCCGTACTGACGGCGCTCAGCCGGGGCTTTGGGCTGATTCGCGACATGGTCTATAGCCACTTCTTCGGGGCGAATCAGCTTCTCGACGCCTGGATAGTCGCGTTTCGGATTCCCAATCTCAGCAGAAGGCTTTTCGGCGAGGGTGCGGCGTCGGCGTCGCTCATCCCGGTTTACAGCGAGGCGCTTCACGGCAACAGAGAGGAGGCCGCGAGGCTGGCGAATACGGTAGTGACGGTGATGCTCGTCATTCTGTCGGCGCTGGTGCTGCTCGGCGAGGGGGGCATCTGGGTGTACTACAAGCTTTTTGCCCGAACGGGCGAGACCGTCCTTATATTGTCGCTGAGCTCCATTATGCTGCCGGATATGCTGTTTGTTTGTATGGTGGCGATAGGGGCCGGCCTGCTGAACGTTCATGGGCATTTCGCCGCCCCGGCGGTGGCGCCGATTGTTCTGAACGTTTTTATTATTGGGACGACTCTGATTACCGGGTGGGCGGCGAAGCTGCCGGTTACGGCGCAGTTGTTCTATGTGGCGGTGGCCGTGCTCCTGGCGGGGTTGGTGGAGATGGGGATACAGATACCGGCATTTAGGCGATGCGGGATTTCGCTTCGCTTAGCTTGGGGCGTGCAGTCCGAGCAGTTCAAGAAGATACTCCTGCTGATGGGACCGATGATATTAGGGCTGACGGCTACCCAGATTAACACGCTTGCGGACGACCTGATCGCGTGGTGGTTCTCAGGCTCGCCGGAGAAGGGCGCCTTTTTCGAGTTTTTTGGCAGGCAAATCGCCTATCCTATGCAGCGAGGGTCCGTCTCTCATCTATATTATGCGCAGCGCCTGTACCAACTGCCATTAGGCGTGCTGGGCATATCTCTGGCGACCGCCATTTTCCCTATAATGAGCGCAGATGTCGCCAGAAGGGATTTTTCGGCATTCCGGAGTACGGTTGCGAAGGGGCTGCGGGCAACGGTTTTCGTGGCGATTCCTGCAAGCGTGGGCCTGATGATTGTTGCCAGACCGCTGATTTCGGCGGCATTCGAGCACGGCAGGTTCAGTGCGGAGGATACGAGAATGGTGGTCAAGACGCTTTGCTTCTATACCGCGGGGCTGTGTGGTTATTTTGCACAGCAGGTGCTTGCCAAGGCATTCTACTCCGTGCAAGACACCAAAACGCCGGCTTACAGTGCGTTAGCGGCGGTATTGGCCAACGTTGTGTTGAATTTGACGCTGATTTGGTATCTCGATCGGGCCGGGCTGGCCTGTGCGACGGCGATATGCTCATATCTGCAGGTGCTGATACTGGTTGCGTCGCTGCGGAAGAGGCTGGGGGCGTCCATACTTGATGGATTGCTCACTGAATTAGGCAAGACTCTGTTAGCGACGGCTTTTATGGGTGCGGCGGGTTTGGCCGTCATACTGCTGATGAAAGGCCTGCCTCGCGGCGGATTGGTTGATGTCGCCAGGGTAGCGGTGATCGTACCTCTGGCCGCCGGCGTCTATCTATTGGCGGCAAGGCTCTTGCGTATCGAGATGCTCTCCATATTGACAGGGCGAAAGGGCCAAAGCACGTAAAGTCTTTAACGACAAGGGTTTGCATATCGGCGACCCAATAAGGATCGCTGGGACGAAGTGCCAAAAAGCGGCTCTTTGCACGCAGATTACTGCAACTAATCGTCGGTACATCTGTCGTTTGAAGCAGGAATAGGCCCGTCGGGCGGGGTGATATATGGGGGCTGGTCGTTACCTGCGGGCTGTTTGCCGGTTGTTTTTGGCCCGAAAATACCGGACGTGAACGGCTATTATCTCTAAAGCCCGAAAAGAGAATTGCCCGAAATATATTAGTGCAGGCTTTTATTGCTATTTACCGGAGAATAAGATGCGCAAAGCTATTCTTATCATAGTGTTATCAACGTTTGCGTCGTACCTGTCAGAGATAATGGCTGAGGATTTGAGCATCAGCGATCCGGCCAAGACAGAGGTGGTTGCCGTTTCGCGAGGGGCGATTGATCCGGCGGCGGGGCTGCCGAAGCAGGATGTGCTGTTTTCGCCATCGGCTGCCCAGGTGCTTCACGACATGGCGTACGAGATGGCCACACCCGAGACGGCTGATGCCGCCACTATCGAACAGGCGATTGTCCTGCTCAGGGCGGCGATGGAGTTAGACAGCAGCGCCGGATACGTCGTTCCAACGCTGATTGAAGCGGCGTCCAGGGCGCCGGAGGTTGACCATTCGCCTCTTGTTCACAACTTGCTGGTGGCGTATGTGAATCAGAACGCCGACCTTGAGGTGGCCGGCAAGGCGGTCAGATACCTTCTTGAAAAGGTCGATTCTCGTGAGGGGCGAGAGAAAATCCTCTCGGAGCTATTGATGGTTCTTGGTCCGAAGAACCGGATATTCGGTTCCGACCTGCTCACGGCGCTGGGTCTGTTAATGGCGGAGAAGCCTGACAACGAGGCGGCCGGGTTTTATCTGACTCAGGCTTACAAGGCCAACAGGCATAACAAAACGGCCTTCTGGAAGTTTGCGGAGCTGTTTCCCGACCAAATGCACGTGGAGAACTACCTGGCTCAGTATCGTCTTGCGCTGAGCGAAGACCCGTCGAGTATTGAGGCTGCGATGGGTATAGGCCGTCATGCCGAGCAGATTGGGCTCTACGATACGGCGGCAGCCGCGTACCAATACTGTGCGGATTTGTTCAGGCATCTCTACCCGTCGCAGGCGCTGCCTTCGGCGATATACATTCCCTGGGCGATTAGTTGCTACAACACTGATGAAGACTTGTCCAGATGCATGGAGATACTGAATTTGGTGCGTCAGGACGGGAGATTTAATATTTTGCTTGAGGGGCTGGTGGGAAAAGCTGCTGCAAAATTGGGCGACGGCAATCGGGCGACGGAGATATTTAGGAGCGCCGAGGCCCAGGCGGAGGCCCTGCTCTTGCGTGGCCCGGCATCAGGGGCCGGCGGCGGCCAAAAGGAAGCTCGCCAACAGGTTACCGCCAAGGAGTTTGCCTGGTTCTACTGCTTCGCACTGCCGAGCCCCGAGAAGGCGCTTGACTGGGCGAACAAGGCGTATGCGTTGGAGCCAAATTCGGCGTCCTCGGCCAGCATTCTGGCTTATGCGCTGATGATGAACGACCAGGCCAACTGGGCCAAGCCGCTTATTGAGAAGATTGAGCCGGATCAGATTTCAGAACTTGTGCAGGCCAAGATTCAGATCGCCGAGGGGAAGAAGGACGAGGCAAAAGCAAGTTTGACGGCGGCTATAGCCAGAGACCCGGGTTCGCTCGCGGCCGAGGAGGCCAAGGCCCTGCTCAAAGAACAGGGGGGCGAGTACGTTCCATCGGTTGACCCTGACGTTGTGCGGAGTATGCTTGAGCAGGCGTTCGGGGAATCATTTACGCCTGTATTCACCCCGCCGGAGAAGATGCTGTCGATCCAGTTCACCATGCGAGGAAACAAGTTCCCGTACGGCAGTGAGTTCGGCGCGGTTGTTGCGGTGATCAACAATTCTTCTGAGGCGCTGGTGGTCAGTGACGACGGTTTATTCAAGGGCAATATCAGGGTCGATGCCGAAGTCAGCGGAGACCTGAGCATCAAGATGCCCAAGCTGGTATCAATGAAAGTGCGAAGTAACTATTTCATCGAACCGAGCCAAAGTGTCCTGATTCCCGTTAAGCTTGTAACCGGCAAGCTGAGGCGATTGCTGCTCATGTTTCCACAGGCCTCGCTGGACATCAAGTTCACACTGTACATAGACCCTGTAGTTGGCCCCGGTGGGGAGACGGCGAATAGATTGGCGACAATAGAGCCGACGACGTTGGCCGTCACACGGCCTGGGATTGAGTTGAACAGCAAGTATCTGAGAAACCGTTTCAACCTGATTTCCAAAGGGCAGGAGGGCCAGAAGATTAAGACGGCGCAGCTATTTGTGGGCCTGATGATGGAGCAGCACGCGATGTCGAATCGCAAGCCGCCGTACAAGTTCATGTATGCCGATTGGATGCCGACTATGTTCAGGAATGCACTGGTGCACGAGGCCGGACTGCTGCGCAACCCCGACAAGGCTGAATGGGTCGTGAAGGTGCACACTATGGCTGAGATGCAGTTCCTTCCGTTGGATTATGAGCTGGTCTCAGCAGTGGCGAACAACCTTGACGACAGCAACTGGCCGGTCCGCATGATGGCAATGTACCTGCTGACCAAGACGCAAAAAGGCAAGTTCGATAAAGTCCTTGAATCGGCGGCAACTTACGACCCGGATGCTCGCGTTCGGGAAATGGCGGTGGCACTGGGGGCCGTTGCCGTGAAGGCGCCGGCATTGGAGGCAATTCCGCCGGCTAAGGAACAAGCCCCGCCTATTGCGACGGAAGAGAAATAGGGTCGCGCGACACCCGCTCCGGCGGGTTCATCGCAGAGCTCTCAAGATTTTTGTTGTAAAACCATTGGAGGTTTGTAAGATTCCCTATTCTACTGAAGGTGGAATGTTTGTCTTTTTTTGAAAGGGTAATATAGATGCCGGCTAAGGTAGATGAAGAGAAATGTACTGGTTGCGAAACGTGTGTTTCCGAATGCCCGAGTGAGGCGATAAGTATGGCCCATGAGAAGGCGGTAGTTGATGCAGAAGCCTGCTTGGATTGCGGGGTCTGCGTCGATGCCTGCCCGGCCGAAGCGATCAGCATGGAATAACGTCGGTTGGCCCCATCGTCTAGGTAGGCCTAGGACATCGGGTTTTCAACCCGGCAACAGGGGTTCGAATCCCCTTGGGGCTATTCTATAGTGCGGCCAGTTCATAAAGGTTTATGCTGTAAGGTGGGACTGTGAGCTTGTCGGAGACGCCGGCAACAGGCTTTTCCTTAATCGCCACATTCGGCTCTTTGCCCGGCTCGTTGTAGGCCATCGGGTCGGTATGCGAAATCAGCCAGACCTTTCCGCTGCCTGAAAGCTTCGCGCCTTCGAGCTTCATCGGCAATATCTGCTCCTGGTCGGTCGGATTGACAACGCCGATTGTCAGGGCCTTGCGGTCGCTCGTCCAGGCCGCCGCCACGTCGAGCGGAGATTGGTCGCCTGCCAGCTCAACCGGAATCGTCCCGAAGTGCTCGCGGTAGAGTTTCAATGCCAGGCCCGTCGTCTCAAACGCCGCCGCCGTTTTGGTAGTCTTGATGCACCCGATGACGTTGACGGTCTGGGCGTAGTTGGCCATAAACACGATGTCACTGCTGCGGATCATCTCGTGCAGCCCGGCGGCGATGCCGAGGGCATCCTTGAGGAAGTAGCGCGTGCCCAATTCGCCGTAGAGGTGCGGCCCGTACCAGTAGTTCCATTCGTCGATGGCGATGCGGATGTCCTTGCCGGCAACCGCATCTATCCGCTTGCGGTAATCCCTGTGGGCCGTTACCTGCCCGCGAACGGAATCGACGGTCTGCTGCACGTGCTCGGGCACCGATTTTTTCTCCTGCCTGTAGAAATGCTCGCTGATGCCGTCCATATAATCGGCGCAGCCCTTGAGCATGCCTTCCGACCAGGTCCCGACCGCGCCGACCGCAATGAGCTTGATATCGGGATAAACCTTGCGCATCGCCTTTGCGAAGAGATTGTGCTTGATGACATAGTGTTCGAGCGACATGTGGCCAAGCTGCCAGCCGCCGTACATCTCGTTGCCGACGCACCACCACTGGGCCTTCCAGGGCTCGGGATGGCCGTTGGCCGCACGCCATTTGCCCATCGGGGTATCCGGCGAGCCGACGACGTACTCGACTTCTTCCGCCGCCGAGTGGTCGTCGCCGAAGCCGGAATTGACCGTAATCAAAGGCTCAGCCCCAACCTCTTCGCAGAACGCCATATACTCGTGCAGCCCGAAGTCGTTGTGCTCGATTCCGGTCCAGGCCGGGTTCTTTCGGGGCGGTCGCTTGTCCGGGTCGCCTATGCCGTCGCGCCAGTCATAACCGCTGACGAAGTTGCCGCCCGGCCAGCGATAAATGGGCGAATTCAATTCCTTGAGCAGCGCCAGCGTGTCGGCCCGCATACCCTTGATATTATCCGCCGGCATTAGCGACACCGCCCCGATGCGGAAAGTGCCCCTGCCGAGGCCGATGATTTCCAACCGGCCGTTGTCCGTGGTGTCAAGAGCGTTGAGTCGAAAGGTGTAGGATTTGTAGGCGGCGGAGATGCCTAAGGTACGAAATGAGCTAAAGGCGGGATTCGGGTCATCTCCGAAAAGGCGGATTTCCACTGCATTGACATCCGGCGATGCAGCCAGGACGATCCGCCCGGCGTATTCTTTGCCCTTGATCAGCGCCAGTTTGTCCTGATAGATTCCGAAGACGCCGCCCGGCTGGATGAATACCTCCGGCTCGTGGACGCCGACGTAGGGATCTTCTGTAATCATTTTCACGGTATCGGCCTTGTCGATGGGCTTCCAGGGCGATTCGCTCTTGCCGACGCCGTAGTAGAACTTACGGTCTTCGAGCATTTCCGCCCAAATCCCGCCGTAGATGCAGCGGCCCAAATGCTCGATGAATTGGCCGTAAATATACTTGGAAACCGGCTCTTTGGTCTTGCCCGCGTCGATCTCAACCGAAATACTCGTTGACTCGGTAGAAATCATTTCGAGGTTGATGTCATCGTACCACGCCTTGCCTTTGGCAAGTCCCCACCCGCCGAACAGGCAGTTGATTTCGACCACCGCATTCTCTCCGGAATCGAAGACAAGCTCGACCTTCGTCCAGTCTTTCGTCCCCGTCACCGCGTTGGTCTGCAGGGGCTGAATGTTGTGCACGTTCAGCAGCGCCCCCTTGGCCGCCCTGTCGCCGACGCTCTCGACGTTCTCAGTCTTAATCCATCCTGTCAGCCTGTACTGCGAGCGCGGGTTTACCGTCACCGACGTGAGCCATCCTATATCCGCTCCACTCTCTGAGGAGAGCATCACGCATTTTTCCCCCGTCCGTCCGCCGGCAACATATCCGAACTCTCCCTCGCCGCCATAAGTTGACTTTCTCCAGCCGGCAGGACTTCCGTTATCCGCCTTCTCGAATGAGGGATTCGGCACCGTCCCAGGCTTGGTCGCAACTTCCGCGACCGCCTCATCGCGCGCCAGCCAGACCGCCATCTGGCCCGGCCCGCGATGCGCCCAGGCGTAATACGGAATCGCCGTAAATTCCAGCTCCTTCTTGGCAGTCTTTCCGTCGCCGGCGTCGCTAATCGCCGCCGCCTTGCCGCGCACGACCGTCACCCCGCCCAATAAGTCCTTGCGGTGTTCGGTCATCAGGTCGGCGCTATCCGGCAGGACGAGATTGTGAACACCGGCGGGATTATCAGGCCACTCGGCGCAATATACAATCGGCCCCCGTTCGATAGCCACCCTGCCCCTGTCAGCCTCAACGTTCTCGTGCGCCAATACCCGCCTTATACCCATAGACATATCAAGCTCAATAACATCGCCCTGTTTCCACTTCCGCTCGATGCACAGGTATCCCCCCTCCGCGTTCGCCTCGAACGCGTACTCGCCGTTAAGCTTCAAGCTCACCTTTTGGCTGGCCGTGTTCATATACCGATACAGATCGCTGGGCACCGGCCGCCCCTGCGCCCAGCCCGGCAAGCGAATCGCAATCGTGAACTTGCCCGAACGCTGCGGCTCGACAGTCAGTTTTACTTTGCCGTCCCAGGGATACCGCGTCTCCTGCTTAATCTGCACGATGTTCTTCTTCAGCTCGACCGTGCCGGTACCGGCTACGAACAGATTGACGTACAGCTTATCGCCGGTCTTCGCATAGACGTATCCCGGGATTGAAGCAACGAAGCGCGTCATATTCCCAGGGCAGCACGCACAATCGAACCAGGCACTGCGCTGGTGCTGGCCATGCGAGGACAACGGATTCGGATAAAAAAACGTGTTGCCCTCCAGCGAGACGCCTGAAATAAGGCCGTTGTAGAGCGTCCTCTCAAGAACATCGATATATTTCGGCAGGCCGCTGGCAAGGAACATCCTGTGATTCCACATCACGTTGCCTATGGCCGCACACGTCTCGCAGTAGGCCGTCTCATTAGGCAGCTCGTAGTCTTTACCGAACGCCTCTCCCGCCCCCATCGCCCCGATCCCGCCGGTCAGATACAGTTTCCTGCCCACTACGTTCTGCCATATCCGCTCCGCCGCCTTGAAATAACTCTCATCGCCCGTCAGCGCCGCGACGTCGGCCATCCCGCAGTACATATACGACGCCCGCACCGCGTGGCCGACCGCCTCGCTCTGATCGACGGGCTTTTGATGCGACTGGTTATACGGATTGCCGCCCGGGCCTCGCGCATCGAGATAGAACTTCGCCAATTTCAAATACTTCTCGTCCCCCGTGACGCGGTAAAGTTTGGCCAGTCCCATCTCGATCACCTGATGTCCCGGCGTCTTCTCGAGCTTGCCCGGCCCGAACACCGTACAGAGATAGTCCGCGTTCTTGACCGCGACATCGAGCAGCGTCCGCTTGCCCGTCGCCTGGTAGTGCGCAACGGCCGCCTCGTAGAGATGGCCCATGTTGTATAGCTCGTGGCTGCCCTGGAGCTTTTCCCATCGCTCATTGCCGAACCAGTTCCTCAGCCTCTCGCACTTATTGGTCCTGCATGTGTAGAGATACCCATCATCCTCCTGCGCCGCGGCAATCAGGGCGATCAAGTCGTCGAGATATTTATCGAGCTTAGGGTCCGGCTGGACGCTCAATGCGTACGACGCACCTTCGAGAATCTTATATGGGTCAGTATCGTCGAATGGGAAATTGCCCCTGTGCTCGCCCTTCTTCAAGCCGCCCGCTATCGCGAAGTTATCCATCCTGCCGTTCTCTTCGCACTTGCCGAACGCATAAGGGATCGAGACCTTGCGATTAGTCTCGATCCGCGGCGCCCAGAATTCATCCTCGAGCTTAACCTGCGTAAACGCAACCGGCTCAATAGGATAATCCTTCTTCAGCTCGACTGCCTTACCGACCGACACCCCGCTTGCTTCTGCCGCCCCGCACCCCCAAAAAACCAGCACAAAGCACATTCCGATAGTCACTGCAACTATTACTCTTGGCAGCTTGTTCATAACGACTCCTTTCCACCATTGTCCGATTAAAGAAAAATATGTCTTCTCGAATGCTGGATTATAAGGGCGAATCACGCAAAATTCAATTCCAACTCAATACTTGACTTTACCCGTTCCCGATTCCATAATTGGCTCGGTCGGCGGTTGTCCTGCCCCAGTGCGAAAACAGTGTGCGACGCAAATTCTCGTGACGGTTGGCCCTATGCTTGACACAGACCCCTTGAAACCGGCAATTAGCGAGCTTTGCAGGCGCCTGCGTGTGACAAGGCTCGACATTTTCGGCTCGGCGACCACAGATGACTTTGGCCCCGACAGCGATGTTGATGTTCTTGTTCGGTTTGAACGCTGTGGGCCCGGCCTTTTCACCCGTTACTTTGACCTCAAAGAGGGTTTGGAGGTAATCTTCGGAAGACCTGTGGATGTGATTGTTGAAGATGCGATGAAGAACCCCTATTTCAAGACCGCTCTGGACCGCACGAAGAAGAACGTCTATTGAGGTTGCGATCGATAAAGAGTATAAGTGATTGGACTAAAGCCTATCCAATAGAATTGTTATCATTTTGGACCTGTATTGCTCAGTTCCGTTCTTACGGCTTTTAACGCGTCTATACAACTTTTTTCTAAGAGCATTCTGAAATATACGTGGCGCTCAAGGTCCATCGTCGCGCCTTTAAGTCCCGCTATCTCTGCGATTCCCTGCCAAATTCTATCGGCCACTTGGCCCATGTAAACCTCGTTTAGGCTTTTTGAGTGATATATGCTGAGTTGCCCCAAAATCCTCCCGGTTACGTCTGGTCTATTTGTTATTTGATCGACTGACTTTCTTATGGACTCCCTTAATTTTGGAGTTGTTCTGACTTTTTTGTTAACAAAGAGAAGCAGAAATGAAAAGTAGGTTAACAGAATAAGATACAGTTCATGAAATTTACCGATATCTATTTTCCTGCAATCTATTTTGATTATTGCCTGTGTTGTTTCCCCCATGTTCATGAGTTCCTCTACAACCGTGTCGGCCGCAACAAGCAGATACTTGAAGATCGTATCGTTGGGGTACTCTAGATCCCTTATTCTATTCCACATCTCCCCAATAACAGCGTCATTCGTTTTACTCCAGTGGCTTCTCCGCCCTGAGATAACATCTGCAAATCGTTTGAATGTGCGCACAATCGAGTTCATCTCATTCCTAATTTTTACTGTATGTACCCTGCCATAACAATTATGCAAAATGCAGCTCGACGATGTCCTTGTCGTTGAGGACGTGGGTTCGCTGGACGTTCTGGCCGTCGTGGACGCCGGCGCCCCAGATTCTGGCGGATTTCAGCTTGTCGGCCAACTGGCGGTGGATGGTTTCGGCGAGGTCCATAACGGTTGAGCCAATCGGCAGCGTGAAAGGCTCGGCCATATCGGGCGGCTTGCCCGGCGGCTTGGCATAAATGCGAATTATCACCAGCAATTCAAAAATCTTGCGCATTAGTCCATCCATGCCCGCTCCTGTCTTGACGGAGACCTCGACGAACTCGAACGGATAACCGCACGAACCTTTGACCATCTCCAAGGCTCCCGGCTGCGCGATGTCCGACTTCGTGCAGATGCAAAACGTCTTCTTGCCCGGCGTGCTGCCGTGCTCGTCGTGCACGGGCGCACCACCGCCGGCCAGCAGATTCCGCGATTCGAGAAAGTCCAGGCACACGGCCATTTGGTCGACCACGTCCGCCGATAGATCGATAACAATCGCAATCAGATCGCAGGTGCGATACGTCCCCACCTGGCCCGGCGCGCTGTAGTCGGCGGTGATCGGCGGCATATCGACCAATTCGATAGGAACATCCTCGAATTTCGCCATACCCGGCACCGGGACGCTCGTCGCAAACGGAAAGTCGGCAATCTGCACCTTCGCGCTGGTGAGCGCCCCGACGATTGAGCTTTTCCCGCAGTTAGGCGTCCCGATCAAGACCACCTGCCCCGAACCGCCGCGAGGCACGTGGAATACGTCAACGTGCTTGCCCGCCTTCTTCTGCTGCGCGCCGGCGTCTTTGAACCTGCTGAGTTTTCTGCGCAGCTCCGCACGCATGTGGTCCGTCCCCTTGTGCCTGGGGATCACGCGCAGCATTTGCTCCAGCGCCAAAATTTTTTCCTCGTTGGTAGTGGCGCTGCGAAACCACTGGTCGGCCTTCAAATAGTCGGGTGTCAGATTAGCAGGCATCGTAACTCCAGCCGGGCTTTCCAATACACCATTCTAATAAACTCCGGCTCAAATCTTCAAGCGTTTTCCCCGCGGCCTGAAAGACACAACGTATCAGATTTCAGCAGCTCGATTATCCACAAATATCGTCAAGGTCCATGTGCAGTTAATCTTAATCTGAATCCAAATAAAAAGGGCCAGCTTCTATATGTGCCGGCCCCTTTTTAACATTATCAACGCTCGGCTATTTGTGCCTGCCGTGGGCGTATTCGAAGAATTTTTCTCTGAGCCGCTTCGTGATCGGCCCCGGCTTACCGTCGCCGATCGTTCTGCCGTCGATCTCGACGATGCCGATGACCTCGGCGGCGGTGCCGGTCAGGAAGAACTCGTCGCAGACGTATAAATCGAATCTTGTCAGGTTCTTCTCGACGACTTCGAGCTTCTCTTTCCTTGCCAGCTTGATAACGAGATTGCGCGTTATGCCTTCGAGGGCGCCGGCCTCGACCGGCGGAGTGTAAATCGCGCCGTCCCGAATGATGAAGACATTGTCCCCCGTCGCCTCGGCAACGTATCCCTCGTGGTTGTACATAATCGCTTCCGGCACCTTATTATCGAGGGCCTCAATCTTGGCTATGATATTGTTCAGATAGTTGAGGCTCTTGACCTGGGGCGGAATCGCCAGGGGGTGATTTCGAACCGTCGTGGCGCTGATTATTCTCATGCCCGTTTCGTAGAGCTCTTCAGGATAAAGCTGGATCTGGTCGGCTATGATGATCAGACTGCTGTTCGTGCACTGAAAGGGATTGAGGCCCAGAGTCCCCACCCCGCGAGTGACCACCAAGCGAATATACCCATTGACAATGCCGTTGGCCTCGACTGTCTTCTTGATTGCCGCGACCAGCTTGTCCTTGTCCAAGGGCACTTCGAGCCGGATTACCTTGGCCGAGGCGTACAACCGACGCAGATGGGCTTCAAGTTCGAACACCCTGCCGTCATAGACGCGAATACCCTCGAAGACGCCGTCTCCATAGAGCAGACCGTGGTCGAAAACCGATACTTTCGCATCAGCTTCATCCACGAGCTTACCGTCGAGCCAAATTTTGAGAGCCATGACAAATCCCCGTATATATTATGCAACTCGTCTCTATTCTTCGTTAATCCTGCCTGTGGCTAATTCCTTACTTTGCCGTCGGCCAACGTAATTATCCGGCCGGCCCGTCGCGCGATCCGGTTGTCGTGCGTAACCATAATTATCGTCTGGCCGGCCTTGTTCAATTTCTCAAGGACATCCAGAATACCATTTCCCGTCGCCGAGTCAAGATTTCCCGTCGGCTCATCGGCGAGGAGCAGCTTAGGCTCATTCATCAGCGCCCGTGCGATGGCCACTCTCTGCCTTTCGCCGCCGGAGAGCTGATACGGTTTGTGTTTGACTCTTTCGCCCAGTCCGAGCTGCACGAGCAATTCCATCGCCCGCCTTTTGGCCCGCCGCCGGCAGCCAAACCAGCCCAGAATACTCCTCGACGCCATCGCGGGCAGAAAGACATTCTCCAATACGCTTAATTCGTCAAGTAAATGATAAAACTGAAAGACGAAGCCGACCATTTTATTGCGAAATCTATTGAGCTCGCGTCCGCTCTGCCGACCCAATTGCCTGCCCTCGAAGCTGACGGCGCCTTTATCGGGCTTATCCAATGCCCCCAGGATGTGCAGAAGCGTGCTCTTGCCGCTGCCCGAAGCCCCGATTATCGCCACGAACTCGCCCCTTTTGACGGTTAGGTCAAGGCCCTTGAGGACTTCGACCCTTGTAGCGCCCATCCGATAAGATTTGTCCAGCCGCTCGGCCTTGAGTATAACGTCGCCATTGCTCATAACTGGTTCACCTGCAAGGTCTCCGCCGGTTTCAGCCGGGCCGCCTGCCAGCTCGGCACTAACGCCCCAATCAGGCATGCCGCTATCGCCAACAAAACTATCATCGCCAGGACTCTCGGGCTTATTGCGCTCGGAATATCGCCTATGGCGAACATGGTCCTATCCCATACCTGAAATTCGAAATGTTCGAAGAGCCAGCGCTCTATCGAGTTAATCCTCAGCAGGAATTGCCACCCGCCCAGCACGCCGAGGGACGAGCCGGCCAGCCCCACCATAAGAGCAAACCCGCTGAATAGCTCGATAATATCAAAGCCGGAAACGCCGATGCTTCTGAGCACCCCGATATCTTTGCTCTTGTGGCTGATGAGCATATAGAAGACGACCAACACAATAAAGACGGTCACTATGCCCACGAACCCGAACATCACGCCCATTATCAACTGCTCTTTTTCCATTGCGGCGATCAGGGCGCGCCCATAGAGCTTCCAGTCCTGCACCGTAACGGTGTCGAGCAAATAAGCCTGATTCTCGTTGGCTTTTTCGGCCTTGAATATGCTCCACAGGCGTCTGGCCTCTTCGCATCCGGCTTTGAGCGGGACGTCGGGCTTGAACTTCACGTGGATTGCATTGATGCGTTTGGTCTGGCCGCTCATTCCGCAGAGCGCCTGGGCCTCGTCGAAAGGCAGGTAGATAATCGAGTCATCCACTCTGGCCAGACCGCTGTGCGAATGGTCGCTGTAGTAGAAGGTCTTCGTATTAGCCAGCGCCGTTCCCGCCCCAGCCAGGGCGCCTCTGGCGGTCAGAGGAAAGCAGCTAATGGAAAATCCGATTCGCCGAGGGCTCGAATCGTAAGCATATTCGCCGTTCGGATCTCGCTCAAGGGCCAAATCAATCCCCAGTATGCAGCCCGGAAGATTCGCATCGTAGCTCGGCACAAACGCCTGGGCTATGTCGTCTCTGCGGTGATACAGCGTATCGCCGAAGCCCGTAGCCCGACTGTGCCTGGCCGGGTCTAAGCCCATAATCTCGACTCCGCTGGTACGGTCCCGGCCTTGTAAACTCAGCAGCCCGTAGCTTCTTATCACCTCAGAGACGCCCTCGACAAGCTCGCTCGCATCCAGCTTCTTGACATAGTCCTCATAATATGGGAATCCGACCAGCGATTCGCTGCCGACGACGCAGTCGCCTGAAAAATCGTGATTCTTCTGCTTGAATTCGCCGACGAGGCCGGCCATCACCGTCATCACAACAACAACGATAAAGACGCAAAGGGCAACCGCCAGCACCGCGAAGTAGGTGATCCGCCGTTTCAATAAATATCGTGTTGCCAGAATAAGTTTATACATTGCATCTACCATCCCCATCCCCAGGGGATGAGGCTGCCACCCGGCCGTTATTCAAAATTCATTATTCGATATTCGTTATTCGTACCGCAGAATCTCCACGGGCTTCGTCCTCGCCGCGACAATGGCCGGTATCAAGGCCCCGACGGCCGCGGCGGCGATCGCGCTAACCACTATCGGAAGCGCCCAGAACCAGTTGACCTCATTGGGTATCCTGCTGAACATATATACGCTGCTCTTCCACAGTTTAAGCCCCGAGACAATACTTATCCAGCGCTCGATGCTATTCACATTTTCGGTGATGATGCATCCGAGAACGACCCCGATACCCGAGCCGATAATGCCTACGCAGCCGCCGAATCCTACAAATATCCAGCAGACCGATGCGCTCGTTGTCCCACAGCTCTTTATCACTGCAATATCCTTGCGCTTTGTGGTTACAATCATGTAGAATATGCACGATACGAGCACGACGACGCTGGCGCTGACGACCCCGATTATCAGCAGCAAGAGGCCCATCTGCTTTCGTATCTCTCCTATGTATTGGCTCTGCATCTCCACGGCGGTTTCGATTTCGACAAATTCCTTGAGATACCGGTCGCCGCCAAGCTGGTCATCGACAAACCCCTGCCAGACGCCGCGAATCTGCGTTTCCGCCGATTCCGCATCGGCGCCGAGGCTCAGCTTGATTTGAATCAGCTCGGCAACGGGCTGCTGCTCCGGGTAGAGGGTCTTCTGCAATCGCTCAATTGGCAGGAAGATATAGTTCTTGTCAACTTGATAGAAACCGGTGAAGACGATGTCCGTTATGGTGAATTGGAGGGTCCTTCTTTTGAATTGCGTCTCTCCGGGCGGCGAGGACGGCTCCTTCTGCTCAATCACCGAGCCGGTAGTCAGGACGACCTGCTTACCGATCATCTCCTCGGCGGCATTAAAATCGTATTCATCGGTTTCTTCATCCGGCTCCCTGACAACGGCGATTCCGACAAATCCCGTAGCGGTGTTCGGCTCGCCGGCCATCCCGAATGACGGCTCATCCGGAGAATCCTTTTGTCTCAGCAGCGAGCTTTTGAAGGCCGTAACCCTGGCCGCCCGCGCCAGGTCGATACCCTGGATACGGACCGCACGGACGTTGCCTTTGCCCAGATACAGCACGCCCTGTCCCTCAAGCGTTGCCTCCGCCGCCTCGACCACCCCCAATTGCTCGAGCCGATCGAGAAGAACGGGGTAATTCGGGAACTTCCTGGGCGGCTGCAGGACAATATCGCCTACAAAGTCAACGGCGATTTGCTCGTAAGCCTTAATAAAGCCGGTGAACCCGCTGGCGATAACCATCAGCAGAGATACGCTCAATGCCACCGCCGTGATGCTCAGGAATACTATCCTCCTTTTGCGCAGGTATCTGAGCCAGAGAAACAGTTTCAACATTTTGCATCCGCCGTCACGTATTGTCCGATGTATGTCTAAAGGCAGCCGTCCCCCGGCTGGGGTCTTAGCAGTGGAAAGAGCACAACGTCACGAATGGTGGAGGCGCCGGTCAGCACCATAACGAGCCTGTCGATGCCAATTCCCAGCCCGCCCGCCGGGGGCATGCCGTACTTCAGCGCCGCAATAAAATCGCCGTCCATCGTCGCCATAGTTTCTTGCTGGCCTCGAAGCTGAATCCTGAAGTTCTCTTCCTGCACAGCCGGGTCGTTCAACTCCGTATAAGCGTTTGCCAGCTCCATACCGGCGACGAACAGCTCGAACCGCTCGGCGTATCGCGGGTCGCCCGCCTTTCGCCGGGTCAGCGGGCACAGCGGCGCGGGATAATCGATTACGAATGTCGGCGAGATAAGCTTGTCCTCTACCGCCGCCTCGAAGACCTCGTTGACGACCACGGCGTCGTCCATATTTGTTTGCTCGATTTCGAGCTTCTTCGCCTTCGCCCGGACGGCCTGGATGTCGTCGATATCGCAGCCGGCGTATTCCTTCAGCAGTTCCGCATACGCAGCCCGCCGCCAGGGTCGGGAGAAATCTATCGTAATATCGCCGAACTGCACCTGGCTGGACCGGCAGAATCTCTCGACGCAAAGCCCGGCCAATTCCTCGGTCAGGTCCATCATCACGTTGTAATCGGCATAAGCCTGATAGACCTCGAGCATCGTGAACTCGGGGTTGTGCTGCCGGCTCAGCCCCTCGTTGCGGAAGTTCCTGTTGACCTCGAAGACCCGCTCCATCCCGCCGACCAGGAGGCGCTTTAGAAACAGCTCGGGCGAAATCCGCAGGAATAAATCCATATCCAGAGTATTATGATGGGTAATGAATGGTTTTGCCGCGGCGCCGCCGGCAATCGTCTGCATCATCGGAGTCTCGACTTCGAGAAAGCCCTTCGCTGTCAGGTATTCACGAATAGCAGCAATAATGGCGCTTCGGGTCTTGAATCGCTCCATAACTTCGGGATTGGCCCACAGGTCAACGTATCTTTGCCTGTAGCGCTGATCGACGTCGGCCAGGCCGTGGAATTTCTCCGGCGGCTGGCGAAGGCACTTGCTCAGAAACGTCAACCCATCCGCGGCAACCCATATAGTAATCTCGCCCGTCTTTGTCCTGCCCAATTGCCCGGAGGCTCCGATTATATCGCCGAGCTCGAGCAGCTTGGCGAGCGGCCAGCTCTCTCCGAGCAGCGTCTTACTCAGGCCGATCTGGATAGTCCCGCTGCTGTCGCGCAGAGTAATGAAGATCAGCTTGCCGATATCTCGAAGCAGGACGATCCGACCCGCGCATCGGGCCTGCTGCGTATCGCCCGCGCTGCCGCCGGCAGGTTGCGGCAGGTCGTCCCTGAACCTTGCCTTGACTTGCTCCGCCGGCTCGACCGCCTCATACCTGCCCCCGTAAGGATCCACGCCCGCTTCCCGCAGCGCCGCGAGCTTCTGCAATCTCTGCCTCTCTAGCTTATCCGCCCCGTCGGAAATAGCCCCCTTGTCTGCCGTACTCACGTAAACTCCTTCATAAGTTTTGAGTTATGAGCTTTGAGTTATGAGTTATCGGTTTTCAGCTCAACCAAGCGCTCGGAACTCAAGACTGCCGCTTCAAAAAGGCATGAGCGCCCGGGCCTGGATCAGTTTGCTCTTAACTACCAGAAGCGCAACCGCCAACTGCGGGTCGGAGGCAAGTGTTTCCTCGATTGTATGCTTTTTCAGCTCCGGGCTTGCGCCGTTGCGGCCGGCCTGAACCAGAACGTCGTTATCCCTCTGCGTATCGATCATTTCCTTGAGCTCATCGCTTCTGATCTGGACCTCGACGTTCGCCCCGACGCCCCAATCGGTCCTGCCCAGCTTCTTCATCGCCTCCTGACTTTCGACCCGCTGGTTGGAGGGCAAGTGATAGTATGCCATGGTGTATTTTAGTTGAGCGCCGCCGCCGGGATAGTGGGTAATGCCCTGGACGCTGCCCTTGCCGTGGGTGCGCGTTCCGACGAGTATCGCCCGTTTATGCTCTTTGTCGGCCAATGCCCCCGCAACAATTTCCGAGGCGCTGGCCGAACCACTGTTCACTAATATGACGAGCGGATAGTTTGGGTGAGTATTGGCCTTGTGGGCCGTCGAATACGACGGCCATTTGCCAAGCCCGGGCCCGGGCTGTGTCTTGACTATCAGCCCCCCTTCGAGGAATTTGTCGGCCACCTCGACGGCGGTATCCAGCAGCCCGCCCGTGTTGTACCGCAGGTCCAGTATCAGCCCATCCAACCCTTCGGCCTCCAGCTCAAGCAGCACGTTTTCCAGCTCCGCCGCACTCTCGCCTGAGAAGCTCGTCAGCCTCACATAGCCGATTTTCCGCTGCTCATCTACCATATAGAGCCACTTGCCGGCCTCTGTTCTTTGCAGGCCGCGAACCGTCGGAACGGTTATCTTGTCTCTGGTGATGGTGATAGTCTTTGTCTTTTCCTCGCCGGGACGCTTTATCGTCAGTTGAACGTCCGTTCCCTTCGGCCCGGTGATCTTATGCACGGCGCAGATCAACGTCATATCTTTTGTTTCTACGCCGTCCACCAGCTCAATGATGTCGCCGGCGTCGAGGCCTGAATTGTAGGCGGGCGTGTCCGGCAGCAGGCTTGCCACAATTAGCTGGCCCTGACGTTTCGAGATCTCGATGCCGATGCCGGTGAACTCGTTCATCATCAGTTTCTCGAATTCCTCCACCTGCTTGGGCCAGACCATGACGGTGTAAGGATCAAGGGCAGCCAGCGCCGCCTCGGAAAACTGCGAGATAAGAATCGGTTCGGGCAACTGTGCAATCGTCTTATTGAGCTTGAGCACGTTGTCGAACACCTCGGAAAACCTGGCTTTATCGAAGCCGGCGACGCCTTCCGTCAGCTCGTCTTCGACCGCCGCCAGGGCCGCCGACCACGCCATCAGCTTTTGTTTGTCCGGCGGCGTAAAAGACCCGTTTTTCTTTTCGCCCGACGCCTCGTTGGGGTCTTTGCCGCTCGGCAATTTCATACTTGCCATCACCTCGGCAAGAAGCTTGCACCGCTCAATCCCCTCGCTTGCCATTTCGTGGAAGTTCACCATGCTGACGTAGTTGACGCTAAGGGCATAAACGGCCCGGTCGAACATCTCCTTCTTGATGCCCTGGTACCGTTCCTGGCTTGTCTCACACGGGCTGTCCTCGAACGAAGCTGCAATCTGGGCCTTGTCCAAAAGCTTCTCGGCATAATCGGTATATGCCTCGTTGTTTGGGTCGATAGCGGTGAGCCAGTAGTAGCAGTTGGTATATGCCTCAAGCCATTTGCCCTCGGCCTCGAACTCGGCGGCCCGGTCCATCGCTTTTTGTATCACCTGCTTGACGAATTTGTCGCCCAGAAGCTGCTGCCTTTGAGTTTCGTCGGCAAATTCACCCGCCCTGCCGATAACCAGAAGCACCCCGGCCAGGCCGTTGGGGTCGTTGGGGTCATTCGGATCCGCGTCATTGGCGTCGCCGATGTCGTTGACATCTAATTTCTTCAGCTTCTCCAGCTCGGACAACTGCTTGGCGTAGGCAGCCTCCTGCGCCGTTTGACGGCGCTTACTAATGGCTTCGTATTCATCGATAATCTTGGCCAATCCCTCCAGCAATTGCTGCTGGGGCTTGCCTGCGCCGATTGCCTTCTTCACAAGCTGCCCGGCTGCATCAAACTTGCCCTGGCAAATCAAATCACAGGCCTTGGCGATAGAATCCGCTTCACTTGCGCTCGCTTCGGGCGCCTTAACCTCTGTCGCTCGCGGGTCCAGCACTGCCGGTCGAGATGCAAATGCACAAGCGCTCGAACAGAAAACCACCGTCGCAAGCAACGTAAACCAAACGACGTATGTCTCTTTGACGCTACGAAGAATATTTCCAGGCATCTTTCGCAACAAAGATTAACTCCTTAAAGCGTATCTGGTATCTCGTGAAGCGTATTTCGTTTCGGTTCACGCTTCACGCTTTGCTTGTTAGGAACACTCGGCAGCCTTGCCCGCACATCCGAGCACGTGCAGCTTGTGTTTCACCATAGCCTTGATGGCATCCCTGCCGGGGCCTAAGTACTTGCGAGGATCGAACTCGCCCGGCTTTTCGGCGAAGACCTGTCTGATCTTGGCCGTCAGCGCCATGCGGAGGTCCGTGTCGATATTCACCTTGCATATCGCCATCTTGGCCGCCCTGGTGACCGCCTCTTCCGGAACGCCCATGGCATTCGGCATAGCGCCGCCGTATTTGTTGATCAGATCGACGAATTCTTTCAGTACGCTGCTCGATCCGTGCATCACCAGTGGAAATCCCGGAAGCCTCTCGCCTATCTCCTGCAGAACGTCGAAGGCCAGCTTCGGCTCGCTCTTGAATTTGTATGCCCCGTGGCTCGTTCCGCAGGCCACCGCCAGCGAATCGCACCCGCTTTTCTCCACGAATTCCACCGCCTGGTCCGGATCGGCTATGTGCTTGCTGACGTCCTGCACCCCGACGACGTCTTCCTCGATGCCGCCGAGCTGCCCCAGCTCGGCCTCCACCACAACGTCGCGCGGATGGGCGTACTGGCAGACCTTCTTGGTTATTGCGATGTTCTCTTTGAACGGCAGGTGCGACCCGTCGATCATCACTGACGTAAAACCATCATCTACGAACTGCTTGCACGTCTCGAAGTTGTCGCCGTGATCGAGGTTTATCGCAACGGGAATATCGGGATTCTCCGCCACAACCACGTCGATAATCGCCCTGAGATAACTGTTTTTGGCGTATTCGCGGGCGCCTCGGGAGACCTGGAGTATCACCGGGGCCTTCTCCTCGGCCACGGCGGCTATGATGCCCTGCGTTATCTCCATATTGTTCACATTGAATGCACCGACGGCATAGCCGTTCTTGTATGCCATCTCAAACATCTTCCTGGTGTTGACCAACGCCATAAAACAATCTCCTTTTGCTCGTCAGAAATAAAGGCTTCTGCAAAATTGCCCCGGGCCGATGCCCCGGCCAACAATCAATCATTACCTGCTAATAACCGCCTGCCGAATCCCCCAGATTCATAGACCGCCCCGGCCCGGTGCCAAGTTCTGAAACACCCTGCGGCCATAAACTGAATACGATTCCTCGTTCGTTGAGCGACTCATCCGTCCGGAACGTCAGGCCCCAGTACATCCTGTGATAATGCCTTAACAAACTGATTTCACTGCCTATCGTCGCCCCGTAGTCAAAATCGATTTGCTGCGAGAAAACAACCGTGTATCGAGGGTCGAGCACGTAGGTTATCGCAAATACGAATGCGTTCGAGCCTTCCTGCAGTCTCTCGCGGGTGGTCGGGTCGGTTATCGTAATCCGTCTCAAGTATCTGCTGCCCACATAATAGCTCAAGTCGGGCCACCGCATACGCGAGAAACCTATGTTGAACTGCTGCACGACGCCGCTTTGCAGGTCATAATTCATATCCGACAGCAGTGCCGTCGTATCGCTGATTCGCCACGCGTAGTCGGCCCCGACGTAGTCGCGCCTTACGCCGTACGTCGAACTGCTGCGCCTGTCTGTTTGCGGCACGTTGCCGCTGTAGGTGTTGACCATCGGGATAAACGGCCTATTCCAGATGAACTGGTCCGCTCCCGCCGATGCGTCGCCGTCATTATTGACGAATGTAACATCCGTATTCAGCCGCATCCAGTCAACCGTCCGGCGCTGCTCGCCGACGCCGCGCTTGGTTTGAAGCCTTTGGGACAGGCCCAGGTTCACAATATCGCGCTGCTCAATTACCGATTCGCCTTCGTGGTAACTGACGGCGGTCATATACGGCCTTATTATGTGACGCAACTGGTCCACATCCAGCAACCGCGACTTCACGCCAGGATAGACCTTCCACCACGGCTGACGCGAGATGCGAATACCCGTCTCGCCGTAATAAACGTCGTCCTCCCGGCCCCCCGTCGTCCCATCGATCTCTCTGTAGAATCCCATCCCGTCTTCGTAGGCCGCCGTGCCCGCCACGAATGGAACCACCTCCGCCTTGCCGATAGAGAACGGCATATCAACCTCGTTCCGCGTCGTGGCGAATGTAAAGAACTGCTCCGGACCTACCGGGGTCGTTGATGGGGCGTAACGCTGCCGGAATCGGCTGATCTGGTTATCACTGTAGAACGTCAGACGGTCGTTAAAGAATGATTGGCCCGTCCGGTGGAATTCGACCGTAGGCAATTCCTCAAGCTGGTTGGCGAAGTCGTTTATTCGCACCTTCGTAAGGAATGAAAGGCCCCAGTTATCCTCAATCCGCTTCAAGTGCAGCAGGGTC
>Ga0315277_10001637_pt1 | contig 32204 bp, 22 predicted proteins | sample YL17G05_15_MG_FD_203695 | JGI IMG/M metagenome (GOLD analysis project Ga0315277, IMG submission 203695) | Sediment microbial communities from Yellowstone Lake, YNP, Wyoming, USA - YL17G05_15 | ecosystem: Environmental > Aquatic > Freshwater > Lake > Sediment | place: USA: Wyoming | collected...
AGCCATAAGGGAAGACCAGCCGGAAAATCCGACGCAACTGTCCCGACGGCTCGAAATCATTGACCTTCGGTCATGCCCACGTTACCAATATCGATTCCCTCGGCCTTTTATGAATAGATCAGGCTAGGAGGTGAAACTGAAATGAGAAAATCCGCGGCTTTCTACGTATTGCTCCTTTTCACGATGGGAATATTCGTTTCCGCGAGCTTCGGGCAAACGAAGCTGGGCTACGTCAATTCACAGGACGTCCTCGAAAAATCCATCGAAGGCAAGAAGATCCTCGCCCAGCTGCAAGGGACGGAGCAGCAGAACCAGGCGGTCATCGGGAAGCTCGACGAAGAGATCCGCGCGCTCCAAACGAAGCTCTCCACCCAGAGGATCACGCTCACCGAAGAAGCGGCGATGAAGCTCCAGGCGGATTTGGATCGAAAGACCACGGACCGGAAGCGTAAGGCCGAGGATGCCTATGTTGCCATGAACGAGCTCCGGGACAGGCTGTTCAAGAAGCTGCAGGACGAGATCATCGTGATCGTCGAACAGATCGGCAAGGAAAAAGGCTATGATTTCATCTACGACCTGATGAGGAGCGGCGCGGTCTACTGGAATCCCGCGCTCGACCTGACCGGCGAGATGATCAAGCGGTACGACGCCTCCAAGGCGGCGGGAAAGCCTCCCGCCGGGCTCGCGAAATAACCGCCTCGCCGGACCATGGGGCCGCCCCAGGCCACGGCCATGTTCGCCGGGGACGGCCGAATCAGCGCCGAGATCCCGAAGCTAGGCAATCACTCGGTCCTCGTGATCGATTAAGCGAAGCGCTCGCCACGGCGCGTTCAGCTGGTTCGGCTCCGCAGAAAATCAACGTCCAGTCAGACTCGCCAGGCGCGATTTGGCGTCGGCGATCTCGGTCAGGCCGGGGTCGGCGTCCTTCCAAACATCGAGGAAACGCTTGTAGCGTTCCGCAGCCTTCGCCTTCTCGCCTTTTCGCTCATAAAGCTTGGCCAGCAGATAGTGATATCTGGGGTGGACGAGGAAAGGCTCCTTGGGTCTCAGGCTGAACGTCGCCAGGCGCTCGTATTCGGCGATGGCCTTGTCCGTCGCTCCGCTCTGCTCATAGGCCCGGGCCAGCGTATCGTGGAGGATAGGAAAGTTGTAAGCGATTAGCGTCGGCCCGTAGGAAAGCGAGATCATGACCTTTGGCGAGGACTTTTCCAGAATGGGGACGGCCTCCCCGGCCTTGCCTTCCGCGATCAGGATCTCTCCGAGGAGGCGGTCGTAGTCGCTGTCCTTGTCGATCTTCAACTCGGATAAAACGGTCTTCATCTCCGCCAGCCTGGCTCTTGCCGAAGCGAGGCGGCCCTCCTTCAAGTCCAGCAGGCCGCCGTAAAAGCGGATGTAGGCTTTGCGGGACTTGCCGGAAGTCACGTAATAATAATAACGGGGGGACAGGGCGGAATAATGCCCCTCGGCGCCGTTGAAATAGCTCCGGCTGAGGCCGACATCTCCCCGGTCATAATGGAACCAGGCCTTGATCTCGTTGACCACGGCGAGCATTTCCTCGTTTCCGAGGCGCTCGGCGATCTCCGTGATGACGGCAAACTCCCTGGAAGCCTTTTCCAGGCTGCCCCTCCAAGCCCATAAGAATCCTTTCGGAAGCCCGGCGAAGAACGGGCCTCCGGCCTGATCCCTCATTCCGGTGATCAGCGGATCCAGCAGGCCGACGGCCCCGTCGTAATCCTCCCCCAGAGCCGCGATGTAATGAAGGGCCATCGTCGCCCAGATGAAATCCGGCCTGACGCTCAAGGCTTCCCGGAATTTCGCCTTCGCCTCTTCGGTCCTCCCTTCCCGGAAATAGAGATTGGCCAGGCTGTCGATGGGATCGGCTTTTTCAGAGGAGACCGCGGCGTACTTGTCGAAAAGCTCGCGGGCCTTTTGGAAGTCCCCGAGGAAGCGATAACGCAGGCCGAGGGCGTTGACCGCCTCCGGATCGTTGGGATCGATAGCCAGGGCCTTCTTCAGGGCCTCGATGGCTTGCCCGGACTGGCGAAAGCCGTAGATATCGGCCAGGTTCTTATACGCGCTCTTCTCCTTTGGATAGCGGCTCAGGAGCTGCTCCAGGATCCGGATGGCTTTTGGCTCGTCCTGCTCGATATAAGCGGCGTGATCCGCCTCGATGTAGAGCCGTTCTTTCTCCGTCGCCTTCCCGGAATTAGCCATGGCCTTCTCCATGGCCTCCCGGCTGGCCTTGGTCTCGAACATGTTTTCGTGCGCGACGGAGAGGCTTTCGTAAGCGGAAGCGAACGTCGGATCGATCTCGACGGCCTTCTTGAGAGAAACCAGGGATTCCGGGTAATCGAATCTCTCCATCTCCTCGTGTCCCCTCAGGTAATAATGGTAGGCCTCCATCGACGAGGTCGTGACGTCCGCGACCCGCGGCTGTCCGGCGGCGGTCTGGGCCGCGGCGGAGCCGATTCCTTTGGCGATCTCTCCGCTCAGTTCGTCGATCTGGGTCCTGAGGATGCTGTCGACGCCCTCGCCCCTGGAGCTGGCGCTTTTCAGAATGGTCTTGGTCTCCGCGTTCAGGAGCTTGACGTCGGTGACGAAGACGTTCCCGGCCTTGGTGAACGTTCCGAGGACGATCGCCCCGATCCCCTCCAGCCGGCAGAGCTCGAAGCCCAAATCCCCGGTGATGATCCCGGTGTCGTCCTTTTTCAGTTGTTTGAGAAGATCCCGCAGCCGCTCCCAGGTCGCGACGCGGAGGTTGCCCGTCCGCTCGAGGTTGGTGATCAAAAGATTCGGGATCGCCTTCCGGAGGTAGTCGTAGCTCGCCTCGCCCGTCTGGTTTTCAAAGCTGATGACGGCCACGGAATTCGCGATCTTGGGGACCGGGACGGCCTTCTTTCCGGGGATGAAGCGCCAGACGGCGAAAGCGATGATCGCGACGCCGATGACGACCAGGGCCGGCAGGGCGAGCTTTTTCGGGCTGAGCTTGACCGTGATCTCCCGCGAGGTGAGGGGCTTCCTCTCGGGGACGATTCGCTCCGTCGTGGGGAGGCCTTTCTCGATGCGGTCGAGGTCGGCTCCCAGGGCCGCGGCGCTTTGGTAGCGATCGGCCGGTTCCTTTTCCAGGCATTTGAGGATCACGCCGCTCAGGTCGGCGGTGACGCCGGGGTTGAGTTGGCGAGGGTCTCTCGGCCGCTCCCCCTTGTGCTTCATGGCGATGCTCAAAGCCGTCCCGCCTTCGAAGGGCACCCGGCTCGTCGCCATTTCATAAAGGATCACGCCGAGCGAATAGATGTCCGAGCGATGGTCGACGTTCCCGGCTTCGGCCTGTTCCGGGCTCATGTACTCCGGCGTCCCGACCATGACGCTCGGCCCGGTGATCCCCTTCTCCCGGACCGAACGGGCGATCCCGAAGTCCATGATTTTGGCGTTCCCGTTCTTGTCGATCATGATGTTCTGGGGTTTGAGGTCGCGATGGACGACCCCCAGGCCGTGGGCTTCGGACAGGCCGTCGCAGACCTGTTTCCCGATGCTCAGGAGCATCCCCAGGCTCAGGCTCCCGGACATGCGGATCATGCTCTTGAGGTCCTCGCCGTGGACGTACTCCATCGTGATGAAGCGGGCTCCCTCCGCCTCGCCGATATCGAACATCCGGCAGACGTTGCGATGGCTGATCCGCCGCGCCAGCCGGATTTCATTGTGGAACCGCTCGATCGTGTCCGGATCGGATGCGACGTCGGGACGGATGAGCTTCAGGGCGACCTTCTCTTTGATCTTGGTATCGAAAGCCTTGTAGACCCGGCCCATGCCGCCGCGGCCGAGCTCTTCGATGACCTGGTACCGGCCGGCGAACGTCGAGCCCGTGGTCAGCTCGGGGAGCGGCGTCTGAAGAGTCACGGTCGCCATCGGCGGATTCCCTTTATTCCTCGAGATGCTCCCCCGCGGACTCGATCATCATCATTCCTCGGGATGCCCGCGTTGGACGGGTCCCCCTGCGTGTCTTGATTAATAGGATATTAGCCAATAGCCTCGAAGTCAAATTGCGGAAAATCGGGATCACGTGATCGATTGAGCGGCGACGGCCTAGAGTTCAACAGCTGATTTCAAGGGGATTTCTTCGCCTTGGCGGCGTCAAAATTATCCATTTCCAACACGATACGCCAGGCGCCGGCTTCCTTTCGCCAGAGATAGAGCCATTTCCCGGAGGCGAGAAGAGAGCCGGCCGGCTCGGTCGATATGATCTCGAATGTCCCGTGCTGATAGGCGTCCGTCCCGCTCGGCGATAAGAGGATCTCCCGGGACTTCAGGCCAAGAGTGAAAGGCCCGGAAAAAGAAGCTTTCCAACGGGCTTCGATCGCCGCTTCTCCCTTACGAGGCGGCTGATTCTGCAAGAGGCTCACGGCATCAGGAGAATACAGATCCTTGAAAAGGGAGCTGTCTTTGGCAGCGAGAGCCTGCTGAAAACGGGCGAATTGAGCATTGATACTGTCAATCTCGACTTGGGGAATTGCCTGAAGGCCGGGCGTCGATGCCCAGCCGGCGGCCGCCGTGAGGCCTAAGAACAAAATAATAATCACATACACGCGGACGCATCTCATCGGATTCTCCTTTTCTGCCTAAAGGAGATTATAGTGCATATCCGTTCTTCGGGAGCTTTATTTCGCCGGCGCGGCGGCCTGAGCTTCCGCGGCCGCGGCCTTTTCCGCCTCGGCCTTCGACTGCGCCGCGGACGCGGCCAGCCCCGCCAGCCCGCCGATCGCGCCGAGGTTCATGGACTCGAGGGCGGAGGACGGGGCTCGAAGGGCTGGGCCCGTCTCCTACTTTACGTACACCCATTTGTTCGCGATCTTGCGCATCGCGAGCATCTGTTCTCCCTTGTCATTGCCGATCCTCAAGCTGATCGTCACCGGATTGGGCCAAGACGACATCTCACCGATTTCCGCGTTGTCGATTTGCACTTCGAATGACACGGATGTCCCCTTCCAATCGAGGGCCATGGTCTTAATCCCGATCGTCGTCTCGGCCGGCCGGCGGTACTCCCATTTCTTGCCGAAAGCCATTTCCTCCATCCGGATCGTCCAGAAATAAGCACCAAATTGAACGGTCACGCTGTCCAAAATCGATACCGACGCGTCCGGGGCGAGGACGAAATCGCCCCTGACTAGGAGCTTGTCCCCGTCGGGCATGTCAATAAAATCGAGCCTGGCTTGGTCAATGATCAACCAAGCCATCCTGAGAGTGGGCGGAGTGAACTTCTGGATTCGATGATTGTATATGTCGGCGACATAAACATAGCCGTGAAATTCGGTGGCGACGCCGGAAGGATAATAAAACTGGCCGGCTCCGGAGCCGAATACTCCCCATTTAATGAGGAAATTGCCGGCGGAGTCGAATTTCTGGATTCGATGATTTTCTCTGTCGGACACGAAGACACTGCCATCAGCGACAACGGCTATGGCCGCGGGGTAGCCAAACTGGCCGTCTCCAGAGCCCAGGACTCCCCACTTGCGAACGAATTGATATGTGTCTTGAGCATATCCCATGATGGGAAAAAGCAGAGATACCGTCACAAGAACAAACAAATATTTTTCATTTGTCCCTCTTTAAAAGGTATGCCCTTTTCGGCATTTTATCGCACGCGGGCGAGGGGTCCATCCCCTCTAGGGGTGATTTGAGCGAGGAGAAGAGGCGTTCGGCGGGCTAATTCCGCGTTCCGGAAATCCGAACCGCGCGATATAAAAATCAACTTCTCGACATTGCCCAGGGAAAAGGGGGACAGAGTGCCTCGTCGCTCTATTTCGAACGGGATCGTTCAATGAGGCGGGTCGTGACCGGAAGCAACGACAAAGGACCCGTCAGCGATCAGCTCAAGCAGGGTCGGGCAGATAAGACCCCGACTTTTTATGATATTTTCGGCCTTCCTGGTAACGATCGAAATCCGCTTTCTTCATCCTCAGCCGTTTCGCCTTGCCTTTGTCGGTCCGAAAAACCACGGAATATCTATAGCGGGAGAGGGTGGGGGTTTTGTGCGCTTCCTTTTTCTCGACGGATCCGGACCATTCCTTCCGGCGCTCCCATCTTCTTATCAAAATGAGCGGTAAAAAGAATAGCACATCAAGAAGAAGATCGAATATGAGATCCAGCATCTCTCCTCCTCGGTCGTCCCTACTTCAATTTTTTCCCGATCCGGCTTTTATCTTTAGCCCAATAGACGTACAGAGGTTTCCCTTTGATGCTGCTCAGAGGCAGAGGGCCCCAGATCCGGCTGTCGACGCTGTTGTCGCGGTTGTCTCCCAGCACGAAACAATGGCCGGCAGGAACAAGCTCCGGCCCGAAATTATCCCTTTGGGCCACGTCGGCGTTGACGTCATCTCGGACCAAGCCGCTCTCCGGCAGGGCCGAATCGTTGATATAAACTTGCTTTTTCTTGATCTCGATCTTTTCGCCTTCGAGGGCGATCACCCTCTTGATAAAATCCATCGAGGGATTATTGGGATTCCGGATGATAACGAGGTCCCCCCGCTGCGGCGTGTTTTTCTTGAAATATTTCGTATCCGTGATCAGCTTGTCACCGGTCATGAGGGTCGGTTCCATGCTTCCGGTCTTGATCCCGTAGTATTTGTATCCTAGTACGCCACTCGCGATATTCGTGTTGATATTTTTGACATTGAAAGAAGCCCCGGCCATCAGGATGATGATGACGAGATAAACGAACCATCGATTGAATCCTTTGAGGGTGAAGTCTCTTCTCTTCTTCGCTGCGAAGAACGCCTCCACGACGGCAAACAGCCATACGCCGATGGACAAAACGACGATGGCTGCCAGGCCGGGGAACCGACGCGGCAGTCCGGTCAGAAATAAGATGACCGGAACGAGAAAAGTCGCGAGAAAGAGGAAGATCCCTTTCGATATTTGCCCGTTATAGAGCTGGCCGAGCCCGGGGGTCACCAGGGAGAGAGCGGCCGCGACGGCAGGGATTCTCTTCTTATTTTGCATAGCGATCCTCCTCGGACGAGTTCGGGCTTTTCTCTTTACTTCGCCGCCGCCGGCTGAGCCTCCGTGGCCGCCGCCTTTTCCGCTTCCGCCTTCGACAGCGCCGCCGCCGCGGCCAAGCCGGCCAGCCCGCCGATCGCACCGAGGTTCATAGATTCGAGGGCGGAGGACGGGACGATGATCAACGAGCCCTTCTCCTTCAAGCCTTCGAAGAGCATGTTCATGCCGCGCAGGTGCAGGGCGATGGGATTGTCCTTATAGTTGCGGGCGGCGATCGCGAACTTCTCCGAGATCTCGGTCTCGGCCGTGCCGAGGATGATCCGGGCCTGCCGCTCGCGTTCGGCCTGGGCCTGCTTGCTCATGGCGTCGGCCAGGGCGGCGGGGATGACGATGTCCCGGATGCCGACCGTCTGGCAGGTGATTCCCCAGGGATTGGTGTGCTGGTCGAGGGCGACCTGGAGGGCCTCGGCGATCTTCTCCCGGTGCTGGAGGAGGTCGGCGAGCTCGTGCTGGCCGATGATGTCGCGCAGGCCGGTCTGGGCGATGAAGGAGATGGCGGCCGGGTAGTCTTGGACCTCGAGGACGGCCTTCTCCGCGTCCCAGATCGTCCAGTAGACGACGGCGTCCACGTTGGTCGGGACGGTGTCCTTGGTCAGAGTCTCCTCGGCCTTGAACTCGGTGACCCGGATGCGCTGGTCGACGTAGGAGACCACACGGTCCACGATGGGGATGATGAGGAAGGGGCCGGGGCCTTTCAGCCCGCGGTACTTGCCCATCCGCAGGACGACGGCCCGCTCCCACTGGTCGGCGATGCCGATCGCACCGAAGACGAAGAGCGAGAGAACCAGGATGATGGCGAACGGCCAGGTGCCGATGACCTTGAAATAATAGAGGGCCAAGTCGCCCAGGGCGAGGATGGTGAAAATGCTTCCCGAGATGGGATTGACCAGGACTTTTTTAGTGCTATTCATGGCCGGCCTCCTTCGAGATGATGGATCTCGCGGACGATCTCGTCCGTGGTGAAACCGTAGCTGAAGGCGATGCTCAGGAGCTCGCGGCAGATGGACTCGAGCTTGTTATGGCGCTCGCGCTCGGGGATCGTAACGCCCGCGTTGCTGATGAACGTCCCCGTCCCCTGCTGGGTCTCCAGGATGTTCTGGATCTCGAGCTCTTTGTAGGCCTTGTTGACCGTGTTGAGGTTGACCTTGAGCTCGACAGCCAAGGCCCGGACGGTCGGAAGCTGATCGCCGATTTTGAGGTGGTCGGCGGCGATCCCGTAGCGGATCTGGTCGATGATCTGGCGGTAGAAGGGGACGCCGCTTTTAGGATCTAACTTGAATGCGATCATGGAGTTACGCCCTCCTGTTCTAGGCTTTTGTTTGTCTGTTTCATTGTTGTCTTATTTCTTTATGACAATATTAATATAATGCGCTATTTGAGAATGTCAAGCGAAAATCCGAGAATATTTTGTTCAAGGGACGAAGCCCTCGCAATTACTTGATTTATATAGTCTAAGCGCCGCGGTTTTCGGCAGGATAAAGGCCAAGCTCGAGAAACGGGGGATATCGAGGAGTGAAACGGATCTTCGCATCGCCGCGATCGCCCTCCGCAACGGGCTGACGCTCGTGACGGGAAATACGAAACACTTCGCCGGGATCCCCCGTCTCAAGGTCGAGGACTGGATCGGCGATCCCGGCTCGATTTGACATTCGACTACCCAGAATCTATATTTTTCCGAGGCAGGCGCGAGAAGGGAAAAGAGATGCTCGATTTGCTCGGTTTCATATTCGATCTCTTTAATCTCATCTTTTTTCCGCCGCTGGTCATTAGAAGAAGATGGGAGCTCCCAAAGAAATGGCTTGGAATCGTGGAAGAGAAGAAAACTCAATCAGCTCCTACCCTCTCCCGATATAAACATACGGTGGTTTTTCGGACCGACGACCGAAAAATGAAGCGGCTGAGGATGAAGAAAGCTGATTTCGATCGCTACCTGGTAGGCAAAACGTATCAAAAAAAGGCGGGGACGTATCTCCCCGAACCTTACCTGGGCTGATCGCCAGGAATGGGGGGACAAGGCACTCTGTCCCCGTTTAATCGCCGGGATGGATGGGAGGCAGGCAGGCGTCAGGCTCTCAGCGCTTGGGTACGATCGTTACCCTCACTTTTAACGCGTATTGTTCCCCCGGTGCGGTTCGCCGAACGAAAACCAGATCATAGGAGCCAAGAAAGCCGGGCCCCGGCATCCAGGAGAAGCGGCCGGTGCGGCGGTCGAGCGTCGAGCCGACGGGCAGCGGCCGCAGCGCGTCGCCGACGAGCATATTGCCGCTAAAGCGCGCCCGGCCCTGCTTAAACGCGGCCGCCTCGGGCTCATCTCCGAGCTCGATCTCGAGGCGGTTTACCTCCGGGATCTCGATCCGGAGAATGCCTTTCATATCGGGGAGCTGAGACTGGAATTCCGCGCCGAGTTCGAATCCCGTCTTGACTCGGACCGGTTTGAACGAGAGCGGCAGCATCGAGAGATCGGAGGGGAGCGCCGCGAGCTCCATTAGTCCATCGGCCGCGGGCGCCGGCTCCGGCGCTGTACCCGAGTTGACGATGTTGAAGAAGCGGGACCCGATCCCCTCGCCCCGCCCCAAGTCGTCGAAGGCGATCCAGTGGATGGTATGGACGCCGTTGGCATAGCCCGTCGTGTTGAGAGAGAACGCCCCGACCGGCCCGCCCAGCCCCCCAGGGCCCCCCGTGTTGTTCAGCCCAGGGAAGTTGCCCGAGACGTCCGACCGGTATTGGTTATACACGTTCGGCGGCGTGCTCAGATTCCCCAGCAACACGCCGTCCACGTAGACCGTGATCGTATGGCCGTCCTTGGGGACCGTCCCGTTCAGAGGCGTCAGCACCCAGCCGAAGTTGTAGAACGTCCCGCTCGATGTCCCCCCTTGGCCCGGCGTGTCGATCGTCCCGAAGGGCTTTACGGCGTGAAGATTGTCGCAGGCGAAGATCGTGGTTCCGAGCGGCACGACATTCCCTTCCATGTCCGTCGCGTAGGCATAGAGCTTGTAGCTGCCGTTCCCATGGTTGGGCAGCATGTTCGTCAGCAGCATGTATCCCCAGCCGGCCGTGGAATTCATCGGATAGCCGGGATACCCCGTCTCGATGTCGGGGCGCGCGCCCTCGACGAGGACGGAGTCGCCGACGAACCATTGCCCGGCGGTTTCGCCGGAAACGGCATCCCGCCAGATCCGCACGGACTGGATGCCGATATCGTCCAGGGCCCACCCCGTAACGGGGATCGCTCCGGTGATATTCTGCGTCCCGTTGACGGGGGAGTCGAAGCTTCCGAAAGGAGAGGCCGTCGAGCCGAGGAGCGTGACGGTCAGGTGGACGTTCACCGTCCAGGGAGAATTATAGGCCAGAGAAGACGTGATCCGGATCGCGCCCGTATCCGCCGTTCCCGCGGGCAGGCCCGCCGGATCGACCGAGACCGTGACCAGGCCGGAACCATTCCCCGAGCTCGGGGTGCAGGTCAGCCAGCTCCTGTTCGAGGACAAGTCCCAGTCCAGGATCCCCGCCCCGGCGTTGAAGATCTGGAACGTCTGGCTCGGGCTTTTTACGCCCCCGGCCACGGCGCCGAAATAGAGGTCCGATTTGGACGTCAAGATGATCGGTTGATTGTTCGTGAGGTCGACCTTGGCCACGAACGCTTTCGGCTGGGTCCCCGGAAAAGGACGGACCGGCGCGCCCCAGGACGCATGGCTGCGGCCGGAGACGAACACATTTCCGATCCGGTCAAGGGTGATGCCCTCGCCATAGTCCCGCCCCGCCCCGCCCAAGAAGGTGTTCCACGACCGGTTCCCGTCGGCGTCCAGCTTTGCCGCGAAGGCGTCATAGTCTCCGGACCAGGCGCGATCGGGCGAGCCCCAGGAGAAATTTCCGATCCCGGCAACATAAGAATTGCGGTTCGAATCCAGGACCAGGGACGTTCCGACCTCGCTGTATGCGGAACCGAGATACGTGTGCCAGAGGAAATTCCCGGAGGAGCCGAATTTGGCGACGAAGGCTTCGTCTTGTCCCCTGTAGGGCGTCACCGGAAAACCCCAGGTTCCGGAGCTCGCCCCGGCCACGTACGCGCTGCCGTCCGAATCCACGGCAATCGCGCAACCGATGTCCTCGCAGGAGGCGCCGAGAAACGTGTTCCACAGGAGAGCTCCCGAACCGTCGAATTTCGCCACGAACGTATCGTAGCCCCATGGCGAATACGGCTTGATGGGAGCCCCCCACGTGTTGTCGCTCTTCCCCGTGGTGTAGATGTTCCCGTTCGCGTCGACGGCGAGCCCCAGGCAGTAGTCGGCCCCAACGGCGATGGCGCCGATGGCCGGACTTCCCCCCCAAAACGTGTTCCATTGCAGCACACCGTCGGTGTTCAGCTTGGCGATGAATATGTCCGAATTGGCGGTATGGGCGTGGATCGGGGTTCCCCACGTCAAATCGCTGCCCCCGCCCACGTAGACATTCCCGGCGGCATCGACGGCGATGGCCTGACCCACGTCGATGGAGGGCGATCCGAGGGAGACCAGCCATTGCCGCGCGCCGTTGCCGTTGAGCTTGGCGGCGTAGACCTCGTCGTCGGCGGACGTGCAGACGACATAAACGTTCCCGTCGAGGTCCACAGCCATGTTGGCGGAATGCAGATAGCTCCAAACCAGGTTGACCGTCGCATCCGTGGCGATCCCGAGAAACGTGTTCCACAGAAGAACGCCCTGGTCATCCAGCTTGGCGATGAAGATATCGGGGGTGAACGCGCTGCCGCCGAAAGGGCTGATCGGCGCCCCCCAGGATCCGCCGCTCAAGCCCGCGACATAGAGATTCCCTTGTCGATCCGCGCCGATCGAAGCGCCGAAATCGCTGATCGCGGAGCCGTTGCCGTCCTTATCGACGGCGGATCCAAGGAAGGTGTTCCAGTTCAAAACGGCGGCCGCACTCCGTGGGGATGTGTTCGGTGAGGCGATCCTCGTCGGCGGCGAAATCACGGACCGGCTGTTTGGGTCGCCGGATCTCCGTCCCGCGGAGCCGGCGAGGATCAAAAAGAATATCGCCGCGAGGCAGATTATGGGCGTTTTTTTCATTTTCATAATCTATGATTGAGCGATGATGGGATTAAACAAAGAAAAAGTCAATGACGGGAGTCAAAAGGGGGACGAGGCACGCGTTACACGCAAGATTCTGGAATTCCGCACGTAGATCGAATCCAGCTTTGATCCGGACCGGCTCGAAGGAAATTCGCGGCATGATTCCGAATCCTTTCCGCCCCTGACATCTGGATTCTCTTTTCCCCGCAAAATTATGAAAGAAGTCCCCAGATGGAAACAGTTTCTGGTAGTTTGAGAAGGCGGCGGGGCCGGTCTTCCGTTCCGCCCTCGTTGCTTTTTCGTTATTGTTTGGGCCTGGCCATATAGATGTTGCCCGTCGAGACGCCCCTCCAGATCGCGATCTTGTCCCGGGCGACGGCGATGCTCCCGTTCCCCCGCGGGTAATTGAACTCCAACGGGCTTTGCCGGGGGCGGAGGACGGCGCGTGCGGGGCCGTCCGTTTTTTTCGAGGCACGGTCGAGGACTTGAACCCAGACGCAGCACGATCCGTCCCGCTCCGAGAGATAGTAAATCAACCGGCCGTCCGGGGACCAGGCGGGCGAAGCTAGGTAATGATCGTCCTCGAAAACGAGGATCCAATCTTTCCGCGCCGGCGGAACGGCGGCCAGCGGGGCGGCGAAGAGCGCCTCCCTGCCATCCGGTTTCTTGAGGATAAAGGCCAGCCACCCGTCGCCGACAGAGAGGGCGGCCGCATCGACGATCCCCGCGTCCGCTTCCAGAACGAGGGTCTTCTCTCCAGTGGAAAGATTTTGCCGGACGAACCGCCGATCGCTTTCCCGGACGAGGGCGAAATTCGGATCATCATAGAAGGCCAGGATCTCGCACCCGGCGCATCCTTCGCGGGGACTTCCGTCCCGACCGCTCACGAAGAACGTTCGGCGCTTGCCATCGATCGTATCGCGATACGAAAAAATGCTTCCGTCCGGACTGATCCGGGGATTCTGGCCGAAGCCGACTTCCTTGATCTCAAAAGTTTTTTCTTCGCCTCCGGCAAGGTCCTTCCAGTGGACCTGGAAGCGGCGCTGCCGGACGCCGCCAAAAGAGTTGAATACGATCTTGGATCCATCCCGGCTGAGCTCGAAGCTGAACTTGGCCGCGACGTCCTGGGACACGGGGACGAATGTCTCTCCGATCCGTCCCCGGTCGGGATCGGCCTCGATCGTCCAGATGTTGGCGATCCAAATGATATTGGCGTAGATGATCCGGCCGTCCTTGAGGACCGAGGTCTGGAACTGCATCCCCGGCCCGGACGTGATCCGCTCGACCGGGCCGCCGACTTTCCATGTTCCGGGATCGATCCGGGCCCGAAAGATATTGACCCCTTCGACGGTCGTGCCCGTCGAGTAGTAAATATCATTTTCCGCCCAGGCAGAGGGAGCCTGCCACGTCGGAAACATGGCCAGGCTGCCATGGGCGCCGGTGCGGACCGGCGGGCCTCCCGCAACCGGCGCGACCCACCAATCGAGCGAGGAAGGATCGTCGATCCTCCGGCCGTTGAAAAGGAGATATTTCCCATCGGGAGACCAGACGGGCGCTGGACTGACGGAGAGACCGACGATGCAGAAATCGGGCAGAAAGGGGACCGGAGTTCCGCCCTGGGCGGGAAGCAGAAACATGTTCATCAAGCGCTCGTCGAGCGACGCCGGGACCGTCACGAAGACGATTGTCGAGCCGTCCGGAGAATAGCGGGGCAGATGGCCGCCGTCCGCGAGCTTCCGTTCGCTGCCGCCGAGCGTGGGAATCTCATAAATTCCGCCGCCGTCCCGCTCGGAACGAAAGACGATCCGGGACCCGTCGGGCGAGAAACAGGGGTGGCCGTCCGTTGCGGGATGCGTCGTTCTTCGCAAAGGAGGTCCGCCGGCGATCTGTTGGACCCAGATGTCCTGATTACCGTCCCCGGCCCGGTCTGAGGCGAAGGCAAACATCGTACCCTCGGAATTGACCGCGGGAGACCAGGCGATCCCGGCTTCGAAGGTCAGGCGGGTGATGTCGTATTCCGACGGACCACCGCCTCGGCCGGGGAGGAAGAGCCGGAGGAGAAGCGCCGCCGCGACGACGGCCGCGGCCAGGCCGAGCCACACGATCGGGCGCAGCCCGCGGCGCCGCGCGGCTTGCGCGCGCAGAGGGGCGCGGAGCTTCCCGGATTCCGAGTCCTCTTTGAGGTCCTGGAGGACGACCTTGAGGTCCGACATGTTCTGCCAGCGCCGCTGGGGATCCTTGCGCAGGCAGCGGGCGATGACCTGTTCGATCTCCGGCGGAAGCGTTTCATGAAGCTGGGCCGCCGGTTTGGGCTCCTCGTTGAGAATGGCCGCCAGAGTGGCCATTCCTGTCTCCCGGTGGAAGGCCTTGGCTGCGGTGAGCATCTCGTAGAGAACCGAGCCGAAGGAGAAAACGTCCGACCGGGAATCGACCTTCTTCCCCTCGGCCTGCTCCGGGGACATGTAATCCATCGTCCCGACGATAAATCCCTCGTCCGTCCGGGGCGGTTCTTGCCGGCCCAAAGTCACGGTCGGCCCGGGAGCGTCGGCCGGGACGGCCTCGGTCAGCTTGGCCAGACCGAAATCCAGGATCTTGACCCGGTCGTCCGGGGTGATCATGACGTTCGTCGGCTTGAGGTCCCGGTGGACGATCCCCGCGGCGTGGGCCCGGGCCAGGCCGTCGGCGATCTGGACCGCGTAATTGAGCGCTTCGCTGAGCTTCAGGCCCTTGCGGCCGATGGCGTGATCGAGGGTCCGGCCCTGGATATATTCCATGACGATGAAATCGGTCCCGCCGTCCGAGGCGATATCGTGGATGACGACGATGTTGGGATGGTTGAGCGAGGAGGCGGCCTTGGCCTCCTGGACGAAGCGCTTCTTCCGTTCGGCGTCGGCCGTCTTTTCCGGCGGGAGGATTTTGACGGCGACGACGCGGTCGAGGTGGGTGTCCTCCGCCTTGAAGACGACACCCATGCCGCCTTCTCCGATCTTCTCGAGGAGGCGGTAATGAAGAAGGGTCCGGCCGACGATGGACATTTTCCCTCGGAAGTCCGCGAGCGACCTGTCCTATTAATAATTCGGCGGGGGGCGGGAAGTCAAGAAAGGAGGGCGCTTCGGATCATTTCAGCAGGCTGCTCCTGATGATGTAGAAAACGATCTCCTTGTACGTCGCGATGTTGTCGCTTTCGCTCATTGCCAGGTCATAGAAGAGCGTTTCGAACATGCTCAGGATGATGCCGGCGACGGTCGCGGCGTCGAAGCGCTTCTTCACCTCGGGCCGGAGGAGCCCCTCCAGGAAGCGCGTCAGAACGGCGGACATCGTCTTCCGGCTGGAGATCGTCCAATCGGCGTGCTCGGCGAGATTGGCGTGCGTGAAATGATGGAATTCGACGTTGAAGACCCGGAGGAACTCGCGGTGCTCGCCGTAGATCCTGACGGTCGCGTCGAAAACCTCCGCCAGGATGTCGAGCGGTGGCTTGTCCTGCTCGAGGAGCCGGAGGATGAGGGCGTTGATGTCCTCGTGGAGGCGGACGTGGACGCCCATGAACAGGTCGTTCTTCCCTTTGAAGTAATTGTAGAGCGTCGGCTTGGACAGGTCCGCGGAGCGGGCGATCATGTCCATGCTCGTCTTTTCGAAGCCGTTCCGGACGAACAGCTCCTCGCTCTTTTGAAGGATGAAATCACGGATCGCGTCTTCCTTGGTTCGCGCCCTGTCTGTCATGGATCCTCTCTCTTTTCCCTCGGGGTCCTCATATCAAAAATAATACCGGAAGGCAAAATAAACGAAAAACGGATACGCGCCGAACTCCGAGCGGAGCCGGGTGGTCGCGGCGAATTCGCCCGGAAAGGAGACGATCTCGGGGCTCCGGCCGAGCCTCAGCAAGGCACCCCCGGCCAGGTAGATATTTTCGGCGACGTTGAACTCGGCCTGGGGGAACAGGGCCGCGGAACCGTCCGCGATGTTCCAGAGGAAGAGTCCCGTCAACGGAACGAGCGGGTGGAGCTGATAGCTCAGGCCGGCGGCGGCGTAATGCCGGCCCATCAGGTACGCCGAGCCGCGGGAATAGGCGACCGTCGACAAGCGATCGAGATAGGCTCCCGACGACGCCGCCCCCGCCGAGTTGTAATGATACTCGATGAACCCGTAGAGCCGGTCGCTCGGGCTGCCGTCGATGCCCGCAGAGAGCCGATAATACGACTGTTCCTTCCGCAGCGGCGCGCCGTCCGAAGCCAGGGCGCCCGGAATGACGGCGGCCGCCTCGAGCCACGCCCCGGCCCCGCCGATGGAGCCGGCGATGTCCAGCCCGAAAAGCGCGTTCTCCCGGAAGACAAGGCCGAGAGCCGTGACGTCCAGGCCGAGGATGGGGGCCCGCGCTTTGAGAAAGAACGCACTTTTGTCGAAGGCGAAGCCGTGTCCGAAGACGTAGCCGGCGTCGATCTCGCTCATCGTTCCGAGAGGAACGCGCCAGCGGACGGCGTCGACGCCGAAACGCTCCTCCTTGTCGAGCTCGTTGAAGGAGAAGGGCGCGATGACGTCGGTCGGGTTGACGACGCGGGCGCTTCCCCAGGCAATGGGCTGGCGGCCGAGGGAAATGTCTCCCCATTTCGTTTTCAGGGTGAGGAAAAGCCGGTCGAGGTTCTGCTGGATGGCGAAGCTTTTGACCGGACCGCCGGGATCCGGGAGGAGCCGCTCGCGGACGTCGGCCAGGCGATACGCCGTCGGGTCGAGCTGGAACCCGAAGGCCGAGCCGGCGAAAAGGGCCGGGTCCTGGATGCGCGGCGAAAGATCATAGGCCGCCTGCACGGAGACGTTCGCGGCAGGGCTCCAGTCGACCTTCAGGCGGAGACGGTTGTTCACGGCGCCCATCGGCGCGGGCTCGGGCGCGCCTTCCGGCCGCGCGGGCAGGAAGGCGACGGAGAAGCTCTTGACGTATCCGCGGACGCGGAACGACGGTTCCTTGTCCGCAGCGGCCGTTTCCTGAGCTTGTCCGAACGCCGCCGGGAGGAGCACCGCTCCGACAAGGGCGGCCAGGAACACCCGCCCCTTGGGCCGCCGCGGCGGCCGGCCCGGCTCAGATCGTCGTCCCATGGATCGTCCTTCCGGCCTCGCGGTCCTCGTCGCTGTGGATGAGGCCGTCCTTGATGATGATGACGCGCCGGGCGCGCTCCATGATCAGCGGGTCGTGGGTGCTGAAGATGAACGTCATGCCCGTCCGATCGTTGAGCTGCTTCATCATGGTCAGGAGGTCGGCCCCGGTTTTCGAATCGAGGTTGGCGGTCGGCTCGTCGGCCAGGATCATGAGCGGATGCGAGACCATGGCCCGGGCGATGGCGACGCGCTGCTGCTGGCCGCCCGAAAGCCGGGTCGGGAAGCGGCCGCCGTATCCGGCCATGCCCAGCTGGTCGAGCATGTCGGCCACCCGGTGCCGCCGCTCCTCGCGGCCGAGCTTCTGGAGGACCATGATGTACTCGACGTTCTCGACGACGGTCAGGACGGGGACGAGGTTGTAGGCCTGGAAGATGAAGCCGATGTGGTCACGGCGGAAGTCGGAAAGCTCCCGGCCGCTCATCTCCGAGAGAAGCCTGTCCTTGAGCCAGACTTTGCCCTCGGTCGGATGGTCGAGCCCGGAGATCAGGTTGAGGAGGGTCGTCTTGCCCGACCCGGACGGCCCGACGATGGCCGTGAACTCTCCGGCGTGGATGGTCAGGTCGATGCCGCGCAGGGCCTCGACGGACACGCCGTTGTCGGTATAGGTCTTCCGCAGGTTCTCGGTGACGATGAGCTTGATGTTCGCGTTTTCCATGGCTTTTCTCCTTCACAAGGTCCGGCGCATGGCTTTGCCGATGCCCATTTTCGAGGCGTAGCCGGCGGGGTACAGACCGACGAGGACGGTGAACAGGAAGACGACGGCCGGGAAGAAGATGAACTGCCCGACGGTCATGACCGGGTAGAGGAGGTCCCGGAAGGCGACGCCCATGTACTCCATGCCGCGGTAGTCGAGGCCCGTCTTGGAGATGATGAAGGTCACGAGGAAGCCGAGGATCGTCCCCAACACGCAGCTGACCAGGCCCAGGGCGCCCGCTTCGTAGACGACCAGCTTGCGGATGCCGCCGGGCCGGGTGCCGACCGCCCGCAGTACGCCGAACTCGAACATCCGCTCGTAGACGGACATGAACAGGGTGTTGACGATGCCGAGGGCGATGATGCCGAAGAGCAGCACGCCGAGGATGGCCGTGGCGAAGTCGGCCAAGCCGGTGACGGAGTGGATCTGAGGAAAGAGGATGGGCCAGCCGACGGCCTCGTTGCCGCCGCTCGAGTAGTCCTTCCAGATCGGGTCGGAGTCGTTCCGGGCGATCTTTGGATCCTTGAGAATCAGGGCGATCTGGTGGACGCCGCCGTTGAGGCTGAGCATCTCCTGGGCTTTGGAAAGGCGGACGAAGACCATGCCCGTGTCCATCTCGTCCATGCCGAAATTGAAAATGCCCGAGACGCGGAACAGCTCCTGGGCCAGCTCGTCCGTCCCGGCCTGGGCGGCGGTCAGGACGAGGCGGTCGCCCAGGCGCGCCTGGAGCGTCTCGGCGAGCTTCGCCCCGATGACGATCTCCTGGGAGGCGCCGGAGCGGGCGGCCGCGGATCCGAAAAAGCTCCCCTCGGCGATGGCCTCGGCGAGCCGGGAGAAGTTGCGTTCGGCATCGGGCACGACGCCGATCATCATGACCGGGCTGACCTCGCTGGCCGAACTCGCCATGGCGAAGCTGAGCGTCCGCGGGCTGAAGGCTTTCACGCGCGGGTCGCCGGCCAGGCGGGCGAGGACGGCGTCCGAGCCGACGATAACCTGGCCGGTCTCCTGGGACTCGCGGAACCCGGCGGCGTGGATCTGGGCTTCGCCGCTGAACGAGCCGGTCGCCGCGTTGATCAGGCTGTCCACGGTGCCCTTGACGATGGCGTCGACGAAGATGAGCGCGGCCAGGCCGAGGGCGATGGCCGTCCCGGTGATGAAGGTCCGGCGTTTGTGCCGGAAGACGTTCCGCCAGGCGGCTTTGAGATGGATGTCCATGGTCGGTCTCCTCGGTCCTCAGGTGAAGCGGAGGGAGCGGGCCGGGTCGGTCCGGGCGGCCTTGAGGGCCGGATAGACGGCAACGATGACGGCCGCGACGAGGACAAGCAGGGTGGGGATGACATAGCAGCGGGCCGAGATCTCGACGCGGATGGAGTCGTAAACCACGCCGCCGAAGGTGAACGGTTGGGAGAACTTGAATCCGTGCCGGGTGAGATAAAGATTGACGGCCGTCCCGACCGCGCTGCCGACGGCGATGCTGCCGAAGGCCATCAAGAGGACCTCGTTCATGATCATCCGGAAGAGGCGGCCCGGCCGCGTGCCGAGGGCCTTGAGCAGGCCGTGCTCGCGGCGCCGCTCGAGGACCGACATCAGGGTCGTGTTGAGGACGCCGATGGCAACGATGATGAAGACGACGATGAGCGAGACCTGGTCCTCTTTTTTCTCGGCCTGCATGACCTTGTAGAAGCCGCGGGCGAATTCCTGCCAGGGCTCGACCGAGAGGAGCGGATCGGAGAGGGCGGCCTCGATCCTCGGGACAGTCCGGGCGACGCGGCCGAGCTTGGGAACGACGACCGCGATCTCGTGGGCTCGGCCCTCGAGGACGAGGAGCTCCTGGGCGTCGGCGATGTGGAGGACGAGGGAGGAGCGGTCGCTGATCTCGTTGCCGCTGTCGATCAACCCGACGATTCGGTATCGCTCGTTGGCCAGGGAGCCGTCCGCGCCCTGGGTGACGAAGACCAGGTCGTCGCCGAGCTTGGCCTTGAGCGTTTTGGCCAGCCCGCGCCCGATCGCGGCCTCCTTGGCGGGGGAGGTGGCGAGAGGACGGCCTTCGTAGATCTTTTTGTCGAAGTTGAGGGCCCCTTTTTCGAGGGCCGGATCGATGCCGGTCAGGACCGCGGCTGCGGTCTTTTCGCCGACCGAGGCCAGGCCGGCCGAAAAGACGTGCGGCGCCCAGGCTTCGACGCCGGGGGCGCGGCCGATCCTGGCGCCGGCGGCGAGGGTATCGGGGATGACCTTGTGGAGGGACGGTTTGTCGAGGTAGCCCTTGGCGTGGACCTGGATGTGGCCCATGCCGTTGCGGGTGAACATGTCGATCATGTTGTTGAAGCTGCCGTCGGTTATGCCGATCGCGATCATGGTCAGGACGAAGCCGCCGAACATGGTCAGGGTCGTCAGGAGGGAGCGGCGCTTCTGGCGGAGGATGTTGCGGAGGGCCATTTGGCTCATGGGAGACACTCCTTCGGGCGCGGCCGCCTATTTCTGGGACTGGAGGTTGCGGAGGGAGAAGATCTCTTCGGCGATGGGGACGTCGAACTGGAGCTTGTCGTAGCGGATGACGGTCTTGTAGCCCTCCTTGGTCCGCGGGACCATCTCCATGACCGAGGGGACGCGGCGCGCCCCGAACGTTTTGACGTCGGTGAAGCGGAGGGAGCGGACCAGGGTGCCGCGCTCGTCGTAGAAGTCCTCCCAGAGCGGGATGAGGTCGGATTCGCGGACCGCCGTGATGGACTTGTCCCAGATGATCGGGAGCCCCTCGCGCGGCCGCGATTCGATGGTGAGGACGCCTGGCTCGGCGCTGTCGGGGCGGACAAGTCGGGAGGTGAAGTCCTCGGCCAGCTTGTATTCCTTGACCAGGTCGTCGTTGGTGAAGTCCGAGCCCATCCAGGAGCTCATCATCATCGACGGCGGGAGCTTCATGACCTTGTCCGTCTTGGGGAAATAGTTCCACATCTCGTTGCCGAGTTTGAGCGTGCCGACGCCCTGCTCCTTGAGCGGGGAGAGGATGCGGACGAACATGCGGTCCTGACCGCGGGTCCAGCCGCGCATGACGAGCGTGCGCTGCCAGTTGGGCGTGATGATCGTCATCGTGATCTCGGCGACGCTCGATGTGCTGCGATAAAGATCGTCGATGTGCTTGAGGATCGTTTGAACATCGGCAGGCGCGCCGGTTTGGGTAGCCGTCGAAGGAGGGGGGGCGGCAGGCCGGCAAGGCAAGACAAGCGCGAGGACGAGAACCGGCCCCACGAAGTGGTGAATCCGAATTCGTTTCATGACCGCCTCCAGGCTCTCCGGAATCTTTACTAATCGTACATCTTTTATACTCTCGTTATATATTACTCACCGGCGGTTTAAATAGTTTACTCTACGTAAAAATAAATTGTCAAGTTAAAAATTGAAATAGGGGGACGAGACACTCATTCCCCAATTTCGTCTGACATTTTTTGTATTAGGGGGTCGTATTGAGGGATGCGTATTGGGGGACGAGGCACTCGTTACGTTCAATCTTTTAAGGGGACAGAATGCCTCGTCCCCCTATTTATTCCCCAATTTCGGGTAACAAATATTGTTCCCCGAAATGAGGGAATGAGTGTCTCGTCCCCCTATTTCTGAAGAATGCGTTTCTGGGCTTTTTTCTCGGCGAAGGTGCGAGGGACATGGACCGGCTCGCCCGTCGCCGGATCCAAGCCGGTGTGATACATGCACGTCGAGACCGTCATCGGGGTCGGGGTGAAGATCTGGACGCCCTCGACCGGCCTCTCCCCTTCTTTTTCGAGGCGCCGGATCTCCCGGGCGAGCTCTTCCGCTTCAACCGGGCCGCTCCCCGGGTGGGCGACCATAAAGTAATACTTGAGATGCTGCTTCCGCCCGGCGCTCGCCTTCCGGAACGCCCGCCGGAACTCCTCGAGGGAGGGAGCTTCCTTGTTCATCAGCTTCAAGACGAGCGGCGAAACGTGTTCCGGAGCGATCTTGAGCAGACCCGAGACGTGGTGCTCAACGAGCTCCCGCAGGTATTCCTCGCTCTCCATCGCCAGCTCGTAACGGATGCCGCTGCGGACGAAGACCCGCTTGACGCCCGGAACGGCTCGGGCCTTGCGCATCAGGGCGATCAGCCTGCGATGGCTGCGATCCAGATTCCCGCAGACTTGGCAGGCGTTCGCGCATCCGACCCGCATCTCGCAATCCATTCCGTACATGTTCGCCGTCGGTCCGCCCAGGTCGTCGATGTAGCCCTTGAAATCGGGGTGCTTCGTCAAGCGGCGGATCTCGGCCAGGATCGACTCCTCGCTCCGCGAGATGATGCGGTCTCCCTGGTGGAGGGTGAGGGAGCAGAACGAGCAGCGGCCGAAACATCCCCGGTGCGTGACGACCGAGAACTGGGCCATCTTGAACTCGGGGAAATCGGGGGGAATGTTCCGCGAGAACGGCAGCCCATAGATCCAATCGAGATCGGCGGTCGTGTAATCCGGCATCGGATATTGGAGGACGGCGCGCTCGGCGTGTTTCTGGGCGAGCGCCCGGTCGTTCGAGAAGGCGATCTGCGCGGCGCAAAACGCCTCGGAACCCGCGGCGACATCCTCGTAGGATGGGATCGTTTCGAATCCCGGCGGCAAATCCCGCCGCACAACGCACGTCCCGCGCACCCCCGCCAGGTCTTCCCCGCCTTTGAGCCGGCGGGCGATCTCGATCGCCTGCAGTTCGCCCGGCCCGTAAACCAGGATGTCCGCCCGCGAATCCAGAAGGAGCGACCGGCGGACCTTGTTCTCCCAGTAGTCGTAATGGGCGAACCGCCGCAGCGACGCTTCGATCCCCCCGAGCACGATGGGGACCCCCGGGAAGAGCGCCCTCACCTTGTTGGCATAGACGAGGACGGCGCGGTCGGGCATCTCCGATCGATACGGCGCGTGCTCGTCCTTGGACCGCTTTCGTTTGAGCGGAGTGGAATTGACGAGCATGCTGTCGATCGATCCCGCGGTGATTCCGAAGAACAACCGCGGCGCGCCGAGACGCAGGAAATCCGCCTCCCCTTTCCAGTCCGGATGCTCGATGACGCCGACCTTGTACCCCTCGGCCTCGAGGGCGCGGGCGATGACGCCTGCTCCCGACAGCGGATGGTCCACGTAGGGTTCGCCGCTCACGATAATGACGTCGAAGCCCACCCCTGTGAGAGCGATCATGGTCAGTAAGGAACTCGCCGGAAGATGAGCGCGCCGTAAACGGCGTTCGCGACGAGCAGCCCGCCTCCGACAAGGAACGGGATGGCCAGGCCGTAGCTGAAGCCGAGCGGGGTCAGGAGCAGGCCCCCGGCCATTTGGCCGAGGATCTGGACCGAGAGCATCAACCCGGCGCTCCCGCCGATGGACTTTTTAGCGAAGAGCCGGGAGACGAACACGGCGATCAGGACGCCCAGGGCGCCGTCGCCCGCCTCGTGGAGGACGCGGAAGCCGAAGGACAGGGCCGGCGGACGGAGCGTCATGAGCATGAGCCCGGCCCCCGAAACGCCCATGGCCAGGAACATCCACCGCTTGTTCCGCTCCGGCCGGAACTCCTCTCGGCCGAAAAGGAGGGCGACGAAGGCCATCACCAGGAGGCCCCCGCCGATGTAGAGCGGAGTCCGGATTCCGGTCAGGCCGAGGTTCTTCTCCAGGAACGGACTGTAGACCGTCCCCTCGACCGCCCAGTGGACGGCGAGCAGGAAGACGAAGAGGGCGAAGCCGAGGGTCTTGGGCCGGAGGAGGTCCCGGCCGTAGTCGCGCATCGAGACGGCGTGGAACTTCTGGCCGGCGAAGCCGCGGACGGCCAGGACGTCGATGAGCGAGATGCCGGCGAAGACGAGGAGCATGGCCCGGTAGCCGCCCCGCTCGACGAAGATCGCCCCGGACAGAACCCCCACGGCCGGGCCGAGATTCATCCAGAAGGCGTAGCGGCCGTATTTCCGGTTCTGGTCCATCTCGGTCTCATCCTTGTAGAACAGACTCTGGACCGAGACGTCCAGGGCGTTGTTCGCGGCGCCGGCGACGAGGAAGATGGCGGCGGTGACGGGGAAGATTCGGGCGAAAGCGAGGGCCGCAAGGCAGAGGGCCTGGACGATGATCCCGCCGCGGATGACTCCGGCCATCGAAACGCGGTCGTTGATCCGGCCGATGGGAAAGGACATGAGGAGGGGCGCGACCGCCCAGGCCGAGATGATCGCGCCGATCTGCCAGCCGTTGTAGCCGAGCTTGATGAAATGGAGCGGGGCGAGGAAGAGGACGGACGTGATCGCGAGCTTCCGGGTGAAGTTCAGGAAGTGGATCCGCGCGTGCATGGGACGCCTATTATAGCGAATCGCGCCGCCGCCGTCCCGGATGGCTCTCGCGTCGCCGTTTTGATCCTATTCATATTGACTTTTTCGCCGTTTGCCGACATGATGCCCCCACAGGGGTAGGCAGCCATGAAAAAAATCGCCGCGCTTTTCTTCGCCGCATTGTCTTCGATGATCTTAGTGGATTCCGCCGCCCGGAAACCCGATTCCGCCTTGCTGAATCCTTCCACCTTTTTGGCCTGGAACACATTTCTCGGGCCGACCGCCGATCCGGGCGGCAGCTCCGGAGGCCAATGCGTCTCAGACCAGAACGGAAATGTCTACGTCTCGGGCACGTCCGATAAAATCTGGGGCAATCCGATCGATCCCTTCAATCCCTACGTGTATCCCGGCGGCGATTCCGACGTGTTCGTCGCCAAGCTGAGCCCTTCGGGCGTCGTCCGGTGGAATACGTTTCTCGGGATCTTCACGAGCCTGGATGGATGGTCGGCGGCTGAAGTTCACCCTTCGGCCATGACCATCGATGGGAACGGAAATGTTTACGTCATCTGCAGCAAGTCTGCCGGAGACGAAGTCTATGTCGCCAAGATCAACAGCCTCGGCGCGCGGCAATGGCTGGTCAGCATCGGAGGGGTGGGCACGGATGTCGGCCAGGCCATCGCCGTCGACGGGAGCGGCAACGTCTACGTGGGAGGGAGCAGCGGATGGACCTGGGGAACACCGGTCCACGCCTTTGATGATCCTCCCGAAGCGTTCTTCGCCAAGCTGAACTCCAACGGCGTGGTCCAATGGAATACGTTCTGGGGAGCGGGTGCGGGCAAATTCGACAACTGCATGGGCATTGCCGTCGACGGGAACGGCAATGTTTACGCGACCGGCAGGAGCAACGCCACCTGGGGGTGGCCGATCCGCCCGTACACCCCATCGGGCGACGACGCATTCGTGGTCAAATTCGATGCCTCCGGCGTCTTTCAGTGGAATACCTTCCTGGGGGCGGCTCCTCACGACTGGGGTCGCGCGATCCGGATCGGCGTCGACGGGAACGTTTATGTCGCCGGAACGAGCTTGGAGAACTGGGGCTCGCCGGTGACGCCGTTCCACGGAAGCAGGGATGTCTTCGTCGCCAAGCTGGATCCCTCCGGGTCCGTCGTTTGGAACGCCTTCCTTGGATCCACAGCTGCCGATTTGGTGAACTCCCTCGTCTTGGATTCGAACTGCAATTCCTATCTCGTCGGCTTCGGCGGTCGATGGGGCTCTCCCGATCGGTCGGAGGGGGGCGTCTTTGCAGCGAAGCTGGATTCCGCGGGGAACACGCTTTGGAACACGTTCCTGGGAGGCACGGGAGTGGACAACGGCCAGGGGATCTGCCTTGATCCCATCGGAAACATCATCGTCTCGGGCACGAGCACCGTTTCCTGGGGCTCCCCGATCCTGCCTCTTCCAGGGACCTGGCCTCGCGCGTTCGTGGCCAAGATCGGCGTGACGCAGCAGCAGGCGATCCTGTCGACATCGAAGTCGGATATGATTTTCGGGGCGGTGGCAGGAGGCCCGAAGAGCTCCGACCAGAAATTCCAGATCACGAACGAAGGAATGGGAATCATGGACTGGGCGCTGACCTCGAACCGAAGCTGGCTTTCATGCTCTCCGACCTCGGGATACGGGCCGGCGACGATCACGGTCTCCGCCGACCCGGCCGGGCTCCCGGCGGGGACGACGGATACGGGAGCCGTCCAGATCGCCTCGACGCTCGCCTTCAATTCGCCGCAGGCGGTCAACGTCCATCTGGGCGTCTTCGCTCCCGGCGCGAGCTTGCCTCCGTTCGGCAGCTTCGATACCCCCATCAACGGAACAACCGGCGTCGTTGGAGCCATTCCGGTGACGGGCTGGGCCCTGGACGATATCGGCATCGATTCCGTGAAGATCTGGCGCGACCCGGTTCTCTCGGCCGGAGAAGCCAACTCGCTCTACTATATCGGCGACGCCGTCCTGGTCGAAGGAGCGCGTCCCGACGTCGAAACCGCCCAGCCGAATTACCCTCAGAACGCAGCCGCGGGCTGGGGTTACATGCTGCTGACGAACATGCTGCCCAACCACGGAAACGGCATCTATAAGCTCTACGCCTACGCGACCGATAAGGAAGGAAACACCGTTCTGCTCGGGACGAAGATCATCGGCTGCGACAACGCTCACGCAGAGAAGCCGTTCGGGACGATCGACACGCCGGGCCAGGGCGGGACATCGGGCGGGACGTTCTACAACTTCGGCTGGGTGCTGACCCCTCTGAATGGGACGGTTCCCAAGGACGGCCATACGATCACGGTCTATGTGGACGGCGTGTTGCTGGGGAATCTGAGCACGCCGCCGAACGTGTACAACCAATACCGGTCGGACGTCTCGAACAACTTCCCGGGACTGAACAACACGGGTGGGCCGGGGGCGGGCGGACCGGTCGGGGCGTTCTCTCTCAATACGACCGGCTATTCCAACGGCGTTCACTCGATCTTCTGGATTGCTTACGACGACTTGGGACGGGGCGAGGGGATCGGGTCCCGGTTCTTCAACATCCTGAACGCGGGTTCCTCGCCGGAGTCTGCCCCGGCGGCCGAAGCACAAGCGGAGCCGACAGCGCTTCTCTCGGATCTCTCGGTGCTGCCGTTTTCGTTTAAACCGGTTCGGGTCAAGACTGGATTCGATCTAAGTGCGGAATTCCTGTCCCGGCTCCCTGATGCGGACGGGATCCTCCGGATCGAGATCCCGGAGGTGAACCGGGTGGAGATCGAGCTCGGGGACCAGCCCGAGGCCGCCGCGTTCCTGCCCGGCGGGGCGCACTATAGCGGCTACATGATTGTCGGCGACGCGCTCCGGCCGCTTCCCGTCGGCTCGACGCTCGACCGCCGCACCGGCCGCTTCTCCTGGATGCCGGGGCCGGGTTTCCTGGGGACCTATGATCTGGTATTCATCCAATCGGACGGACTCCGGTTCACGCGGAAGGTCACGATCAAGGTGATGATCATACCTTTCCCAAGACGCCCTCAAATCCCCCTTTTTTGAAGTAAGGGGGCAGGGGGATAGAAATCGATAAGGATATCGGGAGGCGTCTTGGGCAATCTTTGACGCCCATAAAGACCTCCCTGCCCCCTGGAAAATGCGTGCGGACACGCCTGCGGATCGCCCCTAGCGGCTAGCCGTAAAAGAACCTCCAGGCGATTGACAGACGAATAAGCCGAGATTACAGTTTGAAAATATGAATCGTCTCAAGGGAAAAAGCACATGAAAAAGAAAATAGTCATCGCGATTTTGGCCGGAATCATCCCGATCGCGGCCGGTTCGCCGTCGACGCCGGGGCGGACGAGCGTCCGTCCCGTCCAGGTCCCGAACGTCGCGGCCTCGGCCGTCGGCAATCCCTCCGGGCTCAAAATCGATTTCGGAAGGATCCCCCTCTATTTCACGGCCAACCGCGGCCAGGTCGATGGCCGGGCGCTTTACTACGCCAAGGCGGCCCACTATACCCTCTGGCTGACCGAAGAAGGGCTGATCTTCGACAGCTTCAGGTCCCGTCGCCCGGCGGATCCCGGAGCCGGCGAAGAATCCTCTCTTCGGCCGGAAGACCGCCAACGCCGCGCCTCAGAGACCGAGAGGGACGTTTCCCGACTCGTATTCCTGAACGCCTCGAAACATCCCGAGCTCGTTCCCCTGGAGGAGACCCCGCTCAAAGTCAATTATTTCGTCGGCAGCGACCCGGCGGGATGGCACTCGGCCGTGCCCACGTTCGGGGCGGTTCTTTACCGGGACGTCTATGACCGGATCGATCTGAAGGTCTATGGGATCGAAAGCCGGATCGAGTACGACTGGATCGTCCGGCCGGGCGGCGATCCGCAAGACATCGCCTTCGAATACATCGACATGAACGGGACGCGGGTGGACGCGGCGGGAGACCTGGTCATCGAAACGGGATTCGGCGAGCTCCTGCATCGAAAGCCGGTGGCTTATCAGGAAGACGCGACGCGCGCGTCCGTCTCGTCGTCCTTCAAACCACTCGGCGGAAACGCCTATGGCTTCGAGGTCGGAGCCTACGATGCGGGTCGGACCCTTGTCGTCGATCCGGTGGTCCTGGCCTATTCCACCTATCTCGGAGGAGCCGATCAGGACAAAGCTTACGACATCGCCGCGGACGGCAGCGGCCGCGCCTTCGTGACGGGTTATACAAACAGCGGGAATTTCCCGACCCTGGGTCAATACCAGACCGACCTGACGGGATGGGATGTATTCGTCGCCGTGCTGGACACCACCCAAACGGGCGCCGCGAGCCTGCTCTATTCCACCTATCTCGGCGGGAGCGGCACCGACGTCGGGACGGGAATCGCCCTGGACGCGAGCGGCTTCATCTATGTGACGGGGCACACGAGCAGCACGGATTATCCGACCCTGCACCAATATCAGTCGGATCAAACCGGCGCGGACGCCTTCGTGACGAAGCTCGACCCGACCCAGAGCGGGAATGCCAGCCTGCTTTACTCTACATATCTCGGCGGAAACGGCAGCGATTACGCTTGGGGGATCGCCGCGGACGCGAGCGGCTGCGCTTATGTGACCGGAGACCAGGACAGCACGGATTTCCCGACAAGGAATCCATACCAGGGGGATCAGCCGAGCACGGACGCGTTCGTGACGAAGCTGGACACGACCAAGAGCGGCGCCGCCTGCCTGCTTTACTCGACCTATCTGGGCGGGACCGACCGGGATTTCGGATACGGAATCGCGGCGGACGCGAGCGGCAACGCCTATGTGACCGGATACACGGTCAGCGCGGATTTTCCGACCCTGAATCAATACCAGGCGGATCAGGCCGTTCGGGACGCCTTCGTGACCCGGCTGGATACGACGAAGGCCGGCGCGTCCAGCCTGGTGTATTCCACCTATCTCGGCGGGAACGACGATGACTACGGCATGAGGATTGCGGCCGACGGAAACGGCCACGCCTTTGTGGTCGGATTCGCGGACAGCACGGATTTTCCGACCGTCCATGCCTACCAGACGGATCCGGGGGATGCCAATACCGACGTCTTCGTGGCCAAGATCGACACGGCCCAGGCCGGCAACGCCGGGCTGCTTTACTCCACCTATCTCGGGGGAAGCGGGACCGACTACGGTTATGGGATCGCCGCGGACAGCGGCGGCATCGTCGCCGTAACCGGATCGACAACCAGCACGAATTATCCGACCCTGAACGCCTATCAGACCGAGCCGGGGGACGCGAACTATGACGCCTTCGTGACGAAAATCGATCCTGCCCAGACTGGCGCGGCGAGCCTGCTCTACTCCACATACCTCGGCGGGAGCAGCAGGGACGAGGGCCAGGGCATCGCCATGGACAGCTCCGGCAACGTCTATGTGGCCGGCTTCACGGACAGCACCGGATTTCCCACCCTAAATCCGTACCAAACGGACCAAGCCATAACGGACGCCTTCGTGACCAAGGTTTACGAAAGCGGATTGTCGGCGGGGCTGACGGTGACCTCGCCGAACGGCGGGGAGAGCTGGGAGGCGGGATCGAGCCATAACATCACCTGGACGACGACCGGGACGGTGGGGAACGTTCGGATCGAATACTCGACAAACAACGGCGGCACATGGACGGATGTCACGGCCTCGACGCCCAACGACGGGATTCACTCCTGGACGATCCCGAACTCGACCTCCACGCAGGGCCTGATCAGGATCAGCCAGGTGACGGGAGGGACGCCTTCGGACGTGAGCGATACGGCATTCTCGATCGTAGCCATGGCGACGCTCGCGGTGACCTCCCCTAACGGCACGGAGAGCTGGGAGGTGGGGTCGGCTCACAACATCACCTGGACGACAACCGGGACGGTAGCGGACGTTCGAATCGAGTACTCATCGGATAATGGCGGCACGTGGACGGATGTCGTGGCCACGACGCCCAACGACGGGACTCACTCCTGGACGATCCCGAACTCGATCTCCACGCAGTGCCTGGTCAGGATCAGCCGGGTGACCGGAGGGACGCCTTCGGATGTGAGCGATGCGGTGTTCTCGATCGCGGCCGTGCCGGCGATCATGGTGACTTCGCCCAACGGCGCGGAAAGCTGGGAGGTGGGATCGGCTCACAACATCACCTGGACGACGGCCGGGGCGGTGGGAAACGTTCGGATCGAATACTCGACAAATAACGGCGGCGCATGGACCGATGTCGTGGCCTCGACGGCCAACGACGGGACTCACCCCTGGACGATCCCGAACTCGATCTCCACGCAGTGCCTGGTCAGGATCAGCCAGGCGACGGGGGGGATCCCGTCGGATGTGAGCGATGCGGCATTTTCGATCGTGGCCGTACCGACGATCACCGTAACCTCGCCCAACGGCGCGGAGAGCTGGGAGGTGGGATCGGCTCACGACATCACCTGGACGACGGCCGGAACGGTGGGGAACGTTCGGATCGAATACTCGACGGATAACGGCGGCGCATGGACGGATGTCATAGCCTCGACGGCCAACGACGGGACTCACTCCTGGACGATCCCGAACTCGACCTCCACGCAGTGCCTGGTCAGGATCAACCAGGCGACCGGAGGGACGCCTTCGGATGTGAGCGATGCGGTGTTCTCGATTGTGGCCATCCCGGCGCTCACAGTGACCTCGCCGAACGGCGCGGAGAGCTGGGAGGTGGCGTCGGTTCATGACATCACCTGGACGACGGCCGGGTTGGTGGGGAACGTTCGAATCGAATACTCAACGAATAACGGCGGCGCTTGGACCGATGTCGCGGCCTCGACGGCCAATGACGGCACTCACCCCTGGACGATCCCGGACTCGACCTCGACGCAGTGCCTGGTCAGGATCGGCCAGGCGGCGGGAGGAGCTCCTTCGGATGTGAGCGACGCCGCGTTCTCGATCGTGGCCGTACAGACCCTCACAGTGACCTCGCCAAATGGCGGGGAGAGCTGGGAGATGGGGTCGGCTCATAACATCACCTGGACGACGGCCGGGACGGTGGGGAACGTTCGAATCGAGTCCTCGACCAATAATGGCGGCGCATGGACCGATGTCGTGGCTTCGACGGCCAACGACGGCACGCACGCCTGGACGATTCCGAACTCGATCTCCACGCAATGCCTGGTCAGGATCAGCCAGGTGACGGGAGGGACGCCCTCGGATGTGAGCAACGCGATGTTCTCGATCGTCCCGCATCCGGCCATCGGATTGAACAGGACGACGCTGACGTTCGGAGCAGCGTCGGGCGGCGTTCAGACGCAAAATCAAAAAGTGACGATTTCGAACAGCGGCGGAGGGATTCTCAATTGGACGGCGACGCCGTCGACAGCCTGGATCTCGGCGACGCCGGGGAGCGGCGCGGGGACCGGCACGGTTGCGATCGGTATCGACGCGGCCGGCCTCGCGCCGGGAGCGTACTCGGGGACCGTCGTTGTTTCCGACCCGGCCGCGACCAACTCGCCCCGGTCCGTCATGGTCAACCTGAACGTCTATGACGGCGCCGGCACCCTGCCTCCCTTCGGCGACTTCGCCACGCCGCTTGACGGGACGATCAATGTCATCGGGGCTATCCCCGTCACCGGCTGGGTCCTGGACGACATAGGGATTACGAGCCTCGATATCAAGCGCGACCCGGACCCGAGCGATCCGCCCGCGGTCATCGGTCCGGACGGACTCGTCTATGTCGGCAGCGGCCTCTTCGTCGAGGGCGCCCGGCCCGACGTGGAAGCGGGCTACCCCGACTTTCCGATGAACTATTCCGCCGGCTGGGGCTATATGCTCCTGACCAACTTCCTCCCCAACCATGGGAACGGCATCTTCAAACTCTATGCCATCGCCACGGACAAGGAAGGGCACGTCTTCAGCCTGGGAACGAGGACGATCACCTGCGACAACGCCCACGCGACAAAGCCGTTCGGGACGATCGACACGC
>Ga0315277_10001639_pt1 | contig 32186 bp, 23 predicted proteins | sample YL17G05_15_MG_FD_203695 | JGI IMG/M metagenome (GOLD analysis project Ga0315277, IMG submission 203695) | Sediment microbial communities from Yellowstone Lake, YNP, Wyoming, USA - YL17G05_15 | ecosystem: Environmental > Aquatic > Freshwater > Lake > Sediment | place: USA: Wyoming | collected...
CATGAGGAAGATCACAATATCTGCGCGATATTTCCTGACAAGAACGAGCAAGCGCATAAGCGAAGATCGAAGGGACACTCTCTACTCCCCCAAATCGAACTGGAGCAGCCGCGATTGGACACGCATCCTCAAAAGAAGTACATAATAGCATCCAACGAATATCTTCTCCCGGTACCCTCCTGATACGTCAGTATAGATTTCCGCTCCCGATGCGTAGAATGATGCGGAGGCAGTAGAATGGCAAGCTACACGGCGCAGACAAAGCTTTCCCCGACGAAGATAATCGAGAGGGCGTCGAAGCATTTTGGTGCTGTCACCGGAGCGATGAAGATTACATCCAAAAGCGACACATCCCTTTGCCTCGAGAGCCTTGACGGCTATGTTACCATTACCGTTTGTCCCGGTGAGGGAAAAGCAAAGAACACATTGGATATCGAGACGAGCCAGTTTGATGAGCAAGTCCGAGAGTTCCTGAGATCGCTGTGATCCCTGCGTAGGTCGTCGAAGGGGTCCAAACCCCCCCGAGGACAGCCTAGTCTGGGGACGGTGAATAGGCTGCATTCGGATCGATGCGATGCATTCGGAGCAATCACTTTGTAGTCCAATCCTGATGCTCGTCTCATGAATCTACTGAGCAATCTACGACATAGGCTTGGACTTCCGGTGGAAATCGCGATAACCGCACTTGTGCTGTTGCTCCTGACAGGGACCGTTGTATATCACTATCTCGAGAGCTGGAGCTGGGTGGACTCGTTCTACTTCACTGCCTGCACGTTGACGACTGTCGGATACGGAGACCTCTACCCGACGACCGAAATATCAAAAGCGTTCACCGCGGTATTCGCTCTCAGTGGCGTCTCGATCGCTCTGGCATCATTCACCATTATTGGCACATCCTATCTTAGGAAAAGGGAGGAGCAACTAACGAAGCTGATCCAGATAAACGGAAAGAGCTAGAGAATCTGTGGTCCTCACTTTCTCTCAAAAACCCTTCTCTCGAACTCGTCCTCCCACCATCTGGCGTAGTTCCTCATGCCCTTGTTCCGATTGGCCAATGCCTCCTTGGCCAGATCTCGAGCGAGTTCCCCATCCTTGAGAGTCCAGACATCTCGCTGTTCCGGAGGAACGACAAGGTAGGTTGGCGATTCATCGATCAGCTCAGGAGGCAGTCTCGCCATAGCGTAAATGTCACAAGCCCGCTCGCCGCTTGGGATTCCTTCGGAGTTGAACTGGGCGAGATGCATGAACTCATGGGCTATCGTCCAGTTAGTGGGATACTTCCACCCCTTCTTTCTGGTCTTCCGGACCTCCAACATCAACTTGACAGAGCCACTATTGGACTGGAAGGCCAGGCCGTCGTAGAACCTAGTGATTCCGATCTTCATCCGGGGCCTCATTTCGGGGTAGTACTTGTGGATCCTCTGAAGCCTTTTCTCGAGCTCCTCCCTGACCTCGGGAGGCAGCCTGAGGGCCCTCCGGGTCCAAGTGATGTCCAGGTCCACGGACTTACCAGATGATGCAGCTAGGCTATATCAGATGCGCTTCTGGCGGGTGCTCAGGTCTCCTGGAGTACCTCTCCCTTGATGCCCACGACGATGGTCCTGACAGGGACCTTCTTCCCCGACCTCCTGACTGCCTCATCGACCAGCTTCACCAGCCCGTGGCAGCATGGGACTTCCATGTGCACGACTGTCAGGCTCTTCGGAGAGGCGCCCTGGATCATCGCAGTGAGCTTTTCAAGGTAGGCCTGCTGATCGTCGAGTTTTGGGCAGCCGATGACGACTGGCTTGCCCGTGAGGAACCTCCCGTGGAAGTCCCTGTACGCGAATGGGACACAATCCGCTGCGAATAGGATGTCCGCGTTCTTGAAAAACGGCATTCCCGGCTGGACCAGCTTCCACTGGATTGGCCAGTTAGTCAGTTCGGGGGGCATGTTATCCGTCGATTGGGACGCGAGTTTGGCGTGCCCGGCGTGTCCCTGACTGGCCTTCACCAGCATGGGGTTCGAGGATGGGCACCCGCAGGGCTCTGTCATCGGCATGTCATGATGCACATGGTGAGCCTTCGGCCCGGCTTTTCCCTTTGCGAGGTGCTCCTTGACAGCTCCCTGGTCGAATTCCGGGGCATCCCTATCGACGATCTTCAGGGCACCTTCCGGGCACTCGCCGATGCATGCTCCGAGCCCGTCGCAGAAAACCTCGTTCACAACCTTCGCTTTTCCATCCACGATCTTGAGTGCTCCTTCAGCACACGTGGTCACGCACTGGCCGCAGCCGGTGCACTTATCCTCGTCTATCTCGATGATCTTTCTCTTGGGCATGCTTTGTACGCTCCCTGCACGACTTGTAGAACTAGCCATTCCTGAAGCAGCACGAATAGTCATTCCCGAATTGTTTAGGTTGCTGCACCCGATCGATCATCAGGTGCCCCTGTTCATCTGCTTCCACATAGCCTTGGAGTTCGATCTGTGGACCCGGTCCCCTACCACGCCCGCCAATACCGCGGCTGGCGGCGCCAGGAAAGCCATTATCCCCATAAATGAAACGATCTTGCTTATCCTCCTCATCCCGTAGATGGCCTCTGCGTAGTCAGTATCATCTGGCGGGTCGTCGGTAAAAACCGATCTCTTGATGATGTCCTGCATCTCCAGAGCGGTGTTTGTGGTCATCCAGACGAGGTTCCTGAGGGACGAGTGGCTGCCTCCGTAGTTCGTCCTCCTCTGAAGTATAGCCTTTCTGAGTTCCTCGCCAGTGGAGCCATCAAAGGTCGTGTACGCGTCCCCTACCATGGCAGGGCCGTGAGCGTCGCTGCCCCCCGTAAGCGCCTTATTGGAACCCTCGCAAAGCTTCTGGGCTATCTGGTTGGAGTACCTGTCCCTGTGGGCCGCGTTGAACACCTCGATTCCGTCCAGAGGGAGCTCGAACACCATCTTCCCGAGCGAGCTGCAATGCGCGCTGAAAGGATGCGGGGCAATTGCCAAGCCCCCCATCGAGTGGATCCTGTCTATGGTCTCCCCAACGGAGAGCCCCTTCGGTATCATCTCGTTGATGAAGAGCCCAATGACCTCTCCCTCGACAGCCCCCACCTCTTCACCCATGACGACCTCTACCGATTTCGCCTCCTGCTTGACCTTCACCGCTCCTCTGATGGAGTTGTGGTCCGTGACGCAGAGAACATCTAGTCCCCTGCGCTCGGCTGCGCACGCCAGCTCTGCCGGCTCGGTTACGGAATCCGGCAGGCTGATGACAATGACCTTTGTCATGCCTGAGTACTTCGTGTGGCTGTGCAGGTCGGCCTTGCCCATGGTATCTCTTGTCCGTGCATGCTGATAGGCCTAGTAATGGCTTTCTGCTGACGATTATCGGCTTTCCAGTTCCTCCTGTGCAAGAGGCCTGTTCTTGGGATTATCCGGGAAGTCCAGTCGAGTCTCCTCCTTGCGCATGGAATCCCTGATTATCTGGCCGAAGATCGCGCCTACGATGCCCCCCAAAACGAAGAAGAACAGGAGCAGGATCGTCATCCTGAAGAAAAGGGTGTAGTAGAATTCCGACAGCACGAGATCAAGGTTGTATACGGTGTAGGGCACTGAGTAGAACACGACTGCGAGCGTGTATCCGAGAGCCACATACGAGATGACCGTCATCATCGCGACATCAGTCCTGCGCGCTATGTAACCGGCAGGCACCCCGATCAGTATGGACAGGAGGAATTCTGCAAGCAGGTTCTTGTCCAGTGAGGGGAAGGAGATGTTGGGGAACATGAAGTCGAAGGTCATGAACGCTATGGGTGTTGAGCCCAGTAGGGCAGTAACGATCATCTTGATGATGTCATCCCTGGTGACCTTCATGCTCCTGCATCCTCCGAGGAGTACCTGAGTTCGATCCTGACCAGGTCGTTCAGATAGCGCTCACGAAGATAGTTGTGCTCGAACCCAGCCAGATAGCCTATCATGTCGAACTCATGCACAAACGGAAGCGCGGCGAGAGTGTAGACAGTGCCTCCCGACGCGCTGTAGTTGATGAATCCGTTCAACGCGGAGAGGATGACCGGATCCGTCACGTAAGCTGTGAAATACAGCGTACCTGTTGATTTCGACGCGATTTCCTTTCCTTCTGTGGAGCCAATGTAGTCCTCAGCTAGTTGCATGGCGTATCGATGAGGTTCTGTGCCATTGTACACCTTCACATACCAGCTGACTGAATTCACCTGGATGTCGAACCTGCTCGGATTGACAACGTCTATGCTGAAGCTGATGAATAGCGTGCCGTTCTGCAGAACCTCTTCGCTGTGCGTCGTGCTTCCCAGGACTACCTGCTCCTGGACTTTCACGACCGATGAATATGTGAGGGCTGATCCGACAGCCGCACCCAGGAAGAAAAGGGACAAGACCACATAGAGGGTTACGAAAACCCAGTGCTTCTTGATCCCAGCTGACATTGCCTCGGTCACTTCTATGCGTCCCCCTTCGCGCAGGCCCACCGGGACCAGGTCACCTTGCTACTGGTTTGAACAAATAGCATGCAACCATGTGCCCGTTGCCAACGTCTGCCAATGGAGGCTCTTGTATCTTAATGAACTTTACCTCGACGGTGTCCTGCGTTTGTTTCACTGTCTTGACAGTCACCTTCGCTGCGCCCTTCGCCGCGACAACGCCTTCGCCGGCTCTCTTCTGGAAGTACTTCTTGAGATCCTCTGCTAGCTTCTCCCAACGGTCGGCTGGTCCCAGCACCCTGAACCGTACCAGTTTCTTCTTGAGTTTCATTGGCAGAATGGAGTTGTAATGGGGCGATGTGGAATTTCGCTCGAAATCAGTATCAATCATATCCATGATATCTCGGCCTACTCTATTGCCTGGCATCTTGCCCGACTTGCATCTGAGCACCACTTGGGCCTTCGCCTCTTTCACCTCAGGCTGTTCGATTGACTTGAATTCCGGAAAGCCCGCGCTCCTGTATCGCTTGACGAAGTCCCTTGCGAAGCCTGCGATAGCCTCTATGTCCTTGCCGACCGTGAGGGCCACCGTGGCTCCCTCCCTCGAGATGGCTAGGATCCTGCCGTGCATGGGGTGGTTCTTGTCGGAAATGTCCACTGCCTGCGTGAGGCACTCGCTGAGCTCCTGCGCAACCCTCTCGCCCGATATGGAAACCGACTTGCACTGCACCTCAACGATCCTGCCGCCAAGGCAGACGTCAACGGCGCTCACTGCTTGGAACAAGGGGCTGCTCGCCTTCAGCGTGGCAACCTTCGACTCAATGAACCCCTTGACTTTTTCCTTGCTTCCCCCCGACTTCATCTTCACTGAGAGCGTGAACCCCGACGGTTCGAGCGTCTCAATGTCGTTCGCCATTGGATGCTTTGGATCCTTGATCTTCTCCTCTCTAAGCATGAACTCTGCCATGTCCGCTGCTTCCCATCCACATTCGATGAAAGCTTTCGGGCACCTCGGCCTGAACCTGCATCCGAGCGGCACAGCTATCGCGCTGGGGATCTCTCCCTTGATCGTAATCCTCCCATGCTTGTGCTTGGGATCTGGCACGGGAACTGCAGAGAGCAACGCCTGCGTGTACGGGTGCAATGGCCTGGATATAGCCTCCTCGGTCTCGGCCAGTTCAACTACCCTGCCTAGGTACATGACGCCCAGCCTGTCGCTGACATACCTCGCGACAGCAATGTCGTGCGTTATGAACAGGTAGGGTATGTTGTACTTGTCTCTGAGATCCAGCATGAGGTTCAGGACACCCGCACGGATGGATACATCAAGCATCGAGACGGGCTCATCCGCAACGATGACCTTCGGGTTTATCACGAGAGCTCGGGCAATCGACACTCTCTGTCTCTGGCCTCCGCTGAGCTCATGTGGGAACCTGTTCAGGTACTCCTTGGCAGGGGCGAGTCCCGCATCCTCGAGCGCCTTCACGACCGCATCGGCCCTAGCTTCGAACGAGTCGCCTATGTTGTGGTTTATGAGAGGTTCCATGACTGTCTGGAGCACGGTCGTCCGCGGATTGAGGCTCTCGTATGGGTCCTGGAAGACCATCTGGATGTTTCGTCTGAAGACTTTCAGATCTTCTCCCTCGAGCCTCGCGATGTCCCTGCCTTGGAAGAACACGAATCCATCTGTCGGGTCCTCTAGCCTCGTCAGGAGCCTCCCGGTTGTGGTCTTGCCGCAACCGCTCTCCCCGACGAGGCCCAGGATCTCCCCCTCGCGCATCTCGAAGTTCACGTCGTCCACAGCCTTGACTTTGGGAGCTTCTTCCCCGACGCTGAAGAAGCCTCTCCTCAGCTCGAAGTACTTCTTCAGGTTGGTGACCTTCATGATGACATCGCCAGGCATTTACTTGGTCTCCCTCCTGAGTTCGTTCCAGAGCTCTCTGGCGAAGTGGCAATAGGTGATGTGCCCCGGCTCGATCTCAATAGCCGGAGGGCTCTCTTTGGAGCATTTCGGCTGGACGAATCCACACCTCGGGTGGAAAGGGCACCCCTTAGGCGGGTTGACCAGGTCCGGCGGGAAGCCAGGTATCGAGATCAGTCGCCTCTTTGGTCCCGTGATGGACGGGAAGGATCCGAGCAAGCCTGCGGTATAAGGATGTGCCGTGTTGCTGAATACCTGGGCAGTCTTGCCAATCTCCATCATCTTTCCAGCGTACATGACCCCGATCTTGTCCGAGACTTCAGCTACAACGGACACATCGTGGGTGATGATCATCATTGCCATGTGCAGCTGCTCCTGCAGCTTGCGGATCTCGTACAGAATGCGGTCCTGCGTGATCACGTCGAGCGCTGTGGTTGGCTCATCAGCGATGATGAAGGAAGGGGATAGCGCAAGTGCGAGTGCAATCATGGCCCTCTGCTTCATCCCCCCGCTGAATTCGTGGGGATAGTTGTCAATCCTGTCCTCAGGGATGCCTACGAAGCCAAAGAGCCCGGCCACCCGCTTCCTTACCTCGTCATCATCGATTTCCTCATGAAGTTGGATGGCCTCCTTGATCTGATCTCCGATTCTCATGACGGGATCGAAGGCGTTCATGGCGCCCTGGAAGATCATAGAGATGTCTTTCCAGCGGATCTTCCTGATCTCGTCGTTGTAGTCGTCGAGTGTGCCATCCTTCCTAATTGAGAGCTTCAGCAGGTCCCTGCCTTTGAAGAGTATCTGTCCTCCCTTGATGTAGCCGTTCGTCGGGAGCAACTGTGTGATTGCATAGGCTGCGGTCGTCTTGCCGCACCCGCTCTCTCCAACTAGGCCCATCGTCTCGCTCTTGTCGATGGCGAAAGAAACTCCGTCAACCGCTTTGACCCAGCCGTCCTGAATCTTGAAATGCACTTTCAGGTCTTTGACTTCCAGCAAAGCCAGGTGATCACCTCTTCCTCAGGCGTGGGTTAACGACTTCGTCGAACGCGCGCCCAATCAGGTAGAATGCGAGCGAGAGGAGCGTGATGGCTAGCCCTGGCGGCAGGAGCCACCATGGGGCGTCCAGCGAGTGCCCACTTATCTGCAGGTACTGGAGCATCATCCCCCATGTGACGTAGTTGACATCGCCGAAGCCGAGGAATGCGAGGATCGCCTCCGTAACGATTGCTCCGCTGATCCCGAATGTCATGTATAGGAAGGTGTAAGGCAGGACGTTGGGCGCAATGTGCTTGAATATGAGCCTGCTCTCCGACGCTCCGGAAATGATTGCAGCGTCGACGAAGGATCTCTCCTTCAGCGAGAGCGTCACCGACCTGATGACCCTGGCGATGCCAGCCCACGATAGAATCGCGATGATGATGATGATGTTCGAGAGCGAGGGCCCGAACACGGCGGCGAACAGCAGGATAACGACCAGGCCAGGAAGGCTGAGAACGACATCGGTCGCTCTCATCAGCACATCATCTATTAGTCCGCTGTAGAAGCCTGCGACGAGGCCGATGATCGTGCCTATCACCACTGAGAAGAACGCAGCAGTCAGACCGACCATGAGCTCGGCTCTAGTGCCGTAGATCAGCCATGACAATATGTCATGCCCCTCGTAGTCGGTGCCAAGCAAGTACTGGTTGCCCGACGGGTATTTCCCTGGCGGCAGCGGGGCGATGTTCACACCTGATAGCGTCGATACATAGAGACGGTTGTCCCTCGTCACGACCCCGAAGTAGTTACCTGCTATGACACTTGCACTGTAGATATCTCCCATCTCTGCCACGGGCGTCGCTGCCCCGCCACCAGGCGCACCGAAAGTTGCATTGATTCTTAGCAGCTCGCTGGCAAGGTATATGTTGTCGTCGGCGGTACTGAAGAGAAACATTCTCAGCCCTTCGACATACTCCGGGTCGCTCGTCAGATAGCTGCTGAAGCTCGTGTACATGGTCTGATTGTACTTCACGAAGCCAGTGGCAGGATCCACGCCTGCCAAGAATCCTCTCTCCCCGGTCTTGCCTGTCACTATCAGTGCCGTTGGGGACGGAAACACACCAGATATCTGATAGTCCCTTATCGAGGGCATGATGAGCCTATTCGCCCAGGCGATATCCCCCGTGTTGCGGTCATACGCAATGACCCTTCCGTCCTTCGTCGGCATCATGATAGTCTCCTTGCCCACGTCGTTGGTCGGGTTGTAGGGGTATTGGAACGTGATCATGTTCTCCGAGGCCACAGGCTCAAACGGATCCCATGTTCCCGCATCCTTGTTGTAGGTCGTGTAGTTGCTCTTCCAGAGTATATCGCCGATTCGGACATCGTAGACCACCTTTGTGACGTTGTCCTGGGTGATGTTCAGGGCATATGTCCAGATGCCCTTGTCCGTGGGCACGACAATCACGCTGCCGTTGCCCTTGAAATTAGCATCCATCACCAGTGGAGCTCCGATGACCGTGGCGCTGTCAATACGTACCCCGCTTGTGAAAGACACTATCCGCGGGTCCAGGTCGTACTTCGGCCGTTTGTCCAAGAGCCACAAGTTGTGTTCATCTGCGAACACCAGCGCCATCCTGGCGTCCCTAGTGTCCCTCGCGTATCCGTTCCAAAGGTTGGAGTGGTACTTAGGAACAAAGGGTATCATGTATTCCACGTTCGCATCGATGAGGTTGTAGGTGTACTCATAGAGGACGGAAACCATGGTCGAAGAGCCAGGGCTTTCTGGAGTCGTGTTGAGCAGCAGGAAAAACGACATTCCGGAAGTGTGCGGGAAGTGCGCATAGTTGATGTAGCTCAGGTTCATCGGCAGGTTGTATTCCTGCTGTTCCTCGACAACGATCCCTGACTCCCCCGTGGTCTGACTTATTCCGGGATGAACCGGGAACACCAGGGTGGTGCCCTCCAATGAGTATAACAGTACCCGCGTGAGCGTGCTCTCGACGGGCGGCGTTGTGAGGCCAATCGGCGGCGTCCAATTATGACCTTGGGGCAACTCCAATGCAACATTGTCCGCGATAAATACGTCCTGTGCTGGAGCTCTGAAGTCCGTGGAGTAGGGCGCAATGAAAGGGGCGAAGATTGCCATTCCGAAGAAGCCCACGACTATGCCCATACCCACGAGGCCGGTCTTGGAGTGTCTGTACATCTTCCAAGTTCCTCGGAAGCTCTTCGCAAGGTTCTTGAGCAGCCTCCGGCCTTGCACCTGGAGCTGCGATTCCCCAACACCCTGCTTCGCCTTCCCGGCATCCTTCTCGGTCAAATTCGCACCCTCGGATCAAGGTATCCATAGATGAGGTCCGCAAAGAAGTTGCCAAGTAGGACCATCAGAGTGATTATGAACAGAGTGGCTTCGGCGACAGGGAAATCGAGCTGAAGGAGTGCCTGGATGTAGAGCGCCCCCATGCCGGGGAACGTGAAGACGTTTTCGAGTACGACCGCTCCACTGACGGCGAAGGCGATCGATATTATGAACGAAGTGACCACGGGCAGCATCGCGTTTCTCGCCCCGTGCCCAAACAGCACGCGCCTCTCGGGCAGCCCGATTGCCTTCGCCGTGACCATGTAGTTCTCGCCGATGATATCTAGCATGGCTGTTCTCATCAGGAGAACCGTTCCCGCGAGTTCCAGCAGCAGGAGGACGACAAGCGGGAGGAACAGATGCCAACCGATGTCAACGTAGTAGTTGAGGTTGTCCGTAGGATCGTACCATCCAGTTAGCGGGAACCAATTGAGTTGCGCGGCGAACACCACCAAGAATATGAGGCCGATCCAGAACGACGGCATATTGTAGAACAAGAGACTGACAACGACTGAACTCCCATCAGCCACACCACCTCGCTTCCACGCTATCAGAGCCCCGAGGAATATGCCAATGACATACGCAAGGACTGTCGCCAGGCCGAACAACAGGAGCGTACGTGGGATCCGCTCTTTGAGCAGTTCTGAGACCGATTGCGCGTGCGTGAAAGAAATGCCGAAATCGAACGTGAGCATATTCTTCATGTAGATGAAGTACCGCTCGTGCAAGGGCCTGTCGAAGCCGAAAAGGTGAACCAGATACTCCTTCTGTGCGGGTTTGATGTTCGGGTTGAGTGCGAGCAGGTCCTGAGGCTTCGCAGGCAAAGACTCGAACATGATGAAGATCAATGTCAAAATGATAATCAGGGTTATGACGGTCTGGATGCTCCTTTGAATGATATACCTGGACATCCCGGCCATCTATGGCATACCTCCCCAGTTGCTTGCTTCGGCCGTCTGCGGACAGGAAATCCTTTACTTATATATCTTTGGTACATTGGTTGGCGGGCTGTTGACCCGGATCTGAGATGGCTGGTCCTAACAGAAATCCGAAATGAAAAATGAAACTTTGGAAGAGGTTTGCATAAGTGGTTTGTCACGCCGTGAGGTTACGTCTTCGGAAGCTCCTCTTCCTCGGGCTTGGCGGGCTCGGCAGCGCCTGTCCCAGCGGCCTTCGGTCTGCGCATCAGCCACATCAATAGGACCAATACGGCGACCACCCAGCCGACTATTGCAGCGCCCCAAGCGACCCAATCGGTCTTCTTCGCCGCTGCCGCTGGTTCCTCAACTGTGAACGTTACGGCTACATCGCTGGATACTCCCAGCATGTCCGTTGCGTTCACATGCACTGTGTGCTCACCAGCAGCAACGCTCGAGAACATCTTCTTGACGTCCCACGTCTTAGCACCCGCAGTCCCAGTCACAGTCGTCGCGGAGCCAGTGTCGAGCTTCAGTGTCACGACTTGTATGCCGTTCATGTCGTAGACTGATCCTGTCAGGTTGACGAACGGGCCGACAACCGTCGAGCTCGCAGCTGGAGACAGCACGGAAACCGCAGGTGGCGTGTTCATCACGGCAATTCTTGCCACGGCTGAAGACGCATCATATCCCGGCCCTCTTGCCTTCGCCTCGACGAACACGAACGCAGCCTTTGCTCCCGATAGCTGTGATGTATCCACCGAGAACACGGCGACGCCGCTTGCATCTGTCAGAAGCACTGGTTGCGCGACCACGCCTCCTGATACAAGCTCGACGTTCATGTTCGGCAATGGCTTGCCATCAGCATTGACAACCGTTGCCTTGACCGTCACCAAAGATCCGATTTGTTGGACATCCTTGATGGGGTCTATGCTCACGAAGGCCTGTTGCGGGAGTATGATCAGCTTGGACTGTGCATACAGTGTGATTGTCTGCGACATGGTCGGCCGCACATACAGATCGGGCGTAGCTGGCGAGCCGGGTACAGCGAAGTCCGGCTCTCTGCCGATAGCGGCTATGGTGAAGTCTGCATAGCCAGAAGAGCCTGTCTTGAGTTCGATCGTCCCGACCCTGTCGACAACTCCGGCAACTGATGCGCCGTCCTTGGCGAGAACATCTATCACTTGTCTCCGGCTCGGGAAGACGGTATACTGCACGCTATACAGACTGCCGCCGCTTGTGACCAGCTCGGATACACCGATCGTGGCGCCGCTGACCGGGTTGTTGTCTTGGTCATACACATATGCCCGGACTCTCGCGTAATCGTATCCAGGCGACTGCCATGTAAGCACACCATGTGTCTGCCATGATCCCCAACCTATCTCCCAGTTCATCGGATCGGCAACCCACTTTTGGACCGTGTATGTCGTCGAGACAACGTCCATCGACCTGCCGACAACGAACTGTCCATTGATCATGGACTGTCCGTGGATCTCGTAGGCCAATGTATCGGTGTTGAACGAGCAGTCTCCCTGCGGTATCACTACAACATCAGTTGCCACGTCGATCCATGAGGATTGCTTATCGGACAGCCAACCCGACGCGCCCTTGCCGCCCAACCAGATATCGTAGGTGCCCGCAGTTATGGTGATACCCGGGGTAGGCAGCACAACCGACCCGTTCCAGTCGTCATTCCAGTTGGGCTTCCCATCTACTACCATTCCCCAGTACAACGGACCGTTCCACGGGTCCCAGTTATCTGCCCAGTTGGACTCGTTGCTCCAGTAGCTGTTCAACGGCCCGGACCTGACGGTGTTCATCTTGTCCGCAGCAGTGATGATGTTTATTCCCCAACCATCCCAGGTGGAGGTCCAGTAGGCATCATTGTCGGGCCACGCAAGAACACCGTAAGGCGTTCCAGAGACTATCAGGCTCGCGTTGATGCCGTCTGCGTCCGCACCAGTCTGGTCCCAGACATGCACAGTAGCAGTCAGCTCGGCCGCGAGGTAGTCCATGTACGGTGTCCCTCCGTAGTCTATGTAGCCACCGAATATTTCCTCAGTGGGCGGAGTAGTGCCAACATAAGGTATGGTAACTGTCGAAGATGCTGCATTGGACGACGCGTTGCCGATCGTGACCCTGAGTGCATACGAATCTGCGTCGTTATTGACAGTCACGGCGACATCTGCGACACCTCCTGAGCCAGTCACTACATTGTCTACAACAGGGCTCGCGACCCGAGACATGTTGTTGTAAGTGACTTCGAGGCGCTGGCCAACGAGAGGCGCACCAGCGGCGTCCATCGCTGTGACATGTATGGTCGTCGTCCTCGGCGGTGCGGCGCTACCGGCCCGCAGTGCGTTGTTGGTCAAACCTGTGATCTCTACCAGACGCCAGTCCGGTAGATTCTCATTGTAGATCAGCATGTTCGCAGCTGCTGTGCCTTTCCACATATATCCTGCCTTGCTCACGTTGTAGGACAACGTGAGAGTCAGGTGTCCGTTGAGTTCCAGGTTCGCGACAGGCGCAGAGTAGTTCATGTTCGCCTCACCGTCAGCGTTAGTGGTGACAGTAGCATTATCGACCGAACCGTAGCCGATGATTGCCTCATCAACCATTATCGTCGCGCCTTGCACCGGTTCAGCGTTCTCATCGGTCACCGAGAAATCCACCTGAGTGGTTTCGCCGGGTCTCAGCACCATCATCTGTGGCGTCGCAGTCATGTACAATGATGCGGCTTTCAAGGTGACAACCTTGATTTCCGACCTGTCCCAAGAGCTCACGCCTCCTTTCGCGACCGTCGCATTGACCCAAGACGATCCTACGTGCACAGAAGTGATGTTGAAATCGAACACACCGTTCGCATCCGTCACTCCTGTTGCTGGTGTTACTCCCACCGAGGCGGTACCGTCAATACCAGTTACTGCCATCGTGACCGCAGCTCCGGTCACTGGCGCCCCGAGGTTGTCGATTGCGACAACGTACCCTGGCGCTGTCTCACCTGACAACAGCTTCCCGGGCATCGATATGCCCGCGTTCACAGTCTGCGATACACCGCCGGTTGTTCCAGCAGCGCCCGCACGTTGCAGGTTGCTCAGGCAGAAGATGTTCGCCCCTGCATACCACAACGAGCCAAAGAATAGCGTCCAGCCGGTCCAAGTGGTTCTGTATGCTTCTATGTTGGTTCTGTAATACAGGACATTCACAGGCAGCGCCTTGGCGAGAATGCCCTCAGCTGCCTGCGTCTTGGAAATCTGCGTGTCCCTGTCGTACGTGCCCTTCGCGTCCTTGCCGAGCTGGATCACATCGTGTGCAGCCTGCTTTGTCCATGCATCGGCTCTGGTGTTGACGCCAAGGAGTTCCTCGTAGAACGGATTCGCGTCCGCGCCGTCGCCCCAGAAACCGAATGTGTTCTGGCTAGCCTTCGGGCCAAGGATGTCGAATACGTTGCCCACCGGATCGCTGGCGAGTGACCACCCGATTATGAGCATCTGGTAGTCCATAGATTGCAGCCTCGAGACGAGCGTGTCGAAGTCGATCGCCTTCGCCTCTGCGTTGATACCACAGTCCCTTAGGTTTTTGGCAATCGCCTGGCCCGCCCTTATCCTGACGGGGTCGTAGTCTGCAGGAGGCGTCAGTATGATTAGTTTCTCCATCGGAGAGCCGTCCTGCTGCTCCCTCCAGCCGTCACCGTTTCCGTCAAGGAAGCCAGCTGCGGTCAACAGGGCTTTCGAGGTTGCTAGGGTCGCATCGAACGGGTAGGTTTCCACGTTCGTGTTAAGCCATGAGCCCCAGAACGGGGGCAGGGCAGCCGCTCCTTGCGAGCCAAACCCGCCCATGTATATGTCCACGATGGTCCTCTTGTCAATCAGGTGCGAGACTGCCTTCCTGAATGTCAGGTTGCCCATCGGGTTGTACTTCTCATTGAATGCCAAATAGAAGTACCCGTTGTCGACTCCGTATGCGAGTCCGACATCAGGGTCGGCTTGTAGGCCCGGAACCCTTCCCGCAGTCACTGGCCACGAGATGTAGTCGACCGCACCGTTCTGAAGGGCCAGTATGGCAGTGTCAACGCTTGCGTAGATCTTGAAGTAGAGCGTGTCAACGTTGGGGGGGTAGATCGTCTTCAAGCTAGGGGTCGTGAAGTTCTTGCCCCAGTATCCGGTGTACTTCTCCATCACCCTGTAGGAGCCCGCGACTCCTTCCTTGTACATGTATGGACCAGTCCCGGTTGTGGCGGCAGGATCGTTCCAGCGCGTATCGACCAAGCCACCTGAGCCGACATGATTCTCCCAGATGTGCTTCGGAACTATCGGGATCCCAAGTGTGACTCCAACGAACTGGCCGTAGACGCGCGGCAGTACCATCTCCACAGTGTAGTCGTCCACCTTGATCACGCCAGCGTTGATTTCCGTCAGGTTCACAGTCCCGTCCTCATCGATATCGAACGCGTTGACGATGTTGGACGTGTACACGGTACCCTCTCTGAGCATCTTGAATGTGAACACCACGTCATCTGCGGTCAATGGGGTGCCATCATGGAATGTCACACCTTGCCTAACTTTGATCAAGAATGTGAAATTGCCTGAGTAGTATGTCCAACTCTCCGCAAGAAGTGGGTAGTAGCTCATATCTATGTCAATCCCTGAAAGGCCCTCGAAGCCCCAGGCGATGACGTTCGCTTTCCACACGCTGTTGGATGCCAGGTTCCAATAGTTGAAGTCTGGCAGGTCTTGCTGCATTGCTACGAACAGCGTTTTCTCGTCTCCAGCTGCCGATGCCGCCGCCTTGGCGGGGACCGCCATGACAGCGAGTCCCGTCAACAGCATAGAGATCATCACAAATCCAGCGAGTATTCTTCTACCTTTCATGCTGATTTCCTCTCCTCTTGACCCCTTAAACAGAAGCTGCGCACGCTATCGCCTCTCATAATATATGAATGTTATTCTGCACGGGCGTCCAGTACACGTTTCTTGGTTGGGGTTCCTATCCGTTGTAGATACTGTTCTGACCTGGTCAAGAACTGTAGCAGACTCTTGAGCACTACTGTCCTAATAACGCCCGCGAAATGCCGACTCGGAGTACGAGTGCTCTCAAGAGCAAGCTCATCGTCGGTGCGGCTTGGACCTAGTCAAGCCGTTTTCTTCATCTTCTTTTTCGCACCCTTCTCCTGCATCGCGTCTTTGATTACATCAGAGATTGACGCAGGGTCCGCGCAGTTCCACTCGCCGCAGAAGGGGCATCTTGACTGGTTCTCTTCCAGGTCGAGGTCCTCGACCTTGCCGGAGTAGTTGACGGTGGCGGGGTAGTTGTTCTTGCACTTCTTGCATTTGTACTCAAGCTCTATCTTGGGCATCGTCCGGCTGACAGACGGTCACCGCAATAAGCTTTTTCGACCTAAACCGCCGGTCCCCTCGTCCTCCCTCTCGGGAAGCTTTTTGCAGACGTAGAATCCTGTCAGGTCCGCTGAGGCACGGTGCGGTGAGCAGGGATGACTAGCAAGAACGATGATGAGAAAACGCTTAGAGAAGTCTCCGCTTCTGGAAGCCATTTCCAGGTCGGGGTGTCTCTCGGCAAGCAGTGCAAGGACATGGCGCTCAGGATGGAGAAGAGGTTCCGCGGGTCGATCGCGGCCATCCCTGGCATGACCGTCGCAAAGGCGATCGCCTTCTCAAAGAAGACCCTTCCGCTCACCACACGTTTCTATCCTGAGTATGTCGAGGAGCTCCAGGGCTATGCCGATGGCACAGGCTTGAAGTTCGATCTGGTGTATGCCATGGTTTGCGACTACCCCGGTCTGGGGAAGAAGGGCTGTACGGACATAGCCGTGAACTCGCAGTGGACCAAGGAGGACTGTGTTTACGCCGCCCACAACGAGGACGTAGCACCATACAGCATCTCCGATGTGGCAATAGTCAGGGTCAAACCATCGGACGAGCCGGGATTCATAGCAGTCTCGCACGGCGGCATCTCCCCGACAACAGGGATGAACAACGCTGGGATCAGCCTGACCGGGAACGCGGTCGTCCCAAATGATGTCAGGTTGGGCATACCAAAGGACATAGCCGTCAGGAAGGTCCTCAGGGAGCAGAACCTGTTCGACGCCCTTAAGGCATCAATGCCGGAGGGAAGAGGGCATAGCTACAACAACATCGTTTGCGACTCCAACGGAGAACTCTACAGCATGGAGGGCTCGGCTACTGCTTTCGATGCTATGTACGGAGACGATGGGTACCTAGTCCATACCAACCACTATCTTTCGCCCAGGATGTGGGGGTTCGAGGACAACCTGCACACACGCATGTCCTCGATAATCAGGTACAATCGTGCCAGGAAGCTCTTCAAGAGAGAGCTGGGCCATGTGGACATAGCATCCTTCAAGCGAGTGCTGTCGGACCATGTCGGGTATCCGGAGTCGATATGCCGTCATCCGAACCCCGCGGTTGAGGTTGACGACCAGGCGGTTACGATCTTCTCTGCCGTTTTCGACCTGACTAACAAGGCTCTATGGCTATGTGCTGGCCACCCGTGTGTGGGAACCTATCGCAAGTACCAGCTCTGATGCCTGTCACTTCCACTCATGCCTTAGGACTTCGCCAGCTCTGACCTTCACCTGTCTTCCGTTGTCGACAGCTATTGTTCCGTTCACGATGACGTATGGTATGCCCTCTGGGTACCTGTGCGGGAAGTTCTCGTAGGGGTAAGTGTGCGGCCATCTGTTGGTCGCTCTATCTTTGAGCCTTGGCATATCGATCATAGTTATGTCCGCCCTCATCCCTGGCCTTAGAAGCCCCCTGTCGAAGAGCCCTATCTTCTGCGCAGGGAAGCTCGTCATCTTTCTGATGGCCTCCTGCAGGGTCATCAGAGGCTTGTCTCTGACGTATCTCTCCAGGATGCCCGGGTGCTCCCCAAAAGCGCATGGGATGTATCTCGGAGGCTTCGTCAAAGGACCAGTCTCTGACCAAGTCGCGCAATCCGAAGACACCATGACAAGCGGATGGACGAACAGCGCCTCGATGTCCTTCTCGCTGATGTAGTCGAAGATGGCCGTAATCTCGTTGTTCTCCTCGACGATGAGGTCGAAATAGGTCTCGAAGGGGTCCTTGCCCCGCTCCTTGGCTATCTGCTCGACCGTCTTGCCGACCAGCTGCTTCTGCCTTGGGACGTTGAGCATGAAGATCCTGTCAAACCTTCCGTGCTTGAGCAGGCCAGAGGGACCGAACGCAGGCAGCTTGTCCTCGACGATCTCCCTCTTGATCCTCTCCCTGTTCTTGTGATCGGCCACCTGTGCAAGAAGCTCTGGCTTCCTCAGCTCGTGCATGTACTGAGGTAGGGCGTCAGCCAGGTAAGGTGCGAGGTCGGTATGCATGTCGTTGTCCACGGTAACATCCACGCCCCTCTTCCTGGCCTCGTCCGCGAGTCCGAGAGTCTCCTTTGTCCTGCCCCAGGCACCGTACTTAGGGCAGTTGTGAGAGATCTGCACAGGGCACCCGCTCTTCTCGCCAATCAGTATGGCTTCCTTGATCGCCTCGGCGATGGTTTCACGCTCTCCCCGTATGTGCGATGTGTAGATCCCCCGGTATTTCGCGACTACCTTCGCCAGCTCGATGATCTCAGGCGTCTTGCCGAAACAACTCGGGGGATAGACCAGACCGGTGGACATGCCGAAAGCCCCTTCTTTCATGGCATCTTCGACCAGCTCCTTCATGAGCTTGAGCTGAGCCTTGCTCGGTTCCCCCCTGTCCGCTCCCATGACGGCGGTTCTTACCGTTCCGTGACCGACCAATGCCGCAATATTGTGTCCAACACCGCGCTTCTCCAGGGTCTTCAAGTACTGGTCGAAGGTCCGCCAGTTCATCTCCTTGACAGTCCCTGACCAGTCGCTCCAATAGTTCAGCATCACGTCTATGTTCGGCTCCCGCAGAGGCGCTACCGACGAGCCGCAATTGCCGACCAGGTGAGTCGTCACTCCCTGTCTCAGTGTGCTGTCGCAGCCAGGGAACACGATCGCCGTGACATCTGAATGAGTATGGATGTCTATGAAGCCAGGAGTGACGTATAACCCCTTTGCGTCGACAGTCCTGCCACAGTTCTTTCTCTCGATCTTGCCGATCTTGGCGATCTTCTTGCCAGAAACGCCGATGTCGCCAACATACCATGGGTTGCCTGCGCCATCGACGATTCGTCCCCCGAGTATTCCGATGTCGTACTTCAGAGAGCTCACCGGCCGCCGTATGCGTATCGAGATATTTACTGATTGACGAGCTCACCTGAATAGGTGGATCAGGGTCCCGGACCAGATCTTCGGGAAGAAATAGGTGGACTTCTGTGGCATCCTCTGCCCTGTCCTCGCGACCTCCATGACCTGTTGGACGCTTGGGGGCCTGACGAAGAAGCAGGCCTGGAACTCGCCGGATTGCATTGCAGCCTTCGAGGCCTGCGTCCCCTTGACATACTCTATGTTGATCTTCTTGTCGAGCATCTCCTGCGTGAACCCCAGCATCGCCTTCAGAACTCTTTCCTGCAGCAGGAAGACCGACAGGCCGTCCAGTGGGCTGGCTGCCTGAGCATCCTTCTTCCGGCTCGCCAACATGAACAGGTTCTTGGTTGCTATCCAAACGCCAAAAGCCCCGGTCGAGGAGCTATCGACAGCCTTCGTCAGCTCCTCCGGACTCGCGTATTCCTTGATCTCGAACTCCCGCTCGAGCCTCGTTCGGAGTCCTGATACCTCCTCCTCGGAGAGGCCTCTGACGAGCCTATGCGTCGGGAATATCACCAGGCCTGGGTTTCTGAAGCTCACGAGCGTCGCCAGCACGAAATCGTAGGGCATCTCACCCTCGGGCCTGTCCTTTGCCCTCATTCTGTCTCGATACTCCAATGAAACCTCGTATCTGTGATGCCCGTCTGCAATAAGGAGCCTCGCCTTTTCCAGGATGGAGGAGACTCTCGAAACGGTCTCGGCATCGGACATCTTGATGATCCTGTGGTGAACCCCGTCGGTATCAACGAACCTCAGCAGCTCCTCGCGTTTTCTGCTCCCTTGAAGGATACCCTCGATCTCCCCCGTCGGGTCGTCGTACAGCATGAATATCTGTTCGAGGTCCCCCTTGGTCGCAGTCATTAGCTCCAGCCTGTCCGACCTGTGCTTCTGGATGGTCATCTCATGCGGGAGAATGCCGCCCTTCGATAGGTCCTCTAGCTGCACCAGCCCTACTATCCCCGAGCGCACTCTTGGAGTCCCGTCGGGGGACTGGAATGTCTGCTCGTAGATGTAGAATGCCCTCTCGGGGTCCCTCACAAATACCTCGTCATCCAGCCACCGGTCGAGCCTTCGCGCCGAGAGCTGATACGCGTCGTTCTCGTTCCCGAGGGTAATGTGTGTGATATTGAGCCGATCCTCCTTGAGCCTCTTCTCCATCCCCTGGTCGATCACATCATACGGAGGGGCCACAAACCTGGTGAGATCTTGGCCGAACCTGGAAGTGTTGTAGTGAACTGCTGAGAAGGGTACGATTCGGGCCAAAGCTCGTCACATCCAGGCGAGGCCTTGATGATGCCCGCATCTAAAAAAGGTTGGCATCCAATCGGACTGGTGGCTCCAGCGCTTATCCTTCCAGGATTGGCACGTATCCCGTCCAGACGCCCTCGTCCTCGAGGTTCCTCAGGCTATCCTCCAGCATGCCCAAGTGTCCTCTCTCCATCTTCTCAAGCCTCTCGAAGATCTCCTTGAGGTCATGGGGCGCTCCCTTGGCGTGCTTCGAGTAGAAATCTATCGACCTCTGCTCGGTCCTGATGCCTAGCTTGACAGCTGAGATCGCGTCTTTCGCAGCGATCGAATTCCTCTTCACCTTCTCAGGGAAGATCTCCGCCATGCCCTTGGCCAACATCTGCTTGGAAGGCTTCTTGGCCTCTCCACCCAGCTCCCGGAGCTGCCTTGTCAGTATCTCGACGTGCTCTTTTTCGTCCTCGCCAAGGCTCTTCATCAATGCTTTGGCCTCAGTGTCGGCCACGAGCTCCTGGAATCTGACATAGTACTCATGTCCATAGTGCTCGAACTCGATCGCAGTCGAGATGATCTTCTTCGTGTCTGCCATTTGCGTCAATCCTCACGCCCGAATCTCTCCTTCCCCTCTATTAAGTGTTTTGCCGAAGCTCCGGCAATTGCCCCTTCTTCCCATTTATTGGGCCTGGCCAGACTCTCAGGAAATGATTGCCATGTGTGACACCCTAATATATATCATAATGCAATTAGAGCGGTTGGCCCCACCCCAGGGTCGATCAAGAAGGACTCCACATGTTCATCTGTTCTGAGGAGGGCTTCATATGAGCCCTGAGCCCCGTAGTGACCGCAACCCCTCAGATCCCATAGCCCCGGCAACTGCTGATCTCACTGCAACGATCCAGAACATAACGGAGCGTATTGCGAGAGGAGATCCCGTTGCAGACACCGTGAAGGCGGTGTTCTCCGGATTGCGGGATATCCTGGGGTTCAGGGAAATCGAGCTGCAGGCGTCCAGCGAAACGCTGAGACAAGCCCTCGACTCACTATTCTCGGGATCGAATGATGATCGAGTCCAGATAAGGTACGAGAAATGGGACATCGACGAGCGCCTGAAGATTCTCGAAGGTGTCTATTTCTCAAGGCCAGAAGCGTGGCTCGGGGCTAATCCTCCTGAGACATCTACAGATGAAAAGCATGGCGATGCAGCCCCTGCCGACAGATCGTGGCTGGAATCGGATTTTCTTCTCTTCGCTCTTCCGGAGGCATCTGGTCAGGCGCTCGTGAGCGTGAGAGTGAACGGCACGTCTGATGGCAGGATCCCCCATTCGCCTGTTGTCGCAATGGGGAGGGTTCTCTCCCTAATGGCTGTGATGGTCGTGGGCCGCGAGTTCGACAAGTTGGAGCGCGAGGGAAGATCTTCGAAAATACTCCAGAAGACGGACCTCCTGGAAGACGTGCTCTACATATCCTCTTCGATCGTATCCGAGAAGGATTTGCAGAATCTGGCTACGATGATCCTGTCGACGGTCTCTAGCCTCTTCGGCTTCAAGAAGGCCACATTGATCGTCTACGATGAGGCCGTGGGAGCATTCCGTTGGATCGGCTTGTTCGGCTACCCCGATGAGATAGTTCGGGAAACTAGGTTCCGGACCATCCCATTGGAAATCGTCTTGGAAGACCTTGCAGAGACGAGGAAGATACGACGCTCGGTCTACTTCACGCCCAGGGAGGAGTTGAGCGCGAAACAGATGACCTATTTCGTTATTCCGCGCCCGCTCAAAGAACCTTCCGCTGGAGATGCCAGACGGCCTGGTGAGTTCAGGGACGGCGACGTTCTTGCTTTCGCCCTTCATGACTCCACGGGCAGGCTTGTGGGTGTCCTGTACCCCTCAGAACCTATCGATTGGAGGCTGTCTGAGGAGGACACGCTCGATACGCTGGAGATATTCACATCGCTTGCCGAAGTAGCCGTCGAGAACGCTCGATTGACCAGCGATAGGGAAACCGCCCTGCTCTTGATCGCCCAGAGGACCGAGCAACTGTCGCGCATCTTCGACCTGACCTCTGATATCCTTTACGTGCGCGACCTCGACCAGATGCTCGAGGATATCCTGAAGACGCTCGCACAGCTCTTGGGCATGAAGAGGATGACGATCGGAATAAGACAGGGGGATTCAGAGTCGTTCAAGGTTCAGGCCGTCTACGGGTACTCCGAGGAACGGTCTCAAGCCATCAAGCAGCTAGCCTATTCGATTGACTCGCTCGAGCAACTAGTCGACCCCAGGAAGAGGGACAGTCCAACATCCACGGTCAAGTGGAACAGGAAGATCGGCAGGATGACCTACTACAACCCCGGAGAAGGTTACCGGCTCGTTCCGGAAGATATGCTGTATTATCCGGACACAGAGCTCTTGCGCCTCCCCAGAAAGGGAGAAGGCTACTGGCATGAGCTGGATTACATGGAGACTTTCATACATGATCGAGAGGGCGTCGCAATCGCGTTTCTCGAGATCCTCAAGCCCAAGGATGATAGGATACCGGACCCTGAGACCATCGAGATCATAGAGATCTTCGCAAGCCTCGCAGGGATAGCGATAGAGAACGGGCGCATGTTCCAGGCGATGAGTGATAGCAAGAACAACGCCGAGTTCTACACGGATTTGCTTTCCCACGACATTAAGAACTTCAACCAGGCCATCATCGGATACCTCGACCTTCTGAAGATGACCATGGACAGGCCGGACCAGCTTTCCGCGATAAACAAAATGTCGGAGCAGGTCATGAATGTCAGCAGGCTGGCAAACAACGTCAGGACGATGTCAAAACTGACTTGGGGGACGATCAAGCTGACCAGAGTCGATTTGGGCTCGGTTCTTCTTGACTGCATCAGGAGTGTCCCACAATACCAAATGACCAGGAAGATCTTGTTCAACCACAACGCCGAGGTCAGCAAGTTCATGGTCATGGCTGACGAGCTGATCAGGGAGCTCTTCGTCAACATCCTGACAAACGCAGTGAAGTACGACCCTCACGATCCTGTCGAAATATCCATAAACGTCCAGCGGGACGACTCGAAGGACCGGCCGTATGTCGTCGTCTCCGTATCTGACCATGGTCAGGGCATTCCTGGCGACGCGAAGGCGAAGATATTTGAGAGGTTCGCGGCTGGAGTGAAGAAGAAGGGCTCTGGCTTGGGACTGCATATCGTGAAGACCTTGACGAGTAGGTACCACGGCCAGGTCTGGGCTGAAGACAGGGTTCAGGGGGACTACACCCAGGGGACCGTGTTCAAGGTTCGGCTGCCCCTTTCACAATAACCCGCAGGTCACAGAAATGCTACCCCATCCATTACGTGAACGACTGACCCGCCAACCCTGACGGATTCGATTCTTCTCCTCGAGTCTACTCGAACCTCGATGGCGATCTTGCTTGGCCTTCCGATCTCGTACCCCTGCTCGTTGGTGATGTTCGTGACTGTCTTGACCGGCACGAGTCGCTTCTCCACTAGGTACGCTCCGAGACACCCGCTCGCGCTGCCCGTTGCCGGGTCCTCGACTATGGCTTTCGACACCAACGAGAACGCTCTCGAGTGTGTCGTGGAAGTCTTCCCCACAGATTCGAGACAGGTCACATAGATGTCCACGACATCCTTCGGCAGTGGCTTCACGGCTTCTGTGAACGCAGAGGCGTTCGGCGCTGCTCGCTCCACGGCCTTCCTGTTCCTTACTGTCGCCATGAGCCATGGGAGCCCTGTCGACACTAGCTGGATCGGGGCCTTGTCCAGCATGAAGTCTGAGTTTCTCAGAGAAAGCGCTTCAGCGACCAGGTCGGTGTCCTCATAGACTTCTCCGAAAACTGGCTGCTTCTGCACTGTCACGACCTTTTCGACCTCTCCTTTCGAGGAGTAGATCTCCACGGGGAGTATGCCGGCCTTGACCTCCATCTTCGCGGTGGTCATCGGCCCTTTCAACTTGATCTTGCCAAGCCTCGCGAGCACGTAGAATGTTCCCAGGGTGGGATGGCCAGCGTAGGGGATTTCCATGTCAGCGGTGAATATACGGACCTTGAAGTCGCCTCCAGAGTTCGGGGACGGTGGCAGGACGAAAGTTGTCTCTGACAGGTTCATCTCCCTCGCGAGCAGTTGCATCTGCTCGCTCGAGAGCCCCCGAGCGTCTGGAAATACCGCAAGTGGGTTCCCTCCGAACGGCTTATCGGCGAAGACGTCAACCCGGACATAATCTACTTTCTTCATACGGCATCACCACCGGGAATCTACTTCCTGCACTTAACCAAACTGCACAGGTGTTCGAACGCGGCCTCCTTTCCCAAATCGAAGGCCTTCAAGTTGACCTCCACGGCCTTCTTGGGCACGTTTGCTGCCACAGAATCCTTCAGCGCTGACTCCGGCACTGGAAAAGCCTCCAGCGTGCTGAGCGCTCCGAGCATGACGATGTTCTCGGTCAGCGGGTTGCCTGCCTTGTTCGCTATCCCGAGAGCGTCGATCGCGGAGATCTTGTCCGTCACCTGTCCGAGTCGGTTCTTCACGTCCTCGACCGACATGTACTTGATCGCTTTGTCCTTGATGTGGACTGCTGTTTCGGAGATAGGGTGCTGGATGCGCGAGTTCATCAGAACAACCCCACCAGGCTGGAGGTACTCCACGTACCTCAATGCCTCAAGTGCCTCCAGGGCGAGCAGGGCGTCCGCACCGCCGATCGTGATGAGAGGGGACATGATCTCCTCCCCTATCCTCATGTGCACGTTGATCGAGCCGCTGCGCTGCGACAGACCGTGCTGCTCTCCAGTGAGCGCTCTGATCCCAGAGGATGCGCAGGCAGCCCCAATCACATTCGAAAGCAGGACCAGACCCTGCCCTCCAACCCCAGACATGTACACGCTGAACTCCTTTGTCGCCATGCCTACTCGCCCTCCCTTCGCTTGATAGATCCGAATGGACAGAGTTTGGCGCACACATCGCATCTGTCACAGAGTTCCTTCGAGATCTCCGCCGTCCTGTCGTCGTCTCTCACAGAGAGTGCTGGACAGTAGAAGGTCCGAATGCAGGTGTAAGGCTTCTTACACACGCTTGGGTCCACCTTGTTAGTCTCTATTTTCTCTCCGCGCTTTCTCTTGTTTCGGTCTGCATAGAGCGCGCACGCTCTTCGGGATATGATCACGTTGGGCCCCTTCCTCGAGAACGCCTCCTTCATCGGTCCGACTGCGTTCTTTATGTCATATGGGTCGACGATCGTGATGTCCTCCAGGCCCATGCCTCTGATCACATTCTCCAGGACCAGCCGTTTCGCAGGTCTGTCGCCCGCGCTTATGTCCGACCCCGGGTGAGGCTGCTGCCCGGTCATCGCCGTGACCTCATTATCCAGTATGATTAGGGTGAAATCATCTCCGTGATGGATCGCGTTCACGAGGCCCGGGAGCCCCGCGTGGTAGAAAGTTGAGTCCCCGATCATGGCAATCACCTTCTCCTCGACTGCATACTGCATCCCAGCGGCAACACCCAAACAGGCGCCCATGCTGAGCAGCGAGTCCCCATACTCGATCGGAGGCAGGAAACTCATGGAGTAGCATCCGATATCAGTCGAGAGGATGTGCTTGGTCCCTTTCAGCGCCTGCCTGACGGCGTACAGGGTCGCCCTATGAGGACAGCCTGGACAGAATGTGGGCCACCTGTCGGCTAGGCCTGTCTTCAGCTCATTGGCCTTCGCCATGACTGCGTCGTAGTCCACAGGCGGCTTCACTCCGAGCACCTTCGCGATCCCATCGACAACAATATTCGGGTTGTACTCGAGCGCCTCGCTGAAGTGTCCGGTCCATTTGCCGAAGATCTTGACGCCAGGATTGGCGTCCTTCGCGATCGCGGTGACGTGGAGTTCGAGGTATGGAGACAGCTCCTCAACGATTACGACATTCTTCAGCTTCCTCAGGAACCCGGCAATGAGATCCCTCGGGAGGGGGAAGGTCGTCCCCAGTTTCAGTACCGATGGGTTGATTCCCAGGATCTTGATAGCGTCGATTGTGTAATTGTATCCAGCTCCGCTCGTGATGATGCCCAGCTCCGAACCGGTGTCCTTGACGACATTGAATTCGGAGCCCGAGAACTCCTGCTCGATCCTCTTGGTTCTTTCCAGGAGAGCGTGCTTGAACTTCCTAGCGGACTCAGCGACGGTGACAAACCTGCCCGGCGGATGATCCCACTTGACCTTCGCGAAGGGCTTCCTGTCGAGCCTTTCCAGCTCCACGATCCCGCTCTGGTGATTGACCCTCGTCGTGGTCCTCATCAGAACTGGCACTCCGTATCTCTCAGAGAGGCTGAAAGCGAACTTTACCATCTTCTTCGCCTCTGTCGGGTTCGAAGGTTCTATCATCGGGATGTACGCATTCGGCCCGAACGGCCTCCCATCCTGCTCGGTCTGGGAAGAGTGTGCCTGCGGGTCGTCTGCGACCACAAGGACCATGCCTCCCTTGATTCCCGTGTATGACAGAGACATGAACGAGTCTGATGCGACATTCAGCCCGACGCTCTTCATGCTGGTGATCGACCTCAGCCCAGCCATCGACGCTCCAGCGCAGGTTTCGAGAGCCACCTTCTCGTTTGCCGCGATCTCCATCTTGTAGTCGAACTTGGATGCGACATCAGAAAACGTGTCCAGAATCTCAGTCGTCGGAGAGCCCGGGTACGCGGATACGATCTTCACGTCCGCCTCCAGAGCCCCTCTGACGATCGCCTCATTGCACAACATGAACGCCTTTCCAGCCCCTTCTCTTACGACATCAGCAGCGCCCAAACAATCCACTTCCCTACGGTTGCCCGGAACAACATCCGAGGCTAAGTCTGTTGCTGGAACGCTTCAGCTCAGAAATACAATTGTCCCGAACTGATGAGGTTATGAGGTCATTTCAGGGGCGGTTTGACCCTGACGTCCATGACTTCTTGTATCTTCTTTCGGACATCCATTGGATCCGGGACCCAATCCCACTTGATGGAGGTCTTCCGGTCCGTCGTGCCCTGCGTGGAGAATACTAGGGTTCCATACCCGAGCAGCCTCTGGCCGAAGGTCTGCCGGGTTTCAACGTTCGTGATGAGCATAAGCTCGATGTCGTCGTACTCCTTGGCCAGTATTTTTGTTTGGAGGATGACCCTCTCGTCAGTCACGGCGTAGATGGTGCTGTTCCACCTGAGCCACTTGTAGAAGAAGTAGATGAGCGCGAGGAAGAACACCGCTCCGAAGGCCAGTTGGACGAACTGGCCATAGTCGGCATTGGAGAGGTAATCGCTAATGTATGGTATCGAGGGCGAGTTCGGTATCCATTTCCAGGCGAAGATGACAAGCGCGATTATGCCAAACAGCATGACGATTGAGCCGGACACCATGAACTTGAACGCGCTCGGACGGGACTCGAAAACCAGGTGCTCATCGCTCGAAAGGAACTTGCTCGAAATGTACTTCGGTTTCAAGGACATGGTCCAGACCAGTTGGGTCATGAAACTAGATGGTATTTTAGCCTTTACCTGCCCTGTATCGCCTCAGCCTGTCAGCCAGGTCTCGTGGGTTCGTGATTCTTTCAGAGCACCCTGAGCGCGTGCACAGGATCGCGAACGGTTCATCGATCTTGGAATTCGTGTCTTTAGAGACCATCGCTACGACTCCAGGCCCGGAGTTTTCCTTCGCTGAGATCCATAGACGGATCGAGGCGGCATCAAGGGCTGTTTGGGAGTGAATATCTACAAGCGCTGGTCCTCGCTCAAGAGCGCTCCACGCATAGAGGTATGGCGCGGCGAAGACGCCACAAGCTTCGACCTCCTTTGTCGTGAATGAGAGAAGTACTTTCTTGGCCTGGTCCTCCAGCTCGTGCCTTCTCGTGGCGGCACCGTACAGTGCAATCAATCGCGCCCATTTCGCGTTCGCGATGAGTGATCTGCGAGGGTTCTGAAGTTCTCCCAAGTCCTCGGCCCCAGGAGCGACATCGCTGTACCCGCCCTCGGGGTTTGCGAAGCGTCTCTCAACCCCTTCAAGCAGCTTGTCGCCTATCTCAAACAACTCCTTGTCGGGAGACAGCTCGAGTGCCGAGACGAGCGACACGAGGAATCCGGCCTGGTCCTCGAACATGTAAAGCTCTTGACCGACTGTGTGTCTCACAAGCCCCATTTTCGCGTTCCAGAGGTTCCTCGAGGAGAAGTAGAACGCTGATCTCCCGGCGTCTACCCAATCCTGCTCACCCATGAGAACGCCCGCCTCAACCAGGGTGGCAGAGGCCTCTGCATTCCAGCCAGCGAAGATGGTCTTGTCAATCGATGGCGGTGTCCGATTCCTGCGTCCTTTCTCAGGTAGCTTGTAATATTCCTCATCTGCGTCTTGGCTCCCGAAGAATCCTCCCGTGCTCGCATCCCTGAGGGTAGAGAGCAAGTAACTAGCAACGCCCCTCGCGAGGTCCCCATAGCGCTTATTTCCGAGGAGGTTGTTGGCTCTCACGAGGTTCCTCAGGAAGCCTGTGTTCGTCTCGAGCATCTTCTCGTAGTGCGGGACCTTCCAGTCCCTCGTGACGGAGTACCTGAAGATTCCTCCTTCAACTGGATCATACAGCCCATCCGCAATGCGGTCGAGGGTGTTTTCCACAGCCTCGCCCAGCTCTTGGTCGTTCTGAACGGCATACCTGTCAAGGAGCAGGTCGATCGCGTCAGGGTTGGGGAATTTGGGTTCGGATCCGAAGCCACCATACTCAACATCATATGCCGCAAACACGTCCTCGAACAAAGAGGCGAGGTTGACAGATCGGACCGATGATGGCTCCGATGAAGGTTTGGAGATGTCCAAGTAAGGCATTCGGCTTCTCTCAAGCGCAGCATCTATCTCCCCTGAAGCCTTGGCTCGAAGGATTGAATCGATTATCCGCTTCATGTCGGCTGGGGGGAGGTAGGTTGCGCCCCAGACGGACTCCCCTTGGTCTGACAGGAAGGCGGTCGTTGGGAAGCCTCCTCTGTTGTATCTCTCGGAAATGTCAGGTCGCCTGTCTATGTCTACCCTGATCGGGATGAAGTTCTCATTGACCAGGCGGATGACATCGCTGTCGGAATATGAAGTGGAGTCCATGACATGGCACCAATGGCACCACGAGGCTGTGAGGTCGAGAATGATCAGCTTCTTCTGAGCGGCGGCCTCATCGAACGCCTCTTTGGACCATCCTCGCCAAAGGATCTTACCATTGCCGTTTCTTGCTGACATGCCACAAGCCTCGGTATCCTCTTCAATCCAAAATCCGTGGTATTGAATTAAGGTGATGCCGAACTATTCGGCAACAGCCTGAGCGGCGGGTTTTTGAACAGCCGAGCCCCCGGGTGTTTTTTTCCATTTCTGGTCCTCTGGCTGTTCGACAACCATATATATAGGGCATGAACCTATTGAGCATCAGTTTGGTGGGCCCATCCCCCGGGTCGCGCCGAAAGTGTTTGCGTGAGGAGATTTCGAATGAAAGGAACAGAGCGCTTCTTGGAAAGGATTTTGTCAGTCGCTCTGTGCCTGGTGATGGTTGCGGGCGCCTTTGCTATTGGCAGCCTGTACGCCACGGCACAGACAGAGGATGCGATATTCACAGGAACTGTGACGATATCTGGTACGCCTGCCCCTGATACACTAGTCATGTATGCATTGGGCACAGGTGGCGAGCCGTCAGACAACGCAACGGTGACCGATCCATCTGGCAATTATGAGCTATGGGTAGAAGGAGGTGTCACATACACCGTCTACTTCGCCAATGGAAAGGCGATGTTCGACACGAACGCGCAGTCCGTCCAGACAATAGGCCATGGGGCGACAGTTACTGTGAGCCCCGATCTCACTCCAGCTCCTCCGACGGAGGTAACGATCAAGGGATATGTGATGAACGCCTCCAACCCGGCAGAACCCGTCACAATTGGCCACGTGCTGGGAATCAGGATGGTCAGCGACAATCCTACATACATCAACTGGACTACTACCGATGGATCTGGCTATTACCAAACCACGCTCCTTTCCGGCGTTGCTGCGGTAGCAGTGTTTGACGCCAAGGGGTACTATACGGGGATGAACAGCACGGGCGTGCCCTTTGCGCCAGGAGAGATTCAGTGGCTGAACCTCTCGCTTACGCCCAAGGGCGCTGAGCAAGTTCATATCTCAGGGTATGTGACCGTTGCTGGATCGGGGTCACCAATCGCGGGAGCATACGTGGAAGCAAGAATGAACGGAGGCCCATCCACATTCAGCAATTTCACAGATGGCTCGGGCTACTACACTCTCTCGACGACCGAAGGTACGGGCGAGCTGACTGTGTCGGCTCCAGGCTTCATCTCGCAGAGAGAACAGAACATGCAGTTCGTAGCGGGAAATATCTCCAGAGATTTCCAGATGTCCTTGGTTAGCTCTACGGTTCGAGGACACGTGTTCGACAGCCAGACGATGCTCCCAATAGAAGCGGCGGACGTATACGCCTCCAACCAGACTGGCACCAATCTCAGCTTGTTCAACTATACGAAAACGCCCGCTGATGGTTCATACGAGTTGGGTGTAGGCACTGGCCAATGGTCCGTGGGCGCGAGTGCGGATGGGTATGCGAGCAATGGTACGATGCTGACGCTCGGCGTCGGCGATGACGTAACAATTGACATCCTACTGACTTCTGAGAGCTCCGTGATAAAGGGCTTTGTTACGGACGAGTTCTCAACCGACCCGATATCCGGCGCCTATGTGATGGTGGAAAGGCAGTTTGGTCCTTCCAACTTCACGATCGCCGACGGCACGGGCTACTACGAGATCAGCGTATCCTCGAGCAGTTACAAGTTGACATTCATAGCCACGGGATACGCCTACGAGATGCAGAAGGACTACACAACGATGATTGGCCCGGACGAGACACTTTGGGCGAATCACACGCTCGTCCCAGCGACTACAGAGCTCTACGGGACAGTCAGAGACGCCTCGACACTGAGCCCTCTAGACGGAGTGCAGGTGACGGTGTCCTCATTCTCATTGTATCCTGACTACTGGAGGCTCAATATGGTGATGACCTCTGGCGGGGGAGCCTATTCGGTCATGGTCCCGCCTAACCCTGCGTCAGTGGTGGGTGGTAACCTCATGGGATACGAGAACACCATGAATGTCATTAACATCCCCGACGTGGCTTCATACCAGTACGACTTCTACCTGATCCCGCAGGGAGGCGCAGCCGGCAACTACACGCTCTCAGGGTATGTGACAAGCGTCTCCGACGGCAGTCCTATCCCGATGGCGCAAGTCCAGGCAATCTCCGGTTTCTCGGTAGTCAACGGCACGAGCACCAACTCGACTGGTTATTACGAGATGCAGATTCCCTGCTTGGTGCTTGATATTCGCGTTTCCGCTGGAATGTATCTGCCTGATATTCAGACCGTTTTGCCAGCGGCTCCTGGAGGGGCCGTCACGCACGACGTCAGCCTTACGCCTCACAATCAGGCGCCTCTCGTGGACATGACCGTCGATCCCGCTACGAACGCGAGCATGCTCAACCCAGTCGATTTGTACTCCACAATAACCGAGCCCTATCTCTGGCAGGTTATCCTGCAGTTGTACGAGGTTGTGGGAGCAAGCGGTCAGTATGTGTGGATACACGAGATGGACTACATCGCGACCCAAGTCTGGAACGGACTGCCGATAGGAGAACTGACGACAACTGAAGTCTCTCCAGGGGTTTGGACGTCTGGTCTGTGGGACTGGAACACGGTCCTGAGCGACCAGATAATGCTCTCTGACGGAAATGGAAACAGGTACCCCACAAACACCTGGTGGACAGATTCCATGAACAACTACCATGTCTGGGGAGAGTATGTCAACTCATCCATGATGGGCTCCGCTCCGAGCTGGGCCGTTTTCGACTCCTCGGGCGCGCTTCTCGGCATTGACTACGGGTCTGGACCTGACACCTATGCGGCAATGGATCCGACGGGCCTGTTTTGGATATCCTCCAACGTTGGGAAGTTCAACTTGACGACCATGCAGTTTGAGATGTGGACCCTAAACATCACGGTCCAGCTGGAGACTGCTAGCATGTATC
>Ga0315277_10001640_pt1 | contig 32148 bp, 27 predicted proteins | sample YL17G05_15_MG_FD_203695 | JGI IMG/M metagenome (GOLD analysis project Ga0315277, IMG submission 203695) | Sediment microbial communities from Yellowstone Lake, YNP, Wyoming, USA - YL17G05_15 | ecosystem: Environmental > Aquatic > Freshwater > Lake > Sediment | place: USA: Wyoming | collected...
CACGGTTCGATTTGGAGAAGGCGTACCCCACCCTCGGTTCTATGGAACCTTTCCTCGAAAAATCCGCCGTTACGTTCTGGAGCGGAATGTCATCTCGCTGCCGTTTGCCATTCGGTCGATGACCTCATTGCCGGCGCAGATCATGGGTCTGAGGGAGCGTGGGATGATTCGGGTGGGCAACTGGGCAGACCTGGTCATCTTCGATCTTCAGACAATTGCCGATAAGGCCACATTCACTCAGCCACATCAATATCCCTCTGGAATTCCCTACGTTTTCGTGAATGGAGTTGCGGCCGTAGATGATGGGAAGATCACACACGCGACACCCGGGAAGGTGCTCACCCCGGCGACCGACGGCCGCATGAAACCGCCAAAATAAATGCGAGCCAGGAATTTTAGGAAATGCACGAATTTCGACAAAACAGCACGCTGCTCTGAGGGAGTTATTGCGAGGTCATTTCACGGCCGCTACCATAACGAAAAGAAAAACTATCAGCCGACCTATTCTCCTGACGGAAAAGAGATTGCTTATATCGAAAATCGGATGACGCTGAAGATCTACAACATCGAATCCAAGCAGACTCGCACCCTGCTCACCGATAAAGAATTGTTCTCGATGCGTGACAACGATCAGTATTTCCAGTGGAGCCCCGACAGCAAATGGATCATGTTTGATTATGCCGTGCCGGGCATTGCTACGCCTTTACGTATAAGAACCTGAACCTGGGGAAACTGGTAGGCATGCCCGTACCCGGCACATGTACATTCCCCGGTTGGGAGGCTTTGCAGGACAACAGCGTCCGATGGGGTGTGCCACCCTTGGGTGTGAAAACCATGAATGGCGAGTACCTGGAAAACCACCAGACAGAACCCGACATCAAATTGATGAATGAATATGAGGTGGTGAGTAAAGGAAGAGACCAGCAGTTGGAGGAAGCGGTTGCCGCGTTGTTGAAAGAGATCAAATAGCCGCTGATTAGCTACAATGGTACGGGTTGACGAGCATCAGAAACTGATGGCTGAAACGTTGGTATCTCGTCTGGGGAAGTCCGGTCTCAAAGAGGCGAGGCTGACCATCTAGGCAGGCAGTTGGCAGCTTGCAGTCTGCTCAGAGCCAGATCTGCAACTCCTCCAGGAAGTCGTGGATAATCCTGGCGGTGAGTCCCCAGATTTCGCGAGTTCTGTAGGCATAGAAATAAACCTCTATCATCTGCTCCAGCCGGAACATCTGCTGGATGCGCAGGCGGCTCGGGTCCAGGAAGATCCCAAAGGGGACCGTCAGGATCTCGGCGACTTCTCGAGTTTGGGGATTGGTGGCGAAGGGGGCCTTGATATATCCGGCAAACGGCGCAACGCGGTACCCCGTGATCGACAGGAAATCATGAAAGCGGCCGAGCACTTCCATTTGGCCGGCTTCGATGCCCACTTCCTCGAACGTTTCCCGCAGCGCGGTCTGTTCCAGGTTTTCTCCTGCCTCGCGCATTCCCCCCGGAAAGGAAATCTGGCCCTTGTGAGTTTCGACCTCTTCGGTTCGGAGCGTCATCAGAAAGTGCGGCTCCCCATCCTTCTCAAAGATGGGCATCAGGACTGCCGCCTCACGTGTGTACCCTGTAGTCAGTTTTCGTAACTGCAGTGAGGCAAGCCGGCTGCGGATTTGTTCCTTGAGACTCATAGAGCTTGCTGATTTATCACGAATCTGCCGCAGGCTACTGAATGATTTCGACCGCACCAGTATCCAGGTCGTAGCGGCTTCCAATGATCATCAATTTGCCCTCCCTCGAAAGCTGTGCCAGGATCGGTTCCGAGGACTTCAACTGTCCGACGGCCATGTCGACGTTGATGCGAACCGTGTTCTCAACCAGGTCGCCGGCTCGATTTCTCGCTCTTTCGACTGCGGGCATGATTGCTTCAACAAGGCTGTTGATGTGCCCGGGCGCGTGACCACCCACCACTGCCGCCGACACGGCACCGCACTTTTTGTGGCCGAGTACCACGACGAGCGGCGTGTGAAGGTGCTCGACCGCATACTCGATGCTGCCCAGCACCGTATTATCCACGATGTTTCCAGCTACTCTGATCACGAAGAGATCGCCCAAGCCTTGATCAAAGATCACCTCCGGCGGCACACGCGAGTCCGAACATCCTAAGACGATGGCGAAGGGATGCTGCGACTTCGCGATCTCGGCCCGGCGTTCGGCTGTCTGGTTGGGATGAAGGGCTTTTTTAGCGACGTATCTCTGATTTCCCGCCAGCAGTCTCTGAAGGGCCTGCTTGCCGTCCAAAGCGCTCACGCGCTGTGGAAAGCTCAGAGCGTTCATCCAGAGTAAGGTCAGGGCCAATATTATGGCGGATGTCCATGTCTTCATTATTATCTCCCACCGTGGAATCGCAGCGTCGGCGATGATCCAAAGGGAACGGGTTGCGAATGCAGCAGGATCTTAGTGTATGTGCACCCGCGACAAATCAATGCTTGGAGGAGGGAATTTCATCTCCAGCTCTTCCAAGGTCTCCACTATTATGTGAGAAACGGCAAGGTTACGAAACCACTTATGGTTGGCAGGTATGACATACCAGGGAGCCCACGGCGTGCTGCATTGTGTCAACGCATCCTCATATGCTTCCTGGTAATTTTCCCAGTAGCCTCTCTCAGCGAAATCGGCTTCGGAGAGTTTCCAATTTTTCGTCGGGTCAGCCAGCCTTTCCTCGATTCGCTTCTTTTGCTCTTCCTTGCTGATATGGAGGAAGAACTTCACGATGGTTACCCCGTTTTCCGACAGCGTTTTTTCGAATGTGTTGATCTGCTCGTACCGCTTGGACCAGATTTCCTTCGGCACGAGTTTGTGTACGCGCACTACCAGGACATCTTCGTAGTGCGACCGGTTGAAGATGCCAAGTTCCCCCTTCTGAGGCACAGCTTGATGAATGCGCCAGAGATAATCGTGCCGGGCTTCCTCTGTTGAAGGCACTTTGAATGACGTGACCCGGCATCCCTGGGGATTCAACCCGGACATCACGTGGCGGATTGTTCCATCTTTGCCTCCTGCATCCAATGCCTGAAACACAATCAGCACGCCGTGCTTACTCTGGGCGTGCAGCAGATATTGAAGTTCCGCGAGCCGTGCCGTGCTCTTCTCGAGCAGCTCAATTGAAGCTTCCTTATCTTTGAATCCCGGGGTGTCGCTGGGATCACGGCGGGCCAGTCCGGCTTTTGTGCCGGGTTCGATGATCAGGTGCTTCCGGAGACTCATCTTATTCCCTCTCCTCTGCAGTAACCCTGATGATAGCCCAGCCCGAGAATTGAGGTGAAGAAAATCTGGAGGGATTGAGTTATCGAGCCATTAAGCCATTGAAAAAAATGACAACACGATGACACGAAGAACATAGAGAGTTCATTGTGCTCTTCGTGTCATCGTGTTGTCCTTTAATTTCGCTGGACTGAGATGAAATTGACTTACAGTGCCGCCTGTCAGGGTGTTGAGAAAACGCGCCATTGGGGTGTATCCTTGGAAGCGCATGGAGGGAGCGCGAAATGAGCTAGGAAACGCACTCTGATACCTTCAAGTTTGCGGATGTGCCGAAGAGTCCGGTCGAGGCTGCTGAGTAGCCCGGCAAACCCAGTGGTGATTCACACGCAAGCATCTATTTCCTTTCCGATTCCATAAAACTTCGGCGTTTGGATCGGAGCGTCCATGCCGCCAGTTTCCTCGCTCCGCCACTCCGAGGCTTTTCCGGTGCGAAAGTGCGTCCAAGGATATGACTCCGAGAGTGCTGGCCCCCCTTTGATAGCCAGAGCATCGATTATTTCATGAGGAGAGGATTTCTAATGGCCCAATACAAGATTGCCTGGCTCCCGGGAGATGGAGTTGGGGTTGAAGTTCTGCAGGCAGCCAGGATCGTTCTGGACAAGCTGGAGCTGGACGCGGAATATCTGCCTGGAGACATCGGCTGGAATTTCTGGAAGACGGAAGGAGACGCTCTTCCCAGGAGAACCATCGATCTCTTGCACAACGTCGATGCCGCACTCTTCGGTGCCATAACTTCAAAGCCGGTCAAGGCGGCCGAGGCGGAACTGGATCCGCAGCTGCGCGGCAAGGGTCTGGTCTATCGGTCCCCGATCGTGCGCATGAGGCAGCTCTTCGACCTCTACAACTGTTTCCGCCCATGCAAGGCTTATCCAGGCAACTCACTCAACTACAAAGAGGGGATTAACCTGGTCGTCTTCCGCGAGAACACGGAGGATCTGTATTCCGGGGTGGAATTTGCCCCCGTACCACAGGAGCTGGCTGAAATGCTGTTGCGCCTCGCCAGGCCTTTTGCTGCATTCCGGAATATCGCGCCCGATCAATACGCCGTGTCCTGCAAGATCAACACGCGGAAGGGTTCGGAGCGCATTGTCCGGGCGGCCTTCGACTTTGCCCGCAAGTTCAAACGCCGGAAGGTCACAATTGTGCATAAGGCCAATGTCGTGCGTGCCACGGACGGGCTCTTCCTCGAGACCGCCAAGGCCGTCGCCAGAAACTACCCGGAAATCCAGACGGACGACGCAAACATTGACGCGATGACCATGTGGCTTCTCAAGAATCCGTTCAATTACGATGTTCTGGTGGCTCCGAATCTTTACGGAGATATCATCTCCGACCTCTGCGCGCAGATGGTAGGGGGTTTGGGCTTCGGCTGCTCGGGAAACATCGGGGACAAGCTGGCCGTCTTCGAACCGACCCACGGATCTGCTCCCAAATATGCGGGCATGTACAAGGTGAATCCCATCGCGACAATCCTGGCCGCCAAATTGATGCTGGACTGGCTGGGAGAGACCGAAAAAGCTGGAATAATCGAGCGGGCCGTTGCGGATGTTATCCGGGAAGGAAAGATCCGCACCTACGACATGGGAGGGAGCAGCACGACTCTCGAGATGGCGACTGCCATTGCCAACCGGATGAAGGTGCATGCCGGCAGCGCGGCCCAGCAATGAATGACGAATCACGAATGACGAATGACGAATACCTCGATGTTGTTTTTATTCGTCATTTTTAACCTGACTTAGGTTGTTGCTCCATTTTTAAGGACGACACCAATATCACGGAGACCTGCAGGCAAAGTAGAGGGCAATCATGGGATTGACAATCGTTCAAAAGATTTTGGCGCGGGCCACCGGCAGGCATTCTGTTCAGGTAGGCGATGTCGTCGAGCCGGCCGTGGATCTTGCCATGTCGCATGAAAATGCAGCGCTGGTCGTCAACCAGTTTCTGGAGATTTACAAAGGCGTGGAACTGCCGCCGAAGATTTGGGATCCGTCCCGGGTGGCGATTATTTTTGATCACAGGGTTCCGGCCGAGAGTGCCAAGACCGCAACCAACCAGAAGAAGGTCCGCGATTTCGTAGCCCGGCACGGAATTGAGAAGTTCCACGACATTCGCGGGGACGAGGGAGGAATCTGTCACCAGATACTCGCGGAATACGGGTATGTCCGCCCGGGCTACGTGGTTGTCGGGACCGACAGTCACACGACCACGCACGGAGCTCTGGGGGGGCTGGCTTTTGGCATCGGAGCGACCGAGATGGCCAGCGTCTGGGCCCTGGGCACCGTTCTGAACTTTGAAGTTCCCGGCACAATCAAGGTTGTGGTGCACGGGTGTTTCGGGCCGCACGTTACTCCCAAAGATCTTATCCTGCATCTGATCGGGAAGATCTCGGCTGAAGGGGCGAACTTCAAAGTCATCGAGTTTCACGGGGACGCCATCCGGCAAATGTCAACCTCCGGGCGCATGGTCCTCTGCAACATGTCGGTCGAGGCCGGAGCGACCGCCGGAATCGTGCCTGCGGACGCGGAGACCCTTCGCTACCTGAGAGTAGACGCGAATGTGCTGCAGGAGATCCCAGTCGTCGCGCCGGATGCGGACGCTTCCTACGATGAGGTGGTGGGAATCGATGCCCCGAGCCTCGTGCCGCAGCTTGCCTGCCCGCACACCGTTGACAACGTCGTCGCAGTCAAGGAGCGCCAGGGGATGAAAGTCGACCAGATCGTAATTGGGTCCTGCACCAACGGGCGTCTGGAGGATCTGGCTGCCGCGGCAAAGATACTCAAGGGCAAAAAGGTAGCGCCCGGAGTCCGCATGCTTGTTTTCCCTGCGTCCTGGCGTGTTTACCGGAAGTCGATGGAAATGGGGTATCTCGGGGATTTGATGGAAGCCGGAGCGGTCATCATGAATCCGGGCTGTGGCTGCTGCCTCGGCGTACACCAGGGTGCCCTGGCTGATGGAGACGTCGCACTGTCTACTACAAACCGAAATTTTCTGGGGAGAATGGGAAATCCCAAGTCGGAAGTCTTCCTCTGCTCGCCGGAGGTGGCCGCGGTCAGCGCCCTCACGGGTGTCATTACCGATCCAAGAGAGGGGGATGTGCGATGACTACGAAACCAGTTCAGACAAAGGTGGTTTACAGGCTGGGAGACGATGTTTCGACCGATGCGATCTACCCCGGCAAGTACATGGCGACGGTGCTCCCTACCGAGACCCCCCAGTACGCCTTCGCGGATAACACGGAGTTCAACCAGAAGCTGCGGAGCAAGCAGGTGCCGCCTGGAAGTGTGATCGTGGCCGGGGCGAACTTCGGCTGCGGCTCCTCCCGCGAGCAGGCCGCGTCTTGCCTCAAGGGATACGACCTCACCGTGATCGCCCGCGGCTTCGCCAGAATCTTCCTGCAGAACGCCGTCAATCTCGGGCTGCGTATGCTGGTGTGCCCCGAGATCGAAGCTCCCGAAGGGGATGTGCTCGAAATTGGGGAGGACTACGTATTGAATCAAAGCACCGGTAACCGCTTCGCAGTGCAGCCGCTGCCGGCGGCACGGCGTGCGATCGTCGCGGCCGGAGGGTTGATTCCGTATACGCGCAAGCGCCTGGCCGAGAAACACCATTGATTTACGATTGACGATTTGCGATTGACGATTGACGATTGCCGGATAACCATTAGGGTGCTGTGAAATCGTCAATCGTCAATCGTCAATCATCAATCGGTTTGATCGCGCTTGCGCTGCTTCTTGCCTTTTTGGCAGCCATCCTCCACGCTCAGCAAATTCCTCCATCTCCCGCCATCCGGGTCGAGTCGGCCCTGGTTAGTGTTCCCGTAATCGTCAGCGATAATAGGGGAAGGTATGTTCTGGGGCTCGAGGCTGCGGACTTCAAGCTTTACCAGGACGACGTCCCACAACCCGTCGCGCTGTTTGCCACCTCGGAAGAACCCATCCGCATTGCCCTTCTCCTGGACACCAGCAAGAGCACGATTACTGTCCTCAACAAGATCAAGAAGGCGGCTTGGGAATTCCTCCTGCAACTTCGGCCCCAGGATCAGGCTTTCGTGGTCAGCTTCGACGCCAGCATTGAGTATCTGAGTCCTCTCAGTTCGGAACACAAGGAATTGGAGGACGCGATCAAGAAGGCCAAGGTAGGCGAGTATACCGGCACACGAATGCGCGATGCCATCCTGGAAGTGATGCAGAGAAAGTTCCGGTCCGGCCAGGGGCGCAAGGCTATCGTCCTGCTGACGGATGGGCAGGACTACGGGAGCGTCGTGTCGGCTTCGGATCTGCTCAGCGCAGTTGGAGCTTCCAACACGGTTATCTATTCGATCTATTACAACGTGGATCCCCGTGAGGTGATGAAGAAGCTCTTCGGAGTTCACTCGCGGCTGCCCGCGCACAAGCCCGGCAGCCGCCGCGGACCTTACGTTGTCTGGGATGAGCGTGAGGAAAGGGCGGCGGCTTATCTTGAGGAGTTGTCGGATTTGTCCGCAGGGCGTTTCTATCGCAGTGCCGTGACGGATCTGAAAGAGACATTCGCGCAGGTTGCCGAAGAATTAAGACATCAATATCTGCTCGGGTTTTACCCCGACAAGGCTAAGCTCGATGGAAGCTTGCACTTGCTTCGCGTGGAAGTGTCGCTTCCCGAGGCCCTCGTTCGCGCCCGCCGCAGCTACCGTGCCGTGAACTAGCCAATCTCTGTAGCCTCCGTGTCTCCCCCCTGAAATTGCGGATTGGCGATTGCGGATTGTCAAGACAACATTTTCGTTTTTCAATCTGCAATGCGCAATTTCATAATTAGTTGTGCGGCACCGCTGCATGAGCAACTCCCGTGAAAATAGCCGGCATCTGACTTTGTATTTCTTGGCGCTCTTCGTGATCTTTGTGGTGTCAGTTAAATGCCTTACCACAAAGACACCAAGAACACCAAGGCCGCCAAGAACCGCAAAAAGGCAGATTTTCATGCGCAGTGGCGCACCCCGGGTGCATGAGTAACTCGTATGAAAAGAGCGGGGCAGGCACCTTACTGGGGTTAAAAATGACGAATGACGAACAAAACAACTGCTGAGGCATTCGTTATTTATTGTCCTCGCCTGCAATAACGTGGCCATTTCCTTTTTCATTCGCGGTGGTGAGCCGGGGGATCATGGATACTCTGTGGTTTATCTATTTGGAACGGTCAGAGTCGGCGGGAGCTTTCTCCCAGGTGTATGGGCGCTTGGTCGTGTACTTTTCAAACCACTCCAATTCCACGTTTATCTTGAACAGTTCGTGGCGCAGCTCTCCCCAGCCGTGTGGCTCCCGCGGCGCGACGTAAAGATGCGTGGGAATCCCATTGCTCTTCAGGGCCCGGTACATCTCAACGGATTGCGGCATTGGCACCCGGACGTCCTTTTCCCCCACAAGGAAGATCGTCGGTGTTTTGACCTTCCACACATCCTTGAGCGGTGAATTATCCCAGTAGGCAGCGATCGGAGCATCTTTCTGCCACGGGGTGCCGCCGAACCACGGAGTGCGGAAGCTGCGCACGTCGCTCTGCGCGTACATCGACATCCAGTTCGCCGCGCCGGCACCGGACGAAGCTGCCTTGAAGCGATCCGTGAAGGTGATGATCTTGTTGGTCATGTGCCCGCCGCCGCTCCATCCCATCTTCACCATTCGGTCGGGATCCGCGATGTCTCGCTGGATCAGGTAATCCACGCCGGCCATGACATCGAGATGGGCCTGGCGGAAATAGTGCCCGACCATGTCACGAAGGAAAGCGTTGCCATATCCGGTGGATCCGCGATAGTTAGGTTGCAGGATGGCATAGCCCAGGGCAGCCAGAACAGGCCTATACTGGCTCCAGGACCCGAATGTCAGTTTGTCGGAAGCTTGCGGACCGCCGTGGGTACAGACCACCAGCGGATACCGCTTCCCCTCCTCGTAGTCTAGCGGGTAGGTGAGGACTCCTTCCACTGTCGCGCCATCGGCTCCCTTCCACTGCACCTTCTCCATGCGGGGTAGCTTGAAGTCGCGGCTGAGATAGTCAAAGACATGGGTGACCTGCACGGGTGCCGGGTCACCGGGACCAAAGATGTAAACCTCGCCGGGATTTGTGGGATCGCTCAGTGCGAATACATGGCGATCGCCTCTTGAGGAGAAGGAGCCGGGAGCTATCGCATGTGGGCCGTCGGTGAGCCGGCGGACTTTTTTCGTGGCCAGATCCAGCACTTGAAGCTCACCGCGGACGCCCATGTTGGTGACTAGGTATACCGATTTCCCGTCGTTCGACCATTCGGCAGCGTCAATAGCATAGGGAAAATCCGGCAATACCAGCTGGGTGGATCCCCCGGATGCCGGTGTGAGGAAGAGGTTATTGTTAAAGTAGGGCTCGAAATTCTGATCCGCACCTGCGATGAAGAGCAGCTCGCGCTTGTCGGGGGAGAGCCTCACGTTTATTTCCTCGACCCTGTTATTGGTCAGCCTAATTTCATTCTTGCCCGAGCTGTCAATGATGTAGATCTCACCCATGTCCTGATCGCCATAAAGCGGACTGGGCGCTCGGCTAGCGACGATCTTGTCTCCGTCTTGGGAAAGCGAGTAGGTGGTGATGGAGAAGTCGCCGCTAGTCAGCTGTGCTTCTCTTTGATCGGCGATGGTGATTTTCCAGAGGTGAGTCTGCTTGAAATTCTCATCGTAGGCGTAGACGTCATCTTTCTGCTTCTCGCGTTCCTTTTCCTCTGTGGTCTTGGGATCGGAGGCCAGGAAGTAAATGGCGTCCCCGCTTGGGAACCAGCGGATGTTGGACACCGAGGTCGCATGCCGGGTGAGCTGGCGCGCTTCACCTCCCGAGTTGCCAAGCAGAAAGATTTGAGTCAGCTCCTCGCCGCCATCCGATGCACCTGATACAGAGCTTCTGCGGGCGAGAAAGGCAATCGTTGTGCCGTCCGGAGACCAGCGTGGGCTGGACTCCCCCTTGGCTCCGTTTGTCATCTGGATCAGGCCCGTGCCGTCGGTGTTGATGCGCCAGATGTGCGAAATGCGGGTGTTTGCCTTCCAATCCGCTTTGCCCAGGGCGAACAGGATCTGCTTGCCATCCGGCGAGAGCTGAGGATCGGCGAGATTCGGCACTTCCAACATGTCGACCAGCGACATCGGCCGCTTCGCCTGCGCTCCGGCGCAGAGTCCCAAAGACAGGATTATCAAAAGACATAGAAAAGCTGCTCTTCGAAAACGTTGCATACTTGCCTCCTTGGAGTGCGTCTCGCTTGCGGGACGAACTTTAGCACAACCGCAGAGACACGGAGATCACCGAGTTTCTCTGCGGTGAAATTCCTTGGTTGCGGCCATGCCGCTCCAGGTGTCGATGGTATATATTTGCTGGTGTGACTTACCAAGCCAGGGGCCGTGGAGCCGGCTTCAACCCTCCAAACAGATTCGAGCGCCTCCACCTTGAGCCTGTGGCGGAAGAGTCAACCACGGACCGGCAGATTCCCACCGAGTTTTTCGTCGACAGCACACGATCCATTCTGGCGCGCAACGAAAGCCCGGATATCCCTTTTCGCTACAGCATCAATCCCTATCGGGGCTGCGAGCACGGTTGCATCTATTGCTATGCCCGTCCGTCGCATGAGTATCTCGGTTTCTCCGCGGGCACGGATTTCGAGTCCAAGATCCTCGTCAAACCCGAAGCGCCCGCCTTGCTCGAGCAGGCTTTTGAGCGCAAATCCTGGAGGCCTCAAGTCGTGGCCTTCTCGGGCAACACGGATCCCTATCAACCTGCGGAACGGCAACTTGAGCTGACGCGCCGCTGCCTCGAGGTTTTTCTGAAGTTCCGCAATCCGGTTAGCATCATCACCAAGAATTTCCTCGTTGCACGCGATATTGACATCCTGCAACAACTGGCCGCGCTCGATCTCGTCCACGTGCACATCTCGATTACCACCAACAACTCCGAGCTTGCCCGCGTTATGGAGCCGCGCACATCTGCTCCTGCGCGGCGTCTCGAGGCTGTCGAGAAGCTTGCCGCCGGCGGAATCCCGACGGGCGTGAACGTAGCCCCGGTAATTCCGGGGCTCACGGACGAAGAGATGCCCGCCATTTTGCGTGCAGCTGCGGCACGTGGCGCCAAGACCGCCGCCTATATTCTTGTCCGTTTACCAGGTGCGGTGGAACCTCTGTTCGTGGAATGGCTGAAGCGCGTGCTGCCGCTTCGTGCCTCCAAGATACTAAGTCGGCTTCGAGAAGTACGCGGGGGCAGGATGAGCGACAGTCGGTTCGGAAGCCGCATGAGCGGAGAGGGGAAGATTGCCGAGAGTATCCAGGATCTTTTCCGCCTCACCTGCAGGAGATATCACCTCAACGAGCAGGAAATTGAACTTTCAACCCGTCACTTCAGACGGCTGTCCGCGCCTCAACTCGACCTTTTCTAAGAGCTCAGGGCCTTTGTGTATCTTGGTGATCTTGGAGTCTTGGTGGTTAGGCTTTTGAAACGCACACCACCAAGAACACGAAGAATCACCAAGAATTCACCCATTAGCTGCGCCGAGGGGGTGGCGGAAGGTTGCAGGACCGTGATATCGTGACACCTCTGGAAATCAGGAGACAGGTGAAATGGAGAAGAGGCAGATTCGAATGGAGGACGGAAGATACCTGATCTTTTATACCTTCGAGGGCAGCGGCCAGCTGTCCGAAGTGGGTCTTGGAAAGCCGGAGCCGGAATCCCAGCGGCCGGAGGGCGGCGATCCTGAATCCCACCCGCAACAACACTGAATCGTTTCGCCTGAGAACTGCACATGAGTGAGCTACGCTGGAATCCATTGCTGGGCGAGTGGGTGGCAACCGCGACGCACCGACAGGAGCGGACTTTTCTCCCGCCACCGGATTTCTGCCCGCTCTGTCCGACGGCGCCCGGTGGGTTCCCAACCGAGGTGCCCGAGCCAGACTACGATATCGTGGTCTTTGAGAACCGGTTTCCCAGCTTGCGCTCGATTCCCGAAGCGCCCAGTGTTGAAGCTACCGACCTCTGCCCGGTGCGTCCGGCGCGGGGGCTCTGTGAAGTGATTTTGTACGCGCCGCGACACCACTCAACCCTGGCGGAGGAGCCGGTAGAGCAGATCTACAAGCTGGTCCAGGTTTGGACCGATCGTTTCCAGGAACTCGGTGCTCTCGACTTCGTTGACTACGTCTTTATATTCGAGAACAAGGGCGAAGCCATCGGCGTCACGCTTCATCACCCGCATGGCCAGATTTATGCATATCCCTTTGTTCCGCCCAAAATCAGCCAGGAGATCGAGCAGTCGCGCAATCATCGGGAGAAGACCGGGCGCTGCCTAATCTGCGACATCCATGAGGACGAACGCCGGGACGGACGGCGCGTCGTCGTGCAGAACGGATCCTTCACAGGATATATTCCGTTTTTCGCCCGCTGGCCGTACGAAGTGCACATCGTTTCTGCACGCCATATCCAGGCTCTCACGGACCTGGGCGCAGCGGAACAGAGGGATCTTGCCTGGATATTAAAGTCACTTCTTATGGCCTACGACCGCTTGTTCGACCTTTCTTTCCCTTACATGATGGTGATCCATCAGCGTCCCACCGATGGGAACTCTTACGAGTATTACCACTTTCACATAGAGTTTTATCCGCCCATGCGTTCCGCCAGCCGTCTGAAATATCTTGCGGGCAGCGAATCCGGAGCTGGAATGTTCATCAACGACACGCTTGCCGAGCAAAAGGCGGCCGAGCTTCGGGCGCTGGTCACGGCTGTAACTTGGTCCCAATAAGGGAGCGGTTATGATTGATCTCGATGCGCTGGTGCAGAAGTTCCGAACCCTCTATGGTACCGAGCCGCGCCTCTTTCGCGCGCCGGGAAGAGTGAATCTGATCGGAGAGCACACCGACTACAACGATGGCTTCGTGCTTCCCATGGCTATTAATCACGGCACCGTGGTGGCCGCCGCGAAGCGCGCGGACCGGCGCGTTCGCGTTCACTCGCTGAACTACAACCAGTCCGCCGAGTTCGATTTGGACAGGCCGGGTGCCCGCAAGAGAGGAATCTGGCTCGACTATGTCGAAGGGGTCGCGCAGGCGCTCCTCGGGCGTGGGTTGAAGCTTGCCGGTGCCGATCTTGCCCTCACGAGCGACATCCCTATCGGCGGAGGGCTGTCATCGTCCGCCGCACTCGAGATCTCCGTGGGAACAGCTCTCACCGGGATTTCCGGCGAGGAGATCGGCCGTATTACGCTGGCGCTTGCCGGCCAGGAGGCGGAGCACAACTACGTCGGAATGAAATGCGGGATCATGGACCAGTTCATCGCCTCGCTCGGCAAGGCGGGCCACGCCTTGTTGATCGACTGCAGGAAGCTCGAAGGAACGCTTGTCCCGCTGGGAGTCCAAGACATGACCGTGGTTGTGTGCGACTCGCGGGTCAAGCATGCCCTGGCTTCCTCCGAATACAACGCGCGTCGCGCGGAGTGCGAGCAGGGCGTCGCAATGCTGAGAGAGGTTCTTCCGGAAATCCGCGCATTGCGAGATGTGAGGTTGTCGGCCTTCGAACGCTTCCAGGAGCGGTTGCCCGAGGTTGTTCGGCGCCGCTGCCGGCATGTCGTCTCGGAGAATGAAAGAACGCTGTCTGCGGTGAGGGCTCTGCAAGCCGGCGATGTCGAAGAGTTCGGCCGGCTGATGGCCGCATCGCACCAATCTCTGCGAGACGATTATGAGGTTAGCTGCAAGGAACTCGACATTCTCGTTGAGAGCGCGCAGTCCGTGCCTGGCGTCGCGGGGGCTCGCATGACCGGCGGCGGCTTCGGCGGCTGTACTGTGAACCTTGTGCGTAAGGACTCCCTGGAGCGCTTCCGCGAAACGGTGACCCGGGAGTACTTGGGGAAAACAGGTCAGGAACCGCTTGTCCTTCCGGTGGAGTCCAGCGATTGCGCCGCGGAAATCCTCGGCCGCAAATTACACGAATAAAAAAGCCTGTCAGGTTAGGGAGATCACTTCGTAGTCCGGAACGGACGGAAGCTGCAATTCCACCACAGACCCAATCTGCTTGAACGGCAGCGGCTGGCCGAGCCGCAACGCACGCACGCTGGTGATCTTTCTGTCTGGAAGAGAAAGTCGGATTTTCTGCGAGCCAATCGGATAGATGTGGTGAATGAATCCACGGGTCATGTTTGGATTCGTGTAATTCAGAAGGTGCAGTGCGTAGCCGGGCTCGGTTTCCCAGGCGAACAGCTCCACAATCCCTTCGCCCTCAACGGCCACGGAAGGCTGCGCGTCGCCGGATACCCACTTGACTGCGTTAATGAGGAGGCGCAGTAAGTCTGTGTTCCCCGAGCGCCAAAAGCTGCGATCCACGTCTCCGGCAAAGTATGCGATCCTGGATTTGCCGGCCTCGCGAAAGATCGCTGCAGGTTCGACCGTGCGCGGCTTGCGCGGAAACACCATCTCCGGCGGAAACGCTGGATAGTAGGGGACCACACTCAGCGCGAGGGGCGCCTTTTCTTGCACGCGGATGGGGACGCGATTCTCGGCTCCAGGCAGAAGAGTTGTTCCCTCGAAACCGGCTGTGATTGGATGAGGCCGCTCGATTCTTGAATAGCTATTGCCGAAGGGGCCAATAGCCTCTCCGGCGGCGGCGGCTCCAAATACGTCGGCGAGCCCGAAGTCGTTACGTGGATCGCCCCACTCGTTGTATCGCGAAGTCTCGAAGGTTGCCAGAACCGATCCGCCGGAAGCCACGTAATCCCTGATCTTACTGCACTCATCGTCGCGCAGATAAGCGGCGTTGGCGATGAGGAGCGCGCGATATTTTTTCAGCTTTAGCAGCGAGAGATTCTCCTGATGGACAAAGTCGAACAGGAATCGTCCTTCGAGAAGCGCATAGTAAAGGCCTTGCAGATAGTCGGCGGTCTCGGATCGATCCCCACCTCGCCCCGGGTCGATCTTGTAGAATGCGATTGTGTTTTGAGGGTAGAGGACCGCAAGGTCGGCAAGTGAGCGTCTGTTTTGGAAGTGTGATTCATTGGCCGCGAGCCAGTTGAAAAACGAGCGCCCGACTTCGCGCCACCGGTTGTCCTCAGGCGATCCGCCAAGCCAGTGGAACCAGGGAACCATGCCGCTGGCAACGGTCTGGGCCAGCCAGAGTGTGGCCTCCGCCGGCGCCTTTGCCGTATGCCGCCAGGTAATGCGGCTGTTGCTGTACGCTCCCGTAACGTTCGTGATCGTTCTGCCCTGCATCACCGACTGCGCTACGCGTCCCTGCTGAGCGCAATCCCAGATGGGAGTGTCCCCAGAACGCCCCTGGTGATCGGCGTTGAACCAGCCGGCAATGTCCCCCAGCCGCTTCACGTCTTTGACGGTTCGTATGCCGCCCCCGAGGTTTCCGACATAAACGGAGTCGCCCTTCTTCTCCTTCGCAACGGAATCCCACAGCTTCCAGATTGACAGGACGCGGGTCAAGTAAACCTCGTAATACTTTCGGTAAAGCTGATTCGAGGCGTCGGTTTGCTGCGGAGGCACTCCTCCCACCTGCTCCTTGTAGACCTTCTGACAGCTCTCGCAATAACACGTGCCAAGCGTACCCGTGCTGGGCCAGCCGTTGGTGAAGAAACCGTCCACCGGGTAACGTTGGTTGATTTCGCGGTAGATTGCAGGCATCTGCTCGGTGAAGTATGGGCTGAACATGCAGGTTTTGAAGAGCCACGGGGACTCGTTGTGTTTGCGCGGAGTGCCGTCACGATTGCGCTCGAACCATTCCGGGCGGGCCCGGAGGGCTTCCTCGTAAGCGTAATTACAATCCATGCGGGCGACAACATGGAGATCACGCTTTTTGACGGCTTCCACCATCTCCCCGAATAGGTCGCGCGTACCAAGGAATTCGCTGCGGTGGTGGTGCGGTATCTGCGTTGGGTAAAAGGCCACGATTCCTCCGCCGTTGAGCAGAACCGCATTGACCTTGAGGGAAGCCCAGTATTCCGCCCATGCTTTCACGTCGAACGTGAGCGGATCCCTTTCGTTGAAATTGATCTGGCCGCAACGGCGCATCGTTTCATACCAGGGCTTTTCTGCGGGAAAACTCAAGCCGGAGGCAGCCACTATTACCGAACCGGCGGAAATCGTCACAAAACTGCGGCGGCTTATCGATGAAGGCCTGTCTTTCATGTGCGTCTCCTGCTGTGTTTAGGACGACTGTAACACTAACTGCATCGGGACATAAGTGTTGGATTCGATCTTCCCAGTGCCATAGCTTTCCCGTAACATTTAAGGTTTCGCATGGGGGCACAAGTGATTACCAACTTCAAGCAGCAACTGCCGGATATCGATCCGACAGAAACTCAGGAGTGGATCGAGTCGCTCGATTCAACAGTCCGCGAAAAAGGGAAGGCTCGGGCACAGTTTCTTATCCGCAAGATCCTCAAGCGATCCCGCATGCTGAACCTGGGGGTTCCAGAGCTCGTTCAGACTCCGTACATCAACACCATTTCCCCGGAGCAGGAAGCTCCTTTCCCGGGGGACGAGCAGATTGAGAAACGCATCCGCCGGATGATTCGCTGGAACGCAGTCGTCATGGTGACCCGTGCCAACAAGCACTACGAGGGGATTGGCGGGCACATCTCGACCTATGCTTCCTCGGCGAGCCTGTATGAAGTGGGCTTCAACCATTTCTTCCGCGGCAAGGACGGCGGCGGCTCGGGTGACCAGATCTTTTTCCAGGGACACGCTTCGCCGGGCATCTACGCCCGAGCGTTTTTGGAAGGCCGGCTGACTCAAGATCAGATGGACCACTTTCGGAGAGAATGCGTTCCCGGACAGGGGCTTTCATCCTATCCTCACCCCCGCCTCATGCCGGACTTCTGGGAGTTTCCCACCGTCTCCATGGGTCTGGGGCCGATCAACGCACTCTACCAGGCGCGCTTCAACCGCTACCTGCAGGCCCGCGGCATCGCGAACACGGGGGACTCTCGAGTATGGGCTTTCCTCGGTGATGGAGAGTGCGATGAGCCGGAAGCCCTCGGCTCCATCTTCCTGGCATCCCGCGAGAGACTCGACAATCTCATTTTCGTCGTCAACTGCAACCTTCAGCGCTTGGACGGCCCGGTGCGCGGCAACGGCAAAATCATCCAGGAGCTCGAGATGGTTTTCCGCGGCGCCGGCTGGAACGTGATCAAGGTCATCTGGGGGCGCGAGTGGGATGACCTCCTCCGGCGGGATGTCGATGGAGTGCTGCTGCAGAAGATGAATGATACGGTCGACGGCGCCTACCAGAAATACGCCATCGCGAAGGGGGATTATATCCGCGAGCACTTTTTCGGCCCCGATCCGCGTTTGCGTAAGCTGGTGGAGGACCTCAGCGATCAGGACCTCCAGAACCTCCGCCGCGGCGGGCACGACTACCGTAAGCTTTATGCTGCCTACAAACTGGCTACGGAGCACAAGGGTTCCCCGACGGTGATTCTGGCAAAGACGGTCAAGGGCTGGGCGCTCGGTGAAGGGTTCCTCGGGAAAAACGTGACGCACCAGCTCAAGAAGATGAACGTGAATCAGCTGAAGGAATTCCGCGACAGGCTCGAACTTCCGATCTCGGACAGACAACTGGAGGACGCGCCGTATTACCATCCAGGACCGAAGAGCCTCGAGGTTCAGTACATGCTGGAGCGGCGGCGTGCGCTCGGAGGGTGTGTTCCCAAGCGTGTTGTCCGAAGCAAGCCTCTTCACCTGCCGGAGCCGAGCGTGTACGACGAATTCAAGCAGGGAACTGGCACGGGGCGCGACGTCTCGACCACCATGGCCTTCGTCCGCCTGCTGCGCCATCTGCTGCGCGACAAGGACATCGGACGACGCATTGTGCCGATCATTCCGGACGAGGCCCGAACCTTCGGCATGGATTCGCTGTTCCGCGAGGTCGGCATTTACTCGTTGGTGGGACAGCTCTACGAGTCCGTGGACGCCGGTTTGCTCATAACCTACAACGAATCGAAAGAGGGCCAGATCCTTGAAGAAGGAATCACCGAAGCAGGCAGCACGGCCAGCTTCACCTCAGCCGGCACGTGCTATGCCACGCATGGCGAAATCACTATCCCCTTCTACGTTTTCTATTCGATGTTCGGCTTCCAGCGAACCGGGGATCTGTTCTGGGCTTTCGGCGATGCGCGCGGCCGCGGCTTCGCAATGGGGGCTACCGCGGGGCGCACCACGCTCAACGGCGAGGGACTGCAGCACGAGGACGGGCATAGCCATATTCTTGCTTCAACGATTCCCAGCATTCTCACCTACGATCCGGCTTTTGCGTACGAAGTAGCGATGATCGTCAAGAACGGCCTATACCGGATGTATGAGAAGATGGAGGATGTCTTCTACTACATCACCCTCTACAATGAGAACATCACCCATCCGCCCATGCCGGAAGGAACCGAGGAAGGAATCATCAAAGGCCTTTACCTTTTCAGGCCGGCGCCTCAGCGGCTCAAGCACCACGTCCAGCTGTTCGGCAGCGGCTCGATCATGCCGTCTGTCCTCAAGGCACAAACGATGCTCGCGGAGAAATTCCAGGTCTCGGCCGACGTGTGGAGTGCCACAAGTTACCAGCAACTGCGCGATGAAGCGCTGTGCGCGGACAGATGGAATCGGCTGCATCCCGAAGCCGAGCCTAGGGTACCTTACGTCGTCGCGATGCTGGAGGGAATCCAGGGGCCCATTATCGCGGCTACCGACTACCTGAAAACCGTTCCCGACCTGATCCGTCCCTGGGTGAGCCAGCGCTACGTTTCACTCGGCACGGATGGGTACGGCCGAAGCGACACCCGCGAGGCTTTGCGGCGACACTTCGAGGTGGATGCCGAAAGCATCTGCATCGCAGCCCTGTACGCGCTATGCCAGGAAGGCAAGATCCCCGCGCGTGAGGTTTCCGTGGCGATTCGAGGGCTTGGTGTCGATCCCGAAAAGCTGGACCCCCTGCATCCACACATCACCCGGCGGCAAGCCGCTCCGGTTGGAGTAGAAGTCAATAGCTAGCTTTACCGCTGAGACACGGAGGTTATACCGAGAGCGCCGCTTTCTGTGCCATCCGCTGGTAGAAGTCCTCGATGTAGATGACGATGCAGCCCGCATCTATGCCGAAATCATGGTTGTGCTCCGTAAAGCGGGCACCCACATACCGACAAACGATGTCTGGATCGCCGCCCTGGCCGCTCGAGGTGGGGCCACGGTGCTTACCTATGACCAACATTTCCAGCTGATCCACCGAGTTGGAGCCAAGATCCTCTCCGGCTGATTTGAACACTCCTCTGCGCCCTCCGCGTCTCTGTGGTGCTGGTTTTATTTGCAATTGTCGCCAGTCCTTGCAGGTCCCCGGATCTTCCTCTTCCTCCAGCCCTTGATTTCCAAGAACTTACAGAAACCGCGATTGGCTTTGGAATTGCTCCTTCTGAATTGACCAGATTATTGAGAAGGAGGAGCGATATGAAGAGGATTCTCGTAGCGGCATTGTTGATGGCTTTGATTGGCCGCGCCGGCGTTGCGCAAGAAAGGAGTGGCGAAAAGAAAAGTTCCGCTTATGTCTTCGCGGCTCCCGGCGCAGTTGTCACTTCCGGCGCGTCGGCCGGCATCTTGCACTTTGGTGCGGGCGGACAGGGGTTGCTTTACAAGGGTTTGGGGATGGGAGCCGAGATCGGTTATCTCTCTCCTAACGGCAGTCTCGCGGATGGAGTAGGTCTGCTTTCCGTGAACGGTTTGTATGAATTCAAGCAGGCGAATGCCAAGCGTAAGGTCATTCCGTTTGTCACGGCAGGCTACTCGCTGGCATTCAGGTACGGCGCTGGTACCGCTTTCAATTTCGGCGGCGGAATCAACTACTGGTTTCGCGAGAAGCAGGCATTACGGCTGGAAGTCCGCGACTATGTCAGTCCGCTGGAGCCCAATATGCACCTGTTGACTGGCCGCATCGGCATATCTTTTCGCTGAGCGCCTGGACTTGGTATTTCTTTCTGGTCTTTGTGCCATCGTGTAATCCATAGAACAACACGATGACACAAAGATCACGATGATTCACAAAGCATCCTACGGTTATCGGGATGGTTTTTCGGCGATCAACTCGTACCACGGCGAAAGTTCCTGACCATCTCCTTGAATGTGCACTTCGAACGCGCCTTCGCTTCGCCGAACGTCCTTGTCCGCAAGCGGCGTCATGCGGGCTCCGGCGCGGTCGAGCGGATAGACCGTCACATGCGTGGCGGAGCTCCGCAAAGTAATGGTGCATTCCACCCGTTCCATCCAAACGGGAGAGGGGTGTCCGTTCATGTTCCCCGATGGTTTGCCGCTAGCCGGATCGGGTTCGAGAGTCCACCAATCCGAAGAATCTCCGTAGTTGATCAGTTTTTGTGGTCTCGGCGGTGTGGACCCGGGTTGCGTGCCGAGTGTGTAGCCCGGATTGGTGAGAAGCAGGCGGCCGGATTCTTCGATAGGTTGCTGGTCCAGCGGTGTCAGAAGTACACTGGCAAACCCGCGGCTCGTGGATGTGAGTTCAACGGTTAACGTCCCGGCGCCAACTTTCGCATTCGTTCCCAGGAATCCGAAAATGCCGGCCGCCTTGGGAGCGCTGATGATCATTAACTTTCGATCGCGGTCGTAGGTAAGCTCCCCGGTATCGGAGTGATAGGGAGACGTGAGCTCCGAAAATGTCACGCGTCCTTCGCCGGTTCTGATTCCCACGGGATGAACGAACGCGATAGCTGGGTTGTATCCAGTCGCGGCGGCCAGTCCGGACGAGACGTTGCCAACGCGCTTTTCGCGACCTCCCTGGAGCTTTAGGTCCGGCGTTACCTGAATCGTGGCGGGCGATTTTCCGGCCTGAAGCGCACCCGATCTGAAGAGCCATGCAGACTGCCCGATGTTTGGCACCTTAGTCCAGTCTCCGTTGATATTGAAGGCGCTCGGCCCCTCCGCATCCCAGCTGCGCCCATGCTCGTAAGCGAAGTGCATGATCGAATCCCAGTCTTGGAATGCACCGAAAGCAGCCAGCGTCGGATCGATCTCGGCAGCCTGTCGATTCGGCCAAGGCTGGTTGAATTCGCTCACGGTGTAAGGCTTGCCTGACTCCCTCGCAATTGCCATGTTCAGAAAATTCGTGAGGCCGCTGCCGACCGAAGATATGTCGCGGATGCGCCAATCCCTCCCATCCCATGCCTGGTGAGGAAAGTTGTAGTGATCGACGTAGAAGTGATTGTCCTGGTAGTCCATATCCTGGTGCGAGTCAAGGTTAAGCAGGCCACCATAGCCTATCTGGGTGCCCGCTACCGGAACCAATCGGTCCGTGGAAGCGCGCACGGCGTCCAGCATCCGGCGCAGATAGGCGCGGTCGCGGCCGGTCAGAAACAGCAGGTAGTCGTCCAGGCGCTTTTGCGGACCGGACTCTTTACTCCCGACGAGCGCGACTTGGTCCTTATCGAGCGACTGCCCCTCGGCAAGTTCTCCCCAGGCGGAGCGCAAGGCTTGGGTCGTGCTGTAGTTGGAACGTAGGAAAACATTCCACTGCTTCTGTAGCTCGGTTTTGTAATCTCCCAGGGCGTAGCGATCCAGATTGCCGCGCCCCCAAGCCTCAAGCAACGAACTTTCATTGTCGATCTCGACCATGCCCAGCACCGGATCATCTTTTAGCTTCAAGGCTTCAATGACCTTCCTGGCAAATTCCACCTCCAGATCTATCATGCGAGGAAAGAAAATGTGCAAGGGCTTTCCCAGCTGGGGCATCCGCACGCCGTTGGGCAGTGCGGGCACCTGATCGATTTCTGGGCGGAACACATAGCCCACGTGCAGGTTCAGATTTGCGTAGATTCCTTCCGCTTTCAGAGCGTCAAGAAAGGCGCGCAGTCGCGCAACCGAGATCGGGTTCAGTGTCGGATATGGGCCGGTAGTCAGAATGCTCCTGGCGTCTTCCGGGTTCCGGTCCGGCGAGGTGTCCATGTGATGAAGCCGCACCAGATTGACGCCCAGCCGGCGCAATCGCTTCGCGATGCGGGGAGCATCCTCCGGCGTGGGAAAGTTGGCGCCGAAGGCCATATTGACGCCGAAGAGACGGACGCGCTCGTCGTCGGCTGAATTCGGCCGGAGGTCAGTGCCAACTCTGTAAAAATGGCCATCACGGACAAAGAGCCGGTCTGCAGATCCGAGCGGATGGTTCATGAAGCCGAAGTCCGGCGCGCCGCTCAGATGATCCTGGTCCGCCGAGAACTGATAGAACCTGTCCTGAGCCAAAGCCGGCGTTGCAAGGATGAGTAATGCTAGTAGCAGTATCATGCTGAACACCCTCTTCGTTTTTCTTCGTGGTCTTTGTGTCCTTTGCGTCTTTGTGTTGTCCTCTTGGGTCCGGAGACGGCCGGGGAGTCGAGGTCAAAGAAACGCAGCGGCCAGTCTTTCGCCTCACCTGCGTAATCGATCCCTATGCGCGGCGTCGTCCCGATCAGCGGGCGCCTGCCGTTGCGGCGGAACAGCCGAATCTCGCCTCCTGCAAGTAAATCCTGGCCGGTCGAGGCAGCCGTGATGCCGAGCGCTGCGCACAGCCGGGCTGGGCCTGAAAGGAACTTCGGCGGCGTGCCCACCGGGCCCTGAGCGGCACGCAGCAAAACTGCCTCGGCGATCCCTTCCGGCTGCGTTACGACGTTCGCGCAGTAGTGCATTCCGTAGACAAAAAAGACGTACAGATGCCCGCCGTCCTTGTACATCGGCTCGACGCGCGGCGTACGTCGGCCGCGCCAGGAGTGGGCCGCGGCGTCCTTGCTCCCCAGGTAGGCTTCTGTCTCGACAATCCGTGCGCCATACCAGGATTCCTGGCAGCGGCGGGCGAACCATGCGCCGATCAGCTCCCGGGCAACAATTTCGGTTGGCTGATAAAAGAAAGAGCGGGGATATTCCTTCAATCCGAGCGCATCCGGATCGAAGCGCAACCTCGCGTCTGGTGGAAGGCCGGCTCTCGCTTTACGCACGGTTTGCCATGAATCTGTGAATTCTTGGCGTCCTTGGTGATCTTGGAGTCTTGGTGGTGAGAGATTCAAAACCACACCACCAAGACTCCAAGATCACCAAGGTCACCAAGAATGCATATGATTATAGGGGAATGGATACTAATCGCGAAGAGGTTGCAGAGAGTATCTGGGCGGCAATCCCGGCAGGTTGGAGGCCATGTTTTTCCAGAAGCTCATCCGCCAGCCCCGATTCGCCAAACTGGTCCCGCACACCCAGCCGCAGCAAGCGGGGGGCGCCCGCCCGCTCCGAGATACATTCGGCCACCGCACTCCCCAACCCGCCGATCACGCTGTGTTCCTCCACGCTGACCGCCAAAGCCGCGCCTTCTATTGCGCGCAGAACGGCCGCTGAGTCAAGGGGCTTAATGGTTGAAACGTTGATTACTTTTGCTTCGATATGTTGCTGCGCGAGCAGGTCGGCTGCCTCGAGGGACTTCCAGACCATGGCTCCGGTGGCAAAGATGACCACATCGCTTCCTTCCCGCAAGACGGTCGTTTTGCCAATTTGAACTCTATGGCCGTCACTGTGAACCCGGGGCACGGGATATCGTCCTACGCGCAGGTATACCGGCCCCGGCCAATCGGCGGCTGCGATGGTCATCTGCATCGTTTCGAGGTCGTCCGCAGGCGAGAGCACCGTCATGTGCGGCAAGACGCGCATCAGGGCGATATCCTCCAGGGATTGGTGACTGGCGCCGTCGGGGCCCTGCGTCAACCCGGCGCTCGAGCCAACCAGCTTGACCGGCAGCGATGGGTAAGCGATCTGCGTGCGGATGGGAATGTAACAAACGCCGGTAATGAAAATGGCAAAACTGTTGCAAAATGGAACCAGCCCGCTGGCAGCCATACCTGCGGCAGTGCTGACCATGTCTGATTCCGAGATCCCCATATCGAAGAAACGCTGTGGAAACTTGTCTCGAAAGAGCACTGTTCGGGTGGATTTGTAGAGGTCCGCATCCAGCACGACCACATCAGGGCGCTGCACGCCGAGCTGCAACAATGCATCACCATAAGCAAAGCGGGTTTCAGTAAGCTGTGGCATTAACTCCCTCCAATTGCTGCAAATTTGCTTCCAGCTCTTGCACGGCTCTTTCGTACTGTTCAGCCGAAATGGACGCGTTGTGAAAGCCTGCCTCGCCTTCGAAGAAAGACACACCCTTTCCTTTGACGGTGTTGCAGATGATCGCTGAAGGCCGGCTCTCCTGGCCGCAGGCCCAATCGAGGGCATCGCAGATTTCCCGCATGTTGTGCCCATCGATCTCCTGCACCGCCCACCCAAAACACTCCCAGCGCAGTGCCAGCGGATCGATGCTCTTACAGCTGTCAGTAGCATCCATGGCTTTGAGCCGGTTGCGGTCGATGAGGACGGTTACATTGGCAAGTCCCCTCCTGGGCGCCGTCATCGCGGCTTCCCAGATCTGTCCCTCGTGCAGTTCGCCGTCACCGATCGCGCAGAATACCCGGTAGTTTAGGCCATTGACCCGGGCGGCTAAGGCCATTCCGTTGGCATAAGACAAGCCTTCACCCAGAGCACCGGTACACCCTTCCAATCCCGGGGTAAGGTGCATGGCCGGGTGGCCCTGCAGCCTGCTGCCCAGCCTCTTCAATGTAAACAACTCATCGACATCAAAGACTCCGAGCATGGCCAGAGCGGCATACTGGGTGGGAACAGAGTGCCCTTTACTCATGATCAAACGATCGCGTTCCGGCCATTTCGGGTTTTTAGGGTCAAAGTGCATCTTGTAAAAATACAGGGCGGTAATGATATCGGCAGCAGATAACGACCCGCCAAAATGGTGCGCCTTGCCGGTTCCCATCATCTTGACCACCAGCAAGCGGATTTCCGCCGCGATCCGGCGCAACCGATAAATGGTTTCCTGATCTGCCATGAGTCCTCCAAAGACAAAGAATAAATGTCCGGCTGGTTTTTCAGACGGCCGTCCAGCCGCCATCGATTACCAGGGTATGTCCCGTGACCATATCGGATGCGGGGCTGGCCAGAAACACTACCGCTCCGAGAACATCGTCGACCTCGGCCAGGCGTCCCAGCGGGATGCGGCTGAGCACTTCCTTGCGGACCTTTTCGTCCTCGAGGAGGGCGGCAACAAAGGGGGTGTTGACAAAGGTCGGGGCAATGGCGTTCACGTTGATCTTGTGCTGTGCCCATTCAAATGACAGCACCCGGGTCATGTTGATCACTCCCGCTTTGGCTGAGCAGTAGGCGACACGCTCGCTGTAACCAACCAATCCCACCTGGGATGCCATGTTGATGATCTTGCCCCCTTTGCCGCGCGCGATCATATGCTTCCCCACCGCCTGGGCACAGAAGAAAACTCCTTTCAGATCCGTATCCACCACCGGATCCCAGTCCGACTCGCTGACGTCGACCGCCCACTTGCGGATGTTCATCCCGGCATTGTTCATGAGAATGTCGATGTGGTCCCATTCTTCCAAGACCCGCCGGACCATTTCCTGGATCGAATCCACTTGCGTGACGTCCAGGGGAAGGACCATCCCACGCCGCCCAAGCGCCTCGACCTGGGAGGCGGTCTCTTGCGCGGCGTTCTCCTTGCCGGGAAGCTCGGTCATCACCACGTCGGCGCCGGCGTGCGCCAAGGCAATGGCGATGGCTCTGCCCATCCCGCTGCCCGCCCCGGTCACGACTGCATTACGGCCATCAATGCGAAACGTCGGTATCTTCATCATTCACTCCGTCCTGATTAAGGTTTCGCACGAGCCTGCGTTTTGGCCAGGTCTTCCAGAAGGGTGAGAACTGCCGAATGGTCCAGATCTCCTCGTCCGGCTGCCAGCAAGGCGCTGAACAGTTGCTGAGTGAGGGCCGTGGCAGGCAGGGACACATTAAGCGCCTTGGCCGTTTCCATGATGATGTTCAGGTCTTTGTAATGGAATTTGCTCTTGAACCCGGGCTCAAAATCTCCCTGGATCATGCGCGGGCCGCGCACGTCCATCACGCGCGTCTGGGCATACCCGCCGCTCAGGACTTTGATAATAATTGCGGGATCCACGCCGGCTTTGGCACCCAGAACCAGCGCCTCCGCCAGGCCGACGAAATTGAGCGCCACCTGGATCTGGTTGCAGGCCTTCACTATCTGGCCGGCACCGGGACCCCCGCAGTGGGTGATCGTCTTGCCCATTACCTGAAAGACGGGGAGCATTTCCTGAAACAGGTCCTCGGGCCCGCCGACCATGATCGAGAGGACGGCGTTTTTGGCTCCCACCTCCCCTCCGCTGACCGGAGCATCCAGGCAGCGCACGCCTCTCTTGCCCAGTTCTTTGGAGACCTGAATGGCGGTCTGCGGCGAAATAGTGCTCATATCCAAATAGACCAGCCCTTTTCGGGCCGCCTGTATGATGCCCTCTTCGCCGAGAGCGACTTTCTCAACATCCGGAGAGTCGGGCACCATCGAGATGACAACATCCACCCGGGAAGCAACATCCTTGCAGGAAGTGCCCCTGCCCGCGCCTAGCCGGGCAATGTTGGCCAGGGCCTCTTCGACGACGTCGTACACGGCCAGTTCATGACCAGCTTCAAGCAGGTGGGCGGACATGTGTTTGCCCATGATCCCCAATCCGATAAATCCGATTCTTGGTTTCACATCTCCTCCTTCTTTAGGGCCCGCGCCAAAATGCTGATTTATTTTTGCGCGGGCCCTTGACTATGGGTCCGCTTGCTTCGAGAGATCCAGAGCAGCCAGTATATCCTGCGTGTTGCATGAGAAGAATCGAAACGTTCTCAATGCATTTCATGGATGCAAAAGGCGCGCGCCACTGCGGGCGGGCAAGGATTTTTCTGGTCCGCAGATGTACGCAGGTTTACGCGGATGCACAAGATTCATCTGCGTCATCTGCGCAGATCCGGGGACATAATACTTATCTTTGCCCGACGGACACCCTGCCGAACATCGAATCCTGGCAGGCCCAGGCGAGGCCGCACATGCCACTGGTCGAAGTGGCCGAAGACACATGAAATCTGGGGACGCACTACCTATCTGAAAAATCGCTGTCGAGTTGAAGAGCAATCCCCACGACTTCACACCTCTCCATCGAGATAAGTATTGCGTCCCCGGATCTGTGCCACGAATTACACGAATTTCACAAAGCCAAAACATGGCGAAGAGCTGCTTCAAGCTCCGAATGCCTGAACTGGTAGCCTGAAGCGAACAGCTTCGCGGGCTCGACGCGCGTGCTTGCCAGAAGCAGCTCGTCAGCCATCTCCCCCAACAGCAACCTGGCCGCGAAGCTAGGCAGCGGAAAAACCGCTGGCCGCGCAAGCACGCGTCCCAGCGTCTTGGTGAATTCCAGATTCGTGACGGGCCTGGGAGCGACTGCGTTTAGTGGACCGGCCAGCGAATCGGTCCGAATGGTGTGGTAGATCACCCCGACTAAGTCATCCAGGGTTATCCAGCTCATGAACTGGTGGCCGTTCCCGATCTTCCCGCCGACTCCGATACGGAAAGGAAAGAGCATCTGCGCCAGCGCACCGCCGGCGGTACTCAGCACTATGCCGATTCTTGGAGTCACGACACGAATTCCCTTTTCTGAAGCCGCGCGGGTCGCCTCTTCCCAGGCGACACATACCTCGGGTAGGAAGCCCTTGCCGGGCTTGTCGTCCTCGCGCAGAATTTCCTCTCCGCGTTCGCCGTAAAATCCGATGGCCGAAGCACTGACGAGCACCTTGGGCGGATGCGCAAGACGCGACAGGGTTCCGGCGAGAAGTCGAGTACCCTTGCTGCGGCTCTCGAAGATCTGCCGCTTCCTTGCGGCGGTCCATCTCCCTCCGGCGATGTTCTCGCCTGCGAGGTGAACTACCGCGTCGAAGCCCTCCACACTCGACGCATCCAGGATACCCGCCGGCGGGTTCCAGGGGATTTCGCCGGATCCTGCTTTCGCGGACGTCCGGACCAAGCGGCTTACATCATGCCTGTGTGCCATCAGATAGGGGATCAGCGCCGATCCGATCAATCCCGACGCTCCACTCACCAGAATCCTCATCGAAGCCTCCCAAAGCATTACACCACAGAGACGCAGAGCTCACAGAGACAAATGGAAATTGATATTCCCATTTTAGCTGGTTAGAGTACGACGGGACATGGCTGATATGGAATTGGGAAAGCTCGAAAAAACCCCGAGTCGGAGATCCGCAGAAGACTTCCGTGTTCTTTCGAACACCATCCTGCGCTGCGAGCTTCACGGCCGGCAACGAGCCGACTTTCTCCGCGAGGCGACCCGCATTTTAATCGATTTCTCCGGGTGCGACGTTGTCGAGGTTCAGCTGCACGAAGGCAGCACCTTTTTCCGGTGCGAAGCCAGGCTCGACGCTCCCGAATACTTCCGCTTCGACAGCGAGGCATGGCAGCGTCGATTGGCCCGTTCTGACTCCTTTACCTGGCCCGCAGACCGGATATGCATGCGGCTCTTCGGCCGGGACGTTCCACCGGGAGATCCTTTTCTCACCTCCAACGGAAGCTTCTGGACCGGGGAGCCAGACGCTCACTTCGAGGAGTCGCAGTGGGCCTCTATCTGCGGCGAGTTTCTCTCGCTGGCCATCATTCCTCTGGACGTGGGTAATGAGCGGACGGGGCTGCTTCTCCTAAAAAGCTGCGTTCCGAGCTTCTTCACTGCGAAGGAAATCGAGCTTTACGAGAGTGTCTCTCAGACCCTCGCGATTGCGCTGGCTCACCGAAGGTCCAACGCTCTCCTTCGTGAGCGTGTGAAGGAGCTGACTTGCCTTTATGGCATTGCCCGCGTTACCGCGCGCCAGGACGTTTCGCTGGCTGAGATCCTTCAGAGCGTTGTCGAACTCCTGCCTCCTGCCTGGCTCTATCCCGAAATCGCCTCGGGCCGGATCGTCGTAGACGGACAAGCCTATACGACCCCCGCTTTCAAGGATGGAGTTCCAAGGCAGTCGGCCGAGATTATCGCGCAAGGCAAACACCGGGGTATCGTCGAAGTCACCTACTCCCAGGAAATGTCGGAGCGCGATGAAGGCCCATTTCTGAAAGAGGAGCGCAACCTCATCGACACCATCGCCCGCGAGGTGGCCCTCATCATTGAGCGCAGACAGGCCGAGGAGGAGAAGGCCAGACTTCAGGATCAGCTCAGGCACGCCGATCGACTGGCCACGATCGGTCAGCTCGCAGCCGGTGTAGCGCACGAGTTGAATGAACCTCTGGGAAACATCCTGGGCTTCGCGCAGCTCGCGCTCAAATCTACGGATCTTCCCGAGCAGGCCCGGAAAGACATCGACCGGATTGCCTCCGCTGCGTTGTATGCCAGGGAGGTCATCCGGAAGCTAATGCTGTTTGCGCGGCAAATGCCGTCGAGCAAGACCCAGTTGAACCTGAACCGCATCGTGGAGGAAGGACTCGGGTTTTTCGAGGCGCGCTGCGCCAAGGCGGGCATTCAGTTGATCCGCCGGCTTCACCCCGACCTTCCGGAGATCAATGCAGATCCGTCACAAATGACCCAGATGCTCGTCAACTTGGTTGTCAATGCGATTCATGCTATGCCGCAAGGCGGAGAGCTTGTGGTGCAGACGCTGGCGGGAGTGGACCACGTGTCGCTGGCTGTGGAAGACACGGGCGTTGGAATGAGTCGTGAGGTCATGAGTCAGATCTTCATTCCCTTTTTCACCACGAAAGACGTAAATGAAGGAACCGGCCTGGGCCTCCCAGTAACTCATGGCATCGTAACAACCCATGGCGGCTCGATTCATGTCAGCAGCGAGGTCGGTCGGGGCTCGCGCTTCGAAGTCCGCTTCCCGTTGGGAGGATCGCAACAGAGTTCTTGAGCTTAGTGATTCTTGGTGATCTTGGCGTCTTTGTGGTGTCTTTTCAAAAGCCTAACCACCAAGAGCACAAAGACTCACCAAGAATTCTGCAAAAAGCGGCAGCATAGAGGTGATTGGAATGGCGAGAGAGCCTGAGAGGGAACGAATCCTGATTGTGGATGATGCTCCGGCTACGGTAGAGGTGCTGCAACGCAACCTGTCATCGGTAGGTTACCGGACTTTCACTGCAATCAGCGTCCAGGAAGCCATCGGGATTCTGGATTCCACACCTGTAGATCTAGTGATCACGGATCTCAAGATGCCCAAGGTGAACGGCCTGGACCTCATCCGGCATGTGCGGGAGAACTTTCAAAACACCGAGGTCATGATGATCACCGGCTACGCCTCCATAGAAGGTGCGGTGGAGGCAATTAAGACCGGCGCCGAGGAGTATCTTGCCAAGCCCTTCACAGATGAGGAACTCTTCGCGGCGGTGCAGCGTGCACTGGAGAAGCTTCATTTGCGTCGCGCCACGCGTGCGTGGACTCATCGCACTCCAAGGGCGCCACACGGGCTGATCGGTGAATCGCCGCCCACGCTCAGGGTGTTCAGCTCCATTGCTAAGGCCGCGTCGAGTGTCGCAACCTTGTTGATCACCGGGGAAAGCGGCACCGGCAAGGAACTCGTGGCGCGGGCGATCCACTACAGCAGTCCACGCTCCGCAGCGCCGTTCGTGCCTGTCAGCTGCGGGGCCATCCCCGAGAGCCTTCTCGAGAGCGAACTCTTCGGCTATGTGAAAGGCGCCTTTACCGGCGCAAGCGAGAGCCGGGCCGGCTTCTTCCAGACCGCCGACGGCGGGACCATTTTTCTAGATGAAATCAGTGAAACCAGCCTGTCAATGCAGGTCAAACTCCTGCGCGTATTGCAGGACAGGGAAGTGATGATGGTGGGTTCCACCCTTCCGCGCAAGGTGGATGTCAGGATTCTCGCCGCCACCAACAAAAGCCTGCCGGCGCTCGTAAAAAAAGGAGTCTTCCGGGAAGATTTGTTCTATCGGCTCGACGTTCTCACGATTGAATTGCCCCCTCTGCGCGAGCGCGGAAATGACATCCTGCTCCTGGCCCAGCACTTTGCCGTGAAGTTTGCGGAAGAGTCAGGGAAGCCCGCGCCCAAGTTCTCCGATCGGGCCCTGAAGGTCTTGCACGACTATGACTGGCCCGGAAATGTCAGGGAGCTGGAGAATGTCATCCAGCGCCTCGTGGTCATGAATGAAAGCGACACGATTGAGGTCGCCGACCTTCCCAACCTAATGCACTTTTCGGCCCTGCGCGAAACAGGTCTGGACCGGACACTCGAGGAGGTCGAATCGAAGTATATCCGCAGCGTGCTGGAGAGCGTCGGCGGCAACAAGAGCCGGGCCGCCAAAACCCTCGGCATCGACCGGAAGACTCTTCGGGAGAAGCTCGCCCGCCACCCCATCCCTCAATAGAGCGGACAACACGAAGACACCGGATTCCTTATGTTGCTAAGGAGCAGTAGGTCCCGCTTGCTGAACGCGACCTGGGACGTTTCCCATCGTTGCAGGCCAGCTGCCGGGAAAAAGGTGTCAGGACGTCTCTTTCTTTCTTCTCGAAACTTCCCGAAAAAAAAAGCACTGTGACATACGAAATGGTAATTGCGCCGATATGCGAACAGTAGTAGGCTAATAGAAAATGGGTAACAATTTCACATCTCGTGATCGATATCGACAGGCGTAACCGGCGCCACATCCCGAGCCCTTTGCATGAGGAGCTCGGCAGCTGCCTGTTCGCTCTCAAAATGGAGGTTTCTCATGCCCGTAACCGGACTTCTCCGCGACATCCTTTCAGGGCTAATCGCATTGGTTCTTCTGCCATGGGCTGTGGCGCAGCGGGGCGGGCAAACGGGAGGCGGCACGGACGGCGGCGGAGTTTCGGACAGAAACCAGGCTAAGGGCTCGCGCAAGAATTAATTGGCATTTTGGCGCGAGCGCCGGGTGGGCAGATGCGAGGCGCCGCGACGCAGGCGATGTCGGTGTACATCGT
>Ga0315277_10001642_pt1 | contig 32112 bp, 32 predicted proteins | sample YL17G05_15_MG_FD_203695 | JGI IMG/M metagenome (GOLD analysis project Ga0315277, IMG submission 203695) | Sediment microbial communities from Yellowstone Lake, YNP, Wyoming, USA - YL17G05_15 | ecosystem: Environmental > Aquatic > Freshwater > Lake > Sediment | place: USA: Wyoming | collected...
AAATTAAAAAGATATTCTTTATAATAATTAAAAGCAAGCCATTACTAAAATATAGAATCCTCGCTTCTTCTGATGTGAAATATGCGGTCCTAAATTACTAATAAATTACAAAAACGCCTTATTTTTTATATTAAAAATTTCAAAACTTTTAAATTTCCCCTTTTTCACGAAGTATTGCATATTTCCTCGATTTGCGCAAAATACTTTCAGGGATCTCCCCGTCACCCGTCACTTTCATCTGATTCACCATCAACACAAGCCTTTTAAAAGAATCTTTTTTCGAAGTTACTTGTTGCAGTTCTTGGTCTATAAAATAAAATTTGGTGGAGATGATAAGCTTTGAGTAGAAAAGAAGATGTCACTACTAAGATAAAAATTCAATTCCTTGAAGAAATTATTGGTATCAACGAGATTGATTTCAATAAGGTCCCATCTGCATTGGTGGAGTATTATATCGAATTAAAATTAAAAAATGTGATTTAGGTCGAATGCATTTACATAATTTGGTTAATGCGAATTCAACCAAGCCCTTAACTTGTCCCAAATTCCAATTGCTGAGGGATCTGTAAACATTGCATGAAGCGCTTCCGGGATAAACACCAGTTCCTTGTCTTTTGACTGAATCGTTTCAAAAAACCTTTTTACTCCATCTACACTCACAGCTTTATCCTCCTCTCCCTGAAAGATCAGAATTGGACAGGCGATTTTATCTCCCAGTTTATAAGACTTCTTCGAAAATTTGTTTAATTGCAAAAGATAGCGTGGGCTCACCGCATCTAAATGGTAGGGATTCGTATTATCATACTTTTGGTGAATCTCGTTTTTTACCCCCACCTCTTCTCGACCTTTTGCACTAACTACGCATTTACCGGGACTCACTACATACACTAAAAGATAATAAGCTGCTCGGAAGGCATCCAAAAGCGAGAAGGAGCCCAACGCCACTCGGACTGCTGGAGCAAATTCTATTACACCCCTCATGATATCTGGATTCTGCGCCACATAATTAATGGAAACGATACCTCCCATGCTTTCCCCCATAATGAAAAAAGGTTTATTGGAATACTTTCTTCGAACAAACTCAATAAACTCCTTGAGATCATCTATATACAGTTGAAAGTCAGTAATGTCACCTTTCTTTCCTTCTGATCGACCGTGCCCCCTATAATCCATTATATAGAACGCTGTCCCAGTCTGCTCGACGATCTGATCTGCAAAAAGCACAAAATATTCGCCGTCCCCCGCCATTCCATGACAGCCAATAATAATCCGCTGAATTTCCTGTGACTTGGGCTCAAAACTTCGATAAAATAGTTTTAACCCCTTGGAATTCGCAAAATAATCATGTTTGGGACTCGAAACTGGGTTTGTCCTCAACTGCTGGACCAATGGATTAATCTGGACTGACTCGGGTTCATGAAGTACCATGTATAAGTTATTTCCAAAGTTCTTAAAATTCTATTCTCTCAACCTTGGATGCTTTTTTTTCAATAAAATTAGCCTTATTTACTCTTAACAAAAGCCGACAAATCCGGACCACCGCACTCGTTTGGGCAAACGCCCCTTTAAACCTCGGATTTTTCGTTTAAAGGGTTATTGCGATGACCCCGATTTTTAACAACTATTTCTCCCGTAGTTCGTATAGCCGGAACCTTTGGGAACTCGTATCACGCGTCAGCCAACTCTTACATACTCAAACTCGGGTTCTGAATGCTCTTCTTTTTCCTCAGGCTTTTTATCGGGAATTTTAACCACCATGTTTCTTCATTTTCAATGTTGTATTACCATACACAAGGTTGAATTTTAACTTTTAGGCAATGAAAAGAAGTATGATCACATTCTTTAAAATATCAATTAGACCTTCATTAATCATAATATAGTACAGAGGTGAGGCTATGGCATTTGATGTAACCTTGATTTCAATTATCATTGGCTCCATTGGTGGTCTCTTAGGTATTGTATCGATACTTTGGAATTTTGCAAATCGTAGAAAAGAACAGAAACAACTGAAATGGAAATTCTTAGGTGAGGTTGCCCCCTTAGTCGACATAGAATACAAAGAACTTGAAAGATCCAAAATTGACGATAAAGATTTCGTTCTTTCCGAAATAACTCTGACCAATAAATCAAAATATGAATTAAAGCTAGTTGGATTCGACGTAGACATAGCCAATTTAGAATTAGAAGGTTTACCTCCCCTATCCTTTAAAAATAAGTCCGATGGAAATAGTACAGAACTTACGGAGGAATTTGGTAATTTAGATAGTCTATTTGAAGCAGGATATATTTTCTCATTCACAGAATTATCTAAAAACATCGATAAACTCCTAGGCTATAGTCTAATAGAAAAGATATGGAAAGAAATTCCAAAAAATCTCTCAGGAGCCAAATTTAGAGCAAAATTTGAAGAATTGTTGCACAATAAATTCGTTGAATTCAAGACCCAGTTAAAAAACATGCCTGAAGAAAAAATAAAGCAAATTCTCTCAGATCCAAATGCAATTCGAGAATGTCATTCAGACCCAAAGGCGCCAGATGAAAGTTTTCTCTATTTTTCAACAATGAAAACAGGACTGAAAAATTTTCTCTTGAAATATTTAAAATATACTCTAGATGTGAATTCTCCTCTGAATATACCCATTCTTTTCCAATTTAAAGGAGAAGGATTCTACAAATTGAATTTTACCGTCGCCGCAATGCCAACAGGTGTAAATTGGAAGGAAGAAGCCAAATTATTAGGAATAGGCTTTAAACAAGAAAAGGTCATTATCGAAGAAGGAGAATCTAAAGAATTTAACCGCTTGAACGCAAGTTTTTCAGAAGATTTCGTTAGGCACTTAAGACAAGAGAAGTAAAAAGACAATAGACCCAATTTAAATATTTTTTTTTATTTTCCTTTAAATTTATATAAATTTTTTCTAATTTCGATTTGTTATGTCTCTCTATTGGCTTGGAATTGCCATTGGCCTATTATCCGGTGTTTCCAATAATTTTGGAATAGTACTTGAAAAGAAGGCATTGAATAAATTGCCCGATGGAAAGAAAGTCGGGCGCCATTTACTCAAAAACCCATTATGGTTAATGGGGTTTATTTGCAACATCATCATCACCACGCTTCTTTCCTTTGCAGCCCAATTTTACATAGGGCCGACCTTGGTTCCAGGATTAGAGGCTACGGGAATGATTATTTTGATAGTAGGCTCTCTGCGGCTTCTAAAGGAGAGCATTAAAGCTCCTGAACTCATTGGAATTGGCCTCATGATCGCAGCGATCTTCTTTCTATCTTTCAGCCAACTGGCAATCGATATCAATGCAACTCCCACCACGGATTTCCTGATAAGAGCTTCTATTTTTACTATCATCATGATTTTAGGTATTTTAACCGTCAGGATTTTGAGGCGAAAATTTGAAAATCTTCGGGGGATCCTTTATGCTCTAGAATCCGGTTTCATGTTCTCCCTCAACAACTTCTGGATTGCTCCCTTGTTAGGCACTGTCGACAATGTCCTCGGAGGTACCTTTGAAACTAATACCTTAATTCTATTTATTATGGCTATTATTACTTTACCAATTGTCAATTATCTCGGGATTTTCCTCCTCCAAAAAGCATTGGAATTTGGACAAGCCAGTTCTATGCGTCCAATTCAGCAAGCTCCAATTCAGATCGTTCCTCTATTCTATTTCTTTGCAATATTTTTCATACCACCCCCCACTATCTACTCACTCCCCTTGGCATTGAGCGGAATGGTTTTAATTCTGATTAGTATGTTTCTTCTATCAAGACGAGCCGCCAAACTAGAAGCCAAGAAATAAGGCCCTTATAGAAAATTCTTCTCTAGGTTCGTTATCATATCACGATAAAGGACGTGGATAAAATTCTTATCGAACTCATATTCTTCCTGCAATAGAGCATCCTGTTCTTTTTGGGAAAAATATTTCATAATAGGTCTGAAGAACCGCTTATCTTCTTTTTCGATATGTTTTGGATAGAATTCTACTAATTGTTTCATGTAATCTACGATGGATTTTTTGTCTCGATGGCTATCTTTAATAAATTCCATCTTAGCAGCAACCAATTTTGCTGTTGTTTCTCTCGCCCATTTATGCTCTTCGATCAGTTCCTCCATTGTCCGTTTATGCTCAATCTCCATATCTTTTTTCTTCAGTTCTCGAAATAAAATGTCCTCTTCTTTACCATGATGACAGCGATCGGCATATTTCCGAATAAAATCAACAGCCGTATCTATGAAATCCAGATTGCTCGTGTTTTCTTTCTCGAGTCGTTCAATTTCTTTTCTCATCAGCGCAAGCATGCGGTCAATCAGTCGGTGTTCAATCATTAAGGGTCCAATCGGCATAACCATATTATATCCCTCATCAGAATAAAAAAAATCAATAGAGCTTATTTTGTAAATAACCAAGCCCGTTCTATTCCTAGGGTAAGGCGACAGACCTGTGAAAGGCAGATCCCGAACCCAATACACGTAACAAACAGATATACCGCGAGAAGTCGCCCGAAAATCCCAGGGGAAGTTGGATCTGGGTTAATAGAATTTATCATGGAGGCAAGCATGATGAATGCGAGGCAGAGGCATAGGACAATAATCGTAAGATAGTTTAATCGAATAATCTTCCGCCCGAGATCATCGCTTCGATTTGCCCTTGAAAAAATCAGCAAGACTAGAATAACGAGCAACGGAATAGTAATTACCGTTAAAATGCCGGCGATTGTTTGCAATGTTAAATCCCCCACCAGACCGAGCGCATTAAACACTAAGGTTAGAATGAGTGCGATCGTCGTAATCAACAGGTAATCGCTGAAAAATTTCTTGCTTTTTAAGAACTCCAAGGTCATCATTTAGCCTCCTAACTCCAATGCCATGAAGCGTTCTATGTAGTACGTGGACATTTGCCCCCCATAGGTTTGGAAATCGAGGTCGAAGGCATGCCCGCCCCACGGAATCGTGACGAATATACATGTTTTGTTGAGGCTTTTGGCGGACGCCTGAAATTCCAGATTTGTTTGGTAGCCCACCACCCCGTCTTTATCGCCCATCACCATCATGATAGGAGGCACTACCGTACTGTTCTTTATCAGAAAAGAAGCTGAAAATTTCTTATACTGGAAATCCAGGGGTAGTGAACCCACCAATAATTTATCAAAAAACGCTGATTTCGTTAGATTCGTGGGGGGGTAAAACCAGATTCCTGCGGTTATATTCATGAGTGATGAAAAATTGCCGGCAAATAATGGATTCTTATAGCCTAAAGTAACGATACTTGCCATATGCCCACCCGCTGATCGCCCTACGATAAAGGTCTGATTCAAATCGGCATAATATTTGGTTCGATTGGCTTCCAACACTTTCGTGAAATATGCGATATTTTCCAATTGTTGCTGAATAGTATAACTTAAATTGTAATTCGGTGTAATTAATGAAGAGATCACGGAAAAGACTTTACTGAAATCACCCATTTCTGTAAGATCACTCGCATTATAAACTCCATACTGAAGATCAAAGACCACATACCCTTTTGAAGCAAAATACTTATTGAATAGGAGCATATTCCCTCCCGCTTTGTCCCCAATGACCCAGCCTCCACCATGGATGGCTATTATGACGGGGAAGGGCCCCTCGCCGAGTGGCTTATACCAATCGAAGTAAAAGCTGTCATTCCCATTATTTAAATAGCGAATATTCGATTCCACCGAGAATTTCCCTTCATCAATGGGCACTCCAAAGAAACTATCATAAATCGAAAATACCGCCGGTCTCATATTGGCTGTGTCTAAATTCGTATATGCGGTTCCATAGGTTTGAAACAATTGATTATCGGCATCGGACGCCCGGTAGGGGATCATTGTATAGGGAATAAAAGTCACAATAAGCATAAACGCCACAATAATGATAACTGTCAAAGCGCCCAGACGACTTTTCATAAACGAGAATCGGATGATAATTATTCCACTAACGATATAGATCAAACATGAGAGCGGCGCGATCATGGGATAGATAATCCCCACCACAAAGCCGATAAAGGTGCTATCAAAAAAAACATAAATAATTGTCAAGAATAGAAATAGTGCCAGGTTAGAATAACAAAAAAAGAGCAGTAAATATCGTAAAATCCTTCGGATCGTCAATTTCATTCCTCACTATACTTGATGATGTAACTATTCTCTCTGTTCCCTATCTCTGTCGCATACTTAAAATTTCCCATGGCGTCCTGCGCCTTTCACGAACCGAGTCGCGCCTTCAGCAATTTCATTGCTTTCCACGACTTTGACGCCATGTCGATATTCGTTTTCAAGGGCTTCCTTCAAGGGCATCCCGTACTGTTCGTATGCGGATAATCTGTCCTCTCTGAGGCAAGTTTGGGGAAATTTTGCGAAGTCTTGCGCGAGTTTTTCGGCTTCCAGACGGCTTTGACCGACCTCGACCAGCCTGTTTGCTAACCCGATTTGAAATGCCTCCTCTGCCGACACTGGGCGCCCGGTGAGAATCATATCGAGCGCCCTGCTTAGTCCAATAAGTCTTGGTAACCGGATAGTGCAGCCATCAATAAGCGGCACTCCGAATCGCCGATTGAATACCCCAAAGACCGCATTCCGCTCCACCACTCGCAAATCGCACCACAATGCCAGTTCCAAACCGCCCGCCACCGCATGCCCAGCAACAGCGGCAATCGTCGGCTTTGAGAGGAGCATCCGCGTCGGACCCATCGGACCATCTCCTTCGCGTTCTAACTTATTCCCTTGCCCCTTCACTAAAGCTTTCAAATTCGCCCCCGCGCAGAAGCAGCCGTGATCGCCCCAAAGGACCGCGACTCTCGCATCATCATCGCGCTCAAATTCTCGAAAGGCATCTGCTAATGCTGCAGCTGTTGCGCCATCTACCGCATTCTTGACAGCTGGATTATCCAAAATTACGGTCATTACTGCCCCTTTCTTCTCTATTCTGATTCCCATTTCACTCACATCTTCCTAAATTAGTCTTACTTTTTTGTTTTTTTAGTTTTTTCTAAAATTTGGGCTCTTTGCTCCTTAGATAACTTTTCGCTGGCATAGCGTAGAACTAATGGCGGGAAATCCTGCTTATGCTGCTTCAGATATTCGAAAATTACATCCGGCTTATAATTGGAACAGGTTTTCAATAGCCAGCCCACGCCTTTCTGAATATACTCTTCTTGGGAGACTAACATTCTCTCCACTAAATTGAAGACATAGGATTCATCGAACTCTTTCTTTACCATGATAATTTTCAAGAGAATGACCATGGCCGCCCGCCGAATCCATATATTTTCTGATTTGAACCACGTTTCTATAGTCTTTCTAGCTAACTGATCGTTTTTAGCTAAAAACGGACCAATCACCCTGATACAAGCGCTATCACAAAGTGCCCAGGTATCACAGTGTTGAATGAACTGCTCTCGGAACAAATCTATCGTGGTCTCATCAAAATTTTGCTTAACTTGATTAAGATAAAACACACCCGCAAATTTCTCCTCATGAACATTTGAACTGATCAAGTGCTTGAAAACATCCACCGCGATATCGTAATTGGATTCATATTTCTTGAAAACCAAATCTGTAACTCTTTCAATCTGAGGCATAGTTAGCCCATATGCCTCAAATTTAGGATTCTGCGAATTTAGAATTTTGTAGAGCCGCGACTTTTTCTCTGGAGCGAGGCTCAGGGCATTTTTCTTCAATTCCAGTTGGATTTCCGCTATAATTTTCTCGCTCATAGTACCACTCTGATCATTTGAATGATGTTCCTAGGTAATTATCTCTTCAAATATTAAATTAGACGATGAAAAAAAATTAAAAAATCAAAGATTAAATTAGGTGAAGAAAGATAACAGTTATTAAAACCTACGAGACAAAAAAAAGGAATTAGGTGGATTGCTTGGCTCCACAGAACTATTGCTTTGCTCCACAATATTCACAGAAATCCGCGGCTTGTGCAATATCCTTGTCGCATTTGACACATTTCTTCAGTTTCTTGGTTCTCGATGATGGCTGCTTCTCTCCGCATTTTTCGCAATACTGAGCTTTCTCTGGAATTATCTCTCCACACTTGACGCAGTGCTTCACGACCACTTGTTTCTCTACAATTTTCGTATGGGTCGTGGTGGTTTTTTTGGAGCTCTTGCTGCTCTTTCTCCTGCGCGTGGATAAGGCCGCAACCGCAACAATGCCGACGATGATCATGAGAATCATGAGGATGAGCCACATTTGTTTCTGTTGAGGATCGATGGTAATGAAGTAAAGGATCAGAAAAACCATTACTAACCCGAAGATTAAACCTGTCAGACCACTGCCGACCTTTAATCCTGTTCCCCACGGAAGACCAGGGATGGAATTCACGATATTTTTGTTGCTATCCATTTTTTCATCACTCTTTTCTTTTTCAGATCATTATGACCTATTCGTTATTATTGATCTGTTTTGCGTTCTTATTTTTAAGACTATGGTAAAAATTGCAGAAAAAGGAGAATTAAAATCGGCTCGTAATACGCCGGCTTATGCTCTCAATCCGGTCATCATTTTTTGAACGGCTTCAATGAAATTCTGGGCGGGCTTCTCATCCCGAACTTTTTTAAGATGGATGGCTTCCTGCGGACAGTTGGAGGCACAAATTCCGCAGCCGATGCACACTTCCTCTCGAACCCTAATCTTATCTTCGGCTTTAGTTTCTCCACTCTTATAGGTAAGCGCATAGAACTGGCATATATCTACGCATTTCTTGCATTTCTTACATTTTTCGTCATCGATTACTGGAACATAATCCGATTTCTGGAAAATATCCCAATAATTATATTTTACTGCGGTGCTAAGAATGCCGCAGCAGCATGTGCAGCAATTACAGATGAATCCCTGCCGATCCACGGTGTTCTGGGTTAAGTGTACTAACCCTTCCTTCTCCGCTTGCTTTAAAATAGCGAGCGTTTCCTCCACCGTGATGTAACGCCCTATGCCCTCATCCACGACAAATTTCGCCGGAATCCCAAAGACCAAGCAATTCTCGACGGTTCTTTCACACTGCGGCGCCGATTTCAACATCATAGACATAGTTCGGCACGTGCATGGCACCACCGCAATATTCCCCTCACCAGTCTCTTGGATAATCTTTTCGACATCCTGATATGTCAATATCTGTGATTGATCCGGTTGTAACGTTTCATTTACTTCAATTAAGCGGGAATTCGGGGCTGGTTTCGTTCCGGGCACGATCCGAAAAACGGTGAAATCTGTTTTTCCCGTAACAGCCCCCAATAAATTAAACGCATCTTGGGGGTTCTCATGGAATTTCTTCACAAATTTTCGCCGTTCATCAATGCTAACATTCTTGTTGATGATAAAATATTCAACCAATCCCGGGAATAATGGCGGAATCATGAATTTCTTCTTTCCATCCTTTTTACTAACATAATAGAACAATACCCCTCGCTTGGCGAGCCGATCAAACGTCTCCTTTACTTTGCCCACGGGCATGCCTGTCTTCTTCGCATACTCTTCGATGGTGTATCGGTCCATCCCGATTGTTTTAAACGGACCTGCTGTTAATACTTTCGCATCTTCGTCTGTATACCAGATTTTCAGAACATCCATAGAGATCTTATTCTTCGGCATCATGATGATGTCTCTCAATTTCTTATACGCCTTTTCTGCCTCGGCACTACTCATCTTAACCACCACCTAACTGAAATTGATAAAAAATAACCTTAATTCTTCAACGAAATTATTCTATATTCCCATTCTACTCTATTATTTTATATATTTCCATTATTTATTAATTCTTAAAGAACTTATTCAAAGTAAGAAAGTAAGAGTATAGTAGTGAATTTATGACTAAAAATGAGGCGCCGAATATTATTACTGTGAGCGATAAAGGGCAAATCGTCATTCCACAATCTATTCGGGAAAAACTAGGAATTAAACCGAGGAATAAATTGCTGATTTACAATTATCAAGATGCCATTATATTGAAAAAACTTGAAATGCCTGATTTTACCAAAGAACTCGAAGAAATCTATAGAAAAATTGATGGTAAAATTGCTAAATATGGTGAACTCTCAGATCAGGACATTGATGAGATAATCCAGAAGTTCAGAAAACAAAAAAGTTCGGGATCTTAATCTAAAGGTTTTGAAATAATTAAAATTGTTTTGGATACTAACGTGCTCAATTATTCTATTTTTCCATTAAATTCTATTGTTTTATAATTTATAATAGAGTCAAAAACAAAAATGATTAAGAAGTATTTTGCGGATTTGAATCGATTAATTCCTGTCTTCTCCGGCGATATAAAATAATCGGGAAATCGCCCTGTATCAAATTCTCACCCATTTTGTATGAGGATTTTTTCGGTTGCTGGGTAATAACTACTCGTTTGTCCTGCCGAAGAATCTTCTTACTATAAAACACGCCAATCGCATTTATGAGATGGCTTAAACCAGGAATTTTTAGTATATTCTGGTAAAAACGCATGTACATTAACGTATTTTCCTCATCCACCGGCACAAAGGCTAGAAATACATTCATCTTCGGTATTGGAGCAAGTCGCCAAATATTGGGAAACTTGAATTTAACGAGTGCATCAAAACTTGGCTCAGGAATTTCATCTAACCTCAATGGTATGGAACCATCATCCTTTTTATTATAAACCCATACCTGAATTTCATCATTAACCAACTTTGCTTTTGGGCCATCCACCAGCGTCTTATTCCCCTTGCCAATAGTATTATAATGCACAAAAGGCAAATGTACCACATCTAATTGATTTTCTATGGCCCGAGAATAGTGCACAGTCCAATGATCCTTATAGGTTTTATATTTGAATCCTTTCAACTCCTCAAAGAACGGCAGAGGAGGGTATTCCGCCTGGGGATCACCATGCCAAACGTAAATAAAGCCATGGTCTTCTCTTGTCAAATATGCTTTCACCAGGAATTGTGGTGGAACCGGTTGCTTCCGTCCATTTGCCGGGATTAACTGGCACTGCCCCGTGCCATCATATTCGAGCCCGTGAAAGGGGCATTGGATTCGATCCCCTATCACTTTCCCAGCGCTGAGCGCCACGCCTCGATGCGCACACTTATCCTCTGAACACGCCACCTCGCCATCACTCTTACGCCAAAATACTAACTTCTCACCGAACCGGGTCGCCGCCACTAAGTGCCCCTTTTTCACCTCGTTCGATTCCAGAACTGGATACCATTGGTTGTATATCACTTTTTCAAGCCTCCGCTTTCTGCTGATCAAGACTGAATAGTTTGTTCTAAAAGAAAGAGGCAAAATTTTCCTTTACCAAGAAGAATATCTTTAAAGTACACTAGAGAATCAGTATTGAAGGTCAAAAGGGAAATTGTATAGGTGAATGCGAAGTGGAATATATCAAGGTGGTATTTGCAGGGGTTCAGAATGCGGGGAAAACAACGATTATCAATATATTATCGAAAAAATATAGTCTGAACGCTAACTTACAGCCAACGAAATCCGTGCAACGCGAGATGACTGAAGTTTTTGGATATACGGTGGTCAATTGGGACATCCCAGGACAACTTAGACTGCGTGAAGAATTGGCTCTAAAAGGGCCCGCACTGAGAGCTGCAAATATCATCGTTTTTGTGTTTGATGGGCAAGATCTAGAACAAACAGAGCCTGCCCTTAATTATTTCAACAAAATTCTGAAAAAGATCTCAGCGGAGGCCCGGCAGCGTCCTTATATTGCCATTTTTATTCACAAAATGGATCCTGATATCGAAAAAGATCCCAAGATCCTTCAAAATGTTAAAAAAATTCAGGATACAGTGAAGGATATCGCGATAGGATTCCAAGTGGACTATTTCCTCACCAGTATGTTCATGGAGCCCACCATTTACATCGCCTTTTCGAGCGTAGTCCAACGGATACTCTCCCAAAAAAGAAGAGAAGCGTTAAAGGCGGTTCTAATTTTATTTTCAAAACAATTACGACTAAATGCACTTTTACTTTTAGATAAAAATAGTTTTATCGTCAATCATGTCGAACGGGATGAAACTGATTTACAAATCCTCCAAGAGTTCGCATTCCTCTTGATTTCCGCTTATAAGAATGCCAAAGCCCATGGTCTTGCTTCGGATGAACTAAGCTTGCGGTTGAACGATCTTACCTTTCTGCTTCTGCCGATAGAGGTGGATAAAAACGAAATTTTTATCGTAGGAAGCACCTCTGACCCCCAAGTCTCTTTCTTGTCCGCAAAGAATAATATCGGGTTGGCGCTCAAGCAGGCCCTTGAATAAAATTCTTTACCCCTTTTTGAATCGATTTCGATTTTTTAAATTTTGAAAATATTTTACTTGCTCACGCATAATTGCTAATAATTCTTCCTCAGAAGCATTAGGAAATTGTTTTTTTAATCCTACCTTCCTCAATTCAATGATACCATGGATTAATTCATCTAAGGCGTCCAATGGATGGATATGAAGTTGTTTTAAACGATTCGCTGTTTCTATTTCAAGGCGCAATTTCTGCGTACGCATTTTAATTAAATCCAAGTCCACCACTCTAATAAGAGGATAACAGTTCTTTTGTGTTTTTCTTTTTCAGTTGTTCAGGTATTATTCAATAAATAAGCGGTCAATAATCGTAAGCACTCATTTAGGAGGGTTTGATTCACGTTTTGTCCGATATCTTGTGGGGAATGAATGAATCTACTTGGGTTGATGAGCCAATTTGTTTTATAGCCATTCAAGAGCCAGCTGGCGAAATCCGACCCCGGATACATGAATTTTCCCTGTTTCAGTTTAATCCCTAATTTTTGGGCGAGCTCTACCATTTTGGCATTAAATTCTGGGTCCATAGGTAAACCCAATACCGGTTTTATGCTCTTCACTAACATGAGCGGGGGAATTTCTCCTATCATATCAATAGAGAGCACGTGCAGTTTTTCGATTGAAAAGGATTCCTCATGAATATTAAAATGGTAAGTAGAGCCGAACAGTCCGATTTCTTCTGCGGAAAATGCAATGAACGTGATTTTCAGTTTCGGTTTTATAACCTTAGCAATGCTGGCTAGTTCCAGAAGGAGCGCAGTGCCCGTTAAATTATCAATGGCCCCATGCGATTTATTGGTCCGAAAAACGCGCCCAAAAAGGACAAAACTGAGCGATATCAGAAAAATAATTAACATGGATAAGAAAAAGCCCGAATATTCCGTGAATAAATTGGAGCCTGTGAAAATCAGAAGCAAGTAATGGGCAAAATATCCAAAAATATATATAAAAAATCCTAACATACCTATTATACTAAATATTTTTATAAATTTCATTTTTAATTTAAGCGAAATGCTATCATAATGAGATGTCAAATAAAGATGCTCTTGATACTCTTCAGGCGTATATTCCGCGTAAATATTTATCCCTTTCTGAGCTGGTTTTTTGTAAATTCCCTTTTTAATTTGTTCGGTATGTCTTTGAATCTTTTGGAAATTGCGGCACAGCATCCTTCTGAAAATCACCTCTAACTTGACGAGCATGAGCACAATCAGAATTGGGACCAGCAGAATAAGGCACGCAAAAACGTATTCCAAAATCCCCCTGATAAGCATCACGTTTATAAAGCTGAAAACTCCCCAGCAAATGAAAAGGAGCGGGAGTACCAGTTTCGGCATCGTTGAAGAGGGCGGGATATAAAATTCCTCAACCTGCGGCTCAAAGCCATGATCCTGAAAAAATTTTTCGATATACTTGGCCGCTTGATTCTCTTCAGGACTGCCTGCCATGCGGGGATGATCCAATGCCTGAATATGTTGAAATGGGTTTCTTTCGTTGCAAAATGCTTCCACCTGCTCTATGAATTTCTGATCTTTAGGGCTTCCTGCTTCTTGCTTTTGTTGCGTTTCTTCAGAATTGATTTTAGACGCCGTTTTCATTCCATTCGCCTCAGTGATATTTTACAAGTGATGCTAACTGCTTATTAAATCCACGACTTTTTTAAAAGCCAAATTGCCCTATTTAATTCATATGAAAACAATTACACTCTCCATTTTGCATCCGAATTTCTCGAAGACGCTCAAAGACCCAATTAAGGTAACGGTAGAAGATACTGCCGACATTATTACCACGCTTATAGCCGCTGACAAATCCTTTGCTCAAATTCACAAAGGTCCCTTCCCCATTGAAACTATCTCTAGCCTGCTTCAATTACTTTGGAATTTTCGGACTCAAGGCTTCTATGAAGACATCGGAATAGAAGCGCGCACGCCCGAGGGCGAATGGCTGCCTCTGCGAGACACCCCTCTTATCAATCTTCCCGCAGGATCTGACATTACACTAAATCCCGATGCAGGTTGTTGATGAAACAATTGGAACGAGCGATTGAGCAAGAAAGAGATTTTAGAGGAACTAACCACTCGATTTGGAAAAAACTCAGAAATCGTAAAGCAATATAAAGCTTATAAATAAGAGATTCTCAAAACTTTGATCTTCCGGATGATTCCGTTCTTTAAAGTTCTATAGAACGGGGGACGGAAAGGCTGCCCCTTCTGGCAGTTAAAAGTTTTAAATTACAATATGCGCTTAATTTTAAATACCATTCTATTAAGTAAAGATCTTAGAAGGTATTGATCTGACCGAGAACAATACAACAAATATTGTGATCAATGCGGAAAACTGTTCTGGGTGCCAAATTTGCCAGTTTTTCTGCTCCTTTACCTTCCACAAACTGTTTGCGCCCGCTCAAGCCTACATTCAAATTGATACCCGCGATATAATTCCGAAGATTTCATTTTTAGATGGATGCACTCAGTGCTATCAATGCGTCAAGCATTGCCTCTACGGCGCACTAGCACTTCGGGAGGGCGAGGAATGATGGAGTGGTTTGGCTATACCGGGAACATTCTCCATGTCGATTTAACCAAGAACCACATCTCCGTCCAGAAGGAGAGTCTTGAGGATCTTAAAAAATTTGTGGGGGGGATGGGAATGAACTGCAAACTGGCAGCCGATCTCATAAAGCCGAAGACTGATCCTTTTTCCCCTAAGAACTTCATTATCATCGGTGCAGGTCCATTGGTGGGCACGATAACGCCCGGCTCCTCGCGGGTCGTGGGCCTCACTAAATTTCCCGCCTCCGGCGCGCTGGCGAATTCCTGTGGCAGTATGAGTTTCGGCCTTCATTTGAAGCATGCAGGGTTCGATCACATTATCCTCACAGGGCGGGCAGATCAGCCCGTTTATCTGCAGATTTGGGATGATAACATCGACCTGTGCGCGGCCGACGCGATTTGGGGGCAAGACATCGTTGAAACCACGGACACCTTACGGAAAAAATACAATTCCTGTGGAGTTATTGCAATCGGTCCCGCCGGGGAAAACTTAGTCAAATCCTCCCTAACTTTGATCGACAAGACTGCGACCTTCGGGCGAGGTGGATTGGGAGCCGTAATGGGCTCTAAAAATCTCAAAGCTATTGTCACCAAAGGCACGAAAGGTAGTCAGATTGCGAATCCCAAACAATTCACCGAGTTGTACAATAAACTCTTTGAGCGGATTCGGAATTTTCCGCATCGCAAGGACTGGCACAAATTGGGTATGCTCCGAAACATGCCGATTGAAGCGATGCTCGGGGCTAAAGGCGAAAAGCAGCGGGCTAAACAGGTCACGGAAAAAATCTATCTCAAAAAACTAAAGAAGCACCGGTTTGCCTGTCCAAGCTGCCCTATGGGGGATAAGGATGTGGTCGAAATTACGGAAGGGCCCTTTTCTGGGTTAATTAATTATACTTCTTCCATCATTAATATTTTCTCCATTTTCTTGTTACTGGACTTGGATACCTATAACGAGGCAACCAAAGCCTTTGATGTTCTACAACGTCTCGGGCTGGATTCCGTAACCATTCCCTCGTTCGTGGATTTCTGCACCGGGCTATATGAACGGGGCATCCTCACCAAAGAAGCCACAGGTATTGAATGGAAGCGTGATTACAACACACTCATCCAAGTGGCGGAACTGATTGTGAAACGAAAAGGATTCGGAAATATTCTGGCGGATGGATGGCAGAAACTGGCCGAAACGTTCGATGATATTGAGAAGGATATGCTGGTCGTAAAGGGGTTGGAGCAGGTGTTTGACCCTCGTATGATCCGGCTCGGGACCATGGAATTCGAGCAGGTGGTGAATCAGAAGGGTGCCCATGTCGCCTCTGGCGGTAGCCCTACCTACCTCTCTCCAGGTCGCCCCTTAGAGGAATTTCAACTCCATTTCCACCGGATGGGCATCCCAGAGACCGCCTTCGAACGTATTTACACGCCGACACGGAAAGAAATGGGGATCAATGTCGGACGCCTCACACGGTACGCCGAAGAATGGTACACGGTACTCACTTCCTTGGGACTCTGCGCGCGAGCCCAGATGAATCGTTTCTGGAGCTTAGAATCCGCCACCGCTTTCTACAATGCGGTCACCGGGGTAGCCTTAAGCCCTGCCGACCTCCGAACCGCCGCTGAACGAACCTGGAACCTGCTCAAAATATTGAATGCGCGAGAGGGTTTTTCGCGTAAAGACGATCAATTCCCCACTCCGTGGTTCAAATCCCTACATTTCGGGGAGATTGAACTGAAAATGCAAGATTTCTACGGCGGGATCCCCATCACTCCTGCGATTGCGAAGCAACTCATCGATGATTACTATGATGAACGCGGCTGGGATACTGCCACCGGATTACCGACGAAACAAAAATTAAAAGAATTGAGTTTAGAAAAGTACATTTGATTAAGTTCATTAATCCACTTATTTGAATGATTGAAGGTCATCAATAAAGATAATTCGTTGAGTATATTGATTGCTTCCATCCTTTTTGAGTTGCTCATCAATTTCTTTTTCATGAATGAATAGAGCTTTAATATTCTTATATTCCGCTAATCCCAAAGTGCAACAATCAGATAAAGCGAAAGAATGTTTTGCCTTAATTTCTCCGCAAAATGTTATATAATCATTCAAGGGAAGGAAGGTAATGAAGCTGCGGAGTTTTTTAATTGTTTCTTCAACAAATTCCCTTGGACTCTTTCTTCGTAAAAGATAATACACCTCTATTGCGAGGACAGGTGTTGCCAAAATGGAATTAATGAATTCATTTGTCAAAATCAGCTCATAGATTTTTTTTCCCCTTTCACTTCCGTTAAGATATTCAATAACTAATCCAGTATCAACAACGATTTCTGGGCCAACTAATTTATTAAACGCCTTCAAACCGCGAGTCCCTCTGTCTTCTTAATTCTGAAACATCCAATATTGTAATTCCGAATTGCTTTGCTATTCCAAATAATTCATCAATTGCTTTTCTTCGTTCTTTATTGTCTTTTTGTCCTTCTTTGGCAATTAACCATTTTATTGCCTCTTCCAAGGTAAATTTACGGCCCGTTGCTAGTTCTAAACGGCTTTTTATTAAAAATAATTCTTCTTTTGTTTTTTCGCTAATTTGAATTGTGGTAACCATATTTACTATAGGCACTATAAATTTTATATAGTTTTAGGATCGATGTAATAGTAAATCTTTTAAAAATATTTTTATTGAAAATAGAAGAGGAATCTGAGGTGAAAATCATTTTCCATCAAAAATTTTACGACCATTACACCTACGACCCAGCTGCCGTAGAGGGACGCCTTGAACCGATTGTCGAAGAGCTGCAAGCGCACAACTACGAGTTCCTTACCCCCGAGCCCGCCTCCAAGGCTGATATTCTTCGCGCCCATACCCCTGATCATTTCAGAGAGATCGAAGCAGATCCCTCTGTATATAATATGGCGCTTTTAGCGGCAGGTGGCGCCATCTTGGCTGCCCAGCTAGCTTACGAGGGCACCCCCACCTTTGCCGTGATAAGACCTCCCGGTCATCATGCATCCGCGTCTAGCTGTTGGGGCTTCTGCTACTTCAATAACATGAGTGTTTCTTTATTGTATTTGAATGAACATAAAAAAATTCGAAGCGCCTTTATCTTGGATTTCGACTTGCATTTTGGCGACGGAAATGTCAATATTCTCGGCTCCAAACAGGAGATTTTAAAAACGGAAATCCTAAATCCGCTAAAGCACGAAATTGTCCGTCCGCAAAATCGCGATGACAGCGAAAAGGAATACTTGGAGAAGATTGCGGAAACCTTCAAGTGCATGGGGCCCTTCGACATTGTGGCGGCCTCTGCTGGCTTTGACGAATACGAGAAAGATTGGGGCGGAAGGCTCTCCACAAACGCCTATAAAATCATTGGGAAACTGATGAAGGATTTCGCAGAAGATAAGTGCCAAGGTCGGCGCTATGCTTTATTAGAAGGCGGCTATTACCATGCTGATCTTGGAAAAAATGTGCATGCCTTCTGCCAAGGCTTTGAATAATCAAAAATTCCCGCTTAAGATAAATTAAAGAAGGGGAAGCAAAAGCTCCTAATTAGCAACTTTCTATTGAAACGACCTCTAGAGATGATAAGACGTATGAAGAAGAGTTGGTATAAGGGAAAAGTTTTCGTTATTACGGGGGCAAGCGGTGACATTGGAAGCGAAGTTTGCCGTTTATTTGCTCCTTTAGGACTCCGAATGTATTTATTGGATTTGGAAAATCCTGCTTTAGATAAATTGGCTCAGGATGTGAAAGCCCTCGGTGCGGAATACGCAGAAGCCATGGTACTGGATGTAACAGATCGTGTTCAGATAGAATCTGTCATCAAAACTATCGGAGAAAAAGAAAAGTACATCGATATTCTGTTTAATAATGCGGGAATCGGCAATAACTGCTCTATCACAAATGGGGGGACCTTTGAGGAATATCGGCGAATAATGTCCGTCAATGTGGATGGCATGTGGCTGGTTGTCCAAGCCGCCTTACCCTATATTGGGCGTCCGAAGCCGGATAAAAAACATCCTGATCGGCGCGAGGGGCAGCTGATCTTCACCTCAAGCTCGGCAGGGAAAGTTGGAATTCCGAACATGGCGGCCTATTGCATGAGTAAACATGCTATTGTTGCCATGGCAGATGCGCTTCGTCTCGAGTATAAAATGAAAGATCATAATATTCCTGTGATTACTATCTGTCCCGCTCCCGTTAAGACCAAATTCTGGGACTCAACTCCCGAATATCATGCCTGGCTGCAGAAATACGAGAAAAAAGGATTTCTCTACAAATTATTGGAGATAAAGGATGTCGCTAAGGCGATTCTCAAGGCCTCTCTCGGCAATAAAAAAGAACGCTTCGTGCCTCGCTGGTGGTCTATTATGTCTTTCTTCAATGTCTATAACCGCGGATTGGTTGGCAAACTCTTAATGGGCGTCGAAAAAAGTAAAGCGGACATGCCTAAGAAATAGAAAAAGATTTTTAAATCTCTATTTTTATTTTTCCTTCTTTCACTTTTTCTCGGAACGTATCCCAGAAGTTCTTTTCCCGGTGTGTGTATAGTAAGAGAAAGACCGTGACTAAGGCGTAAAGTGCTGTCATTCCGAGACCGATCATTGAGGAGATGAAATAAGAATCCGGCGTAAAATAGGCCGCCTCGTTAAAGGTTAAAAGCAACCAATATTCATCAACTACCAGCCCTAGACCCGCACCAAAGAGCAGATTTCCGAACAGGATAAGTTTTGGACTTTCAAAAAACGCCAGAATTATGCCCAAAGCTAATGCTATTATGCCAAAATGAAAATGGTGGAAATGAATTTCAACGCCTAATACCGTAAATTGAATAAATGTTTTTGGTGAAACGACCGTGAATAACTTCGCTCCCCAAAGTGCAATGCTAAAGAAAATCAGCCCTATAAGCGGACCTTTCCGCCTTCTTGCCATACTTGTCTTCGATTTCTGCCCTAACTCCTTTAGGATGCGCTGTTCAAACTTCTCTTTTTCTTTTTCCTCTTTAGAAACCATTTTATTCATCTCGCTTGTTATTGAATACAACTAAAATTTGAAAATAAAAATCTTCCCTAAACAATCAAAACCAAATGAAGGTTCATAAAATTGCTTCGATTCACTAGAAATCCCAAATTCTCCGCCTTTGAAACCCTATATGAATATCAAACATTGTTGTTAAATGACTTAATTCGCTTGGACGCCTATAAAAAGGCAATTCAAACTGAAATTTTGGGAGGGGATGTTGTTGTAGATTTAGGGTGTGGTTTAGGTATCCTATCATTATTTGCGTGTCAATCTGGCGCAAAAAAGGTCTATGCCATCGATCATTCATTGTATTCAATTCAATTAGCCCAGGAAATCGCGAAAAAAAATGCCTTTGGACATAAAATAGAATTCCTTAATAGAAATTCGCAGCAAATAACAAGGGAGATGATCCCTGAAGATATCGACCTCTTAGTAACTGAAACTTTGGGAAGTTTTGCGTTAGAAGAAGATATTTTGACCTATCTTATTGATTTCAGAGACCGATTTTTGCGAGTGAATCATATTAAAATTATACCAACTAAAATTGAATTATATATTGTTCCCTATGAAAGTATTGGATTATATAATAAATTTCGATTGGCGATAAAGAGCCTTAAAGAGCGATATAATTTAGATTTTAGTGCGTATATAAACCCCATCGCCAATTACGGATTCGTCCTCAATGATCCTCAATTTAAAATAAAGCAAGATAATTTTCTTGCTAAACCCCTTAAATTCGCTGAAATTAATTTAGCGACAGTGAAGAAATCATCTCTGAACGTCAAGTTTCAAATAACCTTAGAAAAGTTACCGAAAGAACGTCTTCTTCACGGGTTTTGCGGTTTTTTCAAAGCCCCTCTCTCAATAAAAGATTCCACTATTTCTTTAACTAATTCTCCATTAGCCCCCGATACCCATTTTTCACAAATGTATTTTCCCCTTCAGAACCCGTTAAAAATCCAGGCTGAGGCTACCCTTGAATTACAAGCAAAATTTCTCCCCCCCTCTGAATGGGAACTGACTTACCAAACCACCTGATTTTTTTTCCTATCGGAACCTTTTATAACAGTTAATAACCTCCTAATCTTAAGTACTCGATCGGGTGATATCTATTTCTCTAAAAAGCTATGAGAATAAATTGAAAAGCGCGAAAATCCCTAAAAATGAGATTTCAATAGTAGTTCATAATTTGGGCGAACTTCAAAAAGCTGGATACGATGCTAAAGTCATCACTACAATAGTTGATGAAATTCAGAGTAAACTTGAATTTAGGCAGGCATTCATAGCAGATTATAAAGGTGCAGCGGATAAAATTCTCTTAAGATTTAGAAAACATTAAATCAGGTGATGGGTATTTCTCTAAAAGGCTATGAAAGTAAATTAAAAGGGGCGAAAATCCCCAAGAATGAAATTTCAATCGTAGTTCATAATTTGGGCGAACTGCAAAAAGCTGGGTATGATGCCAATGTTCTGAATGAAATTGTCAATAACGTTACTACAAATCTCGAGTTTAAGACGGCATTCTTAGCAGACTACAGAAGTACAGCGGAAAAAATTCTCTTTAAATTTAGAAAAAGACCCGGCTAAGGTTGGTCCTTAAAATTCAGAACTTTTTTTCTTTTTTTTATATTATAATTTTATCTTATAACATAAAATGACTAAATTACAAGATTAAAAATGGATCCTAAAATACTGCTCATAAGTGCTCCTTATAAGTATCTAAAATCGCTCCAAACAATGCCTTTGGGATTGATTAATTTAGGAACCATCTTGCTTAATGCTGGATTACAAGTCAAACTAATTGATATTAATAGCGAAAAGCCTCTCAATAAGGATCATATTTCTGTTCCACTGAGCCCTAAAGAATTCCTCCAGAAATTTAAGAAATACGACCCCGATATCGTAGCTATCAGTTCAATGACCGAAAATTATCCAATTGCGATGAATATCTTGCAGCTGTGTAAGGCGGAGAATGACCACATTAAAACGTTATATGGAGGAATCCATGCAACCTACCAAGCGGAACCGTGTCTTAAGACAAATAACTTTCTAGATATTGTGGCAACAGGTGAAATTGAGCATCTTATTATAGATATTATCAAAGGAATGACCAGTAAAAAAGTGTTAGGGACGATACCGAATATCTATTATAGACAAAATGGATATATTAAATGGAATCCGTACCTTACTTATCCCGATTTAAGCAAAATACCTGTGCCTAACTTTAACCTGATCAAAGACAAATATTATCCTGCAAACATGCTTTTAATTGAGTTCAGTCGAGGATGTCCGTTCCATTGCGCTTATTGTTGTTTGACTCCACTTACTGAAAGGAAAACCGATTATTTCCCAATCGAACACGTGATTGAGACCATTCAAATGTATGAAAATAAATTTAGACATTTTTCCTTCTTTATAACGGCTTCTAACTTTCTATCTAATCATAATAAAGTAACAAGCTTCCTCAATCAACTGAAACAAGCGAAAATAAGGTTAAATAATTGGTATTTTGAAACGCGCGCCGATAGCCTCGATAGACCAATTTTACAAAACTTAAAAGATTCTGGGGTGAATACCCTCACATTGGGCATCGAGGACATTCACAATACCGTGTTAAAAGCCATAAATAAAAATATGACCTTTGAACAAATTGATAGAGGTATAAAACTTATAAAAGAGCTGGGGCTCAAAGTCCGATCGCACTTTATTATAGGCCTTCCATCTCAAACTCGCGAAGATATGCTAGAAAACATTAATTTTTCGGACAAATGTGATTTTTATTATTTCCTCTGTTTGGTTCCGTATCCCGGTACTCCTATCTTTAAAAATCCTTCCCAATTCGGCTTGCGAATCCTATCGACCAATTGGGAGCTGTACAATGAGATGGAACTGATCACCGATTCGGTAGCCTTTCCCATAAATGAACAAAGCCAGATACGGGAATTTGCCTGGATCCGTGATGCCAAGTTAGCTCTTAAAAAAGAGATTCTTTCTACGGATCAAAGACGTAATTACGAAGAATTGATAGCCCTGGGTTTCGATGCTTGGGATAACAAATGGAAATCAAGTCATACAACGGGGTGGAATTAAAAGCGTTTTTTAAACCCTTTGCAAAGTTTTAAGATAAACGGGTCCAAACGCAATTCATGGTCCCTATTAGAGGGGAATAAACTACAGAAAAATGGCTTTATATCGTTGATAACACATAGGTGCTTCTTTAGAAATGGACATTTCTTATGAAAATCATTTATCAATATATATTCCAACCCTAATTGCATCCCTTGAATCATTATGTCAAAGGTTCTGGGTTTAAGGATAGGGCGACTGCCCCAGTTACGATCAAAATACGGATTTCTAATCGGGAATCCATTACCTTCGCCCCAATATTCATGATTTGCCAAAATAAAATCAACTACTTTGTTCCGCTTCTCCTCCTCCATCTCCTTGAGTTTGATGCTAGAAAAGGTCATTGGACAAATTTCAATAAAATTCAAATACAGATTCTGCTTGGTCTTTTTCCATTTTACAATATCTTCTTCCGTTATTGTAACTTCCAGCACTTTACAACATTTGCCACATTTCCTACATTCAAATTCATATTGTGAGTTTTGCATTACCATAAATTCTTCCAATTAAGCGCTGTATTTCGTATGGAATTTCATATAAAAAAGGGGAAAGAATTTATTAAAAAAATAAATTAAGGAATTAATTTTATTCCTGTTCTTCTTCTTCTTTTCCTTCCGCTTTTCTCAGTTCGCGTTCTAATAGCTGGCGTCGAAACACTTTCCCAACGGTAGTTTTAGGAATGGTTTCAATGAATTCTACGATGCGAGGCCATTTATACCCGGCCATTTCCTCTTTGGCCCAGTTGATGATGTCCTGTTCGGTCACTTTTCCCTTATATTCAGGGCGCAATTTTATGAAGGCTTTGATGGTTTCTCCGACATCCGCCTGAGGCAGCCCAATCACCGCGCACTCAAGCACGGCGGGATGTTCGAACAGCATATTCTCGACCTCCGCCGGGAGAATTCTGTAGCCCTTGTATTTTATCTGTTCCTTCGTTCTCCCGACAATATAGAAATACCCATTCTCATCCATCTTCGCGATGTCCCCCGTCCGTAACCACCCATTATGAAAAACTGCCGCCGTGGCCTCCGGTTTTCCCCAGTATCCCTTCATCACTTGCGGACCCCGGATGAGGAGTTCCCCTTCCTGTCCTATTTCCAACTCTTTCGATGGGTCGGTGGGATCGGTGATCTTCGCATCCGTATCCGGAATCGGAATCCCAATGGAGGTTTCGATAGTTTTACACCACTCTATTGGTTGAAGATGTGAGGCTGGACTTAACTCTGTACACCCGTAGCCCTGCACCACTTTGACACCCGCCTGCTCCCAAGCCCGGGCCGTCGCAGGTGCTAACGCGGACGCCGCGCTTGTGACCAATTGTAACGATGATATATCATATTTGCTGAAGTCGGGATGATTAGCGATGAAAACACACATAGTGGGTATTGCTGAGAATACTTCCACTTTATATTTATCAATAATTTGAAGGATTTTCAAGGGCTCGAAGGAGGCGATAATGTTCATGTAGCCATGTAACGAGGTCGTCATAGCCATTAAAAGTCCGTAAATATGTGCCAGAGGAAGAATTGCTAAATTGGTCCAATGGCCCCGAATCGCCAGCGTCTTCTTAATATCATATAAACGGCTAGCAGTCTGAACAGTATTCGCCATCATATTGAAGTGCGTCAGCATCACGCCCTTAGGCATGCCAGTTGTGCCGCCAGTATAAATGATAAACGCCAAATCCTCTTTGATATTTATATCCACTTTGGGTGGCTTTGGTTCCGCTGAATTCATTAATTCGTTAAAATCTAGTGTATCTGGTGCCTCTTTTTCTCGTTTAATCACAATAATTTTCTCAATGGGCGTCACTTTTAGCACCCTTCGCAGTTCGCCGAGTAACCGCTGATGCACGACAATGGCTTTGACAATTCCGGCATCGCCTACAATATGAGTCACTTCATGCTTCTTGAGCAAGGGATTAATTGGAATGAGGATTGCCCCAATCTTCACGACGGCAAAGATCGTAAAATAAACTTCAGGACAATTTCCTGTAAATATTGCCACTCCGTCCCCCTTCTTAATACCCAAATTATATAAGGCCGTGGCTAATTTATCCACATTATATTTAAATTCCCGATAGGTATATTTCACATTCTGGTCGTAATCAAAGATTGCACAGATATTTGGGAACTCGCTGGCGCCTCTAGCTAAATAGCAATACAAGTTCGGTAAATTTTCTGGATATTTCAAGGCTTTCGGAATAGAATCTGGCACATTTTTCTGCCAAAGCCGACCTTTTTCCATCCAGGGACTCGCGTCCTCATAGATATTCATATCAATCTCAAAATTACATTCATCATTCGGATCGGTCATCTTCAATCACCTTTAATTCTAATTAAAATCCAAATGCTAACGAGGGTCTTTAAAGAAACCTTTTGTCTTAGATTTTTATGTCTTCAACTATATAAACTATCATACCGGACTGATTTTGCCGAGAATTTTCGCCGCAATTAAAGCAAACTGAGCCCCAAGACCAAACCTATATAATTCAAATGCTATTCTTTTTCGTAGAAAATACCTTCTATGAAACATACACTTCTTCTACTCTTTCTTTCTTACATTCATCGTGTAAAACCCTAAAAAAAACACTAATATAGGAAAAGAAATATCGTAGAAATAGATTGATAAGTACCGAGTAAATCGGTTAGATCAGAAATAAATAGATAAATGCAAATGAATGCGGAATGAATTTAGAGAATTAAGGTGAATTTGAATGAGCTCAGAAATGTTTGATGTAATCGTGATAGGCGCAGGTCCAGGCGGATATCATGCCGCTATAAGGGCAGCTCAGTATGATGCGAAGGTTGCCTTAATTGAAAAAAGCAAAGTTGGGGGCACTTGCTTGAATTGGGGGTGCATACCCACAAAGGCACTCTACAGTACAGCCAAACTCATCGAAGATCTTGCTGAGAAAGCGAAAGATTTTGGAGTAAAGATCACAGGCGCTCCGCAAATTGATTTTGCACAGGCGGTAGAACGAAAAAACAAAGTCGTGACCGAACTAGTGAAGGGCATCGATGAATTGCTAAAGACCGCGAAAGTAACTGTATTTAACGGCGTTGGCTCTTTCGTTGGTGGTAATAAAGATACTGGCTTCGAAATTAAGATCGAAGGAAAGAACCCCGCCAACATAAAAGGCAAACGAGTAATAATTGCGACAGGTTCCGAACCGGCGTTGATCCCTGCTTTCAATATTGACCATAAACGGATTCTAACTAGTGATGATATTTTATCACCTAACTTTAAAACCGTTCCAAAACGCCTTCTCGTAATCGGCGGAGGTGTTATTGGGTGCGAGTTTGCAAACATCTTTACCAGAATGGGATCACAGGTGATCATTCTAGAATACCTGGATACAATCTTAGCGACCGAAGAGCCTATTGTGGTGCGGGAATTAAAGAAGAAATTCCAAGAAATGAAATTTGAAATTTATGAATCTCAGAATGTTCTTAAAGTGGAGAATACTGGGAATGGCGTGAAGGCCACCACCTGCTCTGCAAAAATACCTAAGGAACAGGTTGCAACCGCAGAGAAAAGCTACCATGAAGCCGACCTCTGTCTCGTCTCTATCGGAAGGAATAAAGTATCAAACAATCTCAACCTTGGTTGCTTAAAGATCCAAAATACTCGTGGGCAAATCAATACAAACCCAAAGACTCTGGAAACTGATGAACTCGGTGTCTATGCTATCGGTGATGTTGCAGCAGGTGCTATGCTTGCTCATAAGGCGAGCCATGAAGCCGATGTGGCTGTCTTCAATGCCCTTGCGAGCTTAGGATTCAAAGATGTGAAACCCATGGAACCCAATTTAACTGTCCTGCCGGCGACAATCTTCACCTCTCCCGAGATAGGATCGGTCGGACTTCGGGAGAAAGCAGTCAAAGACAAAGGAATAAAAGCAGTTGTCGGACGTTTTGCGTATGCTTCCCTTGGGAAGGCGAAATGCACTGGCGAGGATCAAGGATTCATGATGGTCATTTCAGATCCAGATACCGATAAAATCTTAGGGGCATCTTGCATTGGGGCCGAAGCACCTGAACTCATCGCAGAGATTTCCCTTGCGATGCGAAATGATTTAACTTGCCATGATATCGCACAAACCATCCATAGCCATCCAACGATCTCAGAAATGGTTCTTGAAACCGTTGAAGATTGCCACGGCACGGCCATTCATAAAGCGGGTCGACGTCGCAGACCCTCTGCCGCCGGCAAGGCTCACTAAACCTTATTTCCTTTTTTTTCATCTTCTTTTTTTATATCATTTTATCGAAATTAAATAGGTAATTAATACCACAAACCCGAAAATAAGAATAATATATTAATAGGGCTATTACTTCATTATGACCTTGACCACCTTTAATAAAGGTAAAGTCCTTCTTGGTAATTTTTGTCTCTATTTATGAGAACTAAAGGAGATAGAAGTTCAGATGAGTAAAGTAAGTACGGAAACAGCCCCCAAAGGTCTCAAAATTTTAATTATGGGGCTTGATAACAGCGGGAAAACTTCCATTATTCTTAGTTTAACCAAAAATACGAATCTCCTGTCGTACTATTCTTTAAAGCCCACTGCCGGAGCGCAAATTATGAATATTGAAGAAGGTAATACTAAGTATAATATTTGGGAATTAGGGGGGCAAGAACAATATCGAAAGGATTATATTAAGGATATGGATCGTTATTTTCATGAAGCAGATCGTTTTATTTATGTTATAGACATCCAGGATAACTCTCGTTTCGATGGCGCGCTAGATTACCTGAAAACTATCATCCAATCAATACCTAAAAATCTTAACCTCGCAGATTTCTCAATTTTCTTACATAAATACGATCCGAACCTCGAGCTCCAGAGTTCTTTCAGCAAAACCGTGGCCGCCAACTTAATTGCTCAGATCAAAAAGATTGTGCCCGCGAAATTAAATTTTAAATTGTATAAAACCAGCATCTATACGGTCTTCAAAAAGGATTTACTTTCTTAAATTATGAAACCTAAAAAGGGCAAGTTCTCTTAACTAGCTTCTTTCTATCGATTTTATTTTCCTATCCTTCTTTCTAATTTTCTCAAAAACTTAAACCGAACGATAACTCTCTTAAATTCCCAAAAAGGAATATCTTATAAAGGATGTCCAATACTCCCTACTGAACTTCTAATATTTTATAACCTCTAAAAAAAGGCACCTGAATGGTTAAAGCACCAAAGGAAGCACCCGATAGAGCCATTAAAATTTTAATTATGGGACTTGACAATAGCGGGAAAACTTCCATTATTCTTAGTTTAACTAAAAGTACGAATCTACTGTCCTACTACTCTTTAAAGCCCACTGTCGGAGCGCAAATTGTGAATATTGAAGAAGGTGATGCCAATTACAATATCTGGGAATTAGGAGGGCAAGAACAATATCGAAAGGATTATTTGACAGATCTCGAAAAGTTTTTCCATGAGGCAGATCGTTTTATTTATGTTATTGATGTTCAAGATGCTGCCCGGTACGAGGAGGCACTGGAATACCTCAAAACCATTATCCAGGTAATGCCTAGCAATATTAAATTAGCCGATTTCTCAATTTTCCTACACAAGTATGATCCAGAACTCGAACTACGGAGTTTTTTCGGTAAAAACGTGGTTGCTGAATTAACCACTAAGATAAAAAAGATAGTGTCCTCAAAACTGAATTGTAAAATATATAAAACCAGTGTCTATACGGTCTTCAAAAAGGATTCAATTTCTTAAATTTTGAAATATAAAAAGAAAAAAATGAATAAAAAATATAGTTAAAAACATTTAATCGAGCAGTAAGGACATTTTTGAGGCTGTGAAATAGTTCTTCCGAATGAGCCCATAGATTTCATGTAAAATCTGGTTTCTATCTTTTTTAGACATCCCGGCGATACTATTCAGGAGATTCGGAATATGAAAATAGCCTTGCTGCTTCATGAACATCTGTCCAAGATTATATATTTGGCGTTCTAAGTCAGATAGTTGTTTCATCTGGTCATTCGATAGATTTACGGTATAATGCGGCATAATCAAAGTGGTCTCAAAGTGGTACTTTATTAAGGAATCAATTTCTTTGAATTCTGTGGTATCGCCCCTGAATTTTACAAAATCCTCATGAAATTTATCTTCTACATCTGTAACGAATGTAGCAATTATCTTTTTGAGGCTTTCGGATGGAGATTCTTCGAGAATGAAAATATATTGGACGAGGTCACGATCAATCCCATAAATTTTAAATTCCTGGTAATTCATTTCCCATTCTGGCTTCTTCGCTGCCTCTTTCTTATCTGTTTTTATTAATTCTCTTTTGAACATCGAAATTGCCGATAAGAACCCGCTCATGAGCTCATAGTCCACTTTCTCGCCCTTGAAGGAATAGTTATAGATTGATAGCCCGCTATTTTTCAAGACCATCATTAAGAAATTTACATTGAGGGCGTTCTGAAATTTCTGGGCGGATGTATCCCATTTCGCTTTTTGCCGAATGTTCTTCGTTCGTTTATACCCATATTTATAAGTGAGCGTCCCGCCCACGACTGCCAGCGTAATAGTGAGCCAAATGTATGCATAGCGCCATAGAAGTGTCATAAAAGAATATACGCCCACGTCTCCTGCCCCACTACTTGCATTGATATAACTTACGCCCTCGAAAGACGCTGTTATATACAATCTACTGACCCCCGTGGGAATAACCAGCACGACCCAAGCCATACCCGCCTCGTTCGTTTCAGCAGAGAAAATGTCTATCTCAGCTGATCCTTCATAGCTAACCGTGAATTTGATTAGCTCTCCCACTGCAGGCAAGCCATTGATTAGTAAGGTTGCATTGACCCGCAAAGTTTCGCCCTCTTGAATTTCGGTGGGTAAACTGGAGAGCGTGATCGAGCTATTTAATTTGATAATTGGAATGCTATCACAGATTATCGTCCCGTTTTGGAGTTCATTACTTCCTAAATACTCAACTTGAATCTTCACCGATTGCATCGCTTCTAACCCCTCCCCCTGTAACTCGCAGAACCCTGTCCCATTAGTAATTTCGGTGGTTTGTATGGTTAAAAAGCCCGGATAATAAATCTTTTTATAAATCACAGGTGTATTACAAAGAGGCGTCCCATTAGAAATGGTTACTTGTGCGTAAAATTTGAAATCGGTCCCCGCTAGAAGGTACGGCGGCAGCGCCAAGAGTACTAAATAAACAGGAGTTCTTGGAATGATATGTAATGAGACGTTTATATTGGCTAATTTATGTTCTTGTGAGAATGCGAAAAGAGTCATAGTGTAGTTTCCTCCCTCCTCTAGACCTAGCTGAGATAAAGTTAAAGTGGAATGATATAAGCCAAGATTGGGTAATAGCAGAGTCATATATTGAGTAAATCCATTGATCTGGATTGTAAAATTGCCGTTCAAATCATACACAGAAGGGATTGATTCACCGCTGAGTGTATTTTTAAAAACAGCGAAAACTATAATGTCTTTTTCTAAATAGGCGTTATAGGACATTTGTAAAGGCTCAATTGTGGTGGGTACTTTCTTTATAGGCACAATGACATAAAGCAGCGCCGGTGAATATCCCTCCTGCTGGATCGAAATCTTCAAGGTATGATTTGTGCCGGCATGGAATCCCGTTACATCGATGGTAATATTATAATATCCAAAGAAAGCAGGCACCCAGGTTATTGGTGGCCCTCCCCCAATCCAAGACGCCACCACTATGCCCCCCGTTAGTGGTTGAAGCCTATCCGCACTATAGTAAAATATCCTCACTTTCACTGTGGTATTATGATAGGGTGCCGGATTCGTTACAGCATAAGAACTATTTACTTCCAGTAACCCCCTACACCCCGGCGCGGTCACATTAACATTCGATGGGCCACCCCCGATCGTCACGGTGAGCCCCGACACCTCACTTGAGAGATACAGGGGTTTCGATAAATTAATCGAAAAGGCATATTCCCCTTCCACTAAACCAAACGTTAATATTTCAATATAATAAGTTCCATTCAAATATTCCTGAATTATTTGGAAGGGCGCCGGCCAGTTTGCATTATTCGTGCTGTTTTTTACCAAAAGGGAAGCGCCCAGGATGGGTTCATGATTATAGAAGTCTGAAAAATTAACATAAGCGTAGATTGAACTCCCCGGACCTACAACCGATTTGTGATACAAATGAGTCAAGTTCGTGGGGATACTCAACACATTTAAGCTCGTTGCATTTAGCCCGACTTCTGTCCCGTTACACCACATCACTTGTAAGGTAAAAATCCCGGGATTCTCTGTGGCGGTGTTACTGATATTCCAGGGGGTGAATTGAATTGAAGTATTTCCTTGAATTTGGACTGAATCGTCATAGTTCGCTGCGGAAACTGGAAATACGGTTAAATTCGCAGAGCCCGTTCTTAATTTTTGCCTAAAATTTGTGTAGATGCTTACGGTATCCGTACAATTAACACGATAGGTCAAACTCGCGCCTCTGCGCACCAGAAGTTCCTTAATATAATTTGTACTATTGCATTCAATAGTCCATGTGCCAGTAGTTGCATTAACAATGGTAATTTTTTGATAAGTACTATAACGGGTGACCGTCCAATTGGAATATTGCCCGCTATTCCAGACTACCCGCTCGATGTTCCATTTTGGGATCGTTATATTCATCCCCCGCGAATACGTATTCATCAAAAAAGCTACGGTCTGAGTGGCATTCCATTCACTATAACTCCACTCCCGTTGAATGTAAAAACTTGAATCGAAGGATTGCAGTTTGGAAATACTCAGGATCCATTTTAAATTCAGTTTCACTTTAATTTTGGCAGTGACCGTAAAAAGAAGAGGGCTCCTCAAGTCTTTGGAGAAGCTGGAGTAATATGTCCCATTCCCCGAGATAATATCACTCATAGCTGTCCCATTTACCCTGAGATCCACTTCTGAAGGGCGCGGAATCCCTCCGAGCGTAGTATTTAAGCTAAAATCGAAACCATAACTAATCCACGTTGACGAACTATATAACCACGCATTATATTCATTAGCCTCAACGCTGTCATTGGCCCCATACCAACTTATGTAGCCCTGTGGCCCATTCTCAGATAATGAA
>Ga0315277_10001643_pt1 | contig 32111 bp, 52 predicted proteins | sample YL17G05_15_MG_FD_203695 | JGI IMG/M metagenome (GOLD analysis project Ga0315277, IMG submission 203695) | Sediment microbial communities from Yellowstone Lake, YNP, Wyoming, USA - YL17G05_15 | ecosystem: Environmental > Aquatic > Freshwater > Lake > Sediment | place: USA: Wyoming | collected...
CGGCTTCGAGGGCGAAAAGGTCAAGCTAGCTTCGTCACCCAACGGCGCCCAACTCTATTTCCTGGGCGGCAACCAGACACTGGATGGAAATCTCGCGCGCTTCAAGACGGATGCCACGAAGGATCTGGTGGACCTGGGCGAAGCTCAAAGCATCGTCTATCGCGCCGCGAAGGATTTCACCGGGTTTAAGTCGAGCGATTGGGAGCACGCCTTCGGAGAAGAAAGTGGCGAGCGCCCCAGCGCGTTTTACGACAAGCTGAAGCGGCGAATCTTTTTGGTCGGCGGCACGTATCGCGTCGAGCGACCGGGGATCGTGGATTGATGTACGTGATTGAAGTGCCACAACACGTTTTAGCACGTCAAGGCAGGGGGCTGGGCTATGCGCCGGTCGCCACCGCAGCGGCGGTTGACCCAGAGCCGATCTCGAAGGCGATTCTCGCTATCGGTGGAGCCATTGCCAAGATTTTCGGCTTCGGCCCTTCACCTTACAACGTGCCCGCGGCCACCGCAGAGCAGATTTTTGAAGCGGCGGCGGACAAACTTTACGCGGCGGCTCAAGACGGCATGATCAGCGTGGCTGAGGCCGTGGCGGGGATGCGGGTACTGCTGCAATATGGCACGCAGTACATCACCCAACTGAAATTAGACGGCCAAGGCAAGCCAGCTTTGGCGAACATGACGAAGGTAATCCAGGATGAGATAAGCGCTGTGCAAAGGGTTAGCTCGAAAGTCACCAAGCCGATCGACGTTAGCGCCGCCGCGCAGTATTATCCGGCCCCTGGCGCTTCCGGCTGGTACAAGGAAGCAATTGCGCAAGCTAATGAGCTGGTGGCGCAGTACCTCCAAGCGCTTCCCGCGCGCCAGAGCAGCCTGACGCAGCTCATCCCCAGCGATCTTTCGATTTCCAGCGTGCTGCCCTGGGCGGCCGCCGGACTTTTAGCTTTCAAACTTTTTGCAGGAGGATAACAGATGGGCATCGCAACCGCTTTCACCCTCGAAGATCAGCTCAAGCTGCAACGCGAGCGCGTGCAGCGGGGGGAATTTACGCCGCTCGGGCGCTTGGTGAAAGTTATCTTAGAGCCAGCGCGTGACGCGCCCTTGCCGCCGCGCGAGCAGACGCGGGTAGTGGGCGTCAGCATGGACTGGCAACGCCTGGGCCCGACCCTGGGACTTTCGCTCGACCAACAGGATTTGCTGATTATCAGTCCAGTGCCGCCGCTGCCCCGCATCCCCGATGTAACCTGGAAGCCGGCCAAGGCTGGGGATGACGCGCCACTCATCGAGCAGCGGTACGAAAACTTTACCAATGCCCGGGTGAAAAATTCCACCTTCTTGGTCTTTTCACCTGTGGCTCAGATCTTGTTTCGGATGCTCTCGGCTCCCGCGTTCCGCATGATCAAAGGCAGCGCCGGATTCGATGGCACGCAGTTGACTTTACTGATCGACCCGACCACCGGCGAAGGTCACTTCTACGGCGGCCGGTTCATCATCGTGTAAGGAGTTCGCTATGCCCACAGTTCGCGTGGTCAATCCACACCGCCGCCGACACAGCAGGATACGTCGAGGATCTCGACCGAATCCTGAACTCGTTTTGATGGGACTAGGAGGTAATCCAATGGCACGAAGAAGGAGAAAGAGAAACGTTCGTCCGCGCCGGCGGCGGAGGAACCCGTTCAAGTTGTTCGGTCGGACCCGGCGCCGGCACAATCCGCGGCGCCACTATTTCGCGGCGCGCCACCATCGGCGCCGGCGAAATCCCGTCCTGGCCGCGCCTCTCCAGCAAGTGTTACCGCTGGCGGGCTGGGCCATCGTGGGCGGCGTGGCGACTCGAACCCTTCCCCAGTTGCTCTTGAAAGATAAGAACACGGGGCTCTACGGGTACGGGGCCAACGCGCTGACGGCGCTCGGGATTTCTATGGCGCTGGGGAAGTTCATCGGCTCGCAGGCCGGTCTCGGATCGTTGCTGGGCGGCATCACCATGCTGGCGGGGCGGCTCATCGCGGATTACTTCGGTAAGACCGTGGTGGAGTTCTCCAGTCTGCTGGGCAGTGACGTCAGCTTCGACTTGGGACTCTACACCCCAAGCTACTTCCCGCTGCCGACTGTGAGCAGCGGCCGGCTGCAAACCACCCGAGGCCCGATCGCGGCCTTGCCGCCGGGCAAGGTAACGGTTTCGGGCCTGGGAGCCAATCCGCGCTTCCGCAGCCGCTTCGCGGCGTAAGCAGCGCGCCCGGTACGTCGCATCTCTGCGTAAGGCCAACCCCGACAATCTAGGCGCACCCGCTGCGTGGGCCACACTTTCACACGGAAGGTTGAACTATGACCAAGCGTTTGAAGTCGCGCTTTGCGCATTTTCGGGAATTGGAGCCGTGGCAAGTCGCGCGGCCGCACTTCCGCTTTCGCAATCCCGTAGTCGAAGGGATGCTCGAGCTCATCACTCAGGCGATCTACGACTACTACGAAGTGGCGCTGAACACGGCCGTCACCACGCAACGCCTCTTCGCCATCCCCATCGGCGGGGCCTACACGCCGGCGGGCGGCGCGGTGTTCAACAAGAACCGCTTCCACACGAACCTCGAGCAAGCGGGGATGCTCTCACAGCCCTGCAAGCACTTGACCCGAGCCGTGGCCGTCTATTTCTGCGGCGACATCACGCCGAACGACCTGAACCGTTTCCTGCACAACACGTTGCTCACGTTCGAGCTCACCCGGAAACCCTACCTAGAGATGCAGGTCGGGAAGCTGCCCGGCGGGGGCGGCGGCTGGGGGATCTCGACCCAGAACAACATCGGCGTGCTCGGCAATGGCTCACCCGATGCGCGGAACTTGTACTGCTTCGACGAGGACAAGGCCGTGCAGATCGAGGCAGGGCAGAACTTCGACGTGATCCTCGATCCGCTCCAGGTGCAAGGTGGCGCGTTCGTCACCGATGCGGCGGCGGCAGTTCCGGCTGGCATGGGCATCCGATGTCACGTCTATCTCGAAGGGGATCTGGCCCGCCAGGTCCAGTAATACCGCCCCGATGAGGCGTCAGGAGGCGGCGAGGCTAGGTGAAGCTCGCCGCCGTGGTGTCGGAAAATTCGCAAACGGGAGAACTCCATGAACCCGAATGAAGTCCTGGATCGGGTGCCCTTCGATTATGTCGTCGGTGGCACGGTAGCGGCGCCGGCCGGCTCGGCACTCGTCCTCGCCATCGCGCTCGATGCCGACCGCGAGTTCGAGTGGGTCTGGATTGTCGGCTCACGCACGAACGCTTTGCTCACCGTCCAAGTGACGGATGGCGCGACGGGTAAAGTGCTGTCGAATGCTCCCCTCAACTTCGACAACTGGGCGGGGACCGGGCCGTTGCCTTTCCCGCTGGTCGAGCCTTGGGTGCTTGCGCCGGGCAGCACGTTGACGTTTAACCTGGTGAGCACTTCGGGCGCGCTGAACGTCGTCCAGATCGTGCTCCGCGGCTATAAGCTACAGCACTGAGCGGCCTAGCGAGCAAGGCCAAGCATCCGATTCGGCACGCCCGTCAACTGACGGGCAGGAGGCTGCCATGTCGATATGGCAACGCGCAGGCGCAGAGCATCTGCCGCTGCGACATCCGCTAGGAGTCTGGCTGATCCAGCGGAAGTTAGCCACTTCCGCTTACGTGCCTAGTCTCCAAGCGCGGCTGTCGCTGGCCGGTAAGATGCCTTTCTGGTATGTGGTTGATTTCATCCTCGCGGCGCGCGAGACGCGCGAGTATCGCGTGACTCCGGGGAGCGATTTCTATCTGCTCGGACTCCTCGGCAACTCCGTCCAGGCCGCGGGCGTGAAGGCATACATCTACGACTCGAAGCGCAAGCAACGCTTCTCGGACAAGCCGGTGAATTCCGCTAACTTGGTCGGCACGGCTTCTCAACCGTTCTTCCACCGCGCCCCGTATCGCTTCCCGGCACTCTCTCCCGTGTTGGTCAAGGTGCAGAATCTCGCTGTAGTCGCCAACGCCGGCCAAATTGTGCTATATGGAGTGAAGGACTAATTGTAGGGGAGCCCTCCGGGCTCCCGCTACCGAGGGCAAAAGCAAAATGGCTACAGAAACAGTTGTCGCCACGCCAACGCGCCCGCCCTGGATCGAAGAGCCAGGCTCGGGCGAACCTTTCAATTACGTCAACTACGTCGCGCTGCCCGCCATCGGCGCTACCGCCGTCATTCTCGACTTCACGGTTCCCGAAGGGCGCAATGGCGCCATCAAGTGGATTGGGAACAACTTCGTCGGCGGCGGCTGGGTGGAAGGCTCCGGCGATGTCGTCTGGCGGATCTTGCGCGATGATGGCTTTATCAAGAATCACGAAAACCTGCTGGGGTCGCTGGGCAATCCTGCGGCGCCTTCGGAGACTGCGCCCATCCGCATCTTCGAGAACGAGCGCATCCGCTTGGTGATTGACAATGTGGCCGTGGTCGTGGCCACCCAACTCGCGGGCGGACGGCTGAGCGGCTGGTTCTATCCCCGCGACGAAGAGCCGGAGGAGGCTTGGCTGTGAGAAGAGCAGTTGAAAGTCGAAAGTTGAGAGTTGAAAGTCTGGCTGCGTTTCTGTTCGTTTTCCTGCTTGCTTCCGGCGCGCCCCAGCGCGTTGCCGCGCAGTTCATCGGCTACACCAGCCCGCAGACAGTCGCACAACGAGTCTTTACTAACCTTGGAGCCGCAGGCACAAGCAGCCCCGTCCAAAATCTCGGCCAAACGGTTCACTATCTCTACTACACGGTCGCTCCAGCTCCCACTGCCGTTGAAGTGGTCCTAGAAGCCGATACGGGAGGCGGCTGGTTCGAGATCAGCAATACGGCAACGGCATTCAGCACCGGAATCGTCTTTGCCTCTGGATACTATCCGTTGGTCCGAGTCAACGTCAAAGTTCTCGCTGGTGCCGGGGTGTTCCTCAACGCTTGGTATTCAGGAACCTCTACAGCGATTGGTCCCGAAGCTGGGAGGTTCCGCTCGAGCGGCACGGAAACTGTCGTGGTGTTGAGAGATCAGAACGCCGCAGCCGATATCAATTTCGCCCCAAGTCCTGCACTATTGAGAAGCAGCGAGGGCGTGCTCGTGGTGACTCAGACAGCAGTCACAGGTGTCACGGCCTTGACCGGCGCATACATCAGAGTTCAGATCAGCGAGAATCCTCAAGGCTGTGGTGCGCTAGACCGTGAGATTGCCCGCTTCGGTCCGTTGGTTGGGGGCAACGCAGTTCAAATCTTCAGCGTTCCTAGTCGCGCCGCGGCGCGCCTCTGTGTGAGTTACAATTTTGCGGCTGCACCCACAGGCGGATTGCTCAATGTCTTTTACCTCTTTGGCCCGTCGGCTTTGCCAAGCGGTCTACAACACACGTTCATCGCTTTAGCTGCCGGTGGTGCCACGGAAGGCTTGAGTGTGCAGTCAATCAGTCCTGCCCAACATACGGTTCAACTCACAGTGACGGGCGGGCCGGCTAATTGCACCTTCCAACTGGAAGGCTCGCTCGATTCCACGACGGGCGTAGATGGCACTTGGTTCGCGCTGAGCGGCGCGGTGGATTGCACCGTGGCGGCCAACCGCATGTTCCATGTGGTGAACAAGCCCGTACCCTGGGTGCGCGGGAATCTGACGGCGCTGGCGGGCGGCGCCGCGCCCACCGTGACCTTCGAGTATCTGGGGGCGCGTTGATGTCTTTACAAAAATCCTTTCTGACTGTTTTCCTTGCCATCCTGTTCTTTGCTCTTCCCACCCGAGGCCAAACCGTCGTATTCGGCGACGAGGCGACGCACTTCTATGAATTCACGGTGGCGACGCGGCCCGTTGCGCCCCCGGTTGGCTGGGTGATCGTAGTCACCGATGGGTTGACCGGCGCTGACTGTACGGTGGGCGCCGGAGCCAGCCGCGCCCTCTGCCGTTGGACCGGCGCGGTCTGGGAGCCTTTGGGCGGCGGCGGTGGTGTGACGGGCGCGGGGACGATTAACTACCTGCCGAAGTTCACTGCGGCAACGGTCTTGGGCGATTCGCTGCTCACGGATGATGCCACAACCCTGACTTACACGGGCACAGGCGGGATTCACGCTCTGGGCTTTTACAGCGACGACCCGCACACTTCAGAGGTTGACTTTACGGTGGGCGGAAGTGGGTACAATGGCCTCACCGGGTTCACGTTCAAGGAACAGGGGCCTTCCGCAATTCAGGCCGCCGGATACAACATCCATCACACCGCTTGGGGGACAGAACCAACGGCTGCCGCACTTGAGTTGATAAGCATACCTGCGGCCAATATCTCCACGACCTCTTGGATGTATCTGTTCGGCACTACTCCCGCAGCCCTGTTCGTGACCAAAGCAGCAGGTGGTGATCCGGCTGCCAACAACTGCGTGAAGTGGCTGGCAGGTGGCGGTGTGGGCGATGCAGGTGCAGCGTGCGGCGGCGCTCCGAGCCTAGACCAAGTAACTGGGTCGGCAGCGCAGGCCACGGCGAATGAAACCGGAACGGGGAAAGAATGGACCTATAACGGCGTCGAGACGGCGAACCTGACCTACCCCATCGTCTTTCAAAACACCAACGGCTCGAACAATACCTCTGGCGCATTAGGCATCAACACCGCTGGCGCCGGGAACAAGCAAGTGCCCCTCATCATCAATGAGGTAACCTCTGGGGGTAATCTCGCTGAATTCTGGACCGGCGGGTCGTTTACCAACGGGGTTTTTGCTGCGGGCGGCGGTAATAGGGCGTTTTCCTTCACTGCCCCAGGTGAGGGGACGGCTACGAGTGCCTGGGCTGCTTCAAACTTTCACGCTGGAACTGGCAATACCGACACTTCCGTGGTCTATAAGGGTGGGTTCGATACCAATAGTACCGCTGGCCATATTGTTGGCTCCGGCACGTTTCGCGGTGCTGACGAAACTGGAGCTACGGGAGTCAACGGTGGTGGAGCGGCCACCCTGCGTGGCGGAGATGCTGCAACCTCTAACGCCTCGGGCGCCGGAGGAAACGTAACGATCCGTACTGGGCGGGAGTATGGGATTGTCGCCGCGCATAACCAAAACGGCAAGTTGGAGATAATCCAGACGTTCTTCACCACGGGGACGGCGACGGTTGGTTCGCTTGCCTGTGTGACAGCAGATCTGACGGTTGCCACCTGTTCCAGTGCGGCCAACAATCTCTTCGCCATCGGAATCATCAAGGCCGTCACCGGCACGGCGGTTGATGTACAGACCGCCGGAGTTACGACCGGGCTGGCGGCGTCAGCGGCGTTTGCCGCCGGTCATTTTGTTTGCGCGGACACGGCGACAGACGCGGGGAAGCTGCTCGACAGCGCGACCGTCTGTCCAGTTGGGACAGGATGGGGAGTCGTTCTACACAGTGAGACTACGACCACACCCGAGTTTTTAATGAGTCGGTATTAAAATGAAAAGACTCCTTTTTTGTGCCCTTTTTCTGGCTTTAGCGGTCCCGTCCTTGGGTGCGGATATCTATTTCGGCCCGACCTCAGCCGGAAGTAACAACGGGACGAGTTGCGCGAACCGCTACGCTTACAATGACGCCACGAATGGCATCGATGGCACAGGAACGGCCTCTTGGGTCGCGGGGAATACGCTGCACCTGTGCGCTGGAACTTGGACGGGCGGTAACGCCCAGCAGTGGATTTTGACACGCGGCAGTGGGGCAAGTGGCAACCCGATCACCATCACGTTTGAGGCTGGCGCGGTTTTGAGTGCGCCCTATCATGCGTACACTGCCTATCACGGGGCTGTTACCATTCAAAATTCCTATATCACCGTGGATGGGGGCACCAACGGAATTATCCAAAACACCGCCAATGGAACAAATGGGTCTCCTCATTGCATCAACGGGTCTTGCTCAACCCAGCAAAACAGTATACTTGTAGGAATCATCTCACCCGCGAGCAACGTCGAAATCAAGAATCTCACGCTCGGGGATGTCTATGTCCACGACTACGACACAAACCCCAATGATACTCTTGGCGGCGACAATTATTGCGTTCTATCCCTGGGCCACAACGATGTGACGATTAACCACAACACCTGCCATGATGCCAATGGCGGATTTGCCGTCTGGGGTACGAACGCCGTCATCAGTTACAACACGGCCTACAACAACGGGCACGGTGACATCGTATCAGGCACCAACATCGCCACCTCAGGGATGGAAATCCACGACAACAGGATGACCAAGAGCTGCAACTGGTTCACTACCAGTGATACCTACCATCTCAACAATATACATTTTTTCAACAATCTCGGTGTTGGGGATTACAGCGACGTTCGGATTTACAACAACCTTTTTGCAGGTGGATGTCTTCTAGGCGCACAGACCGCCCATTTGCAATTTGAGGGAGGGTTCGAGAGTCTTTATGCCTTCAACAATGTCTTTGACAATAGGGCTATCCCTGGCGACGTTTACAACCCCGGTGCACTTCCATATTTCTTCCCAGGCATTTCAATTCATACGAACTCTGGCACTTATGTGAATGTTAGTCCTACCATTGTGAACAACACTTTCATCGGTGGGGACTACACAAGTGCCGGGTTTTCGCAGTTTGCACCAGTTCTTCGGTTGACTCCGAACCCCAATCTCACAGGGCTGACCTTCCAGAACAATATTGTCACTACAGGAAAGTCGCTGGCCTCGCTACAAGGTGCTGGACTTTGGGACGCCACAAATTTCGCCGTGGGCGGAATGGACTACAACGCCTACGACAATCACAACGATGGAGCAGACCTGTTTGCATATAGTGGAGTCGGCTATCACAACCTAATCGCGTTTGGAAATGCGTTGCCTGTCGGTAGTGGCAAGGAAGCCAATTCGATTTATGACTCCGTAGCAAATCTCAAGATCAATGCTGATGGAACGTTACAGGCGCTATCTCCATTAATTGCCTACGGGCCAAATCTCACTGCTCTGTGCGTGGGAACTCTTGTGCCACTCTGCTCGGATTATCTCGGGGTCGCTCGGCCTGCTGTGGGAAACTGGGATTTGGGGGCCTATGCTTACGCTGCTGCTGGCAGTCCAGCCGTGGGCTTGAGCACCCGCACTAATACGTTCCTACGTTCACTTGTTGGCATCAACAGTGCCGATTCCCCATTTGCTGTGACCATGACGAATCCAGGGACGGCTCTGCTCAATATCACGAGCATTGTAGCCTCGGCAGGATTCAGCCAGACGAATGATTGTGGTGCCTCTCTGGCCGCAGGGCTGAGTTGCACCATTCAGATCACGGCTACACCTGTAATGCGGGGGAATGCTCTGGCCGGGACGGTGACTATCACCACCGATGCCAGCACGTCGCCAGATGTAATTGACCTCACCGCGTCGGCTAGTGCGTCGATTGGCGGTGCCACCTTTAGAGTGGGGGTGCAATGAAAGTGCTTGAATACCTAAAAACCGTGCGCAAGTCTCAGGCAGGGGGAACGATCAAGTAGAGGAAGAACATGGAGCACTGGCTGGGATACTTCAACGCGGCGGCGATCGTCTTTGGCGCGGGGGGCGCGGTCGCGCTGCTCTATCAGTTGCGCCACGAAGTGCGCGATCTGTGGCACAAGATGAATCTGCTCGACCGGCGCGAGGCCAACCATCATCAACGCTACCTCGTCATCCTCACCACGCTCGCTGCGGCGCACAATCCCGGCAACCCGAAGCTGCTCGAGCTGCTGCAAGACTTGGCGGGCAACAACGCGCCGGAACCATGAGAATAGAAAAAGTCGAAAAGTCGAAAGTTGAAAGTTCAAAGGAGAACCACATGAAAGCGAAAAGGCTTCTACTCGTTCTGCTGTTCCTTGTGGCGAGCGCGCCCGCACTCTTGGCGCAGCCCGCCACGCCTCGGGGCGACCGCCCGTTCTTGAACTCGATTAACGGGCAAATCTACTTCTCCGATATGTTTCCCGGGGCAACTACGGTCGCGCGCATTCAGTACATCATCAACTCCACGCTGGGGCCTGTGTGGATCGTAGTGCCGCCCGCCGAAACTGGCACCGCAGGCGATTTTGCCGGCGTCGTGCTGGCACGCACGAACGTGACGGTGATCGACTTGCGCGCCGGGGTGCTGAATTTCGGGCTAAAGAATCCGGCCGCCAACACGCTTCTCTCGTACCAAAATACCAGCGGCAACCAGACCTTCGTCGGATTTGGGAGCGGCGTCTGCACGGCCAGTCAAACACTCTGGCTGCTACCGCTCGGCGAGCTTTCGGCCCTGACCTGCACGATAACCGTCGCCGGTCAAGCGGCTAACTACGGCCCGCGGGTCTCCTCACCAGGAAGAATCAAAAACCTGTACGTGCAATCGGTCGGCGTGGCCAAGGCTGGCGGGCCGGGCTGTCCCGTCACCGTCTACAACGGCGCCGCCGCGCAAGCTTTGACCTGCACGATTCCGGCAAGTGGGACCACCTGTAGCGATACCGTGAACAGTTTTGCGGTGGCCGCAGGCGACATCATCGGCGTGCAGGTCGGCGCGACGCAAGCGGCTGAGACGCTCTCGGACGTCCGAGTGACCATAGAGAAGTGGTGAAGAAGTCGAAAAGTCGAGAGTTGAAAGTTAATCCCGATCTGATCGGGACGACCTTCTCTCGACTCTTCAACTTCTCTCAATCTGCGTGAGGCTCATGGTCCAGGAAGGATACTCTCGCCATGAGATCTCGCACTTTCCTTTACAGCCTCTTGCTGCTGGCGTGCTTCGCCGCCGGCCCGCTACTCGCCCAGGAAGTCGTCCTGAGCACGCCGCTACACTATCGCGGCTTCGATCCTGCCCTGCCGCTCTTGACCGTGCAAGGCTCCGGCAACCAGACGGGCAACATCACGGAATACAGGGACCGCACCACCGGCGCGCCAGTCACCTGGATGGACTTCAATGGCCGGCTGAACGCGGTCAGCCTTTCGGTGGTATGGCTGAACAAGGTCTGCTACGCCGACCAGATGCCCCAGGCAACTGCGGGCGCAAAGATTGCCGCCTGCATTGCGGTTTTACCCGCTACAGGCGGCACGGTGGATGCACGCGGGCTGGAAGGGGCGCAGACAATTTCGAGCACGCTGGCAGTCGCCAAGCCGGTGACTATCCTTTTCGGTGCGGCGACCTTCACGGCCAGTGCTTTCCCGGCCATCTCCGTTACTGTTCCAGGAGTAAAGCTGATTGGTCTGGGCGCTGGGCAGAGTGTAATCAAGGTGGCGGACGGGGCCGGGATTTACAGCCGCCTAGTGTACGCCGCTTTCACCGGAAGCGGACTGGAAATTGCCGGTCTGACCTTCGACCACAATGTTGCCAACAATCCCCGCGTTACGCAACCCGACAATGTAAACGACCCGCAGATGACGATAGGGGTTTACTCGGATGCGAAGCATATCCGCATCCATGACAACGAGGTAAAGAATACCTCAAGTGTGAACAACTTCGATGTCCATGCGCTGAATATCGAGGACGTTTGGATCACAAACAACCGCTTCACCAACATCGGCAATGATGCCGGATTGAAAGGGACGCATACCGGCGCGAACAACGCCGCAGTTCTCACAGACGCGGCGGCAAGCTGGACAGTCAACGGCCTCGTCGGGCTGACAATCTCGAATCTTACGGACGTAAGTTCGGTGGTCATCACCGCGAACACGGCCAACACTGTCACTGGCGTGCTCACTGGCGGCACCGACAACGATTGGGATACCGGAGACGTGTACTCGATCCAGTTTGATTCCTCGGTGATCTACACGCATGGAATCAAGGTTTTGATCGAGGGAAACATTTTTGAAGCGACAACCGCAATGGACCCAGGAGCAATGACCGCTATCGAAACGCATGGCTCGGATACCACAGTCCGAGGAAACGCGGTCCGGAACTTTGTGGCGGGCGCGAACATCACTGGCGTCTTTCAAGCAGATACGCGAAATGTGATTGTGGCAGACAACATCTTCGACAATTGTATGAGGGGAATTGGTCTCTGGAGCCAAACCTATGCCGCACACGTAGCTGGCTTTGGGTTGGACGGCGTAAATGTAAAAGGGAACAAAATCGCCCTGGGCGGCAAGGCCATCTTCGTCAATGCTGCCCTAGAAATGGGCATCGGTATTGTTCCGACTGCTCCTGCGGTGGTGGAACTCGACTCCCGAGGAATTTCCATAACCGATAACATCATTACTCATCCACTCGAAGGCGTGGCCGTTACAAGCTATGGTTCCTATGCTCTCGGGTGGTCGAGCACGGACAACATGACGCTCTACGATAGCGAAATCTCGCGGAACACTGTTGTCAACTTTCCCAAGTCTGCCATCAGGTTGGAATGTGTACTTTCCAACGTAAAGGTAGAGAACAACGTCCTGCGGAACAACGGTTCGACTTTAGAAGGAGGGATTGCGGAAGTATATCGTTCTCCCATCTCCATCATGGCCTACGCGGTCTCGGGGTTGACAATCGACCACAACTCGATTGTGGACGACATCGCCAACACGAGATTTTGGTATCCCATCTGGCTGTACGCTGAATCGGGTACTCCCACGGGAGTCTACATTCGGGACAACACGTTCTTGGTGACAGGCGCAAAGAACGCAGCCTTCAGGTGGGTCAAGCCATTTCAGATAGCCGGACCAATAGACATCAAGCCTCTCTTCCTCGGTCAAGTGCCAGACATCGCCTATATCACCACGCTGAACACGGAATTGTTCACTCTCGGCTCCCGCGTTCTCGATACCAGCACAGGCAGCGTTTATCAGGTTAGAACGGACGCCTATACTTGGGACAGAATTGAAGATGGGGCCAGTGGAGCCCTCATGCCGCTCTCTGTAACCTTTGCGACTCTGCCCGGAGCTCCCGCCAACGGCATGTTGACCTACTGCTCTGACTGCACGATTGCCAACCCTTGCGCGGCGGCAGGCACCGGAGCATTTGCCAAGCGGCTGAACGGAATATGGGTATGCAATTGAAGAACATCATACTCCTATTCTTAATTAGCTTTATAACCCCTCCCCTTTGGGCTGACGGACAAACTGATGTCTCCAAGACAGACGGCACAGCATTCTCTATCCCTGATTGTACTGAAGCAACTGAAAAGCTGCACTACACCATAGCCACAAAAAGCTGGGATTGCAAGATTGACCAAACGGGAGGCGGCGGCGGCGGGGCAGTTTTCAGCGTGTTCGGGCGCACGGGCGACGTGGTTGCTGTGGCGAACGATTACAGTTGGACGCAGATTGCCTCCAAGCCTTCCACCTTCCCCCCGGACGCGCACGGGCACACCGAAGCGGAGGTCACGAACCTGGTCACAGACTTGGCGGCGAAAGTGCCGACCAGCCGACGTCTCGACACCACAACCCCTTTGCAGGGCGGAGATAACCTGACCGCAGACCGCACATTTTCCATTCTCCAAGCCGGCAGCGGCCAGAGCGGTTATCTAAGTGCGACGGATTGGAGCCTCTTCAACGGCAAGGAAAGCGGCCTCACTTTCAGCTCTCCACTTTCGCGGTCGGTCAATACGATCACCTGCCCGACTTGCTCCGTCTCGGGGCACGGCCACGCCGAAACGGACATCACCAACCTGGTGACAGATCTCGCGGCGAAGGAAGCCACTGCCAACAAGAATGCGGCCAGCGGGTACGCCGGACTCGATGTGAATGTCCGTGTGCCCACGGCGCGGTTAGGCTCGGGCACGCCCAACTCGAGCACCTTCCTACGCGGCGATCAGGCCTGGGCGGTGCCCGGAAGCGGCAGCGAGTCAGAAAATATTGCCCGTACCACTTCGGACGTCTCGAACTCCACCACAACCTTTGCCGACGTGACGGGCCTTTCCTTCTCGGCCGCCGCCAACGCCGACTACATCTTCGAGGCTTGGCTGATTTTTCAGTCGAACACGGCCACGACGGGAATCAAATTCGCCGTGAACGGGCCGGCATCTCCGGTGGCTGTCGTGATGAACGCTCATATTCCGATTGCGTTAACGCTTTACGCCAGTGACTCTATGATGGCGTCCAGGGCTTACAATACTGGGACCGCTTCAGCTTCCGTGGATACCATCAATGCCAACTTGCTTGCGCACGTTGTTGGGATTTTCCGCAACGGAAGTACCACAGGAGACTTCACCATCCGTTTTGCGGCGGAAACAACTGGCACCGTCAAGGTTTTGGCTGGCAGCGTCTTGCGCTATCGACAGGTGAATTAGATGTTTGACCTGGCACGCGCGATCGCGGAACTGATCACGGGAATCTATAAGGTCCGCAAAGACACTGCCCAAGCGGAAGAGTGGTTCCGCATCGGGGTCTCGCTTTTTGGCACCGCCTTCGTGAGTTTCTGGGGCACCTGGGGGCTGTCGATCTGGGCGCTCTATCCGCGTTTCGGCTTGTGGCCCGCGTTGGTGCTGGGCTACGCCGATGGCTGCATTGTGATGGCTTGTACTTTGCTCGTTTTGTGGAAGCGTTCGCCTCTGATGCGCGGCATTCCGATTGCCGCTCCGATGAACGTGGAGCAGCGCGCTCTCGAACAGGGCGTCGCGCTCACTACACCCACACCGCCGAAGGAGAAGAAATGAAATCGTGGCGTACAACCGTACTCGGTATCGTAACGATCCTGGGCGCTGTTTCCGGCGTGCTCAAGGCGCTGCTCGATGGCGATCCCAGCACCATGCCGGACTTTCCCACGGCGTTTGCGGCTATCGCCGCCGGCGTCGGCTTGATCGCGGCCCGCGACCAGGCGCAACACCTGCTCGACGGGTAGTTAAACGACAGGCTGATCAATGTCAGCTAGTGCTTCTTCGCGGGTCTCAAAGACTCTGTGATAGAACGGAGAATCTTCATCAAAGTCGAGCGGTGTTGATCGAACGTCGTCAAGCTCTTGTTCATCTTTGATTTGGTAAAGATCTAGTTCGCAGCAAAAGTAGTACCAATGGCCGACTTTGATGTCGCTGGGCTTCCTTATGCGCGCCATACAAGGATGCTTGCAGAAATTTGAATGCTTGTCAAGGAATAGGGTCTGACAGTGGAAATAACAGAGTTGCAGTCGCGTTACGACTGTGCTCTCCTTGCCTTGGTGCTTTGGCGCGAGGCGCGGGGAGAGTCTGTCGAAGCCAAGCGCGCCGTGGCCTGGGTAATACGCAACCGCGTCTTGCGGCCGTCGTGGTGGGGGAAGACTTGGAGCGAAGTCATCACCAAGCGCTGGCAGTTTACTTCGATGACCGGCCGCGGGGACGCCAACCTGCTAAAATGGCCTGACGAACGCGATACGGCTTGGCAGGCATGTCTCGAAGTGGCCGCCGCCGTCCAGGTGGGGCAGGGAACCGACCCCACTCAGGGCGCTACCCACTATTTTGATCGCAGCTTGGATGCCACGCCGCCTGCCTGGGCGGGAGACGCTGCCATGCAGCATGTCACGGACATCGGCGCGTTTCATTTCTACCGGCAAGGGAGTTGAATCATGGCTTACGCACTGTCTGTAGATGTGATTGACCCGGACGGCGAGATCTATGTGACGCACACCTTCTGGGGAGAAACCGAGAAGGAAGCTCGAGAGAATTACGCCGAGCACGCGGAAGACGACGAGTCTCTGGAAGATGCCATCGACGAGGACCGCGTGCAGGAAAGCGGCGAGGAAGTCCCCGATGACGAATTGCCCGCCGCTGAGGAAGAGGCTGAGGAAGAGGAAGTCGTCAAGAAAGCGGAGTAGCGTGGGCTGTGGCTAGCGTCGCCGATCTCGTCCTCCAAACCGCGCAGCAGCAAGGTGTCGATCCCCGCTTGGCGCTCGAAGTGGCCGTGCAAGAGTCCAACCTGAATCCTGCAGCCGTTTCTCGAGCGGGCGCGATCGGCGTGATGCAGTTGATGCCGGCGACGGCGGCGGCCCTCGGCGTCAATCCCTACGACATCACCCAAAACATCCAGGGCGGCATCCGCTATCTCAAACAGCAGCTCATCCGCTTTGGCGACACCGCGCAAGCCTTAGCCGCCTACAATTGGGGTCCGGAACGTGTCGCGGGAGCTGTAGCGCAGTGGGGCGCGGACTGGCTGAGCCACGCAGCAGGTGAAACGCGAAGCTATGTCAGCGCGATCCTGGGGCGGCTGGCTTCACTCTATCCCGCTGCAGCGCCGGCTCCGGGCCCCGAGGTCTCGGTCACTCAGCCGAGCGTTTCTTGGCAGGGTTGGCTTTTGCTTGCCGCCGCAGGGCTGGTGGGCTACCTACTGCTTGATTCCCTTACGGAGTAACCGCAGACAGCGCGGCGAGCTGGCGCTCAAGTTCAGCGACACGCAAATCTCTGAGTTTCAGGGGGCAAGCAGCACCACAGACTCCAGCAATGGCATGGTCGTGTTGGACGTAAACGCTTTTCACTCCCTCGATGTAGGCCGTTCGGGTCTGCCGCTCCAGCCAGCGGCAGCCTGGCCGAGGCTGCATCGAAAAAGGGGGATTGGGGGTTGACCGAGGCGGTCCTTGGCGCTATCTTAACGTGCGCGATACAAGCCTAGCTGATGATTGGCCAACGGCCGGGGCCATTTGACGGACAGGAGGTATGACTCATGTCTCTCTCGCCGACGATCCCGGATCTGTACAGGTACGGAATTCTCGCGTCGCGGGCCATTGGGGTCCTCTCCAAATCTAGGAACCAACCCATCTCAGAAGAAGAGAAGGAAGTGCTAGGTGAGTCGCAGGAGCTTGTTCGCAAAATGATCCGAGGGGAGCAGTTCCTGTTCGGCTCAAAGCTGAATGAAATGGCGAAAATCCGCCCTGAAGACGTCGAAGCGTTTACTTTCGTGCTTAGCAGCGACGCCCAGGTTAAGAACCGGGCAGCAAAGAAGGGGGACCTCCGGGTATATTTCGAGCACATCGTCAGTACGCTCGAATCTGCAATCGCCCCTGTGGGACCGCCCGACCCTGAAGCAATTCAAATCGCGAGGGACTTCTTTGCCCGGTTCGCCGACTCTCTCATTGAGATGGCAAAAGAAAAAAGACGGCGAGCTGCGCCTGCCTGCTAAGGCTGAAATTATGGTGGCGGGCAAGCAGGGTTTAGAGCGTCGCCAGGAACGGCCGCTGGTAGCCAGAAATGGCCGTTGCTCACCAGGATTGCCCGGCCGTCGCCAAGAAGGGCCGTTGGTAGCCAGAAATGGCCGTTGCTCACCAGGATTGCCCAGCGGCCGCCAGGAATGGCTATGGGGCGCGGCAGCCTGGCCCAGGTTGCATCGAAAAAGGGGGATTGGGCTTAAGAGTGGCAGGATTTCCCGTGCGGCGACTGACACGTTCTCGCCCCACGTCCGCGACTGACTGATTGACGGCTGGCGGCGCCTTGGACCTCAGCGACATCGCCCGCCGTAGTGGTGTCTTTAGCGCCTTACCTCCAAACTATTACCCCCAATTTCCAGACTTCTAGGCCTTCCAACTCCAGACTATTCCCCCCGCGCACATTTCAACCACTTCTCTAGGCGGTCCCAGGACGATATACTCAGGGCGTGCCCAACCTCGGGACCGAAGACTTCGAGCAGTTCGCTTCGCAGGTTCATTTCTCTCCTCCAGGTCCGCCACATACTTTCGGCTACTTACTACTTGATTCCCTGGCCGAGTGATCCAAACTCGCCGGCTCGCAATCGTCAAGCGCCAAACCTAACATATCGTGTAAATGCACAGACTGTAGGTTGTCAAGAAATTTACATGCTATTTCTCGAACCCGCTCCAACTTCGCCAGCAGCTCGGGGTCGGGCAAGAGGGCACGGACTTCGTCCTCGAAGGCGCCCTTGAAGTCCGCTATGTCTGGATCCCGCTTCAGTCTGCCTCGCATGTCTTTCAACAATCGCTCAGCGCGCTTAGCAAACAACCTTACACACGACGCCGCTGTCGCCGCGGCACTGTCGGCGAGTTTTCGTTTCACCCACTCCTCTAGGCGGTCCCAGGACGATATGCTCAGGGCGTGCCCAACCTCGGGACCGAAGACTTCAAGCAGTTCGCTTCGCAGATTCATTTGTCTCCTCCAGATCCGCCACATACTTGTTGAACACGCGGTCCGCCTCTTCAGGGTCGTCATAGAGCTGCCGCCAGGTTGTGCCGTCCGATCGGCGATAGCGGACCAGCCATTTGATGCCATACTGAGCTAACTCCACGGTGCCCCGCAGTAAGGCGTCCGTGTTGGGCAGCAGCGCTTCGGCTTTCACAGGAAAAGCCCTAGAAGCAACTTAGCCAACTCTGCCGGAATCTGCCCTTGGCGAAGTTGCGCCTGGTATTTCTCTATCAATTGCCGCAATTGGACGTTTTCAACAATCACTTCATCCTCGTGAATCCGTGCTTGGCCGAGCTTTTTTAAGCAATCAACGGCAACGTCAGCGTTGCGCTCGCTAGTTTCTTTGCAGCGATCCAACGAGGTACGGAGTAAGGCCACGGTGTGATCTTGAGTTTGCACCGCTTCCTGCATCACAGAAAATGCAGCCGTGACGCGCAGCACGATCACCGCGCAGGGAACGACGAAAACCAACGCCCCGAGAATCACTCCCAGCCAGAAACTTGCCCACCGCTCTTTATTCCAAGCCATACTCTCCTCCTCTGTTGTTCTTTGTTCATAATTCATCGTTCCTTCTTGCTTGTAGGATACCCCTGGAACGCGCTGGCTGCCAAAATTAGGCCCCTCTCTCGCCAGATCCGACCCAACCGGCAGCCTGTTTTGCGCCAGCGCCCGTCCTCGGTCAGATATTTCGGTCTTCCCATCGACGTTCGTAGATGAAAGTCCCTGGAAATGGGATAAACCTACCCCGTTCTCGCTGCCACTCCACTGACGGGATCATCACCTTCAAAGCTTCCAAGATTTTAAGCACGTCGCTTGGTTGGACCTGCTTCTGCCACGCTCGCCAGGCTTTTGGTTTGCCTACTTGCCGCGGGTAGAGTGCCCAAAACTGCTCAAACTCCGGCGAATAGTTTAAGTCTTTTGCTACGGAGTTGCTACGGAGTTTTCCTGGCGCACTCTCGCTCCCCCCGGCAAGGGGGGTAGGGGGGGTTCTCTGTCTCTGACTCTGTATCTGTATCTTAGCTACGGAGTCACTCCGTAGCAACTCCGTACGGTATTTAACTGTCCGGGAGTATTCATCCCTATATTTCAATAAGTTAGGGACCATAACCTCCCAATCACTACCCACCTCTCTAAGAACTATCAGCGAGCAACTTGCTAAGCAGCTCAACAGTTGCTTGCAAACTCCCGTAGGGGTATACCCCAACAGAGCGGACCATTGTTGCGGTGAGTAGGTCGCGGAATTCTTACTTTCCCCAGGCTTGATCTGCTCCGCAACCACCTCTAATACGCTCCACCAGAAGCCGTATCGAGCCAGGCGGCCTCTGTAGCTTGCCTCCGCGCCAACAAAACGCGAAACTTGTTCATCACGCCGCGTTGCAGTCATATGCTTCAACCAGCGCAAGTAGGATCTCCTGGAAGATCTAATCGCCGCCGACAAGTCTTTCGTCAGCGTCCTTTTCAGGATTCCCAACCATCAAAAGCCGTGCACTTTTTTCCGCCACTGAAAGCCGCGCCCAAAGGCGATCGAGCTGGGCATGGCGGGCGCGGAATCGTCGGCGCTGCGTGCTCCCCTGCGCGGCGGGAAGGCCGACACGATGGCGATAATTGAAAACCGTCTGGCGCGAACAACTAAGCACCCGCCCGATCGCGGCATCAGAGAGTCCGCGTGCCGACATCTGCGCCAGGCGGGGGAGGTCAAGGTTTAAGCGTCGGTACATCTAAACTCCCTTCCTTCAACCTTTCTTTCTGCGGGCGACCCACCAGCCGCCTTGTGCGGATTGTTAGTCCGCTGACTGCGCCAAGATGAGCCGCCCGCCGCTTGCTTTGCCAGCCTCCTACGGGACCGAGTGGCTGGCTGTCGAGTACGGGCCTCCTCGACTGTGCGGCCGTCCCGTTCGGCTTGAGGGGCGCGTGGCCGGATGGCTGTTTCGTGTGCGTGACGTTCTTTCCACGCAGTGGGACTTCTTCACCACTTGGCGTTCACTCCGGCAGGTGCCACACTCCGCACGCGCCCAAGCCTTCGATTCTGGCGGGCGACTTCAAGCCGCACCTTGGTAGGGGGTGGAGTGGCCCCGACGATTGTCGGGGTTCTCCACTCGAAGCCGCCCGCAAACTTTTCGGTGGTACGCCCGCAAGCGCTCCACAACGCGCGGGTCAAGTTCTTCTTCTGGCGCCTCGGGCCCTGGGGCCTGCGTGACTGTCCAATAGCCGCAGCTCGAGCATTCGCGCCGGCGCAAGAGGAGCGTCACGGTTGCCAATCGGCTCACTTCATCGAGCCTCGCGCCGCATTTCGGGCAGTCCATAGTTAAACCTTCCTAAAGAACATCACATCCTCGTGGTCCACGGCCAGGTCCGGCCGCTTACGCTCGAAGAGCCGCTTGAAAAAGGATTTGCGCTCGCGGCGGATCTTGTCCGTACCTCCGCCAAGGCGTCCTTGCTCGCCCAGGTCTTCCGTGAGCATGGCCATCTTGCGCTCGATCAGCGTGAACCCCGCCGCTTCCATGAGCCGGATCGTGTCTGCGTCCAGGCGGCGGATCGCGCCGGCCTTCACCGGATTCTTGGTGACGAGGCAGACGACGCCGGCCGGTTTCAAGACGGCGTGGAGCTCGCGGTACACGGTGAGCATGGCGGCAAGATAGGTTTCGCCCCTACCCATTGAAGATTGCGGAACGTAATCTCCCTTGCGGCGAAGGAGTGCGGCGTCCTTTCCCGTCGTCCATCGTGCCTTTTGTCCATCACACTTCTGCTCAGAATCCTCATAAGGCGGGCTACTCAGCACGCCGTCAATATCGTTGCGAGGGTCGCGCAGGTTGCCGATTTGCCCATGACTTTTCGAGTAGCGGCTGGGGATGTTTGCCTGCGAATGCGGCCCTCCAGGTTTGACGAATTTCTCTGGATCGAACGTGCCCTTGTTGCTCGATATGCTGTCCGTATAGGGCGGGCTGGCGATCGCGCCGCTGACTGTGCGATCGCTGTAGGTTCGCTCGCCTACCTTATCGGCCCCATCGCGTCCGTAACCCTTGATGTTGATACCGCCACCACTCGGAGCCGCGAGGTAGGGCGGGGAAGTCACCACGCCGGAGTAGCCTTCATGGGGGTTGCCAGAGGCATTTGCCTTGTTCGGCTCGAAGCGGCTGCGGAAGTGGCCGTGCCCGGTCAAGTCTTGGTCTGCATAAGGCGGGGAAGTCACCGCACTGGCAACTGGCGGCTGGCAACTGAGAACTTCTCTCAGCCGCCGCGCGTCGCCCTGAATCAGCCGAGGGGTCCAAATGGTGTATTTCGGGAACTTCTGTTTCAGCAACTCGATGTTCTGTTGCGCCAAGTCGATAAAGTGTTTCTCCAATTCAATCCCAACGATGCGGTAGCCAAGCGTGGCTCCCACAATTCCCGTGGTGAAGATCCCCGCCATCGGATCGAGAATCACGTCGCCGGGCTTCCAGTAGCCCATCTTCCGCCCGTGGTCGAAAATCCGGTAGCACAGCGCCACCGCCATCTTGGCCGGATGGCGGTTCGACTCCGGCGTGAACAGGTCGCCCCGCCCGCCAGCGTAGCAGCCGTACCAGAGATTTCCGCATTTTCGCTTTTCGGCCATCAATCTCACCTGGCAACCAGCAGGACCAGGAGCCCTAAGACCATGCCGATCAAGGCTCCCAGGTAAACCCTGGAGGTCCAGTTTTGCAGGCGCGTATCGTGCCATCGGACGGCCCACAGGGCTAGGCTCGTGCTTATGATCATCACGCCGCCACAGAGGATGATCCAAACAACCAGCCAAGGCAGAAAACGAATCAGCACTCTCATTTCGGCTCCACATAGATTCCAGGATCGGCGGGCAAGCGCCCGTCGTAATAGTCAATTCCCTTGGCGGTGATCTTCATCACGGCGACCTTGCGAAGTGGCACGGGGCGGGGATTGCCGCGCTGGGGTGGCTTGTAGTAATTTCGTGAGACCAATTTCCGCACTCCCAGGTATGCGAGATGCAACTCCAATTCATCCATCGGCACCCGACAGCCGAACAGGTCGTCGAGCGCGCCTTGCAGGAGCGGCAAAGTCGCCGCCTGCGGGTAGATCAGCGCCAGGTAGTAGAGGATCTTGCTGCGCACCGCTTCTTTCTGAGGCGTGACTGTCATTTCGGCTCCAAGTAGATTCCAGGATCGGCGGGCAAGCGCCCGTCGTAATAATCGATCCCCTTGCCGGTGATCTTCACCAGTACGACCTTGCGGACCCGCCGGGAGGGGCCGTACTTCTGCGGCATAGAATGCTCCTCACGTGAGATCAGACCCTTTACGAGCAGGTAGCCGACATGCGAGTCCAGTTCAGGCATCGGCACCGGATAGCCGAGCAGATCGAGCTCGCCTTGCAGGAGCGGCAAAGTCGCCGCTTGCGGGTAGATCAGCGCCAGGTAGTGAAGGACCTTCCCCCGCCGCTCCCGCGTACCCGCTCGCCGCATTCTTGTTGGCGGTGGCTTCCTTCGCAGGGCTTCTTTCTGAGGCGTGAATATCATAGGTTCTACCTCCACCGGCACAAAGCCGCGCTCTTTCAAGGATACGATGGCGCGTTCCAAGTAGGGATGTTGCCATCGGGAAGCCGCCGCAAGAGGCGTTCTGGCTTTTCAGACTTCGATGTGTGTAGCCCGGCGTGACCTTCACGACGTTCGCAGCGCCAGATCGTTACTTCTTCTGGCGTTCGGACACGGATCCGCGCTTTACATCGTCTAACCGGCAATCGGCGGATTGCTTTCATGATTCTTTTCATCTCCACCGCCAGCGTTCGAGCGCGCGCCAGACTTGCCGATAGCCGAGCTCGCGGGCCTTCTGAAGCAGCAGCACGTAAGCCTGAAACGCCGCATCTTGCGGGATGTCTTTCGCTTCTTTGATGACCCTCTGGCGCAGACGTTCAGCCGCGCGCAGCAGAAGCGCTCGGGCTTCTATGCGCAGCAACTCTGGAGCCGACACTCGATGGCCAGGGTTAAAACGGGTCATAAGTCTCCAAACATCGGTGCCTGCCGGGCAGGGAAGCCGCGGTTGAAGATCTCCCGCAACGACCGGACGTCTGCACCTTCACTTTCCAACTTGTTCGCCAGCGCTTCCGCCGATTCCTTGATTGCCTGGTAGAGCTCCGGGCTGCCAGACTTCTTTCCGTGGTAAAGCCCCCCACAGATGCAATCGCACTTCGGGTTCTCCGCATCATGGCAGCGGGCATCGCAACGACCGAAAGTTCCATCAGAGTTCCCCGCGAGGATCAGGGTCAATGGCTTCCTTTCAATCTAAAATCACAAATCACAAATCACAAATGCTGGCCCCGATTAGATCGGGGCCGCTACGGCTCTCCCGTCGCCCCGCCTACAGGCCCGCCGCCGGCAGGTTCGCCCGATCGCGGCTTATGCTTCTCAAAGCATTCGGTGCAGATGCCGTGCGTGACGCCATCATTCTCTGCCGGCCACTTATGCGCGCAGACCATACATTCAAGCCAATCCTTCTCTCTCCAACTGCAAGGCACCTGGGAAGCGATCAGCGCGGCATTGTCGTTGCCGCAACTCCTACACTTGTGGCTGTACACTCGTTTGCAGTAGCAGCAAACACGCTTCATGGTTCATCCCCGCCCAAAGTTCAACTTCGCCTGGGCGGCGCGGCGCTCTTGCGCGGCTTCACGTTGCCGCCAGCCGGGGTAGCGGTTCACCACTGCGGGCGCTTCCGCGTCCAGGCAAGGGAAGCAAAGAAACTGCCCGGGCCGCTTCGGGTTCTCGTAGAGCGGGAACCCTGGCCGGCCGCACTTCGCGCACTTATCGTCGATGAAGTTTTCCATCGCGGCCTACGCTACGATTTTCACCGGAGCACGAGTGAGTTTGGGGAAGCGGCGGCTCCGCGCCTTTTCTGCCAAGCGGTCAGCTCTTGACTGCTTCACCATTTCCTGAAAGAGCGCGGCGATCTCATCCAAAAAGCGAATCTTGGCGAGATGCTCTTTTCGTTGCTGTTTTACGGCCTTCAGCGCGATTAAGTTCACACGCTCAAGGATCTTATCCATATCCATGCGATTCCTCCTCTGCTCACTTCTGACTGCCAACTGCCGACTGCCTTTTCCTCATCCCAGCGGCAAGTCTGACGGTTCTGCGCTGGGGTCCGGCTCCTCGTCATCATCCTCGGGGAGATCTGCGGGTAGGGAGTCCTGACGATGCGCCGTCAAGCAATAGTCGGCGTGCCTCGAAATGTCCCAAAAAGCTGCTTCCATGATCAGCCCCACGCCTACGAGAATCAGTAGCAGACCAAGAATCATTCAGCCTGCGCCTTGAATTGCCAGCCGCACATGGCGCAAAAGCGCTCATCTTTGCCATATGCGCACCGGCACTTCGGGCAGCGAGGCACATCGGGGTTGTCGATGGTCCATGTGCCACACTGCGTACAATAGTGCGCGCCAAATTCCTTGTGGCCGCACTTGGGACAGATTTTTAGATAAGTCATCGCGGCTTCCCCTTCTTCCTGCGCTCCAGGATGCCCTTGCGACCGAGGCGATCCTCGATTTCGCGGGCGTGGTCGAACTCACGCTCATTGCGGATAAAAACCCGCAGGCCGTTGTTTTGAAACGCGCCTGCACACAAGATGGCGACGTGGCCTTTTTGAAAATGCGTCAGAAGTGCTCGTTCAGCAGGGATTTCCCCTGCGATGTTCAAGAGAACAGAATCTTTGCTCCATTCAAAACCGACTATCATCGCGCCTCCGTCGAATCCAGCGTCGCAACAGGTTCCAAATGAGCCGCCATCAGTATGAGATTAGCCAACTCGGTTGCGACGCTCTGTTCAAACAAGATTTGCTTGATAAACTTCCCTTGGTGATTGTAGAAACGCAGGGCGTAATACCTTTGTCCGATCATAGTCTCAACCTCGACCAGCGTGTACTTCCGCCCGTCCACTTTCGCTTCACCGAAGAGTCGCAACACGCGCAGTCGATGCTTGCCGAACCGGAAGCCGACATTTTGCTTTGTAATGCCTTTCATCCCGCCTCCAGCGCTTGTGTATTGGCCTTTGCGTAGATTTCTGTGGCTTGGCGAATCACGGCTTGCTGCTCGTTCTGGCTCCAGCCGGGAAAGTGGCGGTAGGGCAGCACGGCGAGATATTTCCGCAAGGCTTCGAGGCGTTGCGCTCGCGTGGTTGGCCGCTGAGGACTCACGAATGGCCCAGGGCCAGCCTCAAGAGAAGTTGTCCGACCGTCTGAATCTTTCCCGTCTAACACCAGCTCGTGAGTCAAGCCTTCGACGAACGCTATTTCGTCTTGCGGCTTCCAAAGGAGACGATAGTCCATGTTCACCATCCAGCGTCGCGGGCGTGTTTCCGCAAGGCTTCCGCCGCCAACACCGCGGCAGACACTTCCAGGTAGCGCGGATTGTTGATTGCGTGGCCTTCCAGTAGTTCGAGAATGTCGAAAATTTCTTGGCCGATTAGGGAGACTTGGAAAACAGCGTCGAGGTTTTGGCGCTTACCCTTAGATTCAAACCTGGCAGGATTGAGCGTGCTACGCAGGGGTGTCATGTTGCTTTACCTCCCAATCACTTAGATGTAACACTCTTTACTCTAAGCGATCCCCGCGCATCCCGCCTACGTCTGATAAGGTATCTTACGGACGTTTGGCGGTATGCGAACAATTCGCGTTCGCCCGACGAATATATTCAATCAGCGCGAGGCGGCAAATCTGGCCGACACTGTGATCTTCTCGGCGCCCAATGGCTTTTATTTTCCTGTGTATTGTGCGCCGCATCTGGAATCCCACAACAATCCATTTATTACTTGATCTCCAGGTCATGCTCGGATCCTAGACGAGAAGTTTATCCTTGTCAAGTCTTTTTTTTGTTTTTTGCGGACTGACTTTTTGGCGGCACGGGCGCGGGGGGAACAAAAGGCGAACAGGCTAATTCACCTTGGGCGGGCCGGGGGCGCCGGGGCTCTCTTCTTTGGCGTAACTGAGGAACTCTGCAATCTGTTCCCGCGTGCGCACCGTGTCGGGAATCAAGCGCAACACAGGATCGCTCTTAAAGAAAAGCATCAACTCCTCGACCGAATGCGGAGCCAAGGCATCCACGATTTGCGGCGCGGTGTGATCCAGCCAGTCGCCGATTTCCTCTCCGCTGCGCGCTTCCTCAAACTGCGCGACGATCTGCTGTTTGATCCACGTATCGTCCGGCGCGGTGATAGCTGGCGCAGCGGCGGGGTTTGCTGCCAGCGGGGAAGTTGCGCCCAGAGGCTCCGTTTCGAAGAGCGCATGGGCGGGCGGTGAGAAAGGAGGTCCAGGCTGGGGCACGCTACCAGGGGAAATAGCGGGCTGAACTGCCCCAGCCGGCATCACCGGCCCGCCACGCTGCGTCCAGGCGATCGCCGCACGATGCTCGGCGGCCAGGCGGTTTTCTTCGGCGGCGGCGCGGAAGTCTTTCATAATGTCTTTGACCGAAGCCAGCGCGCTGGGAACCATCTGCGCTACCGATACGCGCCAATCGTTTCCCGCGTCGCGGTCTAGCCCCAGCGTTTTTTGCATCTCCAGGAGCTTCGACATCTGCTCCATTGGGTCCGGCGGATTCAGGATGCGCTCCACAACTTTGTCCATGAGCATTTTGGAGAAGTCGGATTGCCCGCCGCCCTGGAGCTTCTGCAAGTCGGCCAAGGCAGCGATCAGGTCCGTCATTTTTGGCGCTTCAGTCGATTTACCGATCGTCGCCAAGCCAGTCTGATAGGCTGTGGTCAGAATGCTCATCGCCTGCTCGGTGGCGGTTTTCGGGTCGATGCCGTGCTCCCGGGCTTCCGTGAATTTCTCAAACATCTTTTCCATCATCGGAAGAAACGACTCCACCGTGCCGCCGCGTGCGGGCTCCGGCGCAACCTTGGGATCGCCGCCAACGCGGAAGAAGCCGCGGGCTAGAACTTTATTGCGCTCACGGAACCAGTAGAGATATTTGCCGCCGCCGAATTCGTTTTTTACTTCCTCGATCGAGAACGGCCGGATATATTTTTTCAAGTAGGCAGGCTCACCTTCGATCTTGCCCGCGGGAGGTTCGACGCGATAGATCCAAACCGCCAGGCCGCGCTTCTCCCACTCTTCTTGGGGAATCGGCTCCATAAATTCCCAGAAGTTTTTACCTTCCGGCTGGTCAGGGATGTCACGGACGTCCTGCACTGCTGCTTGGACAGGCAGCTCTTCAGTCTGAGTTTCGACGACGGTCTTGCGGACTCGGGGCATAGTAGCCTCCACGCAGATTTTTCGCTTTTGGCCCACGCAGAGGGTCTAAAGACACTCATCTGAGGCATAAATCAGAGTGTTGTCAACTATTATTTTCTGGCTTTTGCCGTTTCATAGATGTTGTTGCGTGTTCGCAACGTATGATTCGATATCATTCAGTTGAGTTTTTAGGCGATCCGAAATGCAGCCTTACAATCACGCTGGTTGCGGTGTGGCGGGGAGTCTGGGCAACCATGAGAGGTCCGCAAGGGCCGGCCTCACGCAGACCAGGCTCCCCCAACAACTATGTTGGTCGCCATCCCAGCTCGAGGCCAAAGCATCACCCTGCCGCTGGCGGATGGCGATCGCGGCACCGAGCAGACCATCCAGTACATCCGCCAGCTCGTAGACCAGGGCGTCAAAGATCCCACTATCAACCACACAGCCATCAACATTGTGCGCTCCGTGCCGGCACACGACGACCTGGCCGAAGTCCGCGCTATCTACAATTGGGTCCGGGCCAACGTGCGCTTCGTCAAAGACATCGCCGACAAAGAGACCCTGCGGCCGGCCGGAGTGATCCTCGACGTGCGCGCCGGCGACTGCGACGACATCAACGCCATCCTGCTGCCCGCGTTGCTGGGAACGATCGGCTACCGCACGCGGGTTGTTACCATCGCCTCGAATCCTGCGGCGCCGGAACTCTTCTCCCACGTCTATTGCGAGGTTCTGGTAAGCGGGCAATGGATCGCGCTCGATGCGGCGCGCCCAGGCGCGGTCTTTGGCCGTGCGCCCGACCACTACAGCCGCAAGCGTATCTGGTCACTTTCAAACGCAGCTTTCCAGGATGTGAGTATGGGCCGACTAGGCTTCGATTGGGGCGCGCTGGCGGACGTCATTGCCAAAGGTTCGCAGGCTGCCTCCGGCGTCATCACCAGCCTGCGGCTCCCTCAAGCTGCGCTCACGCAGGCTACCGTCACGCCAAGCAATCAAGTGGCGTTGACCTATGGCAGCGCCGATCAGAAAACTCAGCAGTATTTGCTCTACGGCGGCTTGGGGCTGCTGGCGGTGCTGCTGATGACTTCACTGAGGAAGGGTTGAATGGCTATCGTTGCCAGACGAGCTCCTAAGCCGCAGCCTGTTTGGTATGTAACTGCCCAAGGTGTGCGCATCCCGGGGCCTGCTCCGCAAACGCGGCTCGGCATCACAGCACCCCGATCTTGGATTGACACGATGAACCCTTCATATTATTACCCGCCGCGCACAGCACCAGCCAGCACACCAGCGCTTGTGCTGCCCAGCGTGCCCACAGAGCCGTTGCCCGCAGGCGGGCAGTTTGAGATTCAAGCGGGAGATTGGAAGGTTGTCCTCACGAAAGAGGAAGCCGCTGCGGGAGCGGAAGTTTCCGCCATCGACAAACTGAAAGCCTGGCTGGCGGAGGAAACGATCATGGCGGGCTACGCTAATCAGTGGTTTGTGGCGGGTGGCGCACTCGCCTATTTCCTCCTCCGAAAGAAGTGATCATGTACGTGCGCGGAAATCTTGGGCAAGACGTGACATCGTTCGGGGTTGCGGCGCAGCTCGCCCGCGTGCTCCAGAAAGTTGACGAAGGGCTCGAGCTGACGCTAGAAGAGGCGGCTCTGTACGATGCCTACATGGGGGTTGCGCCTATCACCACCGTGACGCCCAGCCAGCAAGTGAGCGTGCCGACCGCGCCAGTCACGGGAGATTTGCTCGAACGTGAAGTTGTGGCGGGCACCGGCATCAAAGTGAAACACGCGGTGCTGGCCGGCGGCGGGATTTTCCTGGTCGCGGCTCTCGGCAAGAAGAAGCGGTGAGCATGTATCAACAGGCCGATACTACGAATCTTCTCGGGCGGCGGCGCTGGACTTCCGGCCTGCAAGGCTACGTGACCAGCGAAGCCCTGGCGCGGCGTATGCCAGTTCAATCGGCGCGCGCGCCGGCGGGGTGGACCGGCTTGGGGCAAACAACCGCGACATCGACCGTGGAAGTCGGTCCCGTTAAAATCACCGTAGAACCGAGCGCGTCCGCCGCGGAAGTCTCCGCCATCGACAAACTGAAAGCCTGGCTGGCCGAGGAGACGATTATGGCGGGCTACGCCAATCAGTGGTTCGTCGTGGGCGGCGCGCTGGCGTATTTTCTTTTGCGCAAGAAGTGAAAGAGCGTGGCAGACATCTACTCCAATCCGGCTGAGTGGTGGAATCTGACGGAGCAGTTTCGAGATCTGAATCAACAGATCATCGAGCTGGAGAATTTGATTCGCACCGATCCCGTGGTGGCGCGCGCAATCGCCCCCGGCGTGCAGGCGGCGCGGGTTAAGTACGAAATCGCCGCGCAGCAGTTCATTGACCTGTACCGCGCCGTCTTTGGCGACGTTCCCACGGGCCTTACCGCGCTACCGGTGATTGCCGCTTGGGCCGTGGTCAGCGTGGCCGCGATCGCGGGGGTTGTTTTCAGCCTTTACCAGGTTTGCGCGACGCTCCGCGTGCAGGCCCAGATGGCTCAAGCTACCGCCGCCGAGGCCAACCGCACGCAGATTCTTACTGCCGCGGACGAAGAAACGAAACGCGCCGACCAGCTTGATGCGCAAGGCAGGAAAGCGGAAGCGGACGCCGCGCGGCAGCGAGCGGCGCAGCTCCGTGCCCAGGCCGGCACGCCCGAAGTGGCGCCGACCGATGGTAGCGACCTGACCGCCTTCCTGGAGAAGAACTGGCCGTGGGTGTTGGCCGGTGGCGCGGCGGCGCTTTACGCCGTGAAGGCATTATGAGTGACGAATCGAACAACGACGTAGGCTGGAGGCTCCAAACGCGCGCGGCGCGTTTCAAGCTGTATGAATTCTTGGCGGCACCCGCACATATATGGCTGTGGTTGTGTGCTCGCGTTTGCGGGATGCGCTTTGAACTCAGCCGCGGTACTCCGGGCGGTACTACTCGTGAAGAGAACGAAATCTCAAGCAATGAAGGCTCTATGAAGCCGCAACTATAGCGGCAATCTTGAAGGGAGAATAGAAATTATGGCAGTCACAGTCACAGCCGTTCGATTGGGAAACCACAGCGCAGAGTTTCAAGTGGAAGCGACCGCAGATGGTGATCTGGCGGCCGTCCTTCCGCATGGGCTACGAGCGATCCCCTTGCACGTGACGTTGGTGCCCCTACTCCCGAACTTTTACGTGTCCGCTTGGACACTGGGGGTGGTGGACGCTACGAACGTGAATCTGGTCAAGGCTAATGCTGGCGGCTCTGGCGCACAAGGCAACCAGATTCGCGTGCTGATTTCAAGGCCGCATTCTCACGAGCTCTGAAAGTAGCGGCGCGGGCCAGCGGGCGCGCGCGTCCTGGGCATCCGCAAGAGGCTGTAGCGGCGGTCTATGACCGCCGAAATGAGAAGGAGCAACGATGGCGAAGAAGCGTAAGGCGAAGCGCAAGCAGCGCTGGTTTCGGATCTCTGGGCGCACCGTGAGCCGCCTCAAAAACCTCTTGCGGCGGCACAACGTCGAGATGGGCTTTACGGATGCGACAGGCTTCCATCCCATCCGCGCCAGCAAGGATTACTCGATGGCGCGGGCGGGCGAGCGGCGCGCACGGTCGTATCGGGCCCGGGGAACGCGCCTGCGGTCCGCGACCAAGCACGGGCGGATCCGGTAACTGTAGCGGCGGCGTCTCGCCGCCGAAAAGAATGGCATAACAATGCCAAAAGAATCTCGCGCTCAATTTCGGCATGAAGACGTGGCCACGGTGCCGCGTGGGTGGAAGGTTCGCACGGTAACGCAGCGGACCGGCCATCAGGTCCGCGTAGCCTATCCACCCGGACCGCGCCGCAAGGGCGCAGGGCAGCTTGTCTCCATTTTGCATCCCCAGGGGGAGAATCCGGGGGCGTGCAGGGAAGGCAGAAGGCTGAAAGCAGAAGGCAGCAACCCGCGCGGCAATCCTAAGTATGCCGTAGCGAAAGTTCGAGACAGGCAGGGAGTCTGGTCCGAGCCGGGAATCTATCAGATTACTCGTCGGCAGTCCCTTCAATCATTCGAGCAGGATCCAGACATCGAACTGTTGAAGGTTACAACTTCGCTTAGGGAGGCGACGCAACAAAAACGGATGTTTGGTGAGCGCAACCCGCGCGGCAAGGTCAAGACCCGGGAGCAAGTCGAGAAGATGCAGGCGAAGGCGGTCAAGTTCCTGCGTGACGTGGTGAAGGACGACGACAAGGCGGATGAGATTGAAGCGCTGAGCCTGGACGATTACGCCGCAAAGAAGAAGATCACGCTGGGGAACCCGAAGAAGTCGAAAGTCGAAAGTCGAAAGTCGAAAAGCGGCAATCCGCACATCAGCCAGGCGTGGGATCAGGCCAGCGGCCGCTATCGCGCCCAAGTGCTCGGCATGGCCGGCATCGGAGAGCCGGAACGCTTAGCGGCGCTTTCCTGGAAGGATCTGCCGAAGCAAGCGAAGGACGTGCTGACGGGCAAGGCGAAGAAAAACAAGTTTGACACGGCACGCGAGAAAGCGGCCTACATGGCTGGGCTCAGCTCCGGCAGCCGAAGGTTGGGCGGTGCGCTCGAAACACTGCGGCGGAAACGCGCTACGCGCTTGGAACGCATGACAGGGCGGGGCCTGGGTCGGCGCAATCCGAAGCGCCGCCGGCGCAATCAGCCCCAGGACGCGAAAGCGCTCTACCAGAAGTTTCACGGCAAGGCACCGAAGGAAGTACTCGAGCTGCAAGAGTCGGCAGCCATCCGCGGGGAGTACGCAAGCCTCGGGGAGCTCGTGGAGTTGGTGGTGAAGTCGCCGGCGGGCGACAGCCTGCGCATCGGCTTCGAGGGCGAAAAGGTCAAGCTAGCTTCGTCACCCAACGGCGCCCAACTCTATTTCCTGGGCGGCAACCAGACACTGGATGGAAATCTCGCGCGCTTCAAGACGGATGCCACGAAGGATCTAGTGGACCTGGGCGAAGCTCAAAGCA
>Ga0315277_10001644_pt1 | contig 32107 bp, 20 predicted proteins | sample YL17G05_15_MG_FD_203695 | JGI IMG/M metagenome (GOLD analysis project Ga0315277, IMG submission 203695) | Sediment microbial communities from Yellowstone Lake, YNP, Wyoming, USA - YL17G05_15 | ecosystem: Environmental > Aquatic > Freshwater > Lake > Sediment | place: USA: Wyoming | collected...
AACTGCAATCGTTGGTCGGTCACACAGGTCTCCTTCCACGGCATGGCATTCCTCCCGGTCTGCCTGCCAAGAAAGTGTTACCCATGTCCCCGGTCTATTCTGTTACCCATGTGCCCGGTTTGTACCAGAATGGCCCCCTCTCCCTTTCAGGGAGAGGGTTGGGGTGAGGGTGTTGTCTCGTTTCACTCATTCTGTTAGAGGCCTTAGGATAACGCTCTGTGGCTTCAGGCAAATCAGCGCTTCTTTAGCAACCTGATACAGCCGGTTTCACGACCTCTTTCCCGTGTGGCCGGGTGTGGGCACCCGGCGCCACAAGGAGAAGAGGAGAGGATCAGGACAAGGGGCTCAAGCCCCTTGTTTCCCAACCCCCGGAGTTCATTCCTGTGCGGTCGGGTGCCCACGCCCGACCGCAGCGCCGGGTGTGGGTTTATCGTGAAGGATTCACCCTGAAGGACACCCGGCGCCACAAGGAGATCTCGGACAGAAGATCGGGTTATGAAACTGATTCTAACAGGCTGCTAAAAGAGCCATGAGAATGGCGAGAAAACCACGCTGTCATGCTGAGCGAAGCGAAGCATCTGCTTTCGTTCACCTATGAGAACAAAGCAGATTCTTCACCCCGCCAGAGAGCGGCGGGGTTCAGAATGACAGTCCGGGTCCGTTTTTCAACAACCTGCTAGAACCACTCGTCGATGTAAGGAACGGCGCGCGGGAAGGCCGCCGTCAGGATCTGATGGGCGTCGCCGCGGAGCGACATCATACCGGCCGCTTCCAGATCCGCCGTCCGGCGATGGCCGGAATATAGGATTGCCATCGCCTGGATATCCGTACGGACGACATTCTTGACACGCGTGGCGCTGCGAGAGTGGCGCACACGGGCATGTCCACCCTGCCAACGCACGAGCCAGCGTCCATCGTTCCAGGGGCTGGTGTCGTCGCCACGCAATTCAAAGAGAACCTGGGCGTCGAGGTCGGCGGGATACGAACGCTGTTCGAGCGCGCCCCGGAAATCGACGAGCTTCAACATCATCTTCGGCTTAACCGATACCTCGAGGCGCGGATCAACCAGGCGGTCGTACAGCCACGTATCGGTCGGCAACCGCCAGATGATCTTCGGGACCTGGTCGCGATGCGAGCGCAACAACTGCAGGATCGCGTCCAGCGCGCCCCTCTCGGTCCAGACGGCCTGGGCGACGGCCAGTCGCGGTTTGCCCGTGGTCTCGTCCTTGCCGAGATTGGTGATGACAAACCCGGCGGGCGTCTGCCCGCGCTCAATCAAGTACACGCGCTTGATCTCCCGGTGGCTCGCCAGATAGCGCATGCGCCAATAGAGGGCGTTGCGGCGCACTGTCCCGAAGTACTGTGCCCCATACTTCTGATGCAGCTCCTCCAATGTGCGCCATTCGCGTTCGCCATCGATCAGGCGCGCGTGGAACGGCGCGGCATCGCGGGGAGCGATCTGGTCCGGGGCCAGCGTGCACTCATGCATGAAGAAGACGTCCGCATATCCCATGCGGGCGTAGAACTGATGCTTAAACGGCATCAGGGCCGCCAGGGGGCGCCCCTCGGCACGCATCTGCCGGTGGGCGCGGCTCATCAGCATCTTGGCCAGTCCGCCGTTGCGAGACTCCGGCGCGGTGGCCACCGCCGCCACACCGCCCATCGGCACAAACGTATCGCCGACGCGCATCTCAAACGGATAGTACCACATGGCGGCGCCGAGACGTCCGTCGCTGAACGCTCCCCACGTGTGTGATAAGGAGTTCCCCACCCAGGCAGTGTAGAACGGCACATACTCCGGCGGCATGTCGAAGCAATAGCGGCAGAGTTCACCGTAGGCTTCCAGGTCGGCGCGCTGCAGTTGACGGATCTTGATCATCGCTTCCCTCCCAGGTCGCAGAATGTACGAAAATGCGTGCCGCGCCGACAGGGGCAAGGCGGCCGCCAACGGAGGGAGCCAATGATCACGCGCTTGGTCCCGCTGCGCGGGACGGGGTCGCGAGGAACCCGGAGCCCTTTGCTTGATACAGGGAATTCTGTTGCGGGGCGGGTGTCCGTGTCTGAAATTCCGGCTCAGGCCCCATACGCGGGCGGTCGGAATATCAAGCGGTTTGTGGGCTGCTGCGGGCGGAGTTGCGGCATGCAAGAAAAGCCAATGGGCGATTTCAAGGCGGCGAAGTGGACGCTTCAACACGTCAAGCACGACTTGCGCCTGCGGGGAGTTTTCAAGAATAGCTGGAGCAATCTCTGGTATGCGGCCGGGGGTGCAATCCTGACCGCCTGGGCGATTCACTGTGAGTTTCTTCCACGGACTTGGTCGGTCGGGGCACAGACCGCAATCTACGCGGTGCTGTTCACATTGATTACCTTGCTTCTATGGTACTTAAGATGCCTCCACGTGATTCCCGCGCGAAACCACGCCGAGCTGTCAAAGAGCATCAATGCCCTCCGATCTGAGTTGGAACATGTCCGTGAGCAGTTGGTGGACGCGCAGGGATTGGACGACATTCTCGTCCCGGACATGGGGCTTTGGGAAGCGATTCTCTACATCCTCAACGAAACCAGCGAGGGATACGGCAGATCGGAACTGAAGATAGTCGAATTCCTAAGGTGGGGTGCAAATCAGGGGAAATTCAGAGTTTACGCAACTCCCAAGGATGGGTTTGGGATTGCAAAGGTAGATTCCAATGTGTTCGATACTCACTCGTTTCGGGCATCTCCGACTGAGAGCGAATGTACGATAAGCCAGATCACCGACGTTGCGGTCTTGTTTCTCGGCATTCCAGATCAATTCAGCTTCAAGGAGCCGATGTTTAGTAGAAAGCAGATTGAGGCAATCTGTCCGCGTTCTCAAGGAGAAGAGTTCTCTCAAGGATTCCGAAGTGCGCTACTCGCCAGATGGAAAGAGATGCTATCGGAGGCGGATACCTGGGTCTCTCTCAATAAGAATCGAGAAATCGAGATTGCCGATGTGTACCTTGATTGCCATCCGCCAGCCCGGTTGTACTTCGACAAATATCACAAGACACGGAACATTTCACTGCCATGGTGGGACCACAAGGCCATCAGTGATCCGAAAGATTGGATCGACAAATTCGGGAGGGAGATTGAGATCATCGCGCATCAATGGGGGGTAGTCATGCCACCAACTTCTCAAACGTCAGATTCTTCGACTGGATCAGCCCGATAATCGTATCCCGGCAGATGTGCGCATTTCCCCGGTTGTTGAACTTGAAGGCGATTTCCTTAGAAATCCTACAAGCCATTTCATAACCTCCAGCGGCCGCAACCCCGATCGGTGCCACGGGTCTTTAGACCCGTGACCAAGAGGGAAAGGCGGGGCCAACACGGGTCTGAAGACCCGTGGCACTGTTTTGAAGAGACGTTATGAAATGCCCTCTGACAGAGTGAGTGCTGCCGCAAGGCGCCGACCAGCGGCGAGATGGCGGCGGAATCGCCCTCGAGGGCAAGACCCTCACCCCAGCCCTCTCCCTGAAAGGGAGAGGGGGCAGTCTTTTTCCCCCTCTCCCCTCTGGGGAGAGGGCCGGGGTGAGGGGGTAGCGGAGGAGCATGCCATTGCTTATGCAATGGATCATTAGGTGAAACAAGTCGTCTTCCGCGGTGTGCTGAGGCGCGATTAAGAAGCGGCTGCGGTCCGGTGTACGGCCCGGCCGGAGACGATCTGGCGCATGCGGACCCGTTCGACAATGACTTCAATCTCACGTGCCTTGAAGGGTTTGGTCACATATTCATCGGCGCCGAGATTCTTGGCCTCATCGGGCGTGTGAATGTCGCCGAAACCGGTCATGACAATCACCGAGATCTTCGGGAATTCTTGTTTCACCTGCACCAGCAATTCCAGGCCGCTCATCAGAGGCATGCGCACATCGGTGATCATGATGTCAAAACGTTCCTGGCGCAGTCGCGCCAGGGCTGTCTCGCCGTCACTCACCCCGACGACCGCGCCATACCCTTCACGCAAGAGAATCTGCCGCAGCATCCGCCGCAGGAGTTCCTCGTCATCGACAACCAGAATGCGCGCACGCGATTTCAACTCGTTTTCCCCTCGGAACCGGAAACCGGGATTCCCAGTGTCCATAGTTGATTGTCGGAATCCCCCAGGGATTCTCCATCGCGGCAAGTCAGCGTTGGTGGTGGGCGAAGTCCACCCTACGGAAAAGTAGGGTGGGCTCTGCCCACCTCGTTACGGTTCTTGACTGAGCCTACCACGGGACAGGTTGCTGTGTCCCCAACCCCGGCCCCAGAAGAATCGCGTTCTCCAAGAGGCGCTTGGTGCCGTGGAAATAGGCCCGGAAGAATGGATCACCGGCGAAAAGGATGATCTGCCCTTTGCCCATCCACTCCCGTGTGGCGAAGGCGGTCTTCGCCCAACGCTCACGCGCCTCCGGCCACAAGAGACCCGACAGCCGCAATTGCGATTGCTCGGCCAGGCGCACGGGGACCTCGACGGGGTCTTTGGCCACCAGCGCCCGCGTTGAATAGATCAGCGCGCTGGCGTGACCACCGCTGCCAAACGTCAACCAGTGTTCGGGGTTGAGATCCAAGCGCACAATCGTCCCCTCAGGGCCAAAGATGCGTGCCTTTTCATCGCGGCGTTTCAGTTCCTCGATGTCGGGTTTCTCCGGCGGTTTGGTCTCCTTCTTGGCGGCGGCCGCGACTACTCCGCGCCAGACCGCATTCGTGTCAACCGTCGCGGTGAAGGCGGCGCGTTCGTCCTGGTAGACCTGATCGTACTCCGCCAGTTTGTCCAGCACCGAACCCTTCTCACGAGCGGCCGACAGGCCACTCGCCGAATCGGCGCAGAAGAACGCCGCCTCGCCCAGGGCGATCAGAGTCCCACCCGCCCTGACCCAGCCTCGCAATTGCTCCATCCCCGACGGTCCCAGCTCCATGCTCAGCCCGCCGGCGCCGCCCCAATACGAAGGCAGAACCAGGACGTTGTATTTCGACAGATCGTAGCGCGACAACTGGCTGATGTCCAAGAGCGAATGGCGCATACCCAGCCGTTGGTCAAGCAGATACCACACGGAGCCGCCGCTGGTGAAATCAATCCCTGTTCCCATGAACAGACCGATGCGCGGCGCACTCAACAACTCGAATTCATCTGATCCCAGGTCCGGGCCCGAGGAGACGGCGTTACTGGAAACGCCGATGATCTCGACCCCGGTGTTGCGGGCGATCTCCGCCAGTTGCGTCGGGAGCTCCGCCGTGTTCTCGGCGCGTCGCACCAGCAGTGTCCCGGCCGCATACGTCACGGAATCATGCACGAACGGCTTGGGCGCTACGCGCACACGCAGTCCGGCCTCCAGCATCGCCGCCAGGGCAGCCATACTGCGGTCGTCCAAGGTGCCGAGAACGAAACCATACCCGGCATCAGGAGAGCGCAGTGTTCCCGCTGCGGGCGCAGCCGCCGTGTCGTAGGGCTCGGTACGCACACTGGGGACGGCATCGGCGTGGCTGACATCGAGAGCGTAGGCGTGCGACAAGGACCAACTGCTTACCTCATAGAGCCGGGTGCCTTTCCCCTTCTCCAGTTCGCGCCGTTCCTCCTGCAGGAACTCAGGCGCCAGATGAGGATCAAACTCGAGGATGGCCTGCGCCAACAAGCCCTGCGGTTGTGCCAACGGAATCAGCCAAGTTCCGGCGCTGAAGCGGCGGCTGGTGCGTTCTCCCTGGGAAGACACAACGCTCGTCTGGAAAGGCGCCAGCGCCCGTTCAACCTTCAGCCCCTGCCGTTTGAGGGTCGTGAGCAGCTCATGCTCCCGGCCAGCATTCCCCGTGGGCGCGATGAGAAACGCACCTTTACCACCGCGCGTGTTCCCGGTCACACCGTCACGATGGAAACGCGCATAATCGGCCAGAAGATCGCCGCGGCGGGCGGCGGTGGTGGAGAGATTCGCCAGCGAACTGACCGCCTGCTGGGCCACCGCTTGCGCGTAGGTCAACGTTGTCCCGTCCGGACGCTTCACACCCGCGCCCTGCACGCCGGCCTGTTCATATAGAATGCCCACCGCACCGGTGTAGAGACACCAGCCGTTCATGTATCCCGGGAACCATTCCTCGTACCAACCGCGCGTGTAGTAGCTCCAGCCGCGACGATCAAATGACCTGCCCTGATCAGCGGCAAAAACACCCCACCACTTCTTGATCGCGGCGGTGACGTTCGGGTTGATCGGTTCACGCGGCGGCGAGAATAGGTGGCTGGAAAACGCCCACATCTCATGCGCATCGACCACCAACTGCGGATTCCAGTGCAGGATCGCGTCCACCCGCGCCCGTGTCTCGGGAAGGACGAGCGGCAGGCAGTCGCGGTTCATGTCGAAGAGGTAGTGGTTGCCCCTCCCCCACGGCCAGAAGCCATCGTGCTGCAAGCTCTGCACGTCAACGGAGGGTACCTTGGCGGCCAGCGAAAAGACCTGCGCCAGGAAGCGCTCGCGACCATCGGGATTCTGCATCGGATCGATGAGCACCAGGACATTGTCGCGCACCTTGCGCGTGGCTTCGTCGTTGGCGGCCACCAGATGATAGGCCACCCACAGCGCGGCATCGACACCGGAGAGCTCGTCGCCGTGGATCGAGTACCCCAGCCAGGCGATCGCCGGGGATTTCTGCACGATGGCGTCGAGATTCGGGATCACACCGGCCGGTCCGGGATTCGCCAGCGAGGCGATGTCCTCGCGGATCTTCTCCCGGTTCTGCAGATTGGTCTCGGAACTGATGACGGCGTAGTACAGCGTCCGCCCCTCATATGTCGCTCCCATCGGCACCAGCTTGAGGCGGGACGTGGCCGACTCGAGTGCCCTCAGGTAGGTGATCACCTGATCGTAGTGGGTGGGGCGTGTCCCCAGTGGGAATCCCAACACCGATTCCGGCGTCGGGACGGCGGCGTCATACGTCACATCCCGGAAGAAGTCGTTGACCGTGCCCTCACCAAGCCGGGGCAGCACCGGCTGGTCATTCCCGGCCGCATGCGCAACTGCGCTTGCAAGCAGGGCCACACACACTGCCAAGAGCCATCTGGGTCGTCTCATGCGCGGCCCGAGCTGACCACGACTGTGACCTGAGTGTTTCATCTGAGCCTCTCTGTGGTTCGGTTCAGCGGTGATTGATTCCTCGTCGCCAACAGATGACGAATCAGAGCGCAATATCACATCGGATCCGAACGGAGGCAATCATCATTCCATCAATAGAGAAGGGGCAGCCAGGCAGGCCGCCCCTCCTCTTCAATAGAACACGAACGACCGGCTTACGGCGCGTTGGCGTCGACGTGGACGATTTCGCCGAGGTTGAGCGCCCTGATCCCGTCCTCGATCTTGGCCCGGTCGCCGACGACGACGATGAGAACCGCGTCGGGATGCAGATGATCCTTGGCGGCCTTGGTGGCCACCACCCCGTCGACCGCCGTGACCCGCTGCACATAGGTCTGCCATTCACTCTCAGGCAGACCATAAGTGATGATGCTCCCCATGCTCCCGGCGATCCCGGCGATCGACTGGAAATCCTGCGGGAAGCTCTTCATCAGGTTGTTCTTGCTGTCGGTCAGCTCGGCATCTGAAAGTGGACGCGCGCCGACGATGTCGCGCAACTCCTTCATGATCTCGATGATCGTCTTGTCGGTGTTCTTCGTCTCCACCGGAGCATAGGCGGCGAATGGCCCGGTCGCACGCCGTCCATCGAAGAACGACCCGGCGCCGTAGGTGTAGCCCTTATCCTCGCGCAGGTTCAGATTCACCCGGCTGGTGAACTGACCGCCGAGGGCGTTGTTCATCACAGTCGTGGCGACATAGTCGGGCGCGCTGCGGTGCACGCCGAGGCTCCCGACAATCACCACGCTCTGGGCCGCTCCCGGCTTGTCGACCAGATAGATCGTCGTTTTGGTCAACGGCGCCGGTTCGGGGATTGTCGGCGCGGCGACTGTGCCGGGCTGCCATCCCTTGAAGGCCTTGTCCAACGCCGCCTTCGCCTCGGCCAGCGTAATGTCGCCCGCCATCACCACGGAGGCGTTGTTCGGATGATAGTTGGCGCTGTAGTACTTCACCAGGTCGTCGCGGGCGATCGACTTGATGGAGGTCTCGGTCCCCGACCCGGTGAACGGCTGACCATACGGGTGATCGGAACCATACAAGGTGCGCAGGAACGTCTTGAACGCCGTCGTAAACGGTTGTTTCGATTCCTGCAGGATGCGGCCCAGATAGATTTGCCGCTGGCGCTCCAACTCCTCGGACGGGAACGTCGGGTTGAGCACGACGTCGGCCATCAACGCCAGCGAACGATCGAGGTTTCTCTTCAGGACATTCAGCGAAACATAGGACCCATCGAATGAGCTGCCCGTGCCCAGACGGGCGCCGAGCGATTTGGCTTCCTCGGAGATCTGGAGGGCGGTGCGGGTCTTCGTGCCTTCGTCGATCAGCGCCGCGGTCAATGCCCCCGCACCGGGACGATTCGCAGGGTCAGCCGCCCAGCCGCTCTGGAAGACCAGATTCGTCTGCACCAACGGCAGCTTGTGATTCTCCACCAGCCAGAGGTCCATGCCGTTCGCGAGTTTCGTCTTCTGGATGGACGGCGGGGTGAATGTCGGTTCCGCCAAAGGCGGCGGCTGGGTGGTGCGGTCCGGTTGCACCGTGTCGGCAGCCAGGCTTCCTTGGGGCATGCACTCGAAGATCAAGCGGTTGTCCAGTCCGATGTACTGCTTGAGTGCCCGTTGCACATCGGCGACAGTCGCCCTGGTGTAGCGGTCAAGATCCCACTGGAACTTGTTGGGATCGCCCAGCAGAGTGTTGTAAGCATTGAGCATGTCCGCCCGGCCGCCGAAGCTCCCGACGCCCTCCATGCGCCGGACGAATGACGCTTCGTAGGCGGTCTGCGCCTGGGTGAGCTCGGCAGAGGTGACGCCGCCGGCCAGCAGCCTGTTCAACTCCTCGTCGATCGCCGCTTCGACCTCGGCCAGGGTGTGACCGGCGCGCACCGTCGCGACAATGTTGAAGGAGCCGCACACTTCACTCGATGATTGGTAGGCGCTCACGTCCTGCGCGATCTGCTTGTCGTACACGAGCGCCTTGTAGAGCCGTGACGTCTTCCCCGATGCCAGAACGTTCGCCAGCAGATCGAGCTCGGCATCGCCGGGAGTGTAGCCGGCGGGGGTGTTCCAAGCGTAGTACACACGGGGCAGATTCACATTGTCCTCGGCCGATCCCCGCCGAACACCGTCGATCTTGGGGATCCAGGCGTGGACGCGATCGACCGGCGGCCCGGCAGGAATCGTCGCGAAGTACTTCTCGACCATCTTCTTAGCCACCGCGGGATCGAAATCGCCGGCGATGCACAACGACGCGTTGTTCGGCGTGTAGTACGACTTGAAGAAGTCCTTGACGTCGTCCAGCGACGCCGCTGACAGATCCTCCATGCTCCCGATCACGCTGTGCGCATAGGGGTGCCCCTCGGGGTACTGTAGAGGGAGCATGAGATCCTCAACCTTGCCATACGGTTCGTTTTCGACCCCCTGGCGCCGCTCGTTCTTCACCACGTCGCGCTGGTTGTCCAGCTTCTCCTGCGTCATCGCCGGCACCAGGAACCCCATGCGATCCGACTCCAGCCACAGCGCGAGCTCCAGATAGTTGCTGGGGACGTCCTCCCAGTAGTTCGTCCGGTCCAGTTCCGTACTCCCGTTGATCGCGGCGCCGATCTTCTCCAGCGGCTCGAAATACTCTCCCTCGTGGTGCTGCGAGCCCTGGAACATCATGTGCTCGAAGAGGTGGGCAAATCCGGTCCGCCGCACCTTCTCGTTCTTTGAGCCGACGTGATACCAGATGTTTACTGAGACCATCGGGATTGAATGGTCCTCATGGAGGATCACGTCCAGCCCATTGGGAAGTTCATACTTCTCCACCTTGATGGGGGGCAGCTCGGTGGCCGGTGCGGCGACCGCCGTCGCCAGAAAGCAAACCACAAGAGCGATCAGAACCCGTCGGTACAGCGTCATTCCTTACTCCTTTTCTTGAGGGACCTATGGGGGTTGACAATCAAGATTGCTGTCCGGGTCATGGTGCAAGCACTGTCATAGCCACAATAGAGGTCGCGCGGCGGCAAAGCCAGCGGTTTTGCCACACAGATCGGATTGCGCAAGTCTAAGCAACTGGCAGTCAATGCGTAAGCGGCATCGGATGACGTATCACTTCATCCGCGGTCCAAGAGACCGAGCCATGCTCTATGACGGATTCCTGGGCGGAAAGTTGCGCGCACGTCAGCACCGAGCCGCCCGGATGCGGCAAAAGGGCTTCCGGGAGGCGGGAATTGCGCTTGCGCACTCAGGTACGACTGTTCAAATTTCCCGGAGAGGAAGAAAGCTGGTCGCGATGGTTTGAGCACGGCCGTCATTGTGTCCGCGAATCGATCTCCAGTTACCTGCACCACCTGCACTGGAGATCCCATGAATGTAGAGATGAGTGTCATCGGGATTGGAAGATAGGAAGTGACACAGGGACCCGGGTGTCCATGAATACAGAGCCGGAGCTCCTGTCGAAGGTCGGCAGCATATGCTCAATCGCTGGCCTTGTCGTGACATTCTGGATCTTCATCAAGCTGCGCCGCATTCACCGCAGCTTTCTGTTCCAGGCCCGCTTGCCAGATCTCAGGAAGAAAATCCGGGGACACAGGTCCTCGCTGTCGCGGCTCCTGAACGACTTCCCCAACACCTTTGCGGACGTACAAATTGAGCTTCAAAGGTGCCACGCGAACCTGCAGAGTCTCAAGCCCAAGCTGGGCCGGGCGCAGGTACCGAGTGTGAATAGCCTGCTCGAGCAGATCGAGGAACTGAATCGACTGTCCGCCCTCCCATCGAAGGAACCAGTGCAGAGGGTTTACCTCGATCTGGTACTTCTTGAAGGGGAGCTCGACAACCTCAGCGAGGACATCAAGTGGAGGTCTCGAGAATGAGCGAAGAAGGCAGGATCGCGAAGGCCATCACACGTCTGATCCAGGAGACACAGGACGGCCAGCTAAAATGGGTGGCGAGTCGACCGTCCCGCGACGTAAGCGAAGGCAGGGACATTATTGTCGACAGTGTCTACACGACTAAGAAGGACAAGAGGGAGATTCGCCTCTACCCTTACAGATATCGGTCATTTATGGAGGAAGACGTCTGGTATTGGGAGGACGGTGTTGCCCTTGAGCTCGCCGATCAGGACGGGATCTCTTGGTGGCGTTTCCCCAATCACTTAGTTATCCGGGACTTGCTGGAAGCGGTGCAGTTCAAGACCGTAGGCGTAGACCAGTTCATCGACAAGCTCCTGAAGGAGGACGATCTGCCGTTCTAGGTATCCAGCAACGGAATACCGCAGGCATACCAGCGGTGTTCCGCGCTCCAGCGGATGCCGAGCATCATGCAGGGTCCGTCTGACCGCGAACACCCCGAGGGAAATGGGCCAACCTGTTGTCAAGAACGCAGCGTCGGCGTACGTTCGCCAGAGTGTCTTGTGGCGTAGTCCTACGGCCCACAGGACGCATGAAGAGGCCATGTAAAGCATACAGGGCGCATCGCCACCCGTTTTAGCGAGGTCGACAATGACGAATGCTCTAAGTGATGAAGACTCATCTCAGCAGTTCGACCACGACGACAGGCAGGCCCAGCTCAGTCGCGCGGCGGACTTGCGTTCCACCGAGGACCAAGTCCTGTGGAGCATCTTCGGAGCATTTTGGGGCGCGAACACCGTGCTTCTCGTCGCGCTCTTCGCGACCGGGAAGCTCCCAGAAAGCCCCTTTGTGGGCCTTGTGGTTTCGGCGGCTGGAACCCTGCTCTCCGTCGTGTGGCACGTCATACAGAGGCGAGCCATCGGCCATCTGAAGAGGTTCGACGTGCTTATGGAGAGGCTGGAGCGCGACTTGGACGTTCCTCCACACTACGCGGTCAGCGCTAAGATCAACGTCGAGGACCACGATGCGTGCCTCGGAAGCGGGGGGGTTAGCGCTCTCGCGATCATGAAGGCGTGCAGCCTTCTCGCTGGTGTTCTGTGGTTTCTGGGCGTTATCTACTTCATGTCGCTGCAGATGTGCAAGCGTTGACGGATTCACGTAATCCGCCGCTGCCGCCGCGGAGCCATAACGCTCTTCTTCTCCTCGTCTCGATACCTTCCGGCGAAATCGCAGTAGGAATCCCTCCACTCGCCCCGGCCTCACTTGGGCCGGGCGTGGAAATCGCGGATGTAGCCCCAGGCCTCGGCGGCGGTCTCGGCGTAGCGGAACAGTCCGAGGTCGTCCGGGTCAATGACGCCCTCGGCGACCATCTGGTCGAAATGGATGATGCCGCTCCAGAACTCGCGGCCCATGAGGATGATGGGTAACGGCTTGATCTTTTGCACCTGCACGAGGGTCAGCGCCTCGAACAGCTCATCGAGCGTGCCATATCCGCCGGGGAAGGCGACCAACCCTTTAGCACGCATCATGAAGTGCATCTTGCGAATCGCGAAGTAGTGGAACTGGAAGCAGAGGTCGGGCGTGATGTACGCATTCGGCTGCTGCTCGTGCTCAAGGGTGATATTCAGCCCGATGCTCTCCGCCCCGATATCATGGGCGCCGCGATTGGCTCCCTCCATGATCCCCGGGCCGCCGCCGGTGATGATGACATATTCGTACTGGTCGTTGTGACGCCCCCCCTCCGAGACGAGCCGGCCAAAGGCACGCGCTTCGTCATAGAAGCGCGACTTGGCCAGCAGACGGCGGGCGGCCTCCAGATGGATGCGCAGTCGCTGATCCTCGGAATGGGCGGCCACCTCTTTCTCCGCCGCCTTGAGGCGACGCTCTGCCTCCGCCGGCTCAACGAGCCGTGTGCTGCCGAAGACAACGATGGTCGAGCGAATCCGGTGGTTGGCCAACGCCAACTCCGGTTTGAGCAGTTCCAACTGCAGGCGCACCGGGCGCAGTTCCGGGAGAGCGAGGAAATCCAGATCCTCATTCGCCTTGCGATACGCCGCCGCCCGTTCCCACCAACGATCTTCCGGTCGCGGGTCATTCCGTTGCGGATCATTCATCGATACAAGCCCCTTGTGTGCGTCGCGGGTAGCCTCCCGCGGCTGACCGATTCAAAGACCGTTGCCTGACCGGAGAGATCAAGAACAAAAGCGGGAGGTCCCGATGGGGACCTCCCGCCGTACTGTTCACCTGCCGTTCCCGCGCGGTTATGGACACTCACGCGGCAGCGGCGGCGCTGTAGTGCACGGTTGGCAGAGTTCACTGGCTGCGTCCGCGCCACGGAACGCCACGTTGACCATCTTGACTACGTCGACGACGCTCGTGATGCCGTCGCAGTTGACGTCCGTGCGCGACGCCGGGCAGCCATCAGTGCACATCTTCGGATCGCCCCGGAACGCCACGCCGACAGTGGCGACGACGTCCTGTACGTTGTGCACGCCATCGCACTTCGGATCGCCGGCGCACGGACAACTGCAGGCCGTGTAGGCGCAGGCGTTGTGGGTCCCGAAGCAGGTGCTCGCGCCCGGACAGGTGACCTTCGACCAGCAGGTGGGCGAGTGATCACATGTCAGGTTGCCCGGACAGGTCGGCTGTCCCGCGCAGGTTGCGATTCCGGCCGCGCAGGTCTGGAAGCCCTGACAGGTGGTTGTGCCACTGCAGGTCTGGAAACCGACGCAGGTCTGACCATCGGCGCAGGTCGCCGCCCCAGCGCAAGTGTTCGCTCCAGTACAGGTCGCGGTGTAGTGGCAGGTCGCCGCCCCTTCACAGGTGACGTTCCCGTGGCAAGTGGTGGCGGAAACGCAGGTGGCCGCACCCTCGCAGGTGACATGCGTGCAGGTCGGCAGGTTCACGCAAGTCGGCGAATGCGCGCAGGTGCTGGACCAACTGCAGGTCGGACTGCCGCCACAAGTAGCCGCCGGATTGCAGCTCGGCGACCCCTGGCAGGTGGCCTTGCCGACACAGGTCGGCGCGATGCTGCAAGTTGCCATGTCGCCACAGGTCGGCAAACCGAACTGACAGGTGGTCGTCCCCGGACAAGTCGGGTATCCCGCCGAGGTGGGATTGTTCGGACAGGTCGGTGCATTGCCGCACGTGGCCGTACCGTTGCAGGTCTGATATCCCGGGCAGGTCTGTACGTCCTTACACGTGGGCGAGCCTGGACAGGTCGCCTGCTGGCAGGTTGCCGTGCTGGCACAAGTTGCTGTCCCATGGCAGGTGGCGATAGCACCGCAGGTCGCCACATCAGCAGCGGCGCACGAAACCGTGTTGCAAGTCTGGTTCCCTGCACACGTGATCTGGCCGGGACATGAAACCACGCCCCAGCACGAGGGCGAATGGCCGCAGGTCGGGCTGGTCTCACACGTCGGCGAGTGTTGGCAACTCACGGTGCCCACACAGGTGGCCGCGTCAGTGCATGTTGCGGAGCCATGACAGGTCACCGTTCCCCAACAGGTCGTGGTACCATTGCAGGACGGCGTGCTCGGACAGGTCGGCTGGCCCGCGCAGGTGACGCTATGGGCACAACTGATTGTTCCTTTGCACGTGGCCGTGCCCGGGCAGGTGGCGATGCTCTGGCAGGTGAGGGCGCCCGGACAGGTCGCCATGCCCGCGCATGTGAAAGCCCCGGACGCGCATGACACGGTGCCGTCGCACGTGGGCGAACCGGCGCAGGTTGCCAGCGGCGCGCAGGTATGCGAGCCCTGGCAGGTTGCCGCACCCGGACAGGTCACTTGGTTGGCGCAGGTGTTGGAGCCGTTGCAAGTCGTGTACCCGACGCAGGTCGGGAAGTCAGGACAGGTCGATGCGCCCTGGCATGTGACTCCCCCCGCGCACGTGGTCGCGCCTTGGCACGTGGCGGCACCCGGGCAGGTGGCTGCCGGATCGCACGTCGGTTGATTAACGCAGGTCGGCGACCCCTGGCAGGTATTCGACCAACTGCAGGTCACACTACCATCGCAGGTGGCGGTCGGCTGACAGGTCACCTCGGTGCATGTCGCCGCACCGACACATGTCGGCGACTGCGTGCAGGTAGTCGCGCCCGCACACGTGGGGGCGGAAGGATCGCACGTCGTAGTGCCCGGACAGGTGGGTGAGCCGGGGCAGGTCGTGCCCACAGCACCGCAAGTCGCGGCGCCGGCGCAGGTCGGTGTCCCGGCGCACGTGTTGTACCCGGGGCAGGTTGCGTAGTCCTTGCACGTGCTCGTACCGGTGCACGTCGCCGTGCCAGGACACGATGCCGAGTTCACACAAGTGGGTGCATTTTCGCAGGTCGGCGCGGTGGCGCAAGTGCTGATGCCGGGACAGGTCGCCGCTCCACAGGTGGTTGTCCCCGGGCATGTGGTTGAACTGTTGCAGGTGGAGTATCCTTGACAAGTCGCCTGGTTGTCGCAGGTCGAGGTGCCGGGACAGGTCGTGGTTCCGTCGCAGGTCGCTGTTCCCGGACAGGTCCCGACTGCCGCGCAGGTGTTGGTCCCGTCGCACGAGGCCGTCCCCGCGCACGTAGATGTCCCCGGACAGGTCGTTACGCCATCGCACGTGTTCGTGCCGGCGCAGGTCGGGAATCCGGGCATGGTCGGATGCCCGCAGTCCGGCGCGTTGTTGCACGTCATCGCGCCGGTGCAAGTCGGCGTACCGTCACAGGTCGGCGAAGCACCATCGCAGGTCGGCGTACCCTGCAATGTGGCCATCGATCCGGCTGGGACGGGCGTGATTGCCCCCTTGGCAGACGCCTCACCGGCAGACCCCGCCTCCTTGACCGCATAAGCCGCCGGCCGATCTTGCTCGGCGAACTTCGCGACCGAGGTAGTCAGGCTCTGGTGATAGAGAGGCGACGGGAGCGGATCGGAAGCGGCGAAGGCCGCCGGATGAAGTGCGAAGAAGAACGCGACGAGGAGCAAAACGAGCGTACAGCATCGGTCGCGACATCGCACCCTTGAGGTAGTACGCGTGCTCTGGCACTGTCTTTTCATGAGCCACCTCCTGGCCCTGAAACAGGTTTGTGGTGTTTATGACTGTGCATTCCGTCGGCTTCGGTGTCTGAGCAGGCGGACAATAGGCCGGAACCTGCCACCTGTCCCCCAACAAAGCGGATTATAATAGTCCTGTCAAGAGAATAATGACGGAATTTATCTGAAATTGAATGCCCTGTGCGCGATCGCAGACGACGGGGCCGGGGTCTGAGCCCGTCACCTGGCTCACCGTCTTGCCGGACAGGAAGTTGATCCCATCTCTTTAATCAACAACATCAACCTACGCGGCTGTTGCCCGGTGGGTCGGACTCTTGGGCAGGAACTACCAGAAAGCGATTGGAACCTCAAACCGGAAGCCGGGGCGGTGTTTCGTCGTGTATCCGTCCCTCGCCCGACCCGACCCGCGGTTGGATGGACCTTTCTCCCTCACTTTGTTCGGGATCGTCGACCGAAGCGAGGGATCGTCAGGCCCCGCTCCCTGTGGACGAGGGTAGGTTCAGGGGGAGTAACTGCGCCGCGGCAAGGGGCACGGAGCCGTCGCCGCAACGATCACACCAGGGTGTTCGTTCTGCTGGAGGTTCTTACGACAAGAAGCGGGGCGCCCCGGTTCACCGGGACGCCCCACTGGTGGGTCATCGGACTGGTCCGATCAACGCCCTATGGGCAGTTGGTCGGATAGGGATTGCAGGCACAGGGATCGCAGATCTGGCTGCTGGGCAGATATCCGCGGAAGGCCACATTGACCATCCGCACGACATCCTGCACTGTGCACACGCCGTCGCAGTTCAGATCAGTGCGTTGTGCCGGATTCCCCTTGACGCACTGCGGATCGTAGATCGGCGCGCCGCCGCGGAAGGCGACGTTCACCGTCAACACCACGTCCTGAACAGTCGCTACGCCGTCGCAGAACGGATCGCCCTTGCACGGGCACTTGCAGAGCTGGCACTCCGGCACCGGCTGGCAGGTGTAGTAGTTGTCACAGGTCGCGATTCCCGCGCAGGTTGCCTGCGGTGCGCAGGTGGTCGTACCCGGACATGTCGTCACGCCGGGGCAGGTTGGTGAGCTGTAGCAGGTCGGCCCACCCATGCAGGTCACCGTGCCACCGCAGGTTACTGTTCCGACACAACTCACATCGCCGCACGTCTGGTTGCCGGGACAGGTCTGCGCTCCAGGGCAGGTCGGTACACCCCAGCACGTCAGCCTGCTACCGCAGGTCGGATTCGGCGCGCACGTGACGAGGCAGGTCACCACTCCGGGGCAGGTCGCGGTCCCGGGGCACGTGGAGAAACCGGGACACGTGGACATGTCACAGGTTGTAGTCCCCTGGCAGGTCTCAGTGCCGGCGCACGTCATGTTTCCAGGACAGGTCAGCGAAGCCGCGCAGGTGACGGTGCCGTCGCATGTGTAGGTCCCCTCGCAGGTCGAGTATCCTGCGCACGTCGACTGGTCGGGGCAAGTCGGGCCACCCTCGCACGTCGCCGTGCCTGCGCACGTCTCGTAACCCGGGCACGTTGACACATCAGCGCACGTGGTCGAACCTGGGCAGGTCGTCTGCCCGCACGTCGTGCTGCCGTCGCACGTGGCCGCCACATCGCACGTTACCGAACCCGCGCACGTGGCCGACCCGCTGCATGTGGTAGTGCCTCTGCAAGTCGCCCAGCCGGGGCAGGTCTGCAGACCCATACAGGTCGCCGTGCCGGGGCAGGTGTAGTACCCCTCGCACGTCGAGGTGTAGTGGCAGGTCGACATCCCCTCGCAGGTATAGTATCCGGCGCAGGTCGTTGACGTTGGGCAAGTCTGGAAGCCCGGACACGTGATCTCCATGCATGTCGTCATGCCCACGCACGTCGGTGTTCCCGGGCAGGTGCTACCGAATGTGCAGGTCGGCGTCCCATTGCAGGTCGGGCTTCCCGAACCGCCGCACGTAATGAACGGCTGGCATGTCATCATGACCGCACAGGTTGGAGTCTGCTGACAGGTTGGCGTCGGGTCACAGGTGGGAGCTACCATGCATGTCGTCGAACCTTCACAAGTCGGATACCCCGGCGAAGTAGGCATCCAAGGGCAAGTGGGTCCTTTGTCGCAGGTCGCTGTCCCCAGACATGTCGCTTCCCCCGGACATGTCTGCGACCCATGGCAGGTAGTTGTCCCGGGGCAGGTCGTTGTTCCGGGGCAGGTTAATTCGCCTGCGCAGGTCGGCCCGCCCGGCATCGTGGGCAGGCATATCATGTCACAAGTGTAGGTCCCGGGACATGTGGAATACCCCGTGCACGTGTACTGATCGGGGCACGTCGGCGACCCGGCGCACGTATAGTACCCAGGGCAAGTACCCGTCCCTGGGCACGTCATCCAGCCGTCGCAGGTCTGAGTGCCGGGGCAGGTCTGATAACCGGGGCAGGTTACCTGCGGGGCGCACGTCTGCATCACACACGTGACGCCACAGGTTGCAGCTCCCTCACACGTCACGGTCCCGTCGCAGGTCTGGTAGCCGTGGCAAGTGAGCGTGCCGGGACAGGTCGGGAACCCCTGCAATGTCGGAAGTGAGTCGGCGTTGGCGGGCTTGGCCACCACCACACCACCGGCTGCGGCCGCTGCACTCGGCGACTCATTGAACTTGGCAACCGACTGCTTCAGGCTCTGGGAAAACAACGGCGATGGCGATGGATCGGGAGCAGCGGCGGCTAAGCTCGCCGCGATGAGGCAGAGAACAGCTGCGCTGAGAATAGCAGGGCCGCAGCGGCGGCAACATCGGAGAACCACTCGAGCGGCGCGCAAAAGATGCAGCACCCCAGGATCAGTGGACATACCCAACCTCCCTGAAGAAAACAACGTGACGTGTACTGTTTTCGGTTCGGCAGTGGGAACTGCGAACCCAGCTTACTTCAACAACTTAACACCACGATGTCCCGTGTCAAGGGAATATGTGCGACTTTTCATAATCGGGAGCGGATTTGGCTGGGATGCATCCCGCAAGTGCCTATCAAAACGGAGAATCGCTCCACTGATGTGCCGAAATCACTGCAGTATGCAGATACAACATGTCCGATTATAGCCCCGAACTGCCGCAGCGGCCATCGGCAAGAGCACGGCGCGGGGAGTGTCTCTTTGTCTGACGGACCGCACGACGGCTGCAGGCGGGCTGCTCTCGGTGCAGCGGGTTGCGGGAGTTCGACGGATTTCCGTGCGGGTTGAGAAGCTGATTGGCAGAGAATTCTGGACACTCCGGAGCGGGACTCTGCCGAGCTGTTCCAGAACAAGTGTTACGTCGACCTTCAGTGCCGCAGAGCCGGGCGAATCAAACCGGTGTTCGTACAGCTGGGCGTCGCGGTCGGGGCGGCAGTTGGCTACGCAGACGAAAAGGGATTTCACTTTCCTTGACACTGCCGGCGGCATATCCTACGCGCCGTGTAGCGGCGCGGCCGCCGGCGACGTTGCATCAAAAGGACAAAATCTGTATATAATGGGGGGGTGGGCCGGCGCCCAATGCTGCCGGATCCCTTCACTGCCAAACCGAGGCTCTGGGTGACTTTCTACTTCTTGGCTCTTCTGGGCTCCGTCACGCGCGCCTTCGGTGATTTCCGCGAGCCGAACTACGCTCTACTGACCGCCATCCTCCTCGGCTTGGCGTGGCGGCATTGCCCGCCAGTACCAGGATGGAGCAAAGCGATCAACTGGCTCTTCCGTTGGTCGAGTTGGGCATTGATGGCCGGTGTCATCGGCGCTGTCGATCCGGTGTTGCGCATTGCTCTCCTCACCGCAGCGGTCTGGGCCTTTGATCACTTTGGTCCGCCGGAGAAGCGGGGACTGTATCGTTCCCTCGTGTTGGCCGGGGCGCTGTACGCGCTGTGGTGGACAGTATTCTTCCAGTTGCCGCTGGGGTACCGCTGGCTGATTTCATGGTCATTCCCATACACGCATTTCATCACCCAGACGATGAGTGTGCGGTTGTCGCTGGGACCCTCGGCGTCGGCGGTCGATCTGCTACTCCTCGGCATCGCCGGGGTGGTAGGCATCACGTTGGCGTCGTCTCCGCGGCGGTGGCTCTCTGCGGTCGCAGCGATCACACTGCTCGAAGCGGGACGCATCCTCTACGTTTGGATGGCGCCGACGCTGGAGTCTCTGGTCGGCAGGGCGATCCCGGTCTCGCTCACGCCGCACCTCGATATGCCCGCGGCGTACTTCCTTTTCGTCGCCCTTGTCTTGATCCTCCTGCAGCGTGCGGTCGGCTATGCACCCGCCGCCGCCACGCGGACGGTCTCGTCTCGACGTTCGCGCTGGCCGGTGGGGGCGGCGGCCGGATTGATCCTGGCCGGCATCGTGGCCGTCGCCGGTTCGTACGCCAGCAGTCCGGTGCGCGTGCTGTTCCTCAACAAGAATACGCTGGACGAGATGGTTCCCCGTCATGGACGTTATGGCGACCGCTCGGGCGGGATGTTCGGTTTTCTCCCCCGCTTTCTTGAGGCATCGGGCCACAAGGTCTTCCGGCGCGATCTGACGCCGCACATTCTCGACTCAGTCGATGTCATCATCATCGCCAACCTGCTCAAGAAGCTGACCCCCGAAGAACGACAGCGCGTCTGGGACTTCGTCGCCAACGGCGGCGGGCTGTTGATCTTGGGCGACCATACCGGCACCGAGGCGATCCGCGAGCCGACCAATGATCTTCTGGCTCCCTGCGGGCTAGAGATCAATTTCGACACTGCTGTGCCGTTGCGGCGCAGTTGGGTTTCCGCCAAATCGTTCCTATTCCATCCGGCGGCGCGCTCCGGAGGCGTAATGGATGCGGAGCTTTGGCTGGGGGCGTCGGTCACTTCCGGTCCGCATGGGGAACCATTCGTGATCGGACGCGGCGCCTTCTCTGACCCCGGGGATTTGAACAACAAAGCGCGCTCCTATCTCGGCAACCTCGCCTACGATCCCGGTGAGCCGCTCGGCGACGTCGTACTGGTCGCCGCCGCGCACTGGGGCAAAGGCAAGGCGATGCTCTATGGCGACACCTCGCCGTACCAGAACGGCGCGATCATCCGTTCGCACGCGCTGATCAATCGCTCCGTGCGCTGGCTCGCCTATCATGGCTGGGCGGCCTTCATCGACCGCTGGCGCGACGCGCTTCTGGTGCTTGTCGTTGGTCTGTTCGGGACACTGCTCGTCGTCCGCACACGACGCGAGCCCCTGCTACTGGCCGGGGCACTGCTGCTGCCGGTCGTATCGATCTCGATGTGGAGCGCGATTCCCGGCGCTCCGGACCACACCTGGATCGCCGGTCCCTATCGCCAAGCACTGATCGATGAGGGCCACGCGCCGCTGTTCGACGGGATGTCGTGGGAACCGAAATCAATCGGGGGGCTCCAATTCAATCTGATGCGCAACGGCTACTCACCCCGCTTTGCCATGTCACCCGATGCATTGGCCTGCGACAGTGCCGCTGTCTATCTTATCTGCGCCCCGACTGTTCCGTTGGCTTCCGAGGAAATCGAGCATTTGGAGCATTTCATGAGCAACGGTGGCTGGGTGATCGTCACTTCCGGGTGGGACACGCACGAAGCTGTGCGCGATCTCTTTGGCCGCTTTTCGCTGGCACACCAGAACATCCCTCTGGGCGAGGCCGAGGGGAGAGCGTTCGGCGCTCCGGTCAAGATGGCCGACGCCTATCCGATCGCCGGCGAGGGGCAAGGGATTGAGACCTTGATCGAAGCGTTCGGTTACCCCGTGGCGAAGCTGGCGCACCGCGGCCGCGGCGGCTTGGTCGCGATCGGCGACTCGCAGTTCCTGTTCAACAAGAATCTCGAAGGGCAGAACGAATTCGTCGTGCTGGACAACGTCCACTTCTTCAATGAGCTCATGAAGCGGACCGCGGGGGCCACGGAACCATGAGGCGTCTCTACGTCTGGGGTGTGGTGGCGTGGGCCACCGGGTGGCTCTTTCTGCCGCCGAGCCCGTTTCCCTCCCCCGCCACGTTCTGGTGGCTGGCGGCGTTGGGAACGCTGGCGATATTCGTCGCCTCCTGGTTTGCCGATCCCGAGCCACGGCCGTGGTCGCCCCGCCTGCTGGCGGCGGTCGCGGCGCTGGCGGTATTCGGCGTTTGGCGGTTTGATCTTCCGGCCGTCGGTTCACTCCTTTTGGCCGGAGGCGCGCTGCTGCTCATTCTCGCGGGGCGCACGCGCTGGGGCGCACGCCTCGGCGACGGTCTCCTGGTGTCCGGCAGCGTGGCCCTCCTGCAGTTGATTGGATACTATCTCTATATAGTGTACTTCGGTCCCCGCGCCCACGGGTGCGCCATTCCGTCGGCGCTCCTGGCCGCCGCCTTCCGGCTGTTCGGCGTCAACGCGACCGCTCTGGCCGACGGGTTGCATCTGTTGGCGGTGGACCGCCTGTACCAGATCGTCCCCTCGCCCGCCAACATGGGGCTGTATGTCTTCATGATGGTGTGGATGGGGATCATCGCGCTTGCCATCGCCGGCAAGATGCGCGCCCGGTCGATCTTCATCGGCGGCCTCGCAATTGCGCTCTATGCATTGATGCGCTACGCCGTCATTGCCCTGTGGGACTACAACCACGGCGGGCTGCCCGCCGCATTCTGGGATCCGAAGACCCTCGCCTGGACTGCCTGGCCGGTGGCGTGGTTGCTGCAAGGGATGTGCGCACGGCCGAAGGACCCGCCTTCGGCGCCCGTCGGCCAACCGCCGGGTTCCGGACGACGCCTCGCGGTTGTCATCGCCGCGACCGCGCTCGCCGTGCTGACCTGGACATTCTACGAGTCATATCACCCCGCCGGCACCAAGAAGCCCGGCCGCATGCTGATCGACGAGTTCCACTCCGATTGGGAGTGGACGGAGATGCCGTTCGATACCCTGTGGTACGGCCAGCAGTCGACCTACAACTTCTACCTGTTGGCCGAATACTGGGGCAAGCACTTCCAGATGGAACGCAGCTTTGACTCGCTCACGGCGGAACGTCTGGCCAATTATGATATTCTCGTCTTGAAGGTACCCACTCAGCCATACGCCCAGTCGGAAATCGACGCCATCTACGACTGGGTGAAGAAGGGTGGCGGGCTGGTACTCATCGGCGAGCATACGAACGTGTTCGGTTTCGGCAGTTGCCTCAACCCGATTGCGTCGCGCTTCGGAATTCGCTTCATCCCCGACATCGTGTATGAACTGAAGACCGGCGATCTCAATCTGGAGCGGGTGCCCTCGCTTCTCCCCCACCCGGTGCGCGCCAACATGCCGCCGGAGTTCCTCTTCGGCGGCCCGTGTTCGATCTGGGCGAGCTTGGGGGCGCGATCCATCATCACCGGGATGCAACTGAAGACGCTTCCCGCCGACTACACCCAGCGCAACTTCTTTCCCGAGCGCACCGGACAGACCGGCTACCGCCACGGTTTGTTCCTGCTGTGCCTTTCGACCCGCTGCGGCAAGGGACGGATCGTTGCGTTCCCCGATTCGACGCTGTGGTCCAATTTCTTCATGTTCATCCCCGGCAAACCGGAGTTGGCGCTCGGGCTGGCGGACTACGTGAACCGCTATGATCCCTTCCCCTATTGGCGGATATTAACGTTCCTATTCGCGATCGTGGCCTTCCTGGTGGCCGTCGTGGCGGCCGCGGGGCTGCGCCGTGAGGGGTGGGTGTGGCTGGCGGCTGTCGGGTGCCTCGTGTTTGGTGCGTCCGCGCGGTTGGTCGAGACACTCAACTTGAGGAACTACACGTTGCCGAAGCCGCGCGCACCCTTCGCGCAGCTTAATTTCGAGGCGGAGCACTCCCGTTTCTTCCTGCCCGAACTGCGTTTGGCGCGTGAACCCGACAAGGACTTCAGTACTTTCTACCTCTGGGCCTCGCGGGTGGGCGTGGTTCCCCGCAAGTGGCCAACGTTGAACGATGCGCTCGCCCAGCCGGGCGGCCAGGTTATCATCGATCCGGTCACGCCATTCGACCAGACGGCGCTCGCCAAGTTGAAGGAATTCGTCGCCGCGGGCGGCACGCTGTACATCTTCGATGACCCCGCCAACCGCGAGTCAACCTCCGGCCCGCTCATGGCGCAGTTCGGCCTGGCGTTCGATCTGCGCCCGATTGCGGGTCCGCTCGGCGCGCCGGGAGCCCCTGATGATGTCCTGTCGCGCATGGGCGGACGTGTGGCCGGCGGTGAGGCCCTCGTGCAGGTCGCGGACGGGTCAGCCAGTTGTGCCCTGCTGAAATTCGGCCGGGGCCGGGTCATTGCCTATGCCAATTCCCATGTCTTCGAACGCAAGACGATGGGATATACCGCCATGATCCCCAACCCGATTCAGAATGCCATCAGCCAGTTTGAGTACCGCCTGATGAGGTATCTGGATGGGCCACCACTGGGCGCACAACCACCGCCGACCACGCGCCGTCGGGCGGGCGCTGTACCGCTGGGAGACTGAGCCATGACGACGCGAGCGACCGACCGGCAATCGCCCGTGAACCTGTTTCTTGTCTTGATCCTGAGTCTGCTTGTGGGATTCATCGGCGGGTTTCTGTTCGGACAACGGGGCCCGATCAGCGCCGGGACGGTGACCGCTCAAGGACCAGACCCCCACGCGTTAGGTCCCGAAGACGAGTACATCGTTGCCGGCTGGTCCTGCCCGGCTCCCGCCTGCCAGGATCCTCTTCTCACTTGCCACTGCGATATGGCAAACCAGATCAAGGACCGGATCAAACAGGAGCTGGGGCAGGGCAAGGATGGAACAGAGATTCGCGCCGAGCTCGAGCGGCAGTACGGCGCCCAGCTACACAAGGGCGGATGAGGCGCGGTCGCACGACGGACTTGACCAGTCGCTGTCCTCGGGAAGGCGGATGAGTAACGTAAACGTCGCCGCGTGCCGCACGGGATCAACACGGAGCCTGATTTGAGGAGGAATGAAACAATATGAATGGTCAAAGGAGTAGCGCCGTCAACGTCGTCCTCATTGCCCTGGTGGGGTTGCTCATCGGCTTCATTGGCGGGTATTGGATCGGGCAGAAGACCCAGACCGGGGCTTTGGTCACGGGCGTCTCGCCGACCAGCACGAACACCACCTGCCCGCATGATCTGGAAGCAAAGGACCAGTGGATCCTCGTCGGCTTCCGTTGCCCGGGGACCGACACCGCCCAGGTCGCGCTCTTGGGTTGCCACTGCAACACCGCGCATGGGATCAAGGACTTCGTCAAAGCCGAGCTGGCCTCCGGCAAGAATGGACAGGCGATTCGGGAGGAGCTGATCGCCCAATACGGCGATCGGCTCAAGTTCCGCGGGCAGTAGCGGGCCTGGTGCGGTCGTCGCCGCGCGTGGTTCGGGCGGGATGCCTGCTTTGCACGCACCTTGCTCCCCGGCTGACTACTATGGCCGCCCCTGCGAGCAGTCCTGGCTCGCGCGCGCGGGTTCTGTTTTCCACCAGCGGGTAACCCCGGCGACACATTGATCTTGACAGCATGGGACCGGGAGGGGATGTTGACCCCGGTGAGATAAGCATACACGCCATCAACGTGAAAGGGAGGGTCACATGAGTATTGTCAGCCGGGTTACCAATATCACGCTGCGCCCGAAGGAGGAATGGCCGGTCATTGCCGCAGAGACGACGTCGACCGCCGCGCTCTTCACCGGATTCATCGTGCCGCTGTTGTTGATCGGGCCGGTCTGTTCATTCTTGAGCTCACTCATTTTCGGGCAACGCATCCCGTTCACCGGGATCTCGGTCCGTCCGGCGGCCGGGGCGCTCCTGGCAATGCTGGTGGTTTCCTATGTCCTCGGGTTGGTCGCCGTCGCCGTGTCCGCCTTCATCGTGCAGAAGCTGGCTCCGACCTTCCAGTCGGAGGGCGATTTCACGCAGGCGCTGAAGCTGGTTGCCTATTCGCAGGCCCCCTTCTGGGTAGCCGGCGTGCTCAATCTGATCCCGTTCTTAGGGATTCTCACGGTCCTGGTCGCGCTCTATGGGCTCTATCTGGCCTATCTCGGACTTCCGGTTGTGATGAAGACACCCCCGGACAAGGTGATCCCCTATCTGGTGGTGGTGATCGTCGTCTCGGTGGTGCTGTGGTTTGTCGTGGCGGCAATCTCCGGTGTGATCATAGGCGCCACGGCGATGGTCAGCGGCACGCCATAGTGGCGTTCACGATCACCGGCAAGGTCGACCTGCGGGAGGCGGCACCGTGCCCCGGGGCAAAGGGCTTCTGATCTTCCTGACGCCGTTCGGGGCGGCAGTTGTAGTTATCTGTTTCTTTTTGCCGTGGGTGAAGTTCTCCTGCGTGGGCGTCAAGCGCACCATGTCGGGAGCACAGTTGGGCGGGGTCTTCTGGCTGGTGCCGATCGCGGGCACTGTCGCGCTCGGCGCGTTTGCATACTGCTTCAGTCGCGGGCAGGCGCGCAAGTCCTGGCCTGTGGCCGTCCTCGCTTCACTGGCGGGGCTGGCGTTGATCGTCTACAAATACCTGAGTCTATGGCGCGGCGAGGAGACGCCGTATGGTACGATCACGCCTGAGGACATCGGCCTCACCGTACAGGTGGGCGCGGCGGGGACGGTGCTGGGGCTTCTGCTTGTTCTTGCCGGGGTGCCGTTCTTGAGAAGCCCCGGGCGGGCCGGACCCCAGCCCGGCGAGAGCGGAGAAACGGCCGCGCCACCCGCACTCGAGCAGGAGCGGCCGCTGCAGTAGCGCGGCCGATAGGCGGCCCGGCTGACTATGACAACTTCCACGGCGCTGTAGCCACGGACTTCGGCCTGCTACCCACCCATGAATATCGGTTCACGAGGATCAGACGTCGCGCCGGCGAAGCCCTGGCGAATGATCGGGCTTCTCGGCGGCCTGGCCGCCGCCGCGGTCATCCTGCTGTTCGTCGATTTCGATCCGGAGCACCCCGCCATGACCCGCACCGCGGCGGTGGCGTCGTTGATGGCGATCTGGTGGATGACCGAGGCGATTCCGATTCCCGCGACAGCACTGTTGCCGGTGGCCCTGTTCCCGCTCCTGGGGATTTCCAATGGGCGAGCAGTCGCCGGGCAATACATGAACGACATCGTCTTCTTGTTCATCGGCGGGTTCATTCTGGCGTTGGCGATGGAGAAATGGGGGCTGTTTCGGCGCTTTGCGCTGGCCATCATGCTGCTGGTGGGCGCCAGTCCACGGCGGCTCATTCTCGGTTTTATGGCCGCCACCGCCTTCATCTCGATGTGGGTTTCAAACACGGCGGCCGCCATGATGATGGTGCCGATCGCCCTGGCCATCGTTCTGAAGCTGAAGGATGACATGCCCGCTGAGGAGATGTCACGGTTCTCGCCGGCGCTGCTGATCGGGATCGCCTATGCGGCGTCGATCGGCGGAATCGCCACGCTCATCGGCACTCCACCCAACCTGGCATTCAGCCGGATCTTCGCCATCACCTTTCCCCGTGCACCGGAGATCACCTTCGCCCGCTGGTTGATGTTTGGGCTGCCGTTCGCGGTGGTATTCCTGATGCTTACCTGGGCTGTGTTGATCCTGATTTTCACACCACGGCTCAAGAGCGCCGCTGCCGACGCGGGTCTGTTCCGGCGGGAGTATCAGCAGTTGGGCAAGATGCACTATGAAGAACACGTCGTGCTCTGGCTCTTTGTTCTGTTAGTGCTGCTGTGGATCTTCCGGCAGAATATCCCGATCGGCAGCTTCACCATCCCGGGATGGTCCGCGCTTCTGGCGATGCCGTCCTTTGTGGATGACGGCGCCGTGGCGATTGCCGTCGCGCTGCTGTTGTTTGTGATCCCGGCGCGGAGTGTGCGAGGCGAACGGCTGATGGACTGGCACACGGCGGTCAAACTCCATTGGGGGATTGTGATCTTGTTCGGGGGCGGATTTGCCCTGGCCGCCGCACTGGAGGAGTCCGGTCTGTCCGCATGGGTGGCGCAGCAATTGCGGTCGTGGCAGGGGATTCCCCCACTTTTCCTGGTGGTGGCGACCTGCGCGGCCGTGACCTTTCTCACCGAGCTGGTGTCGAACACCGCCTGCGTTCAGATCGTGCTGCCCGTGCTCGCGCCGATGGCGGTCGGCATCGGGGTCAATCCCCTTCTCCTGATGGTTCCGGCGACAATCGCCGCTTCGTGCGGTTTCATGCTCCCGGTGGGGACACCCCCGAATGCCATCGTCTTCGGCACCGGCGAAGTGAGGATGAGTCACATGCTGCGCGCCGGGATCATCCTCGACCTGTTGTCGGTGATCCTGGTAACCGCGCTGATGTACCTGGTTGGTTTGCCGGCGTTCGGTATTGACCCCGGACAAGTCCCCCCTTGGGCACAAACGAGGTGACCACCGCCCCCGCATGCGACTCTGTTCCGTCAAGCGGTGTGCCGTTCTTGAGAAGTCCCGGGCGGGCCGGAGCCCAGCCCGGCGGGAGCGGAGAAACGACCGAGCCACCCGCACTCGAGCAGGAGCGGCCGCTGCAGTAGCGGAGCCGATAAGCGGATACGGCGGCGGTTTGTGGCGGAAGAAACGGTTGCTGGAATTGGAGACCGGCTCCCAGCCGGGGAATCGGCACGCCGCTGCTTCACGGGCGGCTGAACTTGCTTAAGTTGGTGTCCTCGGCGGTAGGAAGTGTCTCTGATATACCCTGACCAAGGTCAGGGCCACGCCAGCCGATGGACCCTGACGAACGTCAGGGCCACGTCGGCCGCAGCGCGGCTGCCGGTGCAAGCGCACGCGGAGTTTTTGCCTCATATGGTCACTTCGCTGGCGTGCTTATTGATTCTCTTGCGCAGGTCCTCGCCGGCTGAACGCGAGAAGATGCCGACCGGCGATGTCACCTCCTCTCCGCTCATCTCCAGAAAGACCAGTCGGAAGTTCTTCTCCGTACTTTCGAAATCCGACACTAAGGAAGACACAAGGTCTTTGTCGACGTCCTGGGGAGTGTCGAAGGTTGCATCTATTGTGCCCCCTGGAAGCACGATTATGTTCCCGGCGGGCTTGTTGCACTCGAGGGGGACTACCGTGTTTCCGCTGGCCTGCCTCTGCAAGGCGAGAGCACCATATGGGTAGACGGAACCCGGGGCCGAGCCTGAGTTGTGGAATATCACACGCACCTCCCAAGAGACAGTAGATGCTGCTCCGAGCTCTGCGGTTCTCAGGAGATCCGAGACAACCGGAACGAGAGATAAATGCTCTGCCGATGCGGCTTCAACATCGGCAATGTCGGATTCAATCAACTCGGTCAGGAAGCTTCTAGTCGGAGAAATCTCGGCGCGTACCGCTTCCATGGACGTGCGGCGAAGCACATCCTTGGTTCGCGGGTCATCCAGATCGAGACCCTCGACGTTGGGCTTCTTTGCACCTTGGGCTGCTCTTTTCATTAACCACGATGCAATCGCCTCAACCTGCTGGCTTGACATGCCTCTCATGTACTCTCGCATCATTCGCGAAGTACGGCTCGCGAAAAGAACACTCTTCGCATTGTTCGCGAGTCCCTTCCAAGCCGCAATGGCCTCGGCCTCGGCGACTGATGGATCTTTCAGGATGACGAGAGCTTCCCTGAGGCGCGCAGCGGCACCAGGGTAATCAATGCTGATAAACAGGTCCAGTTCCTCGCGGAGTTTCGCAATGGTCATCTCTGCATCGAGGCTCGGGAAGTACCTCGCCTCTGATGTTCTCTTCACAAGATCAGGGGGAATCACCACCTTCGCGGTATCTAGTAACCTCTCTCGGTGGGTGATACTCTCGACCACGCAACTGAGCATAGGCTGGCTCAACTTGCGCTGCCAGAGCCCTGAGAACAGTCCGCCAAACAACAGAGCACAGAGCGAGACAATCAGAGCGACCATGCTGAGTCTTTCTCTCAAGAATGCCATATCCCCTCCCCTTTCTTCCCCGAACACACGTTCCCTTTCACGTGAGTCTAACAACAATCAGACAGACCCGCACAAGATGCGGGTTTCCGCCTTCCAACACCTGTGAGAAGCCTCCGGATCTTCCGCGAATGACGTGACATATCGTCTTGTTGCAATGAAAGCCGCCGCCCCAGCCATTCACACCGGCATGCTATGTGGGTCGGCATAGATACCCTCTTCTCAAAGCCCCTCCACCGGGCCGCGAACGCCCGAGAGCCCACGGTTGAGGACGTGGGTACAGATCATCGTCGTCTTGACGTCGCCATGGCCAAGAAACGCCTTTACAGCGCGAACGTCGCTGGTCCGAGTCGACCTGTCAAGCCGTTTGTGAATATCCGTGCGTAGGCATTGCCGCCTGCCAATGGCGCTTCAGCAACAGGTGGGCGTATGGTTTGGACTATGCCGGCTGCCCGCGGCGAGATCCTGTGCCACTGACCTTGGTCAGTGAATGATCCGAACCGCCTCGCGGTCGAGAACACTCTCCCAAGAGGCTACCGACTTCCGACAGCGCATCAGCGCTACCCACCGGGCTGTCGCAAGACGCACTGACCAAGGTCAGTGGCACGCATGGTTTGCCACATGGAGAAACCCCCGGGTGCTTAGGGCGCCCAGGGGTTTTGCAGAAGCGGGGCAAGGAGGTGGTTTTGCCCCGCATTGTGCTCGCAACCGTTATTACCGATCAGCCATAAAATTGTTCCGACCTTTTGGATCGGCCCGCGCGATTTCCGTTACCGCATTGCCGGACAATACGATACTGCCACGCACCCGGTGCGGCCGGTCTGCTACACGTCCGGCGGCGGCTCGGTCGTATCCTCCGCTGGCTCCTCGGTCGGAGAGGAGTCAACCGGGACATCCACACTCTCCCCCTCCTCAGACGGGATGTCGGGCTTCTCTTCCACTGCCAGCGCTTCTACGTCCGGGGTTGGGGCAACGCCGGCGGCCTCGCCCATCGATGTCGTCCGGGTCGGGTGCGCGGCGAGGAAATTCTCCAAATCGCCACGATCCTTGTCGCGGTAAAAGGCATCGACTGAGAGCACGATGCGCCGGTTGGTCGGGTCAAACTCGATGACACGCAACTTGAGGTCATCACCGATCTTGAAGGCATCCTCGGGTTTTTCGAGCTCCTTCTTGCCGAGTTGATTGAGCGGGACAAACCCCTCGACCTCGTTGTCGATGTCGACCACGACGCCGCGTTCGAGCATCCGTACGATCTTCCCCGGCATCTCGTTGCCAACCCGGAAGCGCTCATGATAATGAGGCCACGGGTCCTCCAGGACCTGCTTGTGCCCCAGGGAGATCTTCCGGTTGTCCACGTCGATGTTGAGCACGATCACCGGGACCTTGTCCCCCTTCTTCATGATCTCCGAGGGATGCTGCACCCGCCGGGTCCAGGACAAATCGGAAATATGCACCAGACCATCAATCCCCTCTTCCAACTCGACAAAAGCCCCAAAGGCGGTCAGGTTGCGCACGCGCCCTTCGTGACGCGAGGCGATCGGATAACGCTGCTCCACGGTCGACCACGGATCCGGCTCCAGCTGCTTGATCCCGAGGGAGATCTTCTGATGCTCACGATCGACATTGAGCACCATCGCATCGACGGTATCGCCGACCTGCACCAGCTTGGAGGGATGGCGCACATGGTGCGTCCACGACATCTCGGAGATGTGTACCAGCCCTTCGACGCCGCGCTCCAACTCGACGAATGCGCCGTAGTCGGTGATCGAGACCACTCGGCCCTGCACACGCGCGCCGATCGGATATTTCTCCTCAACGTTCTCCCAGGGATGCGGCGAGAGTTGTTTGAGACCGAGAGAGATCCGGTGCGTCTTGGCGTCAAAATCCAGCACCTTCACGTCGATCTCATCACCCACCGACACCAACTCGGAGGGATGACGAATCCGTCCCCAAGACATGTCGGTGATGTGCAGAAGCCCGTCGACACCACCCAGGTCAATGAAGACGCCGAAGTCGGTGATGTTCTTCACTTTGCCGCGGCGGATCTGCGCGACGCTGATCTCGCCGAGCACGCGGCCGCGCAGATCGTCGCGCTCCTGCTCGAGAACGACCCGCCGTGAGACCACGATGTTGCGCCGCGTCTTATTCAGCTTGATGATCTTCATCGGCAGTGCCTGGCCGATGAGTGAATCGAAATCGGGTACCTGACGGAGCGCCACCTGCGACCCGGGCAGAAACGCCTCGACGCCGAACAGGTCGACCACCAGGCCGCCTTTGATGCGGCGCACGATGCGCCCGTCGACTAACACGCCCTGCTCATGGGCGGCGCGAATCCGATCCCAGACCCGCAGG